>Ga0208881_1000100_pt1 | contig 27334 bp, 30 predicted proteins | sample Knorr_S23_td_AAI_FD_185610 | JGI IMG/M metagenome (GOLD analysis project Ga0208881, IMG submission 185610) | Marine microbial communities from Southern Atlantic Ocean transect - Knorr_S23_td_AAIW_ad_876m_LV_B (SPAdes) (version 2) | ecosystem: Environmental > Aquatic > Marine > Oceanic | place... | reverse complement strand
GGGCTGTCCGACGATCCTGATCAACAACGCGGGCGGGACCTTCGCCGCCCCGTTCCTAGACAGCGACGAACGAGGTTGGAACGCTCTCCTCCGGGCCAACTTGCTCCATGTGATCCTGTGCACCCATCGTGTCGCCAGTTCCATGGTCGCAGCGGGCCTGGGAGGCAGCATCGTGAACGTGACCTCGATCGAGGCCCACCGGGCAGCCCCGCGGTTCGCTGCTTACGCGGCGGCCAAGGCCGGAGTGGCCAACTTCACCAAGACCTCGGCCCTGGAGTTGGCAGAACACGGCATCCGGGTCAACGCCGTCGCACCCGACCTGACTCGCACCGAGGCCCTGGAGGCCCTGGCTGGACCCGGGGGGCCATCACGATGGGACCGGATCGTGCCCCTGGGCCGGGCCGGGACCCCCGAAGAGGTCGGAGGGGCCGTTATCTTCCTGGCTTCTGACCTTTCGTCCTACGTCACCGGGGAAACGATCCACGTGGATGGTGGCACGTTTGCCTCCTCAGGTTGGTTCCACAGGCCCGATGGCGGCGGATACGCCTACGGACCCTGACCGGACCCATGCAGTTCTCGTTCACCTATCCGATGGCTGGCGGCGACCACGACCCGGCACTGGCAACCCGCGACGGGATGCGCTCGGTGCTCGAGGCGGCTGAAGCGGGCGGGTTCGGCGCCGTCGGCTTCACCGACCACCCGATTCCCAGTCGACGCTGGTTGGAAGCCGGCGGGCATAACACTCTTGACCCGTTTGCTGCCCTGGCTTTCTGCGCCGCGGTCACTGAACAGATCCGCCTGATGAGCAACGTGGTGGTCGCCCCCTATCGCAATCCTTTTCTCCTAGCGAAGATGGTGGCTACCGTCGACGTCCTTTCCGACGGACGGACCATCCTCGGTGCCGGCACCGGATACCTGAGGGCGGAGTACCGGGCCCTAGGCGTCGAGTTCGATGAACGCAACGAACTCTTCGACGAGGCCCTCGACATGATTCTCGCCGCGTGGTCCGGCGACGAGGTGACCTTCGAGGGCCGCCACTTCACGGCTTCCGGCAACCGAGCCCACCCTGAACCCGTACAGCAACCCCATCCGCCTATCTGGATCGGCGGAAACTCCGGACGAGCCCGCCAGCGGGTCGCGTCGAAGGGTCAGGGATGGATCCCGTTCCCGACCTCTCCGCAACTGGCATCCACAGCGCGTACCGCGCCTCTTGAGACCCGTGACGATCTGGTGCCGATGCTCGACGATCTGTGGCACCGATTGGAGTCAGCAGGGCGTGACTCGGCCGTGGACGTGCACTTTGTGTGTCCCGACGGCGGCTCCCCAGCTAACGATGACTTCAGCGTTGACGCTCACCTCGCAGGCTTGGCGGCCCTCGAAGAACTCGGCGTGACCTGGGTCGGCGTGCCGGTTCCCGGCGACCCCCTAGACCGAACCGTTGAAGCGCTCCACCGATACGGAGAAGAGATTATCGACGGTTATTGAGCTAGAACTGAGTCCGGTTGGTGGCGACCCACGGTAGACGTATTTGTGCCTGGGGACTCCTGCATCGCCCCACCCTCTCCAAAGGGGGGGGTGGCAGACTCTGACCATGAGGGTGCTGGCCATACACCTCGCGATCATGCTCATGATTTTGGCCTGTGGTAGCGATTCTGATTCGGCCGTTTCAACATCCACAGTCGTTCCTGCGACGACGACTGCACCGGCCACTACTGCGGCACCCACAACAACTGCGGCACCCACAACAACTGCGGCACCCACAACAACTGCGGCACCCAGCACCACTACAACCATCGCAGTTCCTCCGCTAGCACTTGTGGTAGCCACCATCAACTTGCTGCACGGTCTCGAATACGCCAGTGACTGCGCCCCTGAGACCGATCAGTGTGCCGCTCCCGCCCGACTTCGAACCCTTTGGGCTCTAATCCAGAACAATTTGAACTGCCCTGACGTGGTCGCTTTTCAAGAGGTCAGCCCCCGTCAGCAGGAACTGGTGCCAGACATGCTTCCCACCCTCTGCGGTGGGCGGTACCAACTAGTGGTAGATGATCGCGGGCTGCCCGACCAGGAGATGATCTTGACCGACCTCCAAATCTTCGATGAGACCTATGTCGAGTTGGCAGGAGCCCCAATCTGGTCCGCCCACTGGGTCCGGTTGAAAACAGAACTTGGGATGGTGGACGTAGTCGCCACCCACTTCGCTAGCAGCAGTTTCAATCTCGAGTGCCTAGAGCCAGGGGTGGCAGGCTGCGACGAGGCGTGTGCCCCCGGCGACGACTACGGGGCCTGTCATCCCCGCCAAATGCTGGCCCTCCTAAAGGGCCTCTCGGTCGACGCTGTCTTGCAGCTGGTGGTCGGGGACCTGAACCGGCCGATCGGGGACTCCCGCATAAGCACACTCACCGATGCTGGATTCGTCGACACTTACCAGGCGGCTGGCCGCCCAGAGTGTGACCCAAAGACCGGTCTGGGGTGCTCCTGCTGTGTTGAGGGCGGTCCACCCCTGGCCGGCCTAGACGACCCTGCCGTGCGGTTTGCCGAGCGGATCGACTTTGTCCTGGCTCGGCCTGGAGTTGGCTGTTCTTTATACGTCGATCCAGAAACAACCGATCACTGGGCGGACCAGCCACTTGATTCCCCCGTAGAAGACCTGTGGTGGGCTGCCGACCATGCCGGGGTAGTCGCCGGATTATCAGTGGCCTGCTAGGCAACGTCGACGGCGAAGGGCACGTATTCGCCGGCCAGCTTGGACGCGAACAGGGCCGGCCCCGAAAGACCGACCCTGACCTGCATGTTTGTGGCTCCGGGGGTGGGGCTCGAACCCACGACCTGCGGATTAACAGTCCGACGCTCTGCCAGCTGAGCTACCCCGGAAAGAGCGTGCGCAGGATACCAGCGCGGTCCATAGCCCCGATCGGTTCGTAAGAGCCGACCGGGCACGTTTCAGTCCTCGTCGAGGTAGTCGCGGAGCTTTTGCGAACGGTGGGGATGCCGCAACTTGGCCATGGTCCGAGCCTCGATCTGGCGCACCCGTTCGCGGGTCACCCCGAAGTGGCGCCCCACCTCCTCCAGCGTGCGGGGTTGTCCTCCGTCCAGACCAAAGCGCATCCGAACGACGTGCTTCTCACGGTCGTCCAGTTCCTCCAGAGCGACCAGGATGGCGTCGCCGAGCAGGCGCCGGGCGGCTTCCTCCTCTGGCGCCACCGCTCCCAGGTCGGGCACCAGCTCGGCCAGGTTGGCGTCCTGCTCTTCGCCCATCGGCGAGTCCAGGGACAGCGGGTTGTCCTGCTCCTTGGCCAACCGGAGGAGGTCCATGACCTCATCGGGTCGCAGCACCGTGCGCTCGGCAATCTCATTGTGTGAGGGATCTCGTTCCAGCTCTTGGGACAGGTCCCGCTGGACCCGCAGCACCCGGTTCATGGCATCCACTTTGTGGACTGGAATGCGGATGGTGCGCGACTGGTCGGCGATGGCCCGGGTGATGGCCTGGCGGATCCACCACGTGGCGTACGTAGAGAACTTGAAGCCCTTGTTGGCGTCGAACTTCTCGACGGCCCGCATCAGGCCCAGGTTCCCCTCCTGGAAGAGGTCTAGGAGCGGAAGGCCCCGACCCCCGTACTTCTTGGCCACCGACACCACCAGGCGCAGGTTGGCCCTGGTCAGACGGTCACGGGCCCGGTCACCCCGCCGCTGTAGGCGCCGCAGCCGGGCCACCTCCGAGCCGGCGGTCCGGTCCAGTTCGCCGGCCGCCGCTAGGTCGGCCAGCTCCGTCTCGGCCCGGTTGCCCTCCGTGATGCCGTTGGCCAACTCGACCTCCTCGGCCTGGGTCAGGAGGGCGACCTGTCCGATCTCGCGGAGGTAGAGGCGGGTCGAATCGGCGGTCGACCCCTGGTCGGTTCCCGTCTGTGGGCGAATCCGGTACTCCAGCGGTCGGGCCCTGACCAACCGAAGGACCTCCTCGCCGTCAGCCTCCACGGCCACTGTCTCGTCGAACTCGATCCCCTCGGCCTGCAGCGCCGTGCGAATGCCGGAGATCAACTCCGAGGTCAGCTCGGCATCGCAGACCACGTCGATGACCTCATCGAGGGTGAGACGGCCACGGGCCCGGCCGCGTCTGATCAGGCGGGCTACCTCGAACTCCGAGACCCCGGGCCAGGCCGGCACCTCGGAGGCCGTCTTAGACATCAACTCTCTCCTCCGAATAGTTGACCAGCCACCGTAGTAGTGGCTCAACCTCAGCGAAATCGGTGAAGGCCTCGCGCAGGTCCATGATCCAGTTCCGGAGGAACGAGATGGACGGCTGGTAGGTCGCCAGGTCGCCGGCCTGGCGGGCTTCGGCCTCCAGCACCACAGCGGCCCGCTCGGCAGCGAGGAAGAGTAGGCGCGACACCACGCCACAGGGGTCGTCGTCGCTGGCGTCGTCGACGGCCAGCCGGGCCAGCAGGTCGCCCACCGCTCCCCCAGCCTGCTCCATGGCAGCGTGCAGGTCCCGGGTAGTTCCCAGCGCCTCATAGGAGTCCCGGTTGACCGGGTCGTCAAACAGCACCGAGGCCAGGTGGTCGGCCACCTCGTCGGGCCGGTGGACCAGCAGCCGTAGTGCCTGGTGCTCCGGGGTCAGGTGACCCGGTGTGGTCGGGCCACCGCCACCGTCCACCGCCACCCGTCGACCCCGGGCGGCCGGATCGCCGGCGGGCGTTTCGGCCCGGCGACGCACCTCGTCGGCGCTCACCATGCACCGGTCAGCAATCCGCATCACGTACTGGTCCCGGACCAGCGCGTCGGGATGTTCGACGACCAGCCGCATGGCCGCCGTGGCGGCCAGGGCTCGCCCCTCTGCCGAGTCCAGGTCGCTCCGGTCCAACTCCCGGTCCACCCGGAACTCCAGGAACGGACGGGCTTCTTCGATGGCGGTCCGCAGGCCGTCCGGGTCGTTGCCCGCCATGTCGCCGGGATCGGCTCCGGCGGGTAAGGCGGCTACGGCGAACCGCAGGCCGAACTCCTCTTCCCAGGCATAGACCCGCTCGGCAGCCGCCTGGCCGGCCCCGTCGGCGTCGAAGGCGAGTACGACACGGCTAGCGAACCGGCCCATGGTGCGGGCGTGCTGGGGGGTGAGGGCCGTGCCGCAGGTGGCCACCGCCCGCTCGATGCCCGCCAGGTGGCACCCGATCACGTCGGTATACCCCTCGCACACCACCAGTTCGTCGGTCCTCCCCGCCTCGCCCTTAGCCCAGTGGAGCCCGTAGAGCACCTCGCTCTTGGAGTAGAACTCGGCGGTGTCCGAGGTGTTCTTGTACTTCGGTCCCTCACCGTCGGGCAGTTTGCGTCCACCGAACCCAATGGCGTTGCCCTGGGCGTCGAAGATTGGAAACACGATCCGGGCCCGGAAGAAGTCGTACTGGCCGCCCCGCTTGTTGATGCCACCCAGCCCGGTGGCCATCCACTCGTCGTCTTTCAGCCGCAGGTGGCGCGACAGCTCGGACCACTCGTCGGGTGCCCACCCGATCTGGAACCGGCGGGCCACATCACCGTCGTAGCCCCGTGAGCGGAGGTAGTCGCGGGCCGAACGGGCAGCGGGGTCCTCCAGGAGACGCTCGTGGTAGAAGTCCACGGCCCGCCCGATGTGATCGGCATGTTCCTTGCGGCGGTTGCGGCTCCGGCCCTCGTTGCGGTCCGTGTACCGCAGAGTGATCCCGACCTTGCCGGCCAGAAACTCGACGGACCCGGCGAAGTCCAGCCCCTCGGTTTCGCGGGCGAAGTCAATGGCGTCGCCTTTGGCCTGACAGCCGAAGCAGTAGTAGACGCCCTTTTCGGCGTTCACCGAGAACGAGGGGGACTTCTCCCCGTGGAACGGGCAGAGCCCCATCCATTGGGCACCCTGCTTCTTGAGCTGGGTGTGCTCGGTGATGAGGCCGACGATGTCGGTCGCGTCCCGTACGCGCCGTACGTCGTCGTCCACGATGCCCATCGACCGAACGTACCACCGGCCTCACAGAGGCTTTCCGGCAACCCGGCGGCCGTGGGACAGGTCAGGCGCTCTGGGCAATAAGCGCCTGGGCCACGGCCAGGCGGGCTACCGGAACCCGGAACGGAGAGCACGACACGTAGTCCACGCCGGCCTCTACCAGCAGGTGGATGGACCGGGGATCGCCGCCGTGCTCTCCGCACACCCCGACCTCGAGGCCCGGTCGAGTTTCCCGCCCGGCCCGGATGGCCGCTGCCACCAGAGGGGCCACCGCCCCCTCGTCTAGGTGCTCGAATGGGTTGGCGTCCAGTACGCCTCGCTCCCGGTATTTGCCTATCAGGTCCCGTTCGGCGTCGTCCCGGCTCAACCCGAACACCATCTGGGTGAGGTCGTTGGTCCCGAATGAGAAGAAGTCGGCGTGGATAGCCAAGTCGTCGGCCCGGAGGGCAGCACGTGGGGTTTCAACCATGGTGCCTACTGGCAGAGTGTTCCCTATGCCGGAGGTCGCCATCTCGTCCAGGACCCAGCCCCGTACCAGTTCCAACTCGGACGCCGTAGCTACCAGGGGCAGCATCACCGAGGCGTGCGGCTCGGCCCCGGCAGCCCGTGCGTCGGCCACCGCGGCGCACAGGGCCCGGACCTGCATCCGGTACAGGCCCTCGCTCAGGATGGCCAAGCGAATCCCCCGGGTGCCGAGCATTGGGTTGTGCTCTCGATTCTCGGCGGTGTCGCTGCGGAACTCGTGCTGAGGCGCGTCCAGGAGGCGGACTACTACCGGGTGAGGCGCCATGGCCTCCAGTACCCCAACCAGGGCGGGCCGCTGTACGGCTTCTAGGTCGTCGAGGGCCGTAGCCTCCTCGACCGGATCCTCAGCGGCCAGGAATCGCTGCACCAGCGGAAGCCTCTCACCGAGGAACAGGTGCTCGGTCCGGCACAGGCCGATGCCCTCGGCGCCGAAGTCTCGGGCCCGGGCCGCGTCGTCGGCCCGGTCTGCGTTTGCCCGCACCCCGACGCGGGTGCCGCGTATCTCGTCGGCCCAGGACAGCAGGACGTCCAGCTCGGGTAGGTAGACCGTGCCGGCCAGGTCAGCTTCGCCGGCGAAGACCTCCCCTGTGGAGCCATCTAGTGAGACGGCCGAGCCTTCGTCCAGTCGCCGACCTCCGAGGACCACGTGGTTGTCGGCCACTCGGAGGTCGGCCACGCCCACCACGGCGGGGATGCCCCACCCCCGTGCCACCACGGCGGCATGCCCGGCCATCCCACCCCGGGCCGTCACAATGCCGGCCGCCTCCCGCATCCCGACCTCGTCGGCTGGCGTGGTCTCGTCGCGGACCAGGACTGCGGCCTCGCCACGGTCCGAGGCATCTAGCACGGCTTCGGTGGTCAAGCACAGTGCTCCACTGGCCGCTCCCGGGCTGGCCGCCACACCGGTGCCCAGCGCCTCGGGCCTCGGTCCCTCGGCGAGGCCGGCGTGGAGCAAGTCGACAACCAGGGAGGGCGGCACAGCGGCCACCGCCGCACGACGGGCTTCGGGGGTGCTGGCCGTCGTGGCGTCGGCTACGAGTCGTCGAAGGTCGTCGGCGCTTTCCATCCCGTCAGTCTGGCCGCCTTTGCCAGCACCGACGGCGTCGGATCCGCTCAGGGGGTCAGGTGACCGCCCAGGTATTCCACCAGGTTGTCGATGAGCACCCGGTCCTGGGCCATGGAGTCCCGCTCGCGCACGGTCACCGCCTGGTCCTCCAGGGTGTCGAAGTCGATGGTCACGCAGTACGGCGTGCCGATCTCGTCCTGTCGCCGGTAGCGGCGCCCGATGGCCTGGGTCTCGTCGTAGTCACACATCCAGTGGGGCTGGAGCAGGCCCAGCACCTTGTTGGACGGGTCTACGAGTTCGGCCTTCTTGGACAGCGGTAGTACGGCGATCTTGTAGGGGGCCAGGCGGTGGTCAAGGCGTAGAACGGTCCGCACGTCGTCGTTGACCTCTTCTTCGTCGTAGGCCGCCATGAGAAAAGCCATCGCCGTCCGGGTGGCGCCGGCCGCCGGCTCGATCACGTGGGGCACGTACCGGTCGCCGGAGTTGGGGTCGTGGTACTCCAGTTTCGTTCCCGCGCTCTCGGCGTGGCGCCGGAGGTCGAAGTCGGTGCGGTTGGCGATGCCCTCCAACTCGTCCCACCCCCACGGGAACAGGAACTCCACGTCGGCGGTGTCCGTCGAGTAGTGGCTCAACTCGTCGCTGTCGTGTTCCCGGAGGCGCAGGAGGTCCTCAGGCATACCTAGGTCCCGGTACCAGCTCATCCGGGCGTCGCACCAGTAGCGATACCACTCGGCCGAGTCGTCGGGCGGTACGAAGAACTCCATCTCCATCTGCTCGAACTCGCGGGTCCGGAACACGAAGTTGCCGGGGGTGATTTCGTTGCGAAAGGACTTTCCGATCTGGGCGATGCCGAATGGCGGCTTCTTGCGCGACGTGTTCACCACGTTGGCGAAGTTGATGAACATGCCTTGGGCTGTTTCAGGGCGCAGATACACCTCGGCCGCCGATTCGACCATCGGACCGGCGTGGGTCTTGAACATGAGGTTGAACTGGCGGGCCTCGGTCAGCGTGCCGGACCCGCCGCACGATGGGCAGGCTTCCGGATCCTCGAGCTTGTCCTGGCGGTGCCGGGCCCCGCACTCCCGGCAGTCCACGAGTGGGTCGGAGAAGTTGGCCAGGTGGCCGGAAGCCTCCCAGACGGCGGGCGGCGAGAGGATCGAGGCGTCGAGACCGACCACGTCGTGGCGTAGTTGAACCATGGTCCGCCACCACTGCTCCTTGACGTTGCGGAGCAGGAGGACGCCGATCGGCCCGTAGTCGTAGGTGGAACGGAAGCCGCCGTAGATCTCGGCCGACTGGAAGACGAACCCCCGGCGCTTCGAGAGGTTCACCACCTTGTCGAACAGCGTCTCGTCGTTGGGGACCATGGGCGTGCAGGGTACCTGCGCACCCTTCAGCGAGGGGGTCCAATCCCGGTGTGGGATTGGTTCTCCACCCTTCGGCGAGGGCCGACGGTCTTCGGGTCGTTCAGGCCAGAATGGGCCGGTGAACATCTTCGACCGGCTCCGGGGCGGTGCTTCCGGCCCCGACCCCACGGCGGTGTCCGGTAGGAGACTGGCTGCCTGGCTGCTGGACAACCTCTTCATGGCCATCATCATCCTGCTGGTGCACCGGGGCGACGCCGTCCTGACTAACGATGCTGGTCTCCCGACGTCCATCAACCCGACCATCATCTGGACGACCACTGTCCTCTTGGTCCTCAATCAGGTCGTCCTCACTATGGTCACTGGCTTTAGCCTGGGCAAGGCGGTCACCGGGCTGCGGGTGGTCAATCGACGGGACGGTGGCCTGCCCGGGTTCCGGGGGGCAGCCGGGCGGACCCTGCCGTGGGTGATCCCTGTGCCGTTCATCCCCCTGGTGGAGATGGGCTTGGTTCTGACCAGCCGGGGTCATCGGCGGATCGGTGACCGGATCGGCGGGACGCTGGTCGTTGACCGGGGCTGGATCGGCGAGCCGGTGTTTGTGCCCGGGCTGGACCAGGTCCCCGGCGACGACCTGATTTGAGCTGGTCTCGCCGGATCGGGTCGGGTTAGACGTGGCCCATAACCCTCCGGGATCGAAGGCGACGCTCCAGGTGGTACTCGGCCACTGTGGTGGCCACCGCGTCTACCTCCCTGCACACTCCCGGGTCGGCGACCTCGAGGGCGTCGGACAGCCCACCGCCCAAGATGGCCCGGAGCACAGCCAACGCCGGCTCACTGACCGGCCGGCCCCGGCGGCAGGCGTCACACAGCACACCGCCCTCCCCTACGTCGATGGCCACCAGCGGTGACCCGCTGCCGCAACGGACGCAGGCGTCTAGTTGGGGTGCTAGCCCCTCGTGGGCCAGGAGCTTCAGGTAGAAGGCCGGAACGACTAGCGCTGTGGGTCGCTCGTCCAGGGTTCGCAGGGCTCCCAGCAGCATCCGGTATCGCCGCTCGTCGGGCTCCCGATCCGGGCTGACTACGTCGACCACCTCGAGGAGGGCCGAGGAGTCGGCGAACCGGTCGGCGTCGAGCCGCAGGTTCTCGAACCGGTCGATGGTCTCGGCCTGGGTCACGATGTCCAGGTCACCTCGTCCGGCGTATAGCTGGACCGCCACGTGGCTGGTCGGCTCGAGGCGCCCACCGAACTTGCTGCGAGTCTTACGTACCCCTTTGGCCACCGCCCGGACCTTGCCGTTCTCAGGAGTCAGCAGGACGACGATTCGATCGGCTTCGCCGAGACGCCAGGTCCGGAGGACGATGCCGTCGGCGCGGTAGAGGCTCACGCCTCGGGCCCGCCAACGCCGCCGTAGCGACGGTCGCGGTCTTGGTACTCCTTGATCGCCGCGTACAGGTGCTCACGCCGGAAGTCGGGCCACAGTGTGTCGCTGAACACCAACTCGCTGTAGGCCAGCTTCCAGAGCAGGAAGTTCGAAACCCGGTACTCCCCCGACGTGCGGATCACCAGGTCCGGCTCGGGCATCTCCGGGTCGTAGAGGTGCCGGGCGATGGTCCGCTCCGTAACCCTGCGGGTGTCGCCGTCGATGATCTGCTGGACGGCGTCGACCAACTCGGCTCGACCGCCGTAGTTGAAGGCGATGGTGAACGTCAGCCCTGTGTTGTCCCGGGTCAGGGCGGTCGCCTCCTCCATGCGTCGGACCAGGCGCCGGGGCACCCGCCGGTCCCGACGGCCGATGAACCGGATACGAATGTTGCGCTCGTGGAGTTCCCGCTGACGGTTCAGGAGGATCTCCTCGTTGAACTGGAGGAGGAACTGCACCTCGTCGACCGGGCGGCGCCAGTTCTCGGTTGAGAAGGCATAGACGGTGAACCAGCCCACGCCTAGATCGTCGGCACCGTCCAGGACCTCGAACAAGGCCTGCTCGCCGGCCGTGTGGCCGTCGGTCCGGGGCAGGCCGCGCTGCTCGGCCCATCGGCCGTTGCCGTCCATCACACAGGCGATGTGACCGGGGATCCGGGTCGGATCGAGATCCGAGGCAAGCACGGGATGAAACTACCCGCGCACCCCGTCGGCGGGGTGTCGGTAGGCCGTTCTAGCCTCCGTGCGATGGATGTGGCGGAGCAGGCGGCGATCGCCCTCGAGGAAGTATGCGGGGCCCTACCGGGAGGCGGTGAGCGCCGTCCCGGCCAGGAGGCCATGGTTCGCCGGGTGGCCGAGTCGATCGAGGCCGGAACCCACCTGGTGGTCAGGGCGGGAACCGGAACCGGTAAGTCGCTGGCCTACCTCGTCCCCGCGCTCCTGTCAGGCCGGACCACTGTGGTGGCCACGGCCACCAAGGCCCTCCAGGACCAGTTGGCTACCAAGGACCTACCGTTCCTAGCTGAACACCTCCGAACCCGTCTTGGGCGGACCTTCACCTTCTCGGTGTTGAAGGGCCGGGCCAACTACGTGTGCCGTCAGCGCCTCACCGAGTTGGCGGCGGTCGGTGATGGCCAGCAACAACTCGACGGCCTGGCCGATGCCGCCGACGCCGGCCAACTGGCCACTATCGCCGAGTGGGCCGACTCGACGGAAACGGGCGATCGGGCCGACCTCCCGATCCAGCCCACGGCGACGACGTGGGCGGCGGTCAGCGTCGGTTCCCACGAGTGCCCGGGTGCCGCCCGGTGTCCCAGCGGAGGAGAGTGCTTCGCCGAAGCGGCCCGGGCGACAGCCGAGGCGGTCGACCTGGTTGTCACCAATCTCCACCTCTACGGGATCGACGTGGTCACCGAGGGGGCCGCCCTCCCGTTCCACGAGGTGGCCATCCTCGACGAGGCGCACCAGACTGAGGATGTCCTGGCCCATGCCTCGGGATTCGAGTTGCGGGCCGGACGGTTTATCGCCCTGGTGCAGCGAGCCCGGTCGATCCTGGCTGGCTCGACGGCCGTCGAGAACGTGGCCGACCTAGCCGGCCGCCTGGACGATGCCCTCGGCCCCTACCTCGGCGATCGCCTAGTCCCGGCGGCGACCGTTGAACTGCGGTCCGCCCTGAACCTGGCTGATACCCGCCTGGCAGCACTCCGGACCGAGTTGCTGGGCGTTCCGGTGGACGGCCCCGGTGACACGGGGGCTAGGCGAGCCCGTGCCCTCAGGTCGCTGGAGACCCTCGCCGGTGATGTTGCAGCGGCGCTGGACCTAGACGGTGGACCGATTCCGGGCCCCAAGGTGGCATGGACCGAAGGGGCTGCCGGCCGGCTCAGCCTCCAGGTCGCCCCGGTCGACGTGGCCGCGGTGCTGGACCAGTGCCTGTGGGGTGAGCGCACCGTGGTCCTGACCAGCGCCACCATCCCGGCCAACCTGTCGACCCGCCTGGGCCTGACCGACCACCAGCACCGGATCGAGGACGTGGGCAGCCCCTTCGACTTCGAACGCCAGTCGCTCCTTTACTGCGCCACCTCGATGCCTGACCCTAGTGACGACGGTTACCGGGCGGCCTGCTACGACGAGATTGAGCGCCTGGTCACAGCGGCCGGTGGGCGGACGCTGGCCCTATTCACCAGCCGTCGGGCCCTCGACGAAGCCGTCGATGCACTCCGCGACCGTTTCCCCTGGCAGGTCCTGCATCAGGAAGACCTACCCAAGCCCCTGCTACTAGCCAAGTTCGCCGACGACGAGACGTCGTGCCTGTTCGGCACCAAGGGACTCTGGCACGGAATCGACATACCGGGACCCAGCCTCTCGCTCGTCGTCATCGACCGGATCCCGTTCCCTCGACCCAACGACCCACTGCTAAGCGCCCGTCGGGACCTGCTTGGGGAAGGGGCGTGGCGGGAAATCGACCTCCCGCTGGCCGCCACCGAGCTGGCTCAGGGGGCCGGGCGTCTCATCCGGACGACCGAGGATCGGGGCGTGGTTGCCGTGCTCGACCGGCGCCTAGCTACCAGCCGTTCCTATCGGTGGGACCTTCTAGAGGCCCTCCCCCCGATGGCCCGCACGGCCGACCCGGACGAGGTGGTCTCGTTCCTGGAGGGGTTGTGAACCGGGCCCGATGGCGCCCTGCCGATCAGTAACCCAGACGGTCCAGGGCCTTGGGCCGCCGCTGCCAGTCCTTGTCGACTCGCACGAACAGTTCCAGGAACACCCCCTCGGGCAGCTGCGCCCGAGCTGCCGTGCCGACCTCCTTGAGGACGGCCCCCTTCTTCCCGATCACGATCCCCTTCTGGGACTCGCGCTCGACCAGGATCTCGCAACGGATCCGGGGCCACTCCCACTCGGTCACCCGGGTGGCGATGGAATACGGCAGCTCCTCCCTCACTACGGACAGAAGCTGCTCTCGCACCAGCTCGGCGACCCAGAAGGCCTCCGGGACGTCGGTGACCATGTCCTCCGGGTAGTACCGCGGTCCTTCCGGGAGCCGTTCCAGCACATGGTCGCGTAGGGCGTCCACCCCGTCACCCGTCCGGGCCGAGATCGGGAAGTATTCGTCGAAGTCGAAGCCCGAGGCTGCGATCAGCTGTTCGGCCAACCGCTCCCGCCCCACCCTGTCGGCCTTGTTGACGACCAGCACGGTGCGGTCCTTCGGCAGCCCGGCGGCGATGAACTTGTCGCCTCGCCCGATGGCACCGTCTGCCTCTACCAAGAAGAGCACCACGTCCATGTCGCCGAGCGCCGCCCGGGCCGTGTCGTTCAGGCGTTCGCCTAGCAGGGTCCGGGGCTTATGGATCCCCGGGGTGTCGCAGAACACGGCCTGGACGTCGGGGCGGGTAAGCACCCCGCGCACCTCGGTCCGGGTGGTCTGGGGCTTGTCGGACACGATGGTGACTTTCTGGCCGAGCAGCCGGTTTAGCAGGGTCGACTTGCCGACGTTGGGTCGACCGACCAGCGTCACGAAACCCGACCGGTGACCGTCCCCTCCGGGCTCGACCAACCCGTTCATTCGGTGTCCCCGGGGCCGCTGATTCGTACCCGGGTTATCCGGCGCCCCACTACCTGCTCTACCCCAAATCGTCGACCGGCCACCTCCACGCCCTCGCCGACTTCCGGAACGTGGCCCAGCGCATCGAAGATCAGGCCGCCCACGGTGTCCCAGTCACCATCAGGCAGGGTGCCGCCCAGCATCTCGTCTAACTCGTCGATGGGCATACGCCCGTGGACCCGCAGGCCCCCTCCGGCCACCGGCTGAACCAGGGGCTCCTCAGTGTCGAACTCGTCCACGATCTCGCCCACTACCTCCTCCAAGAGGTCTTCCATGGTGACCAGGCCGGCCGTCCCCCCGTATTCGTCCACCACGACGGCCAGGTGATAGCGATCGGCCTGCATCTCACGCAATAGGTCGTCGGCCTGCTTGGTCTCGGGAACGAAGCGGGGCGGCCGGGCTATGGATCCGACCGGCTCAGTGTCCCGTCCGTCCAAGTGGGCCTTCATGAGGTCCTTGGCGTGGACCACGCCGACGATGTCGTCGACGCCGTCACCGCTGACCGGGACCCGCGAGTGGCCGTTGCGGGCTGCCACGGCTATGGCCTCCGCTACCGTCAGGTCGGCAGCCGCGCATTCCATGTCCGGGCGGGGAACCATAACCTCCCTGACCAGGGTGTCGCCGAAGGCGATGACCGACTCGATCAGCTCGTGCTCCTCAGCGTCGATAGATGCCGAAGCCAGCGCCCGGTCGGCCACGGCCAAGAGTTCCTCCTCGGACACGCTGGGCGCACCGGTCCTGAGTCGCCGAGGCAGCAGGCGGTCCGAAAGGTCGACCAGGCCCAGGGCGATCCACCGCAGCGGTCCGACCCGTCCCAGGGTCCGGGCAAGGGGCGCCAGGCGAAGCGCAAGCCGATCGGTGGTTCGGAGGGCCGCCGTCCGGGGTAGCACGTCGACCAGGGCGAAGCCGGCCACTAGGAGCCCGGCCAGCGCCAGGGCGGCCCAGCTCGCGCCGACCCGGTCGGCCACCACGATGGCCAGCAGGCCAGCAGCCGACAGACGAAGGGCCATCAGCACAAACAGGAGGGGGCCTAGGCCACGCACTCGATCGTCCAGCAGGTCCAAAAGATCCGACCGATCCACACTGTCGTCGGCCTCCGTGCCGGAATCAGCCAGGACCTCGGCCTGAGCCCGACGGATGTGTAGAAGGCTGGTCTCGGCGGCTACCAGCACACCGCTGGCCGCCATCAGCAGCACCACGAGGAGCACCCCGAGCACGAGGCTCACGGCCGCTCCACCCCGTGTCGGGCCAGGTGGCCCCGCTCCTTAGTCTGCATGGCCGCCGCTTGCTCCGGATCGGCGTGGTTGTCTCCCAGGAGGTGGAGGACGCCGTGCACCACCAACAGAGCCAGCTCGGCGTGGTAGTCGCCGGCGTGCTCCGGGGCCTGGCGGGCGGCCACCGACGGGCACACCACCACGTCGCCCAACAGAACGGGTACATCGACCGGCACCTCGGCCGGATCATCAACCGGGAAGGCCAGGACGTCGGTCGGGCCGGAGCCGTTCATGTGGTCGCGGTTCAGGACCTCGATGGACGGCTCGTCCACGAAGTGCAGATGGACCTCGACCAGTCGGTCTCCGAGTCCCTCGGCGAAAAGAACGTCGGCCACCAGGGCCTCCCACCGGCTCACATCAACCGGCTGGGCGGGATCGGGGTCGTCCCGCTCGTCGTCCACAATCACCGTCGGGCCAGCGACAGGACCCGGTTGGGGAGGTTCTCCACTCATCCGGTCGGCCCGTCAGGACCCGGAGGCTCCGCTCCGGCCCGCTCGTAAGCCTCGACGATGTCTTGGACGATCCGGTGGCGGACCACGTCGCGGGCCCCCAGCCGGACGAACGACAATCCCTCGATCTCGGACAGGGTGTCCTGGAGGCCTTCGAGGCCGCTGCGACCTCCCGGCACGTCGACCTGGCTGACGTCTCCCGTCACCACCACCCGCGATCCGAACCCCACGCGGGTGAGGAACATCTTCATCTGTTCGGGCGTGGTGTTCTGGGCCTCGTCCAGGATGATAAAGCTGTTGTTGAGAGTGCGACCCCGCATGAACGCCAGGGGCGCCACCTCCACCTGGCTCCGGTCCAGCAGGCGCTGAACGGTCTCGGCGTCCACCATGTCGAACAGGGCGTCGTAGAGGGGCCGGAGGTAGGGGTCCACCTTGGCCATCAGGTCGCCGGGCAGGAAACCGACCCGCTCCCCGGCCTCGACCAGCGGACGGGTCAGCACGATGCGGTCCACCTGTCCGGCCTTTAGCGCCCGGACGGCCATGGCCACGGCCAGCCAACTCTTACCGGTACCCGCCGGGCCGATGGCAAAGGTGATGATCCCGTCGGCCACCGCCTCGACGTAGCGCTTCTGCCCGGCCGACCGGGGACGGACCGGCTTGCCGCTCGCCGAGCGGAGGATCTCCGTGGTGAGCACCTCTGAGGGCCGCTCGTCGGCCCGCACCATGTCGATGGCCCGGTCCAGGGTGCGCTCGTCGACGGTGAGGCCCTGTTGGAGGAGGGCCACCACCTCGTCGAAGACCCGGCGGACGGTGGGCGCGTGGTCGCCGTCGATGGTGATCTGGTTACCTCGGACGTGGATGGCCGATCCGGGGAAGGCGCCTTCAACCCGCCTCAGCAGGGCGTCGCGCTCTCCCACGAGGTCCGACATGAGGTCGTTGCCGGGGACGTTGACGGTGACGGTGGTCGACTCCATTGTTCGGACACAGGCTAACGGCAGCGACGGCCATGGTTCGCAGGCGCCCCGACGGGCCGGTCGGCGACCACGACTAACCTTGCCGGACGGCCGTCGATTCGTTGCCCGATCCGGTCGGGCACCCGTCCTCGCTGGGTGCCCTCGGCTCCCCGTCTACTTCTTCTTCCGGCGGCGCCTGCGGCCCCCGGCACCCCGTGGGCCCTTGGCCCCGCTGCGGCCAAACCGCTTCTTCGACCGCTCTGCGTCTAGGTCGGCCATCACCCGAGGGCCGGCCTCGTTGACGATGTCCTCGGCGGCGTCCAGCAGAGCGGCGATGCTCTCGTCTTCACCCAAGCCGACTGGCTCGTCAGGCGTCTCCGGGGTGACGAGCGCTCCGTGGCTCCAGTTGACATCGACCCGGCGCTTGGTGAACGACGGGCAGTCTTCCGGGCAACGCCACGGCGCCTCGGGTGCCAGGTCCAGGTTGCACTTCCGCACGGTGTCCCCGTTGGGGTAGCTGCGGCTCTCGAAGTGCTTGCAGTCCTGGCGCATCGGCATGACCAGAGTGTGCCTCGCGGGGGGCACCCGCTGGGTGACCGACTGGGTCGGCCGGAGCGGGTCAGCCGACCGAGCCCTCCATCTGCAACTCAATGAGGCGGCTCCACTCCACGGCGTACTCCATGGGAAGCGTCCGGGTGACTGGCTCGATGAAACCGTTCACCACCATGGACATGGCCTGCTCCTCGGACAACCCTCGGCTCATCAGGTAGAAGAGCTGGTCATCGGCCACCTTGGACACTGTGGCCTCGTGGCCGACCACCGCATCAGCCGAACCGACCTCCATGTAAGGGTAGGTGTCCGAGATGCTCTCGTCGTCCAGGATCAGGGCGTCGCACTGCACGAAGCTCTTGCAGCCGTAGGCGTCGTCCTCGACTCGAACCAGGCCGCGGTAACTGGTCCGTCCGCCATCCTTGGAGATCGACTTAGAGACGATCTTGGACGTCGTCTCGGGTGCGGCATGCGTCATCTTGGCTCCGGCGTCCTGGTGTTGGCCCGGCCCCGCGTAGGCCACTGAGAGGACCTCACCGGAGGCCTTGGGCCCAGCCAGGATGACCGCCGGGTACTTCATGGTCAGCCGGGATCCGATGTTCCCATCGATCCACTCCATGTGCCCCTCGGCCTCCACCCGGGCCCGCTTGGTAACCAGGTTGTAGACGTTCGATGACCAGTTCTGGATGGTGGTGTAGGTGACCCGGGCCGCCTGCTTGACCACAATCTCCACCACAGCCGAGTGCAGCGAGTCGGTGCTGTAGACGGGGGCCGAGCACCCTTCGATGTAATGCACCTCGGAACCTTCGTCAGCGATGATGAGCGTTCGCTCGAACTGGCCCATGTTCTCGGCGTTGATCCGGAAGTAGGCCTGCAAGGGCATCTCCACCTTCACGCCGGGCGGCACGTAGATAAACGAGCCCCCGCTCCACACCGCCGAGTTCAGGGCCGAGAACTTGTTGTCGTTGGGCGGGATGATCCGGCCGAAGTAGGCGCGCACGACCTCCGGGTACTCCCGCAGCGCGGTGTCCATGTCGCAGAAGATGACGCCCTGCTCCTCAAGGTCTTCGCGGTTGCGGTGATACACGACCTCGGACTCGTACTGGGCGGTGACGCCGGCCAGGTACTTGCGCTCTGCCTCGGGAATGCCCAACTTCTCGTAGGTGTTCTTGATTGACTCCGGGACATCGTCCCAGTCGTCGGAGAGCGACTCCGTGGGCTTGATGTAATAGAAGATGTCGTCGAAGTCGATGCCCGACAGGTCACCGCCCCACCAGGGCATCGGTCGGCGACCGAAGCGCTCGTAGGACTTCAGCCGGAAGTCCCGCATCCAGTCGGGCTCGCCTTTCATCCAGGACATCTCGCGGATGATGTCCTCGTTCAGCCCCTTCTGGGGCTTGAAGACGTAGTCCTCCTCGTCGCTCCAGCCAAGCTTGTAGCGACTGAGGTCGAGACCGAGGTCAGTTGCGGACATCTGTGGCGTCTCCCTGAAGACCGGTTTCCTGTTCGTACCCGACGGCGGCCCATCGGGATTTCTCCTACGCAGATAGTAACAATTATAGGCGCAGAACCCCGACCCTTTCTCCCAGCGAGCAGGGTCGGAAGCGATCGCCGAACCGTCCGGGACGGACCCCGGGTACCCGGTCAGGCGCCTCGGCAACCGGTCAGCCGTGTTGGCGGCGCTGGCGATCCAGCCAGCCCAGAAGTATGGCGATGGCCCGGGGGTCGTGACGCAGGTGGTGGCCGGCCCCGGCGATCATCCGCAGGTCGGCGATTCCGTGGCCCGAGGCCAGCACCCGAGCGTCCAGCGGCGGCACCACCTCGTCGTCGCTGCCGTGAACCAGCAAGAGGTCGCGGGTGCCCATCTCGGCCACCGATCGTTCGGCCGAAACCTCCCGCAGGGCCGCGGACCATCGTCCGAAGTCGGTGGGTGCTTCTTCAGATGTGATCACCCCGGCCTGGCGGGCGTGGAGAAGGAGGCGGCGCGGGTTAGCCGCCCAGTCCGACCAGTCGGCAGGAGCGGCCAAGGCGGCCACGCCTCGGATCTCGGGATCGACCGCCGCCGCGCAGATGGCCAGCGAGGCGCCGGTCCCGAACCCGACGGCCCAGACGCCCTCCACGTTGTCCTGGCCGCGGAGGTCAGCGGCGGCGGCGGCCACGTCGTCTCGCCATCCGTCCAGGCTGAAATCACCCTCCGAGTCACCCATCCCACGCATGTACGGGACCATGGCCACCCAACCCATCTCGGTGGCGATGCGAAAGGCCAGTTCGGGAAAGGTGGCCACGCTGTTGGCTCCGCCGCCTGGCCCGCTGGGAAAGCCGTGGCAGATCACTACGCCGGGCCGGTCATCCCCGCTGAGCGGCGGGCGGGCCAGGTGGGCGACCAGGCTCAGGTCACCGGACTGGAACCGGTGGTTTTCGAACCCGTCCGTCGGGTCGGGCCCCGTGTCGTCGACGGCCACCCGATCAGTCCAGCCGACGCAACGACTCGCGGAACTCACGACCCCGCTGCACGTAGACCTTGGCGTTGACCATATTGGCGTCCTCAGGCACCACGCCCTCGCGGATGGTGGCCGGCACGCCGAGGGCCATGGAGTTCGGGGGCACGATCTGGCCGTTACGCACCACGGCGTTGGCCCCCACGATCGACCCCCAGCCAACGACCGCCTCGTGGAGGACCACCGCCCCCACACCGACCAGCGCCCGGTCCTCGATGGTGCACCCCTCAAGGTGGCATAGGTGGCCGAGGGTGACGTCGTTGCCCACGATGGTGGCCAACTCGCCTGTGCAGTGAAGCACGGAATTGTCCTGGACCGAGGTCCGGGCTCCGATGGCGATGCGGTTGTCGTCGGCCCGGATCACAGCATGGGGCCACACGCTGGACTCGGGTCCCAGCACCACGTCGCCGATCACCACGGCCAGCGGATGGACGTAAGCCGTGGGATCGACCTGCGGGACCCGGTCGCCTAGGGCGTAGACGGCCATCAGACGGGGGGCCGGTAACCGCCGTACCGGCCACCGAGGAAGACGAGCGGTGAACCCTCGTCGACGTGGCTGAGGTCGGTGACCCGGCCCAGGACGAACCAGTGGTCGCCGGCATCGACCACGTCGTGAATCGCGCAGTCGATGGAGGCCAGGCATGACGGGATAGCCGGGGACCCAGAAGCTGCGGGTACCCAGCTCGTTTCTTCCCACGGGTCTCCGTCCTTACGGAAGAAAGCGTTGGAGAGGTCCTCCTGGGTGTCAGATAGCACGTTGACGCAGAACGACCCGCTGATCTCGATACGCGGCCACGTGTGCGAGCTCTTGCCGGGTAGGAACCCGACCAGAGGCGGGTCCATGGACACTGAGACGAAGGAGCCGATAACCATGGCCAAGGGTTCGTCGCCGTCCATCCCGGTAACCAGGGTCACCCCAGTGGGGTAACGCCCTAGGACCTTTCGGTAAAGGTCGTCGTCGATCTCCGATCCCACCTGCTGCCTCCGTGCCGTCCGGGTCGGTCGAGGCTGGACGCTAGCGCCGGATTAGACGGTGGACAGGTGCCCCGACCGGTGCAGCGAGATGGTGCGACCCTCGGCGGCCGCCGAGACGTCCGCTACGTCCAGGTCGCTGCACCGCTCCTGGGCTCCGGCCAGGAGGCGGTCCACGGTGTCGTCGTCGTGAGCCGGGTCGTGGTGGAACAGCACCAGCTCTCTGGCGGCGGCCTGGTGGGCCACCTCCAGGGCGTAGTCCACGGTGCAATGACCCCAATCGGACCGCTCGGCGAACTCCTCGGGGGTGAACTGGGCGTCGTGGATGAGAAGGTCCACCCCGTCGGCTAGCTCCAGCACCGAATCGGTCACCCGTTGGGGTTCGTCGACGGGCTGCTGGTGGTCACTCACGTAGGCGACACTGGTGCCGTTCCAGTCCACCCGGTAGCCGTAGGTCAGACCGACGTGGGGCACCGAACGGGCCGTCACCCGGGCCGGGCCGACCTCGAAGGAGCACTCGTCCACGTCGTGGAAGGCGATCTCACCCGCCAGGTCCCGAATGCAGATCGGGAAGTAGGGCGGATTCATAAAGGCTTCGAACGACGCCTCCAGCGAGGACCCTCCCTCGGCAGGACCGAACACGTCGAGGTGGGCGCCGTCACAGAGGAGGGGCGCGAAGAACGGTAGGCCCTGGACGTGGTCCCAGTGGAGGTGGCTAACCAGGGCCGTTCCGCGAAACGGCGCACCGGCACACGGCTCAGCTACGCCGTAGAAGCGCAGGCCGGTCCCTAGGTCGAACAGGATCGGCTCCCCGCCGGGCACGTCGAGGACCACGCAGGAGGTGTTGCCTCCGTAGCGGCGGTTCTCGTCGCACGGGCAGGGGGTCGATCCCCGAACGCCGTAGAACGTGACGTCGAGCGACTCCCCCATCGACCGTGAAGGGTACGGACGGGTCAGGGCCCGGTGGGGCAGATGTGACACATCTCTCAGGTGACCGACGGCTCGAATTCCACCGGATCTCGGGCCAGTCGGCCAGATACGCGAGACTCGGCCGGTGGTTGCAGATGTCGGGTCCGCTGGCCTGTCAGACGGCCTGGTGGCCGTCGTCAAGGCAGACTGCCCGACTTGCGCGCTAGTCGCGCCGGTGCTGGCCGACCTGTCCGAACGAGTCGGGTTGACCGCCTACACCCAGGACGACGCGACCTTTCCGGCGGTGGCCGACTGGGTCGTGGACGACACCGACCTGACCATCAGCTGGCACCTGGATCTGGAGGCCGTGCCCACCCTGCTACGAATCGAGGCCGGCCGGGAGGTCGAACGGACAACGGGATGGGACCGAAACCGGTGGGAGCATCTGACGGGGGTGGCCGACCTCGGACCCGACCTACCGGCCTTCAAGCCCGGCTGAGGGTCCCTGACGGTCGATCCCGGGCGGATCGACGAACTCCGGCTTCGGTTCAGCGACACGGGCCTGGCCTCCCGTCGGGTCGAACTGGGATCCGGCGAGGACGACGCCGAGGCCCTCTTCGACCGGGGGTGGACCGACGGGCTGCCTGTTGTTCCCCCGACCGAAGCCCGGGTCGCCCGCATGCTGGACGGAACGACTCGGGCGGCCGACGAGGTGGTGGCAGTCATGCCCCCTGCCCTGGTCGAGTGCACCGTGGAGAAGGTGGCCGTAAACGCCGTGATGGCCGGCTGCCGACCCGAGTACCTCCCTGTGGTGCTGGCCGCCCTGGAGGCCGTCTGTACCGACGAGTTCAACATGCACGGAATCCTGGCCACCACGATGGGGGTCGGGCCCGTCCTGGTGGTTAACGGCCCGGTGGCATCGCGAATCGGGATGAACAGCGGCGTGAATGTCCTCGGTCAGGGGAACCGAGCCAACGCCACTATCGGGCGGGCCGTTCAGTTGGTGGTCCGCAACGTCGGCGGCGGGGCGCCCGGCGGCATCGACCGGGCCACCCACGGCAGCATGGCCAAGTTGGGGTTCTGCTTCGCCGAGGACGAGGCGGGCAGTCCGTGGACCACCCTGTCCGAGGATCGTGGCTTCAACCGTTCCCAGGACGTGGTGACGGCCTTCTGCGGCGAGGCACCTCGTGTCCTGGTCGACCAGAAGAGTCGGTCGGCTGATTCTCTGGTCCGGGCGCTCGCCGAGGGCCTGCGAGCAAGCGTCTCGCCCCGGGTCGTGATGGGCATGGACGGGATGCTGGTGCTCTCCCCGGAACACATGTCCCGGTTCCGAGACGCCGGCTGGGACCGGAACCGGTTCATGGCCGAGTTGGCCGGCCACCTGACAGTCGAGGCCGACGACGTCCTGGCCGGGGCGGGCGGGATCGAGGAAGGGCTCCCCGAGGGGTTCGCCGGCATGACCCTCCCCAAGTTTCGCCCGGGTGGTCTGCTGGTCGTCCACGCCGGTGGTTCGGCCGGTTTGTTTTCGGCCATTGTGGGAGGATGGGTGAACGGCCCGATGGGCAGCGAGCCGACGAGCAGGGAGATCACGCCGTGAGCCAGTCGACCGTCGTCCTGGATCCGACCGCCGGCACGACCCTGTCGGATCGGGCCCGTAGCCCTCGTCCCACCTCCCTGGTCGGTGTGACGGTGGGCCTGCTGGACATCAGCAAGCCGCGGGGCGACGTCTTCCTGGACCGGGTGGCCGAGCGCCTGGGCGAGCAGGGCGCCACCGTCCTGCGCTACGCCAAGCCAACGTTCACCAAGCCGGCTCCTGTCGACCTGCGCCACGAGATCGCTACCCAGTGTGCGGCGGTCATCGAAGCTCTCGCCGATTGAGGATCCTGCACGACGTGCAGTGTGCACGACATCGACGACCTGGAACGCCGTGGTCTGGCAGGTGTGGTGGTGGCCTCAGAGCCGTTTGCCGAAGCCGCCGAGGAGCAGGCCCGGGCACTCGGGTTGGATGTGGCCCGCGTGTTCACGCCGCACCCCATCCAGGACCGGACCGACCAGGAGATGCAGGACCTGGCCGACGGCGCCGTCGAGGCGCTGGTGTTGGCCCTGACGTCGGCCTGACCTGGATCGACCGGGAGCCCCGGCCTCAGGTACCCGGTTCCCATCCGGGAAGCGCGTAGCCGCTAGCCCAGACCACCACGAGACCGTCGGCCACCAGCGTCCCGACGACCCGGCGGGCCCGGTCAGTGTCCCCCGGCCAACCCATGGCCTCGGCCAGCCTCCCATCGGCCACCGGGCCCTCACCTAGGGCGGCCACCAACCGGCCTCGACCCTGGCGGTCCGAACCCTCGAACGGGGTCTGGCCACCTGACACCCCGGTGGAACCACGAGCCGGATCGGACCCCTCGCCCCGCCAGGCGCACCGGTCGGCCAGCGGACAGAGTTCGCAATCCGGGGCCCGTGCCGTGCAGGTCAGGGCGCCTAGGTCCAGCAGGGTCTGGTTCCAGGACCAAACGCGCCCCGAGGGAACCGATTGGTCAGCCAGGTCCTGAGCCTCCCGAGCCGTGAGGCGCCGGCCGGTCCACCGGGCCAGGATCCGGGCCACGTTGGTGTCCACCACGGCCGCTTCGACCTCGTGGGCGAAGGCCCGGACGGCCCGCGCCGTGTAGGGGCCGATCCCCGGGAGAGCCTCCAACTCGGCTCGTTCGGTCGGAATCTGGCCACCGTGTCGAGCCATCACGACTCCGGCTGCCCTGTGGAGGTGAACGGCTCGCCGGTTGTAGCCGAGTCCGGACCACTCGGCGATCACCTCGGCCGGTGGGACCGAGGCACACGACGCCACGTTCGGGAACCGGACCAAAAAGCGCGGCCACCGTTCCACCACCCGGTCCACCCGGGTTTGCTGGAGCATCACCTCGGCCACCAGCACGGCCCAAGGGTCGCGGCTGTCACGCCACGGCAGGTTCCGACGGTTCCGAGACCCCCAGCGGAGGAGGTCAGCAGGCAGCATCCGCTGGCCGATGGTCGTGTCCACGGCTGGCACCTCCTGGACCGTAGTGGCCGCCTCCAAGCGCTCCCGTCGTCCCGCCGGTTCGTCCAGCCCCGCGCTAGCGTCGGCGCCCGTGGCCAACGCACCGGACCTCTCTATCCAGTTGCAGGCGGTGGGAGACGAGCCCCGCCACCTGTCGGAATTGCTGACCACTTTTCCGTTGGCCGCCGTGATCGTGGACCCGTTTACCCACGAGAGTTCGTGGCTGTTGGACACCGCCCGACGCATCCTGACCGTGTTTCGAGAAGCCGACGTGCGGGTGGCCTTCGTGGTGGCTGGAACCGACAGCGCCGGCGCGGCCCGCTTCCTCGGACCGCTCACCGACGAGATCCTGACCCTGGCCGACCCCGACCGGTCCCTGGCCCGCTCCATGGAGCTTGCCATCCTTCCCGCCTTCGTAGTTATCCGCCAGGACGGCTCGGTCATCGGCTCCGCCGAAGGTTGGGATCCACTCACCTGGCGTGAGGCGGCAACCAGCCTGGCCGACATAACCCAATGGTCGCGTCCCGAAATCCCGGCCGCCGGCGACCCGGCTCCCTACGCCGGGACGGCGGCGCTGGGCTGATCCCCGCGGTCGTCGTGCGTCGCCCGACGCCGCCGACCCCCCGGCCGGAGGCGATACCTCCCGCCGGAAGGCTGTTGAGCCGATGACTTCCCGTCCTATCGCCGTCGCCCCGGACACCCGTCCGGCTATGTACGAGGCGATGTGTCGGGCCGTGGCGGCCGGTGGTGGTCGCCTCGTGGAGCCGGCCGACGCCGACGGACTTGTCTGGGCCGACCCGGCAGGCGTGGACGGCTTCCCAGAGGTGGTGGCCAACGCCCAAAACCTGGAATGGATCCAACTGCCCTACGCAGGCATCGAACCCTTCGCCCACCACCTGGATGACCGTTGGACGTGGACCTGCGGGAAGGGGGTCTATGCCCCGGCGGTGGCCGAAACCGCACTGGGCATGATCCTGGCCGGCCAAAAGCACCTCCACGGGTACTCCCGGGCCACCTCGTGGTCCGACCCCGTAGGGCGGGTGTTGGCCGGCAGCCGGATCACTGTCCTAGGTGGCGGCGGTATCACGGGGCACCTTCTACCTCTGCTGGCACCGTTTGGCTGTGATGTGACCGTGGTCCGGCGCCGAGAGGAGGCGTTTTCGGGTGCCGACCGGACCATCACCACCGGCCGCCTGTTCGAAGTCCTGCCGCGGACTGACGTGCTGGTGGTTGCCCTGGCTCTGACTGCCGAGACCACGGGGATTGTCGGAGTGGCCGAGCTGGCGGCCCTCCCCGACCACGCCTGGCTGGTGAACGTGGCCCGGGGGGGCCATGTGGTGACCGAGGACCTGGTGGAGGCACTGCGATCCGACTCTCTAGGCGGCGCGGCGCTGGATGTGACCAACCCCGAGCCGCTCCCCGACGGGCACCCACTTTGGTCGGAGCCCCGCTGCCTCATCACCCCCCACGTGGCCAATACCCCGGAGATGGGCCTCCGGCTACTGGAGCCCTTCGTGGCTGAGAACGTGAGCCGGTTTTGTTCCGGCGACGTGCTCTTAGCCCCGGTTGACGTGGCCCACGGATACTGACGAGTGCCGGGCTCCCTGGCCGCCGTGGCCTCCTTCGTGCTGGCTGGCACATTCGCTATCGCTGCCATCCTGAAGTTCCGCGACCCGGCGGCCACCCGCCGGTCGATGGCCAACTTCGGGCTGCCGAGCCCCCGCCTACTGGCCGTGGCCGTGCCGGTCACAGAGCTAGCCACCGCCCTGCTGCTTGTTGTGGACCGGCGGACCGGCGGACCGTGTGCAGTGGCCTTGCTGGTGGCCTTCACCACGCTGATCGTCGGCCGCCTGGTCGCCGGACGACGTGACTCCTGCGGGTGCTTCGGAACCTGGTCGTCGCGGCCGCTGTCCTGGAGGGACCTGGTCCGGAACGGAGTCCTGACGGCGCTCGGGGTGTTGGCCGCCCTCGGCTGAGAGTGGATCCGAGCCGACTGGTACCGTCCGCGGCACCAGTCAACCGATCCACACCTGTCGAGGAGGAGGGACCCCCGCTATGGACGGCCTGATGATGGACACGCCGCTGTCCCTAATCCACCTGTTCGACCGTGCCACCCGGCTGTTCGCCGACAAGCAGGTATTAACCGCCACCCCGACGGGGATCCAGCGGATCACGTACGGCGAGTGGGGCGAACGAACCCGCCGCCTGGGCGGAGTACTGGACGATCTGGGCATCAGTGATGACGGCCGGGTGGCCACCTTTGCTTGGAACACGGCTCGCCACCTGGAGCTCTACTTCGCCCCGCCGTGCACCGGCCGGGTGTCACACACCCTCAACCTGCGGCTGTTCCCCGAACAGCTCACCTACATCGTGAACCACGGCGAGGACGAGGTGATCTTCCTCGACCACTCGGTGGCCGGCCTCATCTGGCCACTCATGGAGACCTTCCAGACGGTCCGCCACGTGGTGCTCATGGACGATGGCGCCCCGGCACCGGACGGCGACGCCATCTCTCAGGAGGTCCACGACTACGAGGACCTGTTGGGTGCCGCCTCGCCGGTCGACTGGACCACCTTCGAGGAGAACAGGGCCGGCTCGATGATGTACACGTCGGGAACCACCGGGAACCCCAAGGGGGTCGTCTACTCCCACCGGTCGATGGTGCTGCACACCTTCGGGGTGATGATGTCTGACACCCTGGGAATCAACGAGCGGGATGTGATCCTTCCCGTGGTTCCCATGTTCCACGCCAACGCCTGGGGTCTGG
>Ga0208881_1000099_pt1 | contig 27379 bp, 24 predicted proteins | sample Knorr_S23_td_AAI_FD_185610 | JGI IMG/M metagenome (GOLD analysis project Ga0208881, IMG submission 185610) | Marine microbial communities from Southern Atlantic Ocean transect - Knorr_S23_td_AAIW_ad_876m_LV_B (SPAdes) (version 2) | ecosystem: Environmental > Aquatic > Marine > Oceanic | place... | reverse complement strand
TGAAATAGTTTTTAAAGGTTCTACGGATAGCGTTTACAGTGAAATTTATCCAGTCGTTAATATCAACTATCCTTGATAAATTTTTTACCCTGAAATACTTCCTTCAATTCTTGCTTTTGCTTTATCAATAGCAATGTGATATTGAGGGTCTTCTAGGACGTTTACCTCCACTAAATGCTTTGCCGTTTTGAGTAACAGTCGACACTCAGAGCTTAGGTGTATCAAATGCAATGTTTTTCCTGACTTCTGGTATCGATCAGCGAGCTTATCGATGGCCTGTATGGCAGAGTGATCCATTACCCGGGAGTCTTGAAAGTCTATATAAACATTTTTTGGATCTTGCTTTGGAGTAAAAATAGCGTGAAAGGTATTAATTGATGCAAAAAATAATGCACCATGGAGCTTGTAAGTCTTTTTACCCTCTGATTCATTCTCCTCAACGGAGTGTATTTTTCCTGCTGATTCCCAAGCAAACGATAGGGCAGACATAATTACGCCTGCAATAACCGCAAGTGCCAGATTATCAGTTAAAACAGTAATAACTGCAACGGATATACCAACAATGATGTCGGGAACTGGTACTTTGCCAAATAAGCGAAATGAGCCCCACTCGAAGGTGCCAATAACGACCATCATCATGACACCAATCAGGACTGCCACTGGAATCATTTCGATATATTTAGAGAGGTAAAGTATAAAAAATAGTAACACTACGGAGGCTACTATTCCGGATAACCTTCCTCGACCTCCTGACTTAATATTAATTAAACTTTGCCCAACCATTGCGCAGCCACCCATTCCACCAAAAAGACCAGTCACTGTATTGGCAACTCCCTGTCCAATACATTCGCGATTTGGCTGACCTGTTGTTTCTGTTAAATCATCAATTAAGTTAAGTGTTAATAAACTCTCAATAAGTCCAACTAGTGCCATAACAATCGCATAAGGAAAGACGATTTTTAGCATCTCAATATTAATTGGTACGTCAGGCAAGTGGAATGGAGGAAATACGCCACCAATAGGTGAAATATCTCCAACAGTTCTAGTATCAAGTCCTAGAAATAACACCGCTACTGTGCCAATTACAATAGCAACTAAGGTTGATGGTACAGCGCGAGTTAGCTTAGGTAAAAAGTGAATAATTGTCATTGTAATTGCAACAATTACTAGCATTAAAAATAAAGGGGTTCCAGTAATCCATTCACCTGCAACTTTAAATTGTTTTACTTGTGCTAAAAAGATAACAATAGCTAGACCATTTACGAAGCCTAAAAAAACTGGGTGAGGAACAAGTCGAATAAATTTACCCATCCTTAATAGGCCAAAAATAATCTGAATAAGTCCAGTTAAAACGACAGCGGCAAATAAGTATTCCACACCATGAAGGGCAACTAGGGTTCCAATGACTACTGCAATAGCTCCTGTAGCGCCAGAAATCATGCCAGGTCTTCCACCAATGATCGAAGTAACCAGTCCAATAGTGAAGGCTGCATAAAGACCAACTAAAGGATTTAATCCTGCCAAAAGAGCAAATGCAACGGCCTCAGGAACTAATGCCAAGGCTACAGTTAGGCCAGACAAGATATCGTTTTTCGCGTTGCTAGGAACGCGCTTATGTATTAGCTTAAACATTATTTCCTTTTAGATTGTCTTGTAACTAAGGCTTTGCAGCAGGTACAGACGGTGTGGTTGATATTACATCAGCGTTTTGAGCGCGATGCCTGAGGGCGTGGTCCATTAATGTAATTGCAAGCATTGCTTCTGCGATCGGGGTAGCCCTAATGCCTACACAAGGGTCATGTCTTCCAGTAGTGCTAATCTTAGTCGCTTTACCTTCTTTATTAATAGTATCAGCGGTAAGTCGTATGCTTGAAGTTGGCTTTAAGGCGATAGAAATTAAAAGGTCTTGGCCAGAACTGATACCTCCAAGTATCCCACCCGAATTATTTGAAGTAAAACCCTCAGGTGTTATTGGGTCTCTATGAACCGAGCCTTTTTGATTAACAACCTCAAAGCCAGCGCCTATTTCAATCCCTTTTACCGCATTAATACTCATCATTGAATGAGCAATGTCAGCATCAAGTCTGTCAAATATAGGCTCACCTAGTCCTGTAATCATATTACTTGCAACGATATTAATTCTTGCTCCAATCGAGTCCCCAGACTTTCTAAGATTATCCATGTAGTCTTCGAGCTCACTTACTTTGCCAGCATCTGGACAAAAGAAAGGGTTGTTGTGTACTTCTTTCCAATCAAAGTTTTCAAAAGCGATAGAGCCTAGTTGGGCTAAGTAGCCATGAATCTCAATACTGTACTTTTCTTTTAGGTATTTTTTAGCAATTCCTCCAGCGGCAACTCTTATTGCTGTTTCTCTAGCAGATGATCGACCACCACCTCGGTAATCCCTGAGTCCATACTTTTGTTGGTAAGTGAAGTCCGCATGGCCAGGTCTAAAAGAGTTAGCAATATTTGTGTAGTCCCTTGGTCTTTGGTCCGTGTTTTCAATTAAAAGACCGATAGGGGTTCCTGTAGTAATTCCTTCAAAGGTTCCAGATACGATTTTAATTGTGTCCGACTCTCTTCTTTGGGTAGTGTGCCTTGAACTTCCAGGCTTTCTTAAATTTAGATCACCTTGCAAGTCTTCTTCAGTCAGTGCCATTCCTGGCGGGCAACCATCAACAATACCAATGAGAGCATCACCGTGGCTCTCGCCAGCAGTTGTTAAAGTAAATAGTTTTCCAAATGAATTACCAGACATTGTCTATTGAAGTGCGTTGTTTAGATGGCCAATATTATACCAGTGGCAGCTTTTATTTCGAAAAAGATTGATTAATCACCTAGATAAAGAGATGCTACTCAGTAGCTTTTTTTATTAGGCACAATTTTATTTTAGGAAATCATCGAAATAGAAGTATTTGGTGCCCTGGGCGAGATTTGAACTCACGACCCCTCGCTTAGGAGGCGAGTGCTCTATCCAGCTGAGCTACCAAGGCAAGGTTACTATTATTGCCAGTTATGTGTATTAATTCAAGAGATTATTTGATTAATAATGTAATTGGCATCTAAGTAGTCAATATTAATCTTCTTTAGTTTGTCATCAGTATTTAATACTAAGGATGGAAATCCATTGCTACTAATCGATTGTGCTAGTTTAATTTCATTAAGCAGAGTCTCATTCACTTTAGTTGACCTTAAGTCTTTTTTGAATCTTTCAGTATCCAGACCTAAATCGTTAGCAATCTTTATTAAAACATCTTCATTTGAAGGGTTTTGGGCGTTTAGGTAATAGGCTTGCTGTATTGCGGTGATCATTGATTGCTCTATCTCAGGGCGTTGATTTTTTGCACAAATGACAGCTCTGCATGATGGGTAAGTTGAGCGCTTAGGTTCACACAATGTCCAGAAATCATAATTAAAATTTGTGCCCGGAATGATCTCTTGAATTCTTTTCCAGTTGCCCATGACATATTCACGTGTCTCAGGAGGTATTATTATTTTGCTATCAGGTGCTAGTCCACCCAGTAAATAGTTAGTGTTTATTTGTATGGGTAGTGTCTCTCTAACTTTTGTCCAAGTTGGGTTAAATGCCCAGCACCAAGAGCACATTGGGTCATGAATATAGTAGAGAGTATTGTGGGTTATATTCAATGAAATAATACAAAAAAAGTATATAATGATTTTATAGGGGAAACATTAGTGGGGTAAAGATATGAAGATAATTTTAAAAAGTATAGTAGTTATTTCTTTTTTTATAACGTCTCAACTTGCTTTCGCTGGAAGCTTTGTAGACTCTGCAACTGTGACTTCAGTTGAAAAGGTCTATAAACAATATAGGGTTGATGAGCCTTATCAGGAATGCTATATCAAAGAAACCATTCAAAATGGTGATGGCAGTGCTACTAATGAAATTATGGGTGCAATTCTTGGCGGTGCTATAGGTAATCAGTTTGGAGAAGGTGATGGTAATGATGCAATGACCTTGGCAGGAATATTTCTTGGAGCATCGATAGCAAATGATGCTGAGAAAGCTAATGCTGCGAATCAAGTTGTTGTAAGTCAGGAAGTTTGTGAAAACAAAGTTAGGCAGAGAATCGAAAAAAGATTAAGCCATTATATGATTCACGTGGACTATGATGGTAATGATGTATCCTTTACGAGTAAAAAGAGACCATATGATGATGTAATCAAAGTAAAGGTTACTATTAGCTCGTTAGATGATTAGATAGGTAATTCTAATAATCTTCTACATATTTCTTGCAGCAGTAATTATTTTTACTGCTGCATTTTTTTATGTTTCATCAATCATAGCGACTCCACCCAATGGAAGGGCGATACACTTTGCTGATAAAGACAATTCAGAAACCGGGCGAGTGATTGCTTGTATTGGAGACTCACTAACTCATGGAAATATTGGTGATTGTTGGGTTGAGAGTCTTCGTCAAGAGTTTCCAAAAGATATATTTCTTAATGAAGGAATAAATGGTGACGTTGTCTGGCAAGTTCATCAAAGGATTGAACCAATTTTGAAATGTAAGCCAGATATCGCTATCATAATGATTGGTAGTAATGACGCCATGGCGTCATTTAATAAAAATTCAGGTGAGCGCTATAAACGCAACAATAGTTTGCCTGAAGTACCAACATTTGAAAACTATCAAAAGTTATTGTCAAAGTTAATTGATCATCTAAGTGCAATACCCAAAATTGTTCTATGCACACTTCCTCCAATTGGAGAGCATCAAGATTCATCTATAAATCAGCACATTAATACCTTTAATGACTGCATAAAATTAACGGCTCTAGAAAAGAACATTTCTCTTTTGCCAGTTTCAGATTCTCTTTGGGATGAGCTAGATAAAAGACTCTATCCTTTAAAGAGTGACTATAACCCAAATACACTGCCAATATTGCGAAGAATTTATGGTGGCGTAATACACCATTATATTTTTAAAAAATCTTGGGACAAGGTTGCTGAGTCAAAAGGCCAGTGGCTATTATTTGACCAAATACATTTAGGTGAACGCGCTGCAAAAATTATTTATAAGCTTACTAAAAACTATATTTCTTCTAGCTAATCATAGACTCTCATTCCAAAGTATAATTTGTTGCCATATTATTGATAATAATGGTTTATTGATTCTAAAGTTTAATGAGGTTTTATGAAAGATATTAATGTTGAAGATCGGTTAATTTTTGCGCTCGACGTTCCTGAAGTTACTCAAGCCAAGGATATTGTCACCGAGCTTGATGATAGCGTAAATTTTTATAAAATTGGTATGGAACTTCTGATGACCGGTCAGTACTTTGAACTTTTAAATTGGCTTATAGAAAAAGATAAAAAAGTTTTTGTTGATTTAAAGTTTTTTGATGTTCCCGAGACTGTTGGCAGAACAATTGCAAGATTGAGTGATTATGGAGCTACTTTTGCTACCATTCATGGCAATCAAGCCTTAATGGAAAAAGCAGTTGAGAATAAAAATAATTTAAAAATCCTAGCGGTTACAGCATTAACGAGCCTAGATAGAGGTGATCTCGATGATCTGGGTTTTGATTGTAATGTTAAAGATTTAGTTATATCTCGAGCAAAGCGCGCTTTTGAGGCAGGATGCGATGGTATTGTTTCATCAGGTTTAGAGGTGCCTTATATTCGTGAATATGTTGATAATAAGTTAATTGCAGTAACTCCTGGTATCCGTCCAGTTGCTAATGATGATGATCAAAAGCGTGTTGTAGATGTTGCTACAGCTTTTGAGAGCGGCTCTGACTATATCGTAGTTGGAAGGCCAATTAAAAATGCTGAAAACCGTTATCAAGCAGCCTTAAATATACAAAAAATTATCCAATCAGTTTTCGAAGCAGTATAATTCCTCTCCTCGTAGTCGCGTAACTCAGCTGGTTAGAGTGCCACCTCGACAAGGTGGAAGTCGTTGGTTCAAATCCAACCGTGACTACCAACCCTAAACCCCTTTATATATCAAACGAAATTTAAATCTTAATTGATACTAAGTTCGAATTAAAATATAATGCAAATATGAAAAAACTATTCCAAATCTTATTACTATCTCTTGGCTTAATTGGTTGTTCTTTAATAGATAAAGCTGAGCTTACTTCATCCACGAGTCCTTTTGATACTAAAGTAAATAGGATTCTTGCTTTAGATCTATCTCATGCAGAGAGTCTAAAAGAGGCCAACAAATTAGCGGATCCAGATATAGCAGCTGCTGTAGTTAGTGAACTAGAGGCTAGAAAATTACAAGCTGAAAATACTATTATCGAAGTAGAGAATGTAGCTAAGTTTGCTGAAAAAATCAAAATTTCAGACAGTAATTCTAAGTTTACGGGCCCTAAAATATCAGATACTAAAATGAGAGGGCTTCTTAGTAATCCTGACTCTTTCAATTATTTTTTACGTGGTATTAGAGGTAATGATGGCTTAATTCAACACCAACTTCATTTTTCGATTAAACATGATTCAGAAGACAGAAGAAATTACTACTCTGCTAGTCAGTGTGATAGATGGAAAGGTTGTACCGATGGTGGTAATGAAATGGATATTACCTTAATTTCATCAGATGCTTCTGGTTGTAGTGGTTCTGTTTGTAGCTGGACCGAAACAATGGAATTAAAGTTAAGCGATGAATTTTTGAGAAGTAATATGGATACGGGATTTTCTATGCGCTTCAATTCAAAAAAAGCAACAAGTAAAATCACTATTTCTTCTATTTATATTAAAGGCTACCTCAAGGTTGCTAAGTAGTATCAGTATATGGAAAGTCACTCTTTTGTTTGGCTATAAGTATTAAAACTGAAGAGTTTCTTTAAAGACCTATAGATATAACTACTTCATCACCTCGACAAGGCGGAAGTCGTTGGTTCAAATCCAACCGTGACTAGCAACCCTAAACCCTTTAAAAGGTACATTTCAGCTAATCTACTTTCTATAAAATAATTTTGCAAATCTGACCAGGAGTTGTTCTCGGGCCCCTTGCCACCAGAATGAAGATTTTTGCCTTTCTCCATAGCCTAACTTAACGTCAAGCCAAAGCATAAAGTGGCGTAATCTTGTGCCAGCAAGCCTAAGGCCTAATTTATGAAGCCATCGAGAATAGTCTTTATTGTATGGACATACACGTATACAGATGGAACAATCAGTGTTTTGTGCCGCCCAAAAACCAAAACACTTTTCTCCATCTACCGACCATTTTTTTACACCATGAATATTTGACTGGTTATGAGTAATTTGAGATGGTGGGCCATCTGGAATAGCATTTACAGGGCATCCCTTTGAACAACGACTACAGATTTCACAGAATTCCTTAACACCAAAATTAATGGGTTGATCATGTGCTAAAGGCAAGTTTGTATATATTTTTCCTAGACGTATTCGAGGGCCATATTTTGGAGTGATTAATAAACCATGCCTGCCATATTCACCTAGACCAGCCTTAATCGCATAAGGAATTGCTAGTGACGTGTCATTCATGCTGGCTATTGCTTCATAGCCAAGATTGCGAATATATTGAGTAAGTGAGAGAACGACAAGGGCATCATAAGAATACCCTAGCCCAGTTGCAGAGCCGCTAAGTGCAGAGGGTACTGTTCTAACCCATTCATAGTCCATAGGTTGCGCAACGACGATAACATTATTTAAATTATCAGGAATTTCAGGAGGTCTAGAGGTTGAACTCATATCGCTAAATTTCCTACTATATTCCCATCGATTGTCGTACTTTGTGATTCCTACAAGTCCAGCTCCAAATGCTAGGGCTATTTTTTTAATTTCATCGCTTGCCTGTTGCTCAGTCCCCATATCAATTTGATTTTCTGAAACTGAAGTTTGTAAGGTAAATGCATCTGAAAATCCCTCTCTTCGATCGTCATCTTTATTAACCTCAGTTAAAAGATCACTCACATGCCAAGCAGCATTCCTTAATGCATAGTCTTTTTGTGTATATCCATCTGCTTTGCGCCATGCTTTTAATGGTTCTCGATAGGTTGAGTAGAAAAGCTTGGTTTTATCGCTTTTAATAGAGTCATCCCACCATGATCGGCGAAAAACATCATTCTTCTGATCAAATCTCACAAAGTCATCTAAAACCTGAAAACCGGCCTCAGTGTCATTTGAATCATTTTTTCTTTTTATATCTTCTTTACTCATAATTATTTTATTAATAATTTGAGTTTAGTATATACCCATAAGAAATGGAATTAAAGCATTGTTATAATGCAAAAAGTACACTGTAAGTATTAAGTTTTAAAAACATAAATTATCCTTTATATTAACAATGTAGAAGCCTCAAGTCCCATTACTACTCACATTTTCTTCACCCATTAAACACTTTTAGATTAGATTAAAAGAGTAGAATTTCGATTTTATGTTTTTAGTGGAAGTAGAATTGTGATTTTAGAAATCTTTTTTGCTGCAGGTTGTTTTTGGGGTGTTGAAAAAAACTTTGAAAGTATTGACGGTGTAATAGATGTTGTGTCTGGCTACTCTGGCGGTAATTATGAAGATCCTACATATCAAGATGTCCTTAATAACAGAACTAGCCAAGGAGAGAATTTTCTAAGTATTCTTAAAAATATTGGTCTATCAGATGAAGAGAAAGAAAATAATAAAAATACCTTAATTAATCATACTGAGACAATTAAAGTGATTTATGACTCAGATAGGGTTTCTACAGAGACTTTATTGAAGAATTTTTGGGAAATTCATGACCCAACTCAATTAAATAGGCAGGGAAACGATGTTGGTAATAACTATCGATCTGCCATTTATTGGACTACAGATAAGCAAAAAGTTATAGCTAATCGAACTGGACAAGAATTTCAAAAACTATTAACTGCCGAAGGATATGGACAGATAGTTACTGAAATAGCTGCATTGGAGAAGTTTTGGCCAGCAGAAAGCTATCACCAAGACTATTTAGTGAAAAACCCAAATGGTTATTGCCCTGATCACTCGACAGGTGTGAGTTTTCTAAACCAGTCATCCTCTAAAATTGTTAAGAACGACATCATCCCCCTTGGAGGTAAAGAGATAATTGTGATTGGTCCTGAAATAGAAGGAACCTGTCTGTTTTGTTTAGAGTTTGAAAAGATAGTTACCTCAAAATATAAAGGAACAATTCCATTAAGGTCTGCTCCAGCATCTGCATTAAAAGACTTTGAGATAAATACACCAACCTGGGCAACACCGACTATATTTTTTATTGATGATGGTAGAGAAGTTTGGTCACATCAAGGGATTATGTCTTCAGAAAATTTTTATGAGGCCCTTGGAGAGTTTAAATTAGGTAAGAACTCAGAGGCTTTTAATGTTGCCTTTAATGAGGGTACAGATAGAAGATTTTGTAAGCAATATGAGATATTTAAAGATACTCCTGAGGGTATTTTTATAGATAAACTTTCTGGTAGCCCTTTATTTGATACTGCTGACCGATTTAATTCTAAATCAGGTTGGTTATCTTTTACAAAGCCAGTTGATAACGAAGTCTATGAGAAACTGGATCTTAGCTTTGGAATGTCTCGAACAGAGATTAGGTCAGTAAGTTCTGATATTCATTTAGGTCATGTATTTAATGATGGCCCTGATGGAATGCCAAGATATTGTATTAATGCAACAGTCTTAGAGTTTGTTCCACGTGATGGTGTTTAGATATTAAAAAAACTGTAAAATATTAAGCTATATTTAAAATATATGAAAGTTAGTCTTATTATTAAAGTTTAAACCCAAGAATGAACAAATATAAAGCAACTCCTATAAAATTTTTCGTCATGAAATTATTATTCTTAATAACTATTTTATTTGTTACGTTAATGCCAGTTAATGCTGAGGATAGCCTTTATGAAAGAGGTAAAGACCTAGTAAAGCAAGAGGATTATGAAAAAGCACTAAAGGCCTTTGAACTTGCTGCTGATATTGGTGATTTAGACGCAATGACCGCAGTTGGAATTATGTATATCGGTGGAATAGGAATTCAACAAAATGATGAAAAAGGATTTGAATATATAATGAATGCTGCAAAGCAATCACACCCAAAAGCACAATACACTTTGGGTGCAATTTACTATCTAGGTGTTGGAGTTCCTTCAGACTTTAAAGAGGCTTTTAGATGGATTAGTTTATCTGCAAATCAAGGTTATCTTGATGCACAACATAATCTAGCTGAAATGTATGAGATAGGAAAAGGAGTACCTAAAAATCTTGAAAAAGCCTATGAATATTATATTGTCGCTGCGAGAAGAGGTAATTTAGATTCTCAAATTAAAGTTGCCAAAATGTATAAAGAGGGTATTGGTACAGACAAAGATATTAGTAAAAGTGATTATTGGTTAAAAAAAATCGAAGAGTCCAAGACAAAAAGCCAGTAGCCCTTCTATCAATGAATTTATAACTTTCTGAAGGGTGTTAAAATAAACGTCCATGAAACAAATAAATACCAAGAATGATTATGATGTCGTAATTATTGGTGCTGGGCCAGCAGGACTAAGCTTTGCCTGCTCGTTAGCTGAAAAGAAAATAAGAGTTCTCATTGTTGAACGATCATCAATTGATTCTATCTCAAACCCACAGCCGGATGGTCGTGAAATTGCAATTACGCATCAATCTCGAAAAATTCTATATGAGCTTGGTGTTTGGTCACTTATTGACGAGGATGAGGTGAGTCTTCTGAAGGAAGCCAAAGTTTATAGTGGTAGTTCAAATTCTTTGTTAGATTTTGATGCAAAAAAATCCTCGATTGAAGCGCTTGGCTATCTAGTCCCAAATTACTTAATCAGAAAAGGGCTGTATGAGAGAGTATTGCAAGCCAGTAATGTTGACATTGTGAGTGACATTAGTGTTGAGGATATCAATACTAATAATGCTGGTGCAGAGGTTGCCCTTTCTGATGGCAAAAACGTTAAATCTAGGCTTATTGTAGCCGCTGACAGCCGTTTCTCTGAAATCAGGAGGAAAATGGGTATACCTTCGTTGATGAAAGATTTTTCTAAAGTCATGATAGTGACCAGAATGGAGCATGAGAAGGACCACAATCATGTCGCATTAGAGTGTTTTAATTATGGTCATACTTTAGCACTGTTGCCTCTAAATGGCAATGTCTCTTCAGTTGTATTGACTATCTCTGCAGATAATGCCAAAGAAATACTCAGTCTCAGCGAGACTAAATTTAACGAGATGGCGGCCGAGGGTTTTAAGCAAAAGTTAGGTCAAATGAAACAGATAGGGGAGCGTTACTCTTACCCTCTTATTGGAGTCTATGCACAAAAATTTAAAGCTAAAAGATTTGCCCTTGTAGGTGACGCTGCAGTGGGTATGCATCCGGTAACCGCGCATGGATTTAATTTGGGACTAAAAGGGCAAGATCTGTTATCGTTTGCCGTTAAGAGAGCGTTTAATCATGGATTGGATATTGGTTCAGACGAGGTGCTGAATGATTATGAAAGAAAGCACATTAATTTTTCTAGATTAATGTATTTTGGTACTAACGGGGTTGTTGCGCTATTTACTAATGACACTTTTGTGGCTAAGCGGATTCGAAAATTAGTACTGAAATTTGCAAACCGCTTTCCTCCTGTTAAATCTTTAATAACTAGTCATCTTACAGAGTCAAAAAAGAGTAATTTAATACCCTTCTAAAGGAAAAGTTTATGACAGGTGATTTGAACAACTTAAAAAAAGAATTTCTAAAGAGTGGTATTGTCAGGGATGACCTAGATAGCAATCCAATTAATCAGTTTTCTGTATGGTTTTCTCAGGCAATGGAGGCAGATATTATTGAGCCTAGCGCAATGAGTCTTGCTACTGCTGATGATGTAATTGGGATTCGAACAGTACTGCTAAAATATTTTGATGATAGAGGTTTTGTATTTTTTACTAACTATGGCTCTAAAAAATCTCGCCAAATTGAAAAGAGGCCTCAGGCTGCTATCCTTTTTCCATGGTTAGCACTAGAGAGGCAAGTTAAAATTATTGGTAGTGTCGAAAGAATAACAAAGCTTGAGTCGTTAAAGTACTTTACATCTAGACCAAAAGGCTCTCAATTGGGTGCTTGGGCTTCAGAGCAATCTTCAAAGATTTCTTCTAGAAGTGTTCTTATTGACCAGTTTACATCAATGAAAAAAAAGTTTTCTAAAGGAGAAATTCCCTTGCCTGATTTTTGGGGTGGCTATCGAGTAATTCCACAAAGCATTGAGTTTTGGCAAGGAAGAGAAAACAGGCTTCATGACCGCTTTATCTATGAGAATCACAATGATGGATGGGATATTAGTCGCCTTTCTCCCTAAGTAAATTTATTACTGGTTGGGTTTGAGGTGTTTTGCCATGCCAAAAGGCAAAGGAGCTTGCAGCTTGCTCAACTAACATTCCTAGTCCGTCGCTAACTTTTAGCGCAGAGTTTTTATATGCCCATTTCATGAAAGGAGTTTCAATTCCATACATTAAGTCATAACAAATCGCACCTTCTGCAACGCCGTTTGCAAGCTCAGGCATTTTTCCCGCAATTGATGCACTCGTAGCGTTAATAACAATATCCACGGGCTTCGCTTTTATTTGATCTAGTCCAAACCCGCAAACTTTTCCATATTTAGCGAATTTATGAGCTAATTTTATAGATTTATCTTTTGTTCGATTAGCAAGTAATATTTTCTCAGGACCACAATCAAGAAGTGGTTTTAGTATCCCTTGAGTGGCGCCTCCAGCTCCAATAATTAGAATCTCTTTATCTTTTAAAGATTGATTTAAATTATTACAAAGGTCATTGACTAGTCCAATCCCATCAGTATTCTCACCGATTAGAGTGTTATTTTCTACTTTAATAGTGTTGACGGCACCTGCAGCTTTAGCGTTTAACGTGCAATCGTTAGTAAGCTCATAGGCATTAATTTTAAAAGGTACAGTAATGTTAAATCCTAGGCCACCTGACTTAATAAATCTCTCAACACTAGATGAAAACTCGTTTATTGGAGAGAGAATTTTTTCATAGGTTATTGAAAGCCCAGCTTGTTTAGCAAATTGGGCATGAATCATTGGTGATAAACTATGGTCAATCGGATTGCCAATTACAGCATATTTACTCATAAAATATTATGAAGCCTTTTCATCAGATTTCTCAGCAATATTCTCAGTAGGCTTTAATGCAGGTTTTTTAGCTGGCTTACGAGTAACTTTTTTAACTGGCTTAGCTACAACATTCTCAGATGATTTTTGTTGTGATTTAGAGTTGTTTTTTTGATTACGATTTCTAGTTTGATTTAGATTATTTTTTTTGTTTTCACTTTTATTCTGATTTCCGATATTTTTTGAGTTGTCTCCAGTTTTTTTATTTTCCTGTGAATTCTGGTTGCGATTGCGATTCTGGTTGCGATTGCGATTCTGGTTGCGATTGCGATTCTGGTTGCGATTCTGAGGTTTGTTGTTTCTTGGTTGCGGCGCTTCCTTCTTATCAGGAGAAAACATTTCAGACAGTTTACTCATGAATGAGACCTTCTTTTCAGGTTTTTTAGGCATTTTGGTGGAAGGGTTATTTGCTGAAATTATTGGCAATTCTTCTTTATCAATATAGTTAATTTCATTTGGATTTTCTTGTGGCTTTGATATAGCTTGAAAACTCTTATGATGAGTATTTTTTTCACCTTTTTGTTTAATTATAGTATAGTGCGGGAAATGCATATATTGATTAGGCAGAAGAGTTATCTTTAGGTTATGTTTCTCTTCCATATCAATTATGTTTTTTCTTTTTTCATTAAGCAAATAAGTGATCACTTCAACGCTAGACTGTATCGTAATGTCTGCATTATTATTGCTTGAGTTAAGTGAGTCCTCAAGTTGACGAATAATTCTTAGTGATAATGAAGGAATAGTTGGATTTGTACCACTCCCATTACACACTGAACAGACTTTTCCTGTAGATTCTACAACTGAATTCATTAATCGTTGACGAGATAACTCTAATAATCCAAATCTTGATATCGCTCCAATTTGGACTCGAGCACGATCATTAGAAGTTGTTTTTTCCATTAACTTTTCAATAGATGATCTATTTGTTTCTGATGCCATATCGATAAAATCAATAACAACTAGTCCGCCAATATCTCTGAGTTGTAGTTGTAATGCAATTTCTTCAGCTGCTTCTAAGTTAGCTTTATATGCTGTATCTTCAATATTGGTGCCTTTGGTTGCTCTAGCAGAGTTGATGTCAATTGCAGTTAATGCTTCGGTAGTATCAAAGACAATAGTCGCTCCAGACTTTAAAGAAACCTCTCTATTAAAGACGCTTTTAACTTGAGATTCAACACTCATATGTGCAAACAGAGAGTGATCAGTAATATCAAAGTATTTAATCTTGTCTAGGTAGTGGGGCATGACGAAGTTAATGAAGTCCCTTGCTTTTTGGTAGGTTTTTAAGTCATCAATTATGACACTATCGGTATCTTCTCTCAGGTAGTCACGTAAAGCTCTTACAGTTATATCACTTTCTTGGTAAATTAATACAGGCTCATCTTGTTTCTTGGTAGCCGTTTTAATAGATTTCCAGAGTTGTGTTAAATGATCCACTTCCCACTGCAATTCGGTAATTCCTCTACCAGCTCCTTCTGTGCGAATGATTAATCCAGAGTGTTTAGGAACGTCAAGTTTTGGTAATAGGTTTTTTAAGTCTTGTCGATCAGACGCATTGATTTGTCTTGAGATTCCTGAGCTTTTGGGATTGTTTGGTGTAAGGATCATGTAAGCACCAGCCAAATTGATATAGGTACTAAGAGCAGCACCCTTGTTGCCTCGTTGCTCTTTTTCAACTTGAATGATAATATCCTGCCCTTCTTTGAGGACATCGCTAATTGTTAGTTTTTCACCTTTAGGTTTAATACCATCTGAAAAGAAAGGAGAGACCTCTTTGAAAGGTAAGAAACCATGTTTGTCTTTGCCGTAATCAACAAAAGCTGCTTCCAAAGATTGCTCTACACGAGAAATCTTTGCTTTGTATATATTGCCCTTTGATTTTTTATTAAGGCTTGTCTCTATATTAAGATCAGTAAGCTTTTTGTCCCTTACAATTGCTACCCGAATTTCTTCTTTGTGGGTTGCGTTGATAAGAATGTGGTTCATTTTTAAGTCCTATAATATCTGGACTATTGAGTACGTACAAAGCCTCAATACTTGAGTATTGAATTGGAATAAAGGTTTGATTAATAAGATTCATCAATTGCTAAATAGGGTTTTGCATGTGGCATCAATTAGCCCATAAAAAAAATACGTTCGTTACAATATTTCTTTTTTTGTTTGAAATAATTGTAAAAAAATTCTTGTTGGTCGAAAAAAATGTTCGACAGATGAATTATACCATAAATAGGCCATTTAAGCTTCTTTACTGATTCAAGGTTCTTCCGCCATCAACATTAATGATTTGACCAGTGATATAGTTAGCCATTGCTAAAAACAATACAGCATCTGCTATGTCTTTTGGAGAGCCTTGTCTTTTAAGGGCAATGTTTCCAAGCATAGAACTTTTCTCATCATCTGATAATTGAGCGTTCTCTTGTGGCCAAAGAATAGAGCCAGGTGAAACACCATTAACTCGAACTTTTGGTGCTAACTCTTTTGCAAGCGTTTGAGTAAGCATTTTAAGTCCAGCTTTTGAGATATTATAAATCGCATATTTTTTTAATGGTCGATCTGCATGTATATCAATTATGTTTATTATTGAACCACTATTTTTTGCCAGCTTGTTACTTAGTCCCTGAGACAAGAAAAAAGGTGCCCTAAGGTTAATATTTAATATATTATCCCAATCATCAATACTACTGCTTTCAACTGAATTTGGGTAAAAAACAGAAGCATTGTTAACCAATAAATCTAAAGAAGTTACTTCTTCATTAATTGAGTTTATGACCTCAATATTACTTAGGTCACCTATAATAATTTGAGCTGAATTTTCTCTTAGAGAGTTAAGTTCATCACTAAGTGTTTGAGCTTTAAGTTGAGATTGATTGCAATGAATGATAACTTTGAAATTATTGCTGTGGAGTGTTTTGACTATTTCAGCACCAATTCTAGCGGCACTACCAGTGATTAAAGCAGTTTTCATAATTATATTAATTGGTTAAATAAAGATCTAGTAAGTTAGTTTAGTTTTCCAATGAAAGAGTCGCATGGACAGTATAAAATATTTTTCCATATGAACTTAGAAAACATTATATCTAAATCTATTAAGCAAAATGAAAAGCCAATAGGCTTTGATGTATTTATGAATTTTGCCCTTTATCATTCACAGTTTGGTTATTATCGATCTAAAAATATCATATTAGGACATCAAGGGGACTTTATAACTGCCCCAGAAACTTCTGACTTATTTGGGTATTGTATTGCGAGGCAGTGTAAACAAGTCCTTAATGGTGGCGATATATTAGAATTTGGTGCTGGAAGTGGCATATTGGCTAGTCAAATTTTGTTTGAATTAGGAAGGCTTAACTCTTTACCTAATAAATACTACATTATCGAATTAAGCGCCTATCTAAGGCATAAACAGAAACAAACTATCGAGCGAGTTTTACCAGAACTCATTGATCGTATTGAATGGTTAACAGAGCTTCCAATTAGCTTTAGCGGAGTAGTTATTGCCAATGAAGTTCTTGATGCAATACCTGCAAAAAGATTGACCTTTTCTGAAGGGCATTTTGTTGAGTTAGGTGTCAATGTTGATGAGTGTGGCTTTCATTGGCAAAAATTTCATGAACCATACTCAAACTCTAAAGTTTCTTTGCCTTTGAACCTTGAAAATGAATACACTACCGAAGTTAATTTGCAGGCCATGGCATGGGTTAGTTCTTTGTATGATGCAATTACTGAAGGTACCGTTCTATTGATTGATTATGGGATGGATAGAGCTGAGTATTTCCATCCTCAGCGCAACGAAGGTACATTAAGATGCTTTTATAAGCACAAAGCTAGTGATAACCCTTTTTGCAACATTGGAATGCAGGATATTACAACCTCTGTTAATTTTTCAGATATTGCCGATAGCGCAATTAATGAAGGCTTTAAAATTTCAGGCTATTGCACTCAAGCAATGTTTTTAATTTCTCTAGGTATTGAGAGCTATCTCTCAGAAGAGAAGGATAATGAAAAAAGGATTAAACTTGCTCAACAAGTTAAACAACTCATTTTGCCAGGGACAATGGGTGAAGTATTTAAAGTGTTAGCATTATCAAAAAAACAAACAGTAAAATTAGATGGTTTTAAAGAGCAGAATCTTGCTAGTAGGCTTTAATAATTAAATATGGATATTACTCAAACAATTGCTTTAGCTTTAATACAAGGTTTGACAGAATTTTTGCCAGTCTCATCCTCAGCACACCTTGTGATTCTTCCAAAGTTTTTAGATTGGCCAGATCAGGGATTGGCCTTTGATGTTGTACTTCATTTTGCAACTTTATGTGCGATTGTTTATTATTACCGCTTAACTTTAGTTGAAATGTCTAAGGATTTTGTATGCTCAATTGTTACAAGAAAGATGCAAGGTCAATCAATGCTCACATGGGCTGTTTTGCTCGGGACTATACCAGTTGGGCTTACAGGACTTTTCTTTAAAGACAGTATTGAGTTAAATCTCAGAAGTTATGAGGTGGTCGCATTTGCAACCATCTTTTTTGGATTTTTGCTTGGTTTTTCTGACTGGCTACACCGATTTCTTGGCCGCAGTCGGGAGTTTATTCGTAGCTCTGATATTTTAATTGTCGGGCTCTTTCAAGCTTTAGCTTTAATTCCTGGTACATCTCGCTCAGGAATAACTATTACTGCAGCACTATTAATTGGATTATCAAGATCACTATCGATAAAGTATGCATTTCTTCTATCAATCCCAGTAATTGCACTAGCAACCCTTTTAAAAACTTTTGATTTAGTTAATGAGGTTAATCAAGTTGACTGGACTCTACTTTTAATAGGTTTTGTAATAGCATTGATTACTGCATATACAACGATCGTATTTTTTATTCGTCTAGTTGAAAGAATTGGTTTTATGCCGTTCGTAATTTATAGAATTTTATTGGGAGTAACGCTATTACTACTTTAACGCCAGAACCGATTTATCGAAAAGATTACACTCCTAGTTCTCATCTTATTAGAACAACTGAGCTTGACTTTAACCTCAAGGACGACGAAACAATCGTCACATCACGTATTTCGTTTTACAAAAATCCTGATGCCAAGAAAAAAGCAAAGGAGCTTTTTTTAAACGGAGAATCCTTGGAGTTAATATCCATTGAAATTGATGGATTAAGTGCTAATTATGAGCTAAAAGATGACGGTTTATTTCTCTTGAATCCTCCTGATAATTTTATTTTGGATGTCCAAGTTCGAATTCATCCTGAAAGTAAAACTGACCTTAATGGTCTTTACCAGTCAAGTGGTAATTTTTGCACACAGTGTGAGGCTATGGGCTTTAGACAAATAACATACTACCTTGATAGGCCAGATGTTTTGAGTGTCTTTACAACTACAATAAATGCCAATAGGGCTAATTACCCGGTACTTCTTAGTAATGGAAACTTGGTGAATGAAACAAGTACTCAAGCTATTTGGCATGACCCTGCGCCAAAGCCTTGTTACTTATTTGCTCTAGTTGCTGGTAAATTAGATTGTCTTCAGGACAACTATACAACGTCAACAGGCAAAGAGGTAGATTTAAGGCTTTATGTTGAGCCACACAATATGCATAAAACGGCATTTGCAATGGAGTCACTTAAAAAAGCATTTGAATGGGAAGAGAGTAGATTTAACCTGAGCTATGATTTAGATATATACATGATTGTTGCAGTTGATGATTTTAATATGGGTGCAATGGAGAACAAGGGACTAAACATTTTTAATTCAGACTGTGTTCTTGCCAATCAAGAGACTTCAACAGATTCAAGCTTCATTAGAATTGAATCTATTATTGGCCATGAGTATTTTCATAACTGGACAGGAAATAGAGTAACTTGTCGGGATTGGTTTCAATTAAGCCTAAAAGAGGGTTTAACTGTCTTTAGAGATCAAGAGTTTTCTTCTGATCTTCGCTCTAGGGCGATCCAAAGAATTACTGATGTAAATCTACTTAAGACCAGGCAATTTGCTGAAGACTCAGGGCCTATGGCTCATCCAGTAAGGCCAGAATCTTATATTGCAATGGATAATTTTTATACAGCAACTGTATATGAGAAGGGTGCAGAGGTTATTCGTATGATTCATACCATACTCGGAGAAGAGGGCTTTCAAAAAGGAATGACTTTATATTTTGAGCGACATGACGGTGAAGCAGTTACCATCGATGATTTTGTTGCGAGTATGGCAGATGCAAATCAATATAATTTTGATAATTTTATGCCTTGGTATAGCAAGGCAGGAACCCCTGAAGTCAACATTGATGATGACTACAACTCAGAACTGAATATTTATCGTGCTACATTTACTCAAAAAAATCTAACTACACCTTTTCTTATTCCTAACAGGTTTGGCTTATTAATAAATGATGGCGAGGAAGTTGAGGCAGGAATGTTTCTTATTGATAAACTTGTAAAAACCGTTGAATTTAATAACATAAAGAGTAAACCTGTCCCTTCTTGGTTTAGGGGTTTTTCTGCGCCAATTAAATTTAATTCTAACCTATCAATAAGTGATAAGATTTATTTAGTATCCAATGACAGTGATCCATTTAATCGCTGGGATAGTGTTCAAAGTCTTTGGTTAGACTATATCCTTAGTCCTGAGAAAGTTGAAGAAAAAGAGTTGTTTGATATGATCAAAAATCTATTCAATAAAGATTCTGATTTTGCACTACTGTCTGAAATGATAAGCCTTCCTTCAGAGCAAATTATTCATCAAAATGTTGGAAAAATTAATGTAGAGGAAGTGAACAATAAGCGTGAAAAATCTATCCTTTCTGTGGGACAGGGTTTGAAAGAGATTTTTCTAGAAACTTTTAATAAATTGAATTACAAAAAAACCTTCGATTTGTCTTCTCAATCTGTAGCAGGGCGCGCCTTAAAGAACAAATGCTTAAGTTACTTGATTAAGTTGGGTGAGTATGAGTTGGCTTATGAGCAATTTAATAGTGCAGACTGTATGACTGACCAGTTCAGTGCTTTTCAGTGCTTATTAGATAATGTAAATCCATATCGTGGTGAAGTTATAGATCGATTTTATAACCAACACAAGGAAGATGCCCAAGTAATAGATAAGTGGTTTAGTGCCCAGAGTGCTTCACCCATCACTTCTGTTGATGATATTAGAAAATTAATGAGCCATGAATTATTTACAATGACCAATCCAAATAGAATTCGATCAGTAATAGGGTCTTTTAGCCAAAATAGTTTTCAGTTTCATTGTAAAAAAGGTTATCAGCTAGCGACTGAAGTAATCTTAGAGTTGGATACTTTAAATCCTCAAATTGCAGCAAGATTTGCAAGTATATTTAATCATTGGAGACGATTTACTGAACAATACTCTTCCCTTCAAGAAAATGAATTGAAGTTAATTAGTAACTCAACTGAACTATCTAATGATGTCTATGAAATTGTTAATACTGCTCTTAAAGGAAAGGTTTAATGTCCTATAGAGAGGCTAAGTATTTATCAGAACTACTAGTTTCCAAAGGCTTGACAGTCTCTGTTGCTGAATCTTGCACAGGTGGTGCACTCTCCAGTTCTTTAACTTCAATTTCTGGAGCCTCATCTTACTTTGATTGTGGATATATAACATACAGCAACCAATCAAAAGTTCAAATGCTTGGTGTGAGTACAGAAACAATTGAAACATATGGGGCTGTTAGTGAAAAGGTTGCCCATGAAATGGTAATTGGAGCTGGTGAAAGGTCACAAAGTAATCTTGCCGTATCAATAACAGGTATTGCAGGGCCATCTGGTGGCTCTGCTGAAAAACCTGTTGGGATGGTTTGTTTTGGTTTTTTCTTTGATGGGAAGACAGCTACAACAACGCAATTTTTTTCAGGTGCTAGGCCCGATATTGTATCTCAAAGTATTTCTTATGCTTTAGTTCAGTTAGCCTTAAAGCTGTGATTGATTCTTCAGTAGTATCCATTGCTCCAATGATGGATTGGACAGATAGACATTGCAGATATTTTTATCGGCTACTTAGTAAAAATACTCAACTTTATACTGAAATGATAACTTCAAAGGCTATTTTAAGAGGAGACAAAAATCGTTTATTAGACTTTAATGCAAGTGAGCATCCATTAACTCTTCAATTAGGCGGTAGTGACCCTAAGGAGATGGCTGGATGCGCTCAAATTGCCCAAAAGTGGGGATATGATGAGGTCAATATAAATGTTGGCTGTCCATCCGACAGAGTTCATTCTGGAAGCTTTGGTGCATGCTTAATGAAGGAGCCAGATTTAGTGGCAGCCTGTGTTGAAAGTATGATTGAGAAATGCGACATTCCAGTTACAGTTAAAAGCCGAATTGGAATTGATGACATGGAGAGTTATGATGAGTTGAGTGATTTTGTATCACTCATTAATTCTAAAGGTTGTAAGCATTTTATAATCCATGCTCGAAAAGCTTGGCTTCAGGGACTGAGTCCGAAAGAGAACCGAACAATCCCGCCTTTAAATTATCCTTGGGTTTACGAGCTAAAAAAAGATTTTCCACAAATTCAAATAACTATAAATGGAGGCATTACAAGTTGCTTAGAGATAAAGAGTCATCTTGATTATGTCGATGGCGTTATGCTGGGAAGGGTGGTGTACAATAATCCATTTTTATTAAGTGAAGTAGATAGTGATATATTCAGCGAAAAAAAGAATCCAATAAATCGTGAACAGATTTTAAAAAAATATATGGTTTATATGAATGAACAACTCAAAATTGGTGTACCTATAAGGTCGATGACTCGTCATATATTGGGTTTATATCATGGCGAAACTAATGCTAAATTATTCCGCAGATTATTAAGTGGCAAGGTAGTTGGATTTGATCATTTAAATGAGTGGTTAGATTTTAAAATAAATAGTTTAACCGATAGTGAAAGTACTCAATAGTTTGGTAAAATTTCATAGGAAAATTCTTCTCTAATAAAATATGGCAGGCGACAACTACATAGCGAGCATTGATATCGGAACTGATAAGATTGCGCTGTTGGCTGCTGAAAAAGATTATGATAATCGACTCAGAATTATTGGGCACAATATTTGCGCCTCTGATGGCGTTAAAAAAGGGGCAATTTTTTCAATAGACTCTTTATCAAGAGTAATTACAAAGCTCATTGAAGAAACTAACAAAAGTTTTGATTTAACACCTGGCTTATTTCGTATCAATATTTCTGACACTCATCTAACTTGCACTGATCGTAAGGGGCATGTCTCTGTAAATGAAGTTGTAACTCGTGACGATGTAGATGCAGTTCTAAAATCTGCGATGTCAATGACAACTCCTTCCAACAAAGAAAGATTACACAGAATTAAAAAGAAGTTTACTATTAATGAAAGTGTAGTAGTAAATAACCCATTGGAGATGGAAGCCGAATTCTTAGAATCTAAGGTCCATATAGTAACTGTCTCGAGTGCCAGCGTTAGGAATATTGAGAATTGTTTAAAGCAGAGTGATTTACAGGTTGAAAAAAATGGAATTGTACTTACCTCTATCGCTAAGTCTCATGCAATACTAACTCAAGAAGAAAAAGATAATGGTGTTTGTATAGTTGACATTGGGGCTGGAGTTACTTGTTTCTCTGTCTTTAATGAGGAAGGCATTGTTCAAAGTGGTGTTATTTCAATGGGCGGTAATGAAGTTACACAAGAGATCGCATTAGCCTTTGATACTTCCCTTGAAGAAGCAAAAAGATTAAAAGAGTTTTACGGAGTTGCTAAGTCGTCTGCACTTAAGGAAGAGAAATTGATTGATTTCACTCAAACCACAAACAAAGAGGAGCATCAGCTTTCTAGCCTTCAGTTGTCAGAAGTTATTGAGGAGGCTTATCGTGAAATTTTGTTGGCACTTAAAAATGAATTAAAACACCATAATTTGGATAGAATTATTAAATCGGGGTTTGTATTGTGTGGTGGTGGTGCACAAGTTATTTCTTGCGAAGAGCTTGTTCGTGATTTCTTTACCAGAAGAGCTAAAATAGGCACTATTCATCGTTCAAAAATTTCTGGTTTAGATAACATACTAACTGACTTTAGATATGCAGGTTCTATAGGGCTCTTGCTGCATGAAGATGACTTTGGAAAAGATTTCGACGTTATTTCTAATGGAAATAATAGTGTTATAGGTAAAGTAAAAAAATGGGCCGTAAGGAATTTTTAATATATGGTAAAGCAAAGAACAATTAAAAAAACAGTTAAGGCGCGTGGTGTAGGAATTCATAGCGGTAAGGAAGTGAATATGACATTGATTCCTGCAGGAATAGATCATGGCGTAGTTTTTAAGCGATTAGATGCTGGTGGAAGGCAAGTACATGCTCATAGTGCTTTCGTTAATGAAGTTATCTTGTCAACAGGTATTGAAAGCAAAGGTGTAAAGGTTTCAACTATTGAACATTTATTGTCGGCTCTTTCAGCGCTTGGAGTAGATAACCTTTTGGTAGAGTTAGATTCATTTGAAGTGCCAATTATGGACGGTTCATCTGCGCCTTTTATTTTTTTAGTTCAGTCAGCTGGAATTGAACAACAAGAAGCACCAAAAAGATTCATCGTCATTAAAGAAACTGTTAGGGTTGAAAATGGTGAAGCATGGGCACAGGTTTCTCCTCATAATGGATTCAAGGTGACGCTTGAAATAGATTTTGAACATAAAAAAATAAAAGAAAGTGGACAGAAGCTGTCAATTGATTTTGCGGAGCAGTCTTATTTAAAAGAAATATCTCGTGCCAGAACATTTGGATATGAGAGCGATGTTGAGGCGCTTCAAGCTGGTGGACTTGCATTGGGGGCAAGTCTTGATAATGCAATTGGTCTTTCTGACTATGACATCCTAAATGAAGACGGAATGCGGTACCATAACGAATTTGTAAAGCACAAAATATTGGATATTGTTGGAGATCTTTTTCTTTTAGGTGGAAATATGATAGGCCAATATGAGGGGTATAAAACTGGACATATGCTTAATGATCAGTTGCTTTCTGCAATACTTTCTCAACCTCAAGCAACAACAACAAAAACCTATAAGGAAGTCGACTCACCAATTCAATTTTATTCAGAAGATTGGCAAAATAACCTCTAAAAAAACTATTTTTTCTATTCCATTGACTAAATAATAAATACCTTTATTTTCCTTATTTGAAAGCAATAACTGATACTCACGAAGTCTTTTTTGAGCTTAATTCTTTTGGTATAATCGAAAACTTTTTATATTACAGTTATTAGTGATGAAATTAAATGGTGCTCAAATACTGATACATTGCTTGAAGAGAGAGGGTGTTAAGCATGTTTTTGGTTACCCAGGAGGTGCTGTTTTGCATATCTATGACGCTCTAGAAGCTCAAGACGAGATTACTCATGTCTTGGTTAGGCATGAGCAAGGCGCAGCTCATGGAGCTGATGGATATGCAAGAGCGAACGGTATGCCTGGTGTTGTATTGGTTACATCTGGGCCTGGTATCACTAATGCTGTGACTGGAATTGCAACTGCACATATGGATTCTATTCCGATGGTAGTAATTTCTGGACAAGTTCCATCTCCACTGATAGGGATGGATGCCTTTCAAGAGGTAGATGCCACAGGTATTACTCGCTCATGTGTTAAGCATAACTTCCTTATCAGAGATATTAGTGAAGTTGCGAGTACGGTTAAAAAAGCATTTTATATTGCTACAACTGGGCGACCAGGTCCCGTTGTAATTGATATTCCTAAAGACATAACCATTGCTGAAATGGAAATGGAAGAATATCCTGAGACGGTTGAAATGAGGTCCTATAAACCTACAACTAAAGCAAGTAACCGTCAAATTAGAAAAGCTGCAGAGTTGATTGCTAATTCTCAGAGACCAATATTTTATTCTGGCGGCGGCTGTGTAATAGGTAATGCTTCAAAAGAGTTACGTGAATTAACGCGCAAGCTTGGTTTTCCAATTACACAAACTTTGATGGGTTTAGGTGCATACCCTGGTACTGATAAATTATCCCTTGGTATGTTGGGAATGCATGGTACTTATGAGGCCAATATGGCAATGTATGAATCAGATTGTGTCGTTGCTATTGGTTCTCGGTTTGATGATAGAATTACTGGAAACTTAGAAAAATTTTGCCCTACAGCCAAGTTTATTCATATTGATATTGACCCCTCTCAGATTTCTAAAAATGTGGTTGCTGATATCCCTATTGTTGGTCAAACAAAGCAAGTTCTTCAAGCCCTTATTGATGAACTGGAAGACAAAAAGCTTACAGACATTTCCAAATGGTGGTCGCAGATTAATGAATGGAGAAAGGTTGATTCTTTGGCATATACTAAGAAATCAGGTGTTATTAAACCTCAAACAGTTATTGAAATGCTTTATGAGGTTACCAAAGGTAAGGCCATTGTGACCTCAGATGTTGGTCAGCACCAAATGTGGGCAGCTCAATATTATTTATTTGATGAACCAAGACAGTGGATTAATTCTGGAGGTCTTGGAACTATGGGCTTTGGGCTTCCGGCTGCAATGGGTGCTAAAATTGCAATGCCGGATAGAGATGTAGCCTGTGTTACTGGAGAAGGAAGCATACAGATGATGCTTCAAGAGCTCTCGACAATGCTTCAATACTCAACACCTGTTAAAATCATTAACCTTAATAATGGTTACTTAGGTATGGTAAGGCAATGGCAAGAGTTTTTCTATGAAAAGCGTTATGCAATGTCCTATATGGATGCGTTACCTGACTTTGTTAAACTGGCTGAGAGTTATGGCCATATTGGAATAAAAGTTGAAAAAGAGTCTGATCTCAAGCCTGCTCTTGTTGAAGCTTTTAAGCAAAAAGATCGTACTGTTTTTCTAGATATTTTGACCGACCCATCTGAAAATGTATTTCCAATGATTCCTGCAGGTGGTGCTCACTGCGATATGTTGTTAGCAGGCCGTGATCAAATGGTATCAAAAGATGAAACAGACTTTAATGCGGTGTAGTTTATGAGACATATTATTTCAGTTATTTTAGAAAATGAAGCGGGCGCTCTTTCAAGAGTTTCTGGATTATTTACTCAACGCGGCTTTAATATTGAATCTCTTACTGTCGCACAAACTAACGATGTGAATTTATCTCGCATGACAATCGTATCGTCAGGAAATGATCGAGTATTAGAGCAAATTGTTAAGCAACTCAATAAATTAATTGAAGTAGTTAAGGTAAGTGATTTGACTAGTCAAGATCATGTCGAGCGAGAGTTAATGCTTGTTAAGATTTCCTCGGTCTTAAAGGACAATGTAGACTTAAAAGAGTTAGTGGAAATTTTTGGTTGTAAAGTTGTTGATGTGACTGAAAAAATTTACACCATTGAGGTTTCTGGGAAGACTAAAAAAATTAACGCATTTTTAGATGCGTTTGATCCAGCAAACATTATTGAGGTTTCAAGGACGGGCGTCACTGGAATTTCTAGAGGAAAAAAATTAATTTAAATTTAAGGAAAAAAAATGAATAGATATTACGATAAAGATGCAGACCTTTCAATTATTCAAGGCAAAAAAGTTGCTATTATTGGTTATGGTTCTCAAGGACACGCTCAAGCTAATAATCTAAAGGATTCAGGTGTAGAAGTTGTTGTTGGTCTAAGAGAGGGCTCATCTTCTGCAACAAAAGCACAAGAAGCAGGTCTCGGTGTTATGTCTGTTGAAGAGGCAAGTGCTTGGGCAGATGTTGTTATGGTTTTAGCTCCAGATGAGTTTCAAGCCAGTATTTATTCAGAAAATATTGAACCAAACTTAAAGCAAGGTGTTGCTTTAGCATTTTCACATGGACTCAACATCCATTTTGATATGATTGTCCCAAGAGAAGACCTTGATGTGATTATGATTGCTCCAAAAGCGCCAGGACATACAGTTCGTTCAGAGTTTGTTAAAGGCGGAGGCATTCCTGATTTAATTGCGATCAAGCAGGATGCTACAGGTAATGCTAAGGATATTGCTCTTTCTTACGCTTCAGCAATTGGTGGGGGTCGAACTGGTATACTTGAGACCAGCTTTCGAGAGGAAACTGAAACAGATTTGTTCGGAGAGCAAGTAGTTCTTTGTGGGGGGACAACTTCACTTGTGCAGGCTGCATTCGAAACACTTGTAGAAGCAGGCTATGAGCCAGAAATGGCATATTTTGAATGTCTTCATGAATTAAAGTTAATTGTTGACTTGCTATATGAAGGCGGTATTGCTAATATGCGTTATTCAATTTCAAATACTGCTGAATATGGTGATGTTACT
>Ga0208881_1000098_pt1 | contig 27639 bp, 18 predicted proteins | sample Knorr_S23_td_AAI_FD_185610 | JGI IMG/M metagenome (GOLD analysis project Ga0208881, IMG submission 185610) | Marine microbial communities from Southern Atlantic Ocean transect - Knorr_S23_td_AAIW_ad_876m_LV_B (SPAdes) (version 2) | ecosystem: Environmental > Aquatic > Marine > Oceanic | place... | reverse complement strand
GCAATAGATTTGGCACCCGGCATTTATACCGCCTTTGTTACTGATGGCTAGGAAGTCAAGACTCTATTAGTATAACAATATCTTCCCCTCCCCCTTTTGGAGTTGTTGATTTTGACGTAGAAAATGCAAACATTTGTTTGGGAGACTCTGTTTACTTTTTAAATTATAGTCATTCCGACTCCCCACTTGTTGAGTGGGAATGGGGTTGGGATTTTGGAGACAATCTAAATAGCGAATTACAATTCCCTGTTCACTTGTATTCTTATGCCGGCACTTATGATGTTTCTCTTTCTATTACCGATACAGCCGGTTGTGCTGTAGACACAACGCTTGTTGACCTTATCACAGTCAATCCGATTCCTGAAGCACATTTTACTTCGAGCATCCCTCCTGATAATTCAAATTGCGATCTAGAGGTCCAATTTTTCAACACTTCCTTAAATTACTCCAATATAAATTGGGATTTTGGAGATGATCAAACAAGCACTCAAATAAGCCCAATTCACTTATATGATGTAGCCGGTGATTATAATGTCCAACTGAGGGTAATCAACGAATTTCTTTGTGAGGATACAACCTATTTAGATGTAACAGCTCAAATTATACCAACTTTATTTACCCCGAATACCTTTACTCCAAATGGTGATAAATTAAACGATGTGTTTTCTGTAAGTGGAAATTGTTTTGATGAGTTTGAAATGTGGATCTATAATCGGTGGGGTTCAAACGTCTTTTATACCAATGATTATACTGCTGGTTGGGATGGGGCTATAAATGGTGTGCATTGCTCTATAGGCTCTTACGTCTGGAAAGCAACTTATGTTGGTGAACAAGGCCCTGTTACCAAGCATGGAATAGTCAATTTAATTAGATAAATTTACACCCCAGCAGTACTTCAAAAGCGTGCGCTGTATCTCATAGCGGGTTAATCATGAATAAGGGAACAAAATTATACAGCATCCTGAAAGGAAAATGTCCACATTGTCATGTGGGAGATTTTTTTCTCACACATCCTTATAAGCTAAAAACAATGGGGGATATTTATGATAAATGTCCGGCATGTGGGGAAACCTATAACCCTGAGCCCGGGTTTTACTTTGGGGCATTATATGTATCCTATGCTTTGGGTTGTGCGTTTTTAATAACGATTCTTGTCGCTTTAAAAATATTGGATGTCGAAGTCAGTCTTTTGCAAAAATGTATCGGCATTTCTATTCCCTGGTTATTGCTTACACCAAAAATGCACGCCTTATCAAAAATAATTTGGGCAAATTTTTTTATGAAATACAAAAAAACAGACCGGTCAAATGACATTAAATAAAAAAGACCCTGTCAACAACAGAGTCTTTATCTAAAATCCAAATATCCGGATTATTGTTTCTTAAAAACAGAGTATAGCACCAATAAAGCTGCAACACCAATAAAATTGCTTTGCCCTAAGGAGTTAATTGCGCTTTGAATATTTTTAATTGGATCCCAACCCAAAAGGCTGTCACCAACAATTAACTGAACCACAACACCTAAACACAAGATTGGCACTGTAATTTCTACAGCTTCACGCAAGTATTTTTTAATGTTCTTAAAGATCTTTTTGTTTTCTTCTTTCATAGGTCCTAAATTAATAAATATTAAGCCTCGCAAGCGAGGCTTAATATTTATTTAATTACTTCTTAAGGAAAGATAATACTACCAGTAAAGCAACCAAACCTACAAAACCACTGTTTGTAAATTGAGCAACCAAACCTGTAATGTTATCAATCACAGCAAAAGGAGTCGATGCTCCTAACAAAATTTCGGCAACAATTCCCAGTCCTAGTAAAGACATAAGTAATCCAACAATACCAGAAATAAATCCACCTAGATTTTTAAATACTGCATCCATAATTTATAGGGTTTTAGTTAATAGACTCAAATATAGAAAGATAGATTTTGGACTTCAAAAAAAATGATGCTAGACATCCTAAATTCTACAATAATGAAAAATATCCCTTTTCACATTTTTAATAATCCCTTAAACTCAGGGCCATAAAGAGGTTGCTGGTTTTTTAACCCTCTAAAGGTCATGGTTTTAACTCTTGGTTATCAACATCTAATTGTTATTAACTAAAGGTCGCTACATCCCTTATCATGCCCGTATTTCAATCATGTGAACAAAAAAACAGGGCTTTAACCCTGTTTTTGTCCTTATTTCAAATAATTATGCCTTTTTAGCCTAATTTAAGTTCATTTCTGACTGAATATTAGCAATCTTTTCTTTCAATTTTAGCCTTATAACATCATATTCTGATTTATCTGCTAATTTTTCCTGCACTGAGAAGTAGAATTTAATCTTTGGTTCTGTCCCTGATGGGCGCGCTGTAATCTTGGTGCCTTTGTTGGTAATAAGTTGCAAAACATTGGATTCAGGTAAACCTGTTTTAGCAGAATCTAAATAATCAATAACCTCCACAACCTCTTCGCCAACAATCATTTTTGGGGCATTTTTTCTCATATCATCCATCATGCTGGCAATTTCTGCAACTCCGGTGCGTCCTTGTTTCGTGATAGAGATCAAGTCTTCCAAATAAAAGCCATACTCCATATACATATCCTGCATCAAGTCAAAAAGGTCTTTTCCACAGCTTTTCGCCCAGGCAACCATCTCTGCGATTAATACGCAAGACATGACCGCATCCTTGTCGCGCACAAAATCTCCAGCCAAATAGCCATAACTTTCTTCTCCACCTCCAATAAACTGCTCTTTACCTTCTAACTCTCTTATAAGCGAGCCAATATGTTTAAAGCCTGTAAGTGTATTGTATACTTTTACCCCGTTTGCTTTAGCCATCACATCCATCAAGTCGGTTGTAACAACCGTTTTAGCAACAAACTCTTTTCCTTTGACCTTTCCGAGCTCTTTCCATCTTGTTATAAGGTAGTTCACCAACAATGATCCTGTTTGGTTTCCATTCAGCAAAACAAACGCTCCGTCTTTATTTGGTATAGCAATCCCCACTCTATCGGCGTCCGGATCGGTTCCCATGACCAGCTCAGCTCCTTTTTCTTTTGCTAATGTAATTGCCAACTCTAAAGCGGCTGGCTCTTCCGGGTTTGGAGAATGCACCGTAGGAAAATTCCCGTCTATCACGTCTTGCGAAGCAACAGTCATTACGTTTGAAAAACCAAAAGATTTTAATGCTTTTGGAACCATAACAGCGCCCGTACCATGAATACCCGTAAATACAATAGGAAGATCTCTTTGTTCTTTTATCGCTTCAGGAGACAGGCTTAAAGTTTTTAGACGCTCTATGTAGGTGTCGTCCATTTCCTCTCCTAGGGCAAATATCAAATCCTCGTCGACATTAAAATTAACATCTTCTATGGATAGGGCTCTCACTTTGTCAATTAATTCTACGTCAAATGGGCTTACAATCTGACACCCATCATCTCCATAAACTTTATAACCGTTATATTCTTTAGGGTTGTGTGAAGCCGTGATAACAATTCCACTTTTACAACCTAGTTCGCGAACAGCAAAAGATAATTCAGGTGTAGGGCGTAACGACGTAAATAAGTATACTTTAATTCCGTTAGCAGACAATACCTCGGCAGATGTTCTAGCTAAAAGGTCAGAATTATTTCGACAGTCATAAGCAATCGCAACTGAAACATCTTGGTCTGGATACATCTCCAAAAGCGTATTCGCCAAACCCTGTGTGGCTTTACCAATGCTATATCTGTTGATTCGGTTAGGTCCAACTCCCATGATTCCTCGCATTCCTCCCGTACCAAAATCAAGGTCTTTATAGAATGACTCTATCAGCTCTTCTCCATTCTCATCAATAAGCGCCTGAACGTTATTGCGAGTCTCAACATCATAGGCTTCGGAAAGCCAGGACTGTGCTTGTTGTAAACTTTTTTCTTGCATCACCAAGTCTTCTCTTTAGTCTTAAAATCTGTATTTAATATCTCGCCCGAAAGTAATAGGAAAAATTCGAAAAAGACTCACAAATAAATGAATTTCTCCCAAAAATAACAATATGCTAACTAAAACTTAAAACCACATTAATTTTTTCCATCAACAAACAGGCGCCAACCAAATTAACTATATTAGCTGTTCGCCATAATATTTAGAATATGACGCCACAAACGGAGAAAAAACTTTTTCTTTTTGATGCATTCGCATTGATATACAGGGCTTATTTTGCCTTTGCTAAAAACCCAAGAATAAACTCTAAAGGTCAAGACACTTCTGCCATACTCGGCTTAGTAAACACCTTAATGGATGTTCAAATGAAAGAACAGCCAACGCATTGGGCAATATGTTTCGACACTTCAGAGCCTACCGAGCGACATATAGAATACAAAGAATATAAAGCACAACGTGAAGCAATGCCGGAGGGAATCTCTACAGCTTTGCCTTATATTTTTAAATTGATGGAGGTTTTCAATATTCCTGTAATTGCAAAACCGGGATTTGAAGCAGATGATGTCATAGGAACTCTTGCAAAAAAAGCAGAAAAAGAGGGTTTTACCACTTATATGATGACGCCCGACAAGGATTTTGCTCAATTAGTTTCTGACAATATTTATATGTACCGCCCACCACGAATGGGTAATGGTGCAGAGATTTGGGGAATCCCTGAAGTGTTAAAAAAGTTTGAGATTAAACGAGTAGATCAGGTTATTGATTATCTGGGAATGATGGGTGATGCTTCAGATAATATCCCGGGCATTCCGGGTGTAGGTGATAAGACGGCAAAAAAATTATTGGCTCTATACGATAGTATGGAGGGTTTATATGAACATACGCACGAGCTGAAAGGAAAGCAAAAGGAAAAAGTAGAAGCCAACAAAGAATTGGCTTTTCTCTCTAAGAAATTAGCAACTATAAATTTAGAGGTTCCTGTAGAATTTATTTCTGATGATTTAGTCCGAAAAGAGATGAACAAAGAAGCCGTGCGCGATTTGTTTGTCGAATTGGAGTTTCGCCGTTTGGCAGAACGTTGGTTTGGAAAAAATTTACCAAACCCAACCAAAGCTGTAACCGAAGAAAAAATAGTTAAAGCTAAACCCTCTACAGCGGGTCAAATAGATTTGTTTGGAGGTGAAGATGATGATGTTCAAGGGTCTCTTTTTAGCGCTTCATACGACACTTTAGAAACTGCTAAACCCAATTATAAGTTGGTAGAAAACCCTGCCGATTGTCATGCTTTAGTTAATAAGTTAATGGTGCTTAAATCTATTGCTTTCGATACAGAAACGACCTCCTTAAGGGTTTTAGAAGCAGAGATTGTAGGAATGTCTTTTAGTTGCAATGCTAAAGAAGCTTATTATGTTCCCGTCTCCGAAAATGCTGAAGAAAGAGATGAAATACTGGCTATTTTTAAGCCTTTATTCGAAAATGAGCGTATTGAAAAAGTTGGACAGAATATTAAATACGATTATCATATTCTTGCCAATTATGGTGTTCAGCTAAAAGGTAAATTTTTCGATACGATGATTGCACATTATCTGCTCCAAGCCGATATGCGTCATAATATGAATGTGCTTGCGGAAACTTATTTGAACTATTCTCCTGTTAAAATTGAAACGATTATTGGAAAAGGAAAGTCGCAATTAAATATGCGTGATCTGCCTCCTACAAAAATTAAGGATTACGCCTGCGAAGATGCCGACATCACCTGGCAGTTAAAAAATGTTTTTGAGCCTCAGTTGAGGGAAGAAGATTTAATGTCGCTTTTCCGTGAAATAGAAATGCCTTTGGTTTCTGTTTTAGCAAAGATGGAACGTGAAGGAATCAATTTAGATCGGGAGAGCCTACAAACATTCTCAAAAGAATTAGAAGTATCTGTAGTAAAAATTCAAGACGAAATATTCGAAACCGCAGGAATAGAATTCAATATTGCATCTCCTAAACAACTGGGAGAAGTTTTATTCGACCACATGAAGTTAGATGATAAAGCAAAAAAGACGAAAACAGGACAATATTCTACTTCAGAAGACGTGCTTTCGAAACTAAAAAAGAAACACCCGATCATCGAAAAGATTTTAGATTTCCGCTCCTTACAAAAACTACGCTCTACCTATGTAGATGCTTTGCCGGAGCTTATTAATCCAAACACAAAACGCATACACACCTCCTTTAATCAAGCTGTTGCTGCTACAGGAAGGTTGAGCTCCAACAATCCTAATCTACAAAACATTCCTGTTCGTACAGAAAAAGGGCGTGAAGTGCGTAAAGCTTTTATTCCTCGCGATAATGATCATGTTCTGCTTGCAGCCGATTATTCTCAAGTAGAATTACGTTTGATTGCTGAAATGAGTGGCGACCCTGTAATGGTTGAAGCCTTTCAGAAAGGGTTAGATATTCATGCTGCTACAGCATCAAAAGTATTTGATGTTCCTCTGGAAGATGTTACCCGGGAGATGCGTTCAAATGCCAAAACCGTAAACTTCGGAATTATCTATGGCGTTTCAGCCTTTGGTTTAAGTCAGCAATCTTCCTTGTCACGAAAAGAAGCCGGCGAAATTATAAAAAACTATTTTGCTACTTACCCTAAACTAAAAGAGTACATGGATGCGAGTATTGCATTTGCCCGTGAACATGGTTATGTGAAAACCATTAGGAATAGAAAGCGTCGATTAAAAGACATTAATTCCAGAAATGGTGTTGTGCGTGGTCATGCAGAAAGAAACGCTATTAATGCTCCTGTACAGGGTTCTGCAGCCGATATAATTAAGTTGGCTATGATTAAAATTCAAGCTGAAATAGAGGCTCAGGGCTTGCAATCAAAAATGCTTTTACAAGTACACGATGAATTGGTGTTTGATGCCTTAAAATCGGAACTACCTCAACTTAAAAAGCTTATTAAAGGTGCTATGGAAAATGTCTTTGAATCCAGTGTTCCTCTTCTCGTGGATATGGGGGCGGGTCGTACTTGGTTGGAGGCGCATTAACGTTAATGACTAATTAATAATGATTATTTGTTGGGCAAACAAAATCGGTTTTTGGAATTTCCGTTCTTCTTAATGCTTTATAACCTCCCAACACATTAATAAAGTTATGAAGACCTTTGGATTTTAAAATAGAAATGAAAATTACCGAACGGTATCCTCCCGCACAGTGTACATGATAGGTTTTATCAGCATCAACATCTTCCAAATGATTAAATATATCACCTAAGGGATAGTGCTGGGCATTTTCTATGTGTTCTTTGGAAAATTCATCGGATTTACGAACGTCTAATACGTTAATCCCTTGAGGGTAATTTATTGCCGTTTCTTCTGCTTTTTCTTGCGGTATGGTGTCTGTATTTCTATTAGCTTTTTTCCAGGCAGAAAAGGATCCTTTTAAATAACCAACCGCATGATCATAACCCACGCGTGCTAATCTTTTCACGACTTCTTCTTCTCTTCCTTCCGGGCAAATAATTACAATTTTTTGATTTATATCATCAATCAGGCTTCCTGCCCAAGGAGCAAAGCCTCCATCTATTCCTATAAACCATGATTTTGGAATAAATCCTTTTACAAATTCTCTTTGGTGTCGAACATCTAATATTAAAGCCCCATTTTTTACTTCTATATCAAATTCTTCCAAGCTTAATGCTTTCGTTCCTTCAGAAATGATGTTGTCAAATGTTCTGTTTTCTGAAGATTTGTTCATTACTGCGTTCTTTGGAAAATACTGTGGTATCGGTAAAATATTATCTAAAAGCTCTTTAATAAACTCCTCTTTATTCATATCCTCCCTTAAAGCATAATTCGTTGCTTTTTGATTTCCAAGGGAGTCAAAGGTTTCTTTGCTCATGTTCTTTCCACAAGCCGACCCTGCTCCGTGGGTTGGATATACAATTATATCATCATTTAATGGCATAATCTTATTTCGTAAAGAATCAAAAAGATAACCTGCTAGATCTTCTTTACTTAAATCTGTTTTTACTGCTAAGTCCGGCCGGCCTACATCTCCAATAAATAATGTGTCTCCAGAAAAAAGAGCTCTTTCTTTTCCTTTTTCATCAATTAATAAATAACAAGAAGACTCCATGGTATGTCCTGGGGTGTGTAAAACTTTAATTTTTATTTTACCTACCTCTATTATTTCTCCGTCTTTCGCTACTTTCATTTCAAAGTTTGCTTTAGCTGTCGGCCCATAAACGATTTCGGCTCCTGTTTTTTTTGATAGGTCTACGTGTCCTGAAACGAAGTCAGCATGAAAATGCGTTTCTAAAATATATTTTATCTGAGCATTATTTTTTTCTGCTTTTTCTATGTACGGCCCCACCTCTCGTAATGGATCAATTATTACTGCTTCTCCTTCCGATTCAATATAATAAGCGGCTTCTGCTAAACATCCTGTATATATCTGCTCTATTTTCATAATCTCTATTTTTATATAACAAAGATAAAAAAGTACTTATAAATAATTAATTACCTTCAACTGTATTTATATAATGAATTAAATTAACTCTTTTGTAAACACAAATACAGCCATAAATAAAATATCCGAACAATTTTTTAAGTTTCTCTCCCTCAATAAGTTTACTCATATATAAACCTAATCCCATTCCTAAAATAGAAAATCCACTAAATGTAATTAAGAAGGTCCAGTCAATATTCAATGTTGTAGACAGGTCTCCTGTAAAACCAAATAAAGATTTTACTGCTATTATCATTAATGATGTAGCAATGGCTTTTTTCATTGGTAAACTTGCTAATAAAACTAATGCCGGAATAATTAAAAATCCTCCGCCCGCTCCTACTAATCCAGTAAATATTCCAACGAACAAGCCTTCTACAATAATTATCGGATAATTTATTTTTTTATTTTTTTCTGTTGGTCTTTCTTTTTTTCCACGTATCATAGAAATTCCTGCAAGAAACATGATTAAAGCAAAGAATAACATAATCACTATTTCTTTACTCAAAGTAAAATTTTCTAGTTTTAATATTTCTTGTGGAATAGCGGGAACAATAAATCTTCTAGTAAAATAAACGGCTAACAAAGACGGAACGCAAAAATAATACCTATTTCCACGTCTATATTTCCTTTTTTAATATTCCTAAGTGTTCCCACCAAAGCAGAAAAACCTACAACAAAAAGAGAATAAGCAGTTGCTAAAATTGGTTCTATTGATAGAATATATACTAAAACCGGAACTGTTAAAATAGAGCCTCCCCCACCTATTAATCCCAATGTAATACCTATAAATATTGCACTAAAATATCCTAAAATTTCATTCATACATAAAGTTCCTTAAAGGAACTTTTTTTACATATTCTTTCTTAAAAATGCCAAAAGTTCTTTTGTTCCTTTTGGTTTATCTACTATTTTCATTTGTCTGTCTAGAACAAAGAATGAAGGGGTTTTATTTATTTTATAATCTATACAAACCGGAGATTTATAATTCTTAAACTGCGACACATTAATCCAATTAAAATTATTCTCTTGAATTGTTGATTTCCATTTATTTACGCTCACATCTAAAGCAATACCTATAATCTCAAATCCTTTTGGTTTATATTGATTATAAACTTTTACAAAACCAGGAAGTTCTTGCATACAGTGTCCACAATGTGACGCCCAAAACATCACCACTGTATATTTATTATTAGCACATGTATTTTTTAAATTTATATCGGAACCATAATTACTTTTTATTGTAAAATCTGGTGGTGTATTTCCTATTTGAAGATTTTTTATTAGTTGTGCTTTTTGTTTTAAAAGATCGTTTACTTCAATTTCTCCACACGCTTCCCCATAGAAATACTCTTCCATAATATAGGTTGCTACATCCTCTAATCCAGATGCATAAAAACCATCTAACAAATTATATAAAGCAAACTCAAATACTTTTTCGTTTACTTTTGATTTTTTCATTATAACATCTACAGCATTATAATAACCAACTTCTGTATGTCCACTATGCTTTATTATATAATGGGAAAAACGAGTAGCAAAAACATTTGTTCTTATAAAAGATTCATTGTTAAAATCTAAATCATCAAAATAAGAATCCTTATTAGTATCGTTTGAAGTTTTACTAGCTAGTTTTGCTTGAGAAAAAAATGTTTTCGGATATTTATCTATTAATTCCTGTGTAAAGTCATATAACTCCTTTTCTGTTTTTTCTAATTCATTTGTTATCTCATTTACTTTAATATCATTTCCCTGAGATTTAAATTGTCCTCTTTGTTTTTGAAGAGACTTTTTTCTTTTTTCTACTACTAATTCTTTCCTTTTATACTCCCAGTATACTTTATTTTCAAGAGAACTTAATACGTTTATTCCTCGCTCTAAAAATGGCTGAGAAAATTCCATATCTACTATTGACTCTTTTGGATTTAAAATAACTTCGATCTTGTTATTATCATTTACCAATGTCATCTTATAATACCCTAAAGGATATTTTTTATTAGAAAAATAAAAAGATCCATCAGCCTTAATTTTTGTACTATCTACTATATATTCATAATTTCCTTCTGTACGAAATAAATTAAGTTGCTTTCCTGCTTGTTTTGCTACTTTAAATTTTCCTTTTATAGATTGAGCTTCAACAGAAGAACAAAAACAAAAAGCAATAACTGCAACAAAACCTAATAATATTTTTTTCATCTTTCTTATAATTTTCGTTGAAAATTTAGAAGCACTAAAATAGTTAAAATTATTAATGCTTGACAAAACTATAATATTATAAATCAATTTTTACTTTATCGTTGATTATTAAATAAAATTTAACAGATCATAATATATATAACAGTTTTAATTTTTTTAAAAAAGATAAAATATATAATAATAATAATAATAGCCTGTTCATAGGTTGTATAATATTATGAAGCTTTCTTAGGAAACTTATTTTATTAAAAGCAATAAACATTATTAGGTAGTTTATAAACAGGTTCAAGTTCAATGAATCAATAATATAGCGTGAAAACTAACAGTTGTTGATAACTGAAAAAAGAAGATAATAGACAATAAAATTTTATAATAATTATTGTTAAAAAGCAATTTGAAAACGTTAATTAGGTGATGATAAAAAACAAATAAATCACCTTGACTTTTTAATATAAATAGTCCCTTATAAAAATTAAAAAGAAACACAACACATAGTTTTAATAAAGGCTTAACAAAGAAAACCACTAATAAATAAAAGATTGTTAATAAAGTATCGTTGAAAAAAAAGACTTTATAAAAAGTATGAACAATGGGTTTTCAAATTGTTGATAAGGAAAAAAAAGGAGAAGAATCATTACATTTGGAGTCTAAAACGAAGAATTATGAAAATAGCAATAGCATCCGATCATGCAGGAGTGGAGTATAAAACTCAGTTGGTTAACTATTTAAAAACCAAAGGGTTTGAGCTAAAGGATTTTGGACCAACAAATGAAAATAGTGTGGATTATCCGGATTATGCTCACCCGGTTGCCAAAGCTGTAGAACAAAAAGAAGCAGATTTAGGTATTTTATTGTGTGGTAGTGGTAATGGTATTAACATGAGTGCAAATAAACATCAGGCAGTTCGATCGGCTTTGTGTTGGAAAAAGGAAATTGCTGAACTGGCACGTTTGCATAATAATGCAAATGTTTTAGCAATGCCTGCTCGTTTTATTTCATATGAAGAGGCACAAGAAATAGCAGACACTTTTTTGGCAACAGAATTTGAAGGAGGCAGACATGAAAGAAGGGTAAATAAAATCGCCTGTTCATAAAAGAATAAGAACTTCCTAGTACTTCTTGCGCTTTTCTTTTTTAACGCGCAGGAAGAGGCGAATCGTTTTTATTTGCTTTCTGAAAAGTTGACCTACGATCGAAAATCTTCTGGGTCACAGAAACGACAGGACTCTGTTCTGTTTTTATGTTCAAATGGAATTTTGGTGTTAAATAATTCTTTTAGCAGTTCTTTAAACTCGCCTTCAAAATTATTTAATAAATCAGTTCCAAAAAGCCTGTTAACCTTCCCCCCCTCTTTGAATCCGGCAGGTAAAAAGCCTTTTTTCAAAGACCTGAAGCTTACAATTCCCGCTTCTAGCTGTTCTTGTCCCGGGTGCATTTGTTGATACATATAGGCATAGAGATACAACTGGAACCCTTTGTGGAATTTTTTCTCGCGAATCAATTTTTCCATATTGTCGGTTTGTAACTCTTTAGTCTCTACTTTACCCGTTTTATAATCTATAATTCGAAGCTGGCCATTGAGCTTATCTATCCGGTCGGCATTTCCATTTAGCTTGACAGGAAAATCGATCCCTTCGATACAAATTTCGGCTTTGAGGTCTTTCTCCAGACCCTTAATATGAATTTCATTTCCTTTTGAGATCAATTTTAACTCTTCTTTAATAAAGGATTGTAAAAATTGCTCCGCCACAGTGTAAATTAGTTTGTTTTTTCCCCTATCAAACCTCCCGCTTTTAAACTCTTCCAGAAAAAGCTGTTTTAACTTCCCAGGAATTTTAGGAAGCATGGCCTTTAAGTCTTCCTTGTTAATCAATTGATTTAAACAAGGGAGGTAAAAATCTTCTAAAGCTCTATGAATAATAGTCCCCAAAGTATTGGCCTCAACGGTTTCTTCTATCCCATCCGGGTCTTTAATCTTCAAGATTTTCTCATAATAAAACTGCATTGGGCAGTTTTTGTAGGTGTTCAGAGAGGAAGGAGAAAAACCATTGTTGGTGGCTATTTCTTTTAAACGCTCTTGAATAGCTTCATCTTTTATGATGGACAATTCTTTAGGCACCACCGGCTTTAGTTGATGCGCTAAAATTTCTTCGCTAAAATTGATTTCTTTAGGGTATTTAAGCTGAAGCTCATTTTCGAGTTGGGTGATAAATCTACTTTTCTCTCCCGAACCCAAAACGTCAAATTCAGTATTGTAAACCAAAGTAAGTGACTTGCATCGTTGAGTTAACCTGTAGAAATGATAGGCAAAAACAGCGTCTTTATCCACATAAGTAGGTAAACCCATTTCTCTGCGAATGTCGAACGGGATAAAAGAGTTGTCGCTTTTTCCTGTTGGCAGAAAACCTTCGTTAGCAGAGAGTAAAATAACGTGCTCAAAATCCAGGTTACGAGTTTCTAGCATTCCCATCAATTGTAAACCGGAAAGGGGTTCTCCGTAAAAAGAAATATTTTCAATTTTTGCACTTTGTTGAAAGAGGTGGTGAAGCGTTTTTAACTCTTGAATAAATCCGTATTTATCCTGTAAATTTTTAATTTGGTTAAAGAGCTTGGCAAAGGCAAAAAGCTGTTCTAGATCTAACGAGTTTTTTCGCCCCTGCGCAATGACCTCGTTTTTGATTAAGTTGATTAATTTCAACGCATTGTCAACAAGCCCAAAAGGGTTTGAGCTTTGATAATTTACCAGCGCCTTGATCCAGGGTGTAATTTCTGATTCACAGGAGTTTAAAACCTCTTCTTTTGATGGAAATGAGAGGTTTTGTTTTTGTAGGCTGGTTTTTAATTTTTCTAGGGCTTTAGCATTTTTTGAACTTTGGAAAGCGGGATGTTGCCATATTTTAAATAGATCCTGATAGTAGAATTTTGCTTTAGCACCACTTAATTTTTCCCTATTGATATGCAATTGAAAGAAGGCGTCGAAGAAGGCGTACATATGAACATTTCGCAAGGAATTCCCCATAGTGATGTTCAGTTTTTCAATGGAATTCGGCAAGAATTCCAACACGGGTAAGAGTAGATTTTCATCTGCCAGAACCAGAGCAACATCTTTTAATTCCTGATTATTTGATAGGTGCCCATCAACCAAAGCGCCGGCTAATTGCGCTTGGGCAACACCTTTAGGGACCCCACATATTTTTATCTCTTTGGGCTTTTTCAACTCCGAGCAAACCCAGTTAAATTCACGGTTTTCGAATTCCGGCCACTGCATATATTGACGCAAGTACTTCCCTGCCTCCTGCTTTTTATCTTTAAGATAATAGGCGTCGGCATCCCAAAACACCTCTGCAACATCTTCAGCGATAAGCGTTCGCATAATATGCGTTTCGCAAGGGTTCATAGCGTTAAACCCGATATAAAAAACGGAACCTTTAAGAGGCTTTGTTTCAATAATCCACTGCGAAATATAATCCGAAGCTTTTCGATAAGCCATTCCCTGAAATGCGATATTTTGCTCTTTTAATCGCGCTTTAAAATCTGTAAAAAGCAAAGCCATCAGCTCCCAAAAACGAAGATAGTTTTTAACCACTTCACTTGGCTCACCCTCTAAGGGAGCCCATGCTTCAATCTTTTTTGCCTGATGGACATAGTTGAATAATTTTTGAGGCTGCTCGAAATAGGAGTCTATTTCATTGAAATCTGTAAGCAGCATTGGCGCCCACTTTAAAAAGGCTTCAAAAGAATCTTGCTCTTCTTTAGGAAATACATTTTGGTACGAAATGTACATCTCAAAAAGCAATTGTGTTTTGTTGATTATCGTAAAGCCCGAAAGATTCTCCAACCACTCTTCAATAGAATAAATTTTAGGCATCCAAAGAGGCGCATCACTCAGTTCAGCAAGCGCTTGCTTAAAGAAGGTTCCCGCACGTTTACTGGGCATTACAATAATTAACTCTTCAAGTTGGTGTTGCTTCGTCTCGTAAATCTTTTGGGCTATTTTATTGATAAATTTCTCCATACTACACTTTTTCCAACACTACAGATTCATCATTAATATAAGCCAAAACACAATCTTTTACTTTATAGCCCATGTTTTCAATTTCAGTTTTGTAGCTCAAAATCTGTTTTTTGTGCGCATTATTTTCCAGCCCTGTTTTATAGTCAATAATGGTTACTTCATCACCCTCAAACACCAATCGATCAGGTCTTAAAACGTCACCATTCTTCAAAAGAATTTCTTCTTCATTTTTCACCTTCAAACCCTTTGCGAAATAAGGCTTCATTTCAACATTCTTAAGCGTCATTTCCAAAAGATTTTTCATTTCCTTTTTTTCACTATTGGCAATTAAGCCCTGACGCAATGCTTTTTTTAAAGCCTCGTCAAGATCATTGTCTGTTTTGATATAGGATAAAATTTCGTGCACCTTTCTTCCTTTGTCAGCTCCTTTTTCAGGATGATCTACCTCCCACATTTTAGGGGCTAATTTGCTTATGCGAAGGATTTTTGATAAATCCGCTATAGGCTGAACAATCGGAATGTCGTTATTTTTCTTGGTTTTTTTACTTGAAGTTTTTAATTTTTTACCAAAGTGGTATTCAGTTTTCCCATCTTCCCACAGCCCTTTTGATTGCAAGAAAGCATCAAAAAATTCATTTAAGTTTTTGTCCCTGCTTTTAATAGAGGTGTAAATGTATAATCGCGTTTTAGGGCGGGTAAGAGCAACGTAAAGCATGTTTAAATTGTCTAGCAGAACTTTGGCTTTGTGTTCTTCAAAAACGGCTTGTAATTGCTCGGGACCAGACATTAATTTATCATTTAAAGGAATTAAACTGGTAGGTAAATTTTTTAATTCTGGCTCGTTTGTTTCTACCCACGATTTTGCATCGCGCTCACTGGTAGCATTCCAATTTGCAAAAGGAAAGAGCACCACTGGAAACTCCAACCCTTTAGACTTATGTATGGTCATTACCTGTACAGCATTGATTCCCTCCGGAATAGCCACAGACAATTTATGTGCGCGCTCTTCCCAATAGTTTAAAAAGCCATACAGGTCTTGTGAATATTTATTGCTGTACTCCCAAATTTCGTCCATAAAAAATTGCATATAAACTCGCGCATCTTCTTCTAATTTGAACGCTTTGATGATCTTATGGCAGAGCTCTATTAAAGAAAGCAAACGCCATTTAAGCACATCATAATCTTTAATAACGGTTTTTAAAAAAGCATTAAAATGCTCGTTTGAGGTTTTACAAAGTTCCCCAGTCCTTAGATTGATGTTTTCCAGAGTCCAGGGGCATAATTTTTTTTCTTGCAAAAATTCGATGAGCTTAAATCGATAGCGAGGATGATTCGGCTCGTTTAAAAATCGAAGGAAGTTTAGCACAAAACGCACTTCGGTTGACTGCTCCAACAATAGTGATTCAGAAGAAATTACCGGAATATTTTCATCAGAAAGCATTTTCACAATTAAAGCACCTTTAGCTTTGGTTCGGTTCAGAATACAGATGTCACCATAATTAAAACCATCGTTTTTTAGCTCCTTGATGGTTTCTAAACACCGAGTCAACTGCAGCTCATCGTGTTCAGCGCCATTCTCTAGATATTCTAAAGAAACGTAGCCACCAGGACCCTTTACCTGTTGGGTATTAAGATTATCAAATAGGTCTCTGTATTGTTCCTTTTTGATTTGCTTTGCTATGGATGAGAATAATTCATTATTGAAGTTGACCACCTCTGCTCTGGAGCGATAATTATTTTCGAGGGATAAACTCTCCATCCTATAAGCTCCTTTCAAATTCTGGTCAGCAGCAGCGCGTTGTAAATCTATGAACTGATCTACCTCTCCACCCCTCCACCGATAAATTGCTTGTTTTGCGTCTCCAACAATCATTGCCGAACCCGGCTTTTGTCCATCGGCAATGGCATTTTCTATCAGCGGCAACAAATTTTTCCACTGCAACTCGGAGGTGTCCTGAAATTCGTCGATGAAATAATTATCGTAACGCTCTCCCAACCTTTCGTAGATGAAATTACCCTCTTCATTTTGCAAGACCTCTGCAATCTTTTTATTAAACTCTCCTATTGGGATGATGTTATTTTGCTCTTTTATCTGCTGCATTTCTTTGGAAATCTCGTGCAAGACGGCCACAGAATACAAGTTGCGCGCGATTAATTTAAAGTGGAGGTATTTAGGATACTCTTTTAAAATTTCATCGACCCTTTTTGTTAAAGGATAGAATTTTTCTTGAATCGCATCGATTTGAGCATGCGCTTCTTTTGGAGCTTTTCCGGCATACCAGTTTTCTTTTTCTAAGTACTTGAGGTTGGAAGCACTGGCATTATATTTTTCCCAGTTTTTAGTACTCAGGAATTCAAAGTATTTTGGAAGACCTGAACGAGCCCCTCCTGCAAACCACTCTGATAGCAACCCCTTGTCTTTACAATCAGAAATAAACCCTTGACCTATAGCCGAAAGTTCATTATCTATTTTATTCATGTAATCCTGAACCTCTTTTCTCAGTTCAAAGAAGTCGTCTAAACCTAAATTTTTTAAGCTTTCGCAATGTTCCTGACTACTTTCTTTTAGGAGCTCTTCGGCGATGGTGTAAAAATCTTTTTCTATTAACCAGCTTTTATCGTCAGCGGTTTTATCCTTAATAAAATTGACGAATAATTGAGTTAACTTTTCATCTTCACCTGTTTTATTAATTAATAGGTCTACCGCCTGTTTAAGCAAGAGTTTATGCTCCATTTCTACCTCAAAATTATTTGGTAGACCTAGATCTTGTGCAAAAGTTCGAAGCACTCTGTAAGTAAACTTGTCTATGGTTCCAATAGCAAACCGTGAATAATTATGAAGGATGCTTTCAAAGATTAGTTGGGACTTTGATTGAAGCTCTTTTTTTGTCAGACCTGTTTCTTCTGTTATTAACGTCATCATATCCAGCTCGGCTTGCTCAGCGTTATCCGGATTTGAAAAAGCTTTTAAGCTTTTTATGATGCGCTCTTTCATTTCTGCCGCCGCCTTATTTGTAAACGTAATAGCAAGAATCGCCATAAATTTTTGTGGTGATCTTGCTCTTAAACAGATCTTAAGGTACTCCTTCACTAAGGTGAAGGTTTTACCTGATCCCGCCGAAGCACTATATATTTTAAAAGGGATATTTTCCATTTGTACAAGTTTAGTAATTCTTATTGACATTTTACTCATCTACAAAACACATAAAACACTCAAAAGAGTTGTTTGCATGCTTAATTATTTATATATTCATAGTATTGAATTTATACTCATCTTAACCCCCTCCGTTATGAAAGATTTGTTACCGCGGCGATATTGTTTGCAAAAAGTAAAGGCAAGTTAGAAAACTATGATTTAATTGTTCGCTATCTCAGGATTAAGTATTCCTTAAAAACTAGCGTAGATGTTATAGCGAAGCGGGTTATGTTTTTAGTAATGCAGAAGCCTTATAGCAGTTATTAAAAGTTTTTAACAACCGTGGATAGATAATTGATTTTTAGTAACTTAGTACCGACCAAAACCCCTCGATTATGCTAGACTTAATAACAAGTGTTTTGTTGGAAGCGAAACAAAAAGGAAAGTTGAACCGCACTGATGTTATGCTTCGCTATTTGCGAATGAAGTATAGATTGAAGTTGACAAGTGTTGCGTTGGACAAGAGAATTCAGAGCTTAGCTTTAAGTTCTTCGTAAAATGAAAGAGGTGCAATTTTGCACCTTTTTTTTATTTTGTCGGATGTTTTTACAGCGTTAAATGAGTTCATTTGCCTACATCTTTATAACTTTCGCATGAGTTATCTTTTGATTTTCATCATGTATTTCAATCACATAAACTCCTTGTGGTAGATGTTTAATATTTACTCTTGAATGATTTTTAGCACGGTAAATCACTTTACCATTTAAATTGCTTACAATGATATTGTCAATACGACTTAAGCTTTGAACGATAAATGTACTTTCGGTTGGATTAGGGAAAATATATGGTTTTTGGTTTTCACCGCCCACATTAACACAGTCTAAATCATTGTATAAGTGCTCGCTAGCAAAACGAATCATCACACTCTTTGAAGAATTGTTAGATTCCCAGGGGGCATGACCTGCACCTTCAAAAACTAAATGGTGGTGTTTATTAAAATCGATACCGACTGAATGTTCTAATATTGCTCCACCCCCACAAAGGTTTGTTAGAGAGAAGTCAAGCCCATAAGAATTTATTAAATCAGCGTATTCAGACAGAGGTTGCCCACAGTTATAAGGAATGGTATTGTCTTCATCACCATGACAAGAAATTAAAAGCTTGTCAAGGTCTGATTCGGTGATTAAATTAACATCAACAATGCCTCCGGCAAGACTAATCACACCTTTAACCTCACTTGAGTAGCCCTCGTTACCGCTATTCCCTTCTATTCCTCCGTTATTGTTTAAGGCAGTTAACAAGTCCGGGTCGATAACCTCTTCTTCTTGTATAAATGTGGTATGAAGAGCGATTACGCCTCCCGCAGAATTTCCCCCAAAGTAAATTTGATTCGGATCAATACGGTACACATTTCCCTCGTCAACTGTTTTTCTGAAATATCTTACCGCTGCCTTACCATCACTTAAAGCCTCGGCAACTCCATTAAAAGTGGCTGAACGGGTTAGAAAGTCAGAGAATTTCATAAGTCTGTAAGAAATAGATGCTACAACATAACCACGTTTTGCAAATGTTTCTGCTAAAGAAACCACCGTCGCATTAGTTCGCGTTCCTCCAACAAAAGAGCCTCCGTGTGCAAGAATAAGCAGCGGGCGATTAGCCTCCACATCACCAATAGGTTGATATATATCCATGTCTAAATCATAGACATCTGAATAAGTAACTGTCGTTATTGATGCCCGATCAAAAATTTCTTGTTGATACCGACCATAACACTGGGCTTGTGTATTTGTAAAGATAAATAGTGAAATTGCATATAATAAGAAATAGTTCATTTTTGAAAAGAATAAAGCAATAGATATAGCTTATATAACAAATATAATGCCATTACCCGGATTAAAAGAAAACGCCGTTTTCAGGTGTTATTTTCACTATCTTGAAAGAAGCACTTTAATAATTCCTAGTCTGAAGGTTAAAATAATTTCGTAACTTTATAAGTAATAGATACCCTAATTATGAAAACAAAAGCGTGTTATTTATTACTTTGTGTTGCATGGGCGGCTGGATTTATATGTTTGATGTGTCATACTTTCACTACACCTGATTTGGACGTAATTCCTACACTTGGTGTTTACGCTCTTTTTCTTATTTCAGCAGCAATAGGATCTGCTTGTTGTAATTCGTCTTGTTGTAAGAAGGGAGATTGAGAAAATTACTTAAAGATTATTTTTAAATCCCAATAATTTTTAGTGTTGATTTTCGGTGTGTTGTTTTGTTTATCCGGTTTATCCAAATTCTCCAACGGTTTAATAGTTGTGGCATTGCTTTGTCTAACGAACGTTGTACAATTCCTCATTTCTTTCATTATTTCTAAAGCTTAATAAGGAGGGTGACTTATTTACACCCACGCAAAACGGCTAGGACAGCCTCCAATAATCATCATCATCGTATCAAAAACCACATCAATCCTCAATAAAAAAAGCAAGTAACGCTTTAATAATTAAAGGGTTACTTGCTTTTGGTTGAGGTCGGAACCGGATTCGAACCGGTGTAGACGGTTTTGCAGACCGCTGCCTAAGCCTCTCAGCCATCCGACCATCAATAAGGTTAGCAAATGTAACAATTTCAGGTGCTTTCACAAACAATCTAAAGAGATTTTGAGCGCTTACCTACAGGCTTCCATTTCTACACTTACACGCTGTACATCACCCTGAATAGGGGCTTTATGCTTAACGACCACAACCTTAGACTTTTCTATAGAAGGGAACTCCTGCATCAATCGGTTAAGAATTCGCTGAGCAACATGTTCAATTAATTTTGAGCGAGTGTCCATTTCTTCCTGAACAATTCTGCTAATGGTAACGTAATCTATAGTATCCGACAAATTATCTGAATTTGCAGAAACAGAAAGGTCTGCCTTTACTTCAACGGTCACACTGAAGTTTGTTCCAATGACACCCTCCTCCTCCATACAGCCATGGTAGGCGTAACAACGAATATCTTCTACGCGAATGATTCCCACGATCTACTTCTTTATGGTGTTTAAAGCAATATTTATTCTTTTTAGCACCTCTTCTTTACCTAGTAAAGCGGCGATGTCATTCATGGAAGCACCGGCACCCAAACCGGTAACCGACACCCTAAACCCGGGCATTACAGCTCCAAAGCCTAATTCCTTAGCTTCTAAGAAGGACTTAAAACATGAACCAATACTTTCGGGATCAAAAGAAGGTAAAGCTTCCAATAAATCCCGAAGTTCTTTGATAATCTCCGGGGTTTGTTCTTTCCATTTCTTTTTAATGGTTTTCTCATCATATGAAGTTGGCGCCTCAAAGAAGTAACGACCTTCTTTTAAAATGTCGTGAACGAAGGTAGCCCGCTCTTTCATCAAGTCGCAAACCTGAGCAATATAAGAATCTTCAGCCTCAAGGTTTTCTTCTGCTAAGTACGGCTTTAATTGTGTAGCCAGTTCCTCGCCATTGTGTTGACGTAAATATTGCTGATTGAACCATTTTGTTTTATCGAAATCGAATTTAGCCCCCGCTTTTCCTACACGCTCTAATGAGAATGCTTCAATAAGCTCTTCCATAGTAAAAAGCTCCTGAGCGGTCCCCGGATTCCACCCTAAAAATGCCAACATATTATTGAAGGCCCCCGGATAATAACCTCTTTCCCTGTAACCGGAAGATTGCTCTCCTGTTTCGGGGTTCGTCCAGTTCGTCGGGAATACGGGGAATCCCAAACGATCTCCATCTCTTTTGGATAGTTTTCCGTTCCCGTCTGGCTTTAAGATCAAAGGCAAGTGTGCAAACTGAGGCATTACTTCTGCCCATCCTAAATATCGGTACAATAAAACGTGTAAAGGAGCTGAAGGCAACCACTCTTCACCACGAATTACGTGTGAAATATTCATTAGGTAATCATCTACCACATTTGCAAGGTGATAGGTTGGCATTCCATCCGATTTGAATAAAACTTTATCGTCGAGATTGTTTGTGTTTACACTTACCCAACCACGGATAATATCTTCAAATTTTACATCTTCATTGCGAGGCATTTTAATCCGAACCACATACTTGTCGCCGGCAGCCAAACGTTTTTGCACATCCTCGGCAGGAAGCGTTAAAGAGTTTTTCATTCCACTACGCGTAACCGCGTTGTATTGTGGCGAAGCCATTCCTGCAGCCTTCAAACGCTCGCGCATTTCGGTTAATTCTTCAGGGGTATCGAATGCATAATACGCATATCCAGCCTCAATTAACTGATCAGCATATTGCTTGTACATAGGCTTTCGCTCCGATTGTCTGTAAGGACCATTTTCTCCGCCAACGGAAGCCCCTTCATCGATCGTCATCTGACACCATTTTAAAGCTTCAACGACATAATCTTCTGCTCCGGGAACATAACGCGTTTGATCGGTATCTTCAATGCGAAGTAAAAAATCTCCACCGTGTTTTTTAGCAAACAGATAGTTGTAAAGAGCGGTTCTAACACCCCCCATATGTAAAGGCCCTGTAGGACTTGGGGCAAATCGTACTCTTACACGTCGGTTTTCCATCTTTATGACAACAATTTAAGAAGGCGAAATTACGAATTTATTGTTGTTTGAGTTGAAGGTTAAATATTTAAAGTTAAAAGTTGAAACGATAAGGCGATTTTAACATCGTTTAGATTTTACAATGAAAAGACCAATCTTTTATCATACCCAACAGTTACAAAGCCTTATCTATGAGATTCTGAAACAAGCTTACCTGCCCTGCCTACCGGCAGGCAGGTGGCAAAGGCAGGTTCAGAATGACCGAACTCCCATCAACAACCAACAACTAAAGAGAATAATGTATTTTTGTCTTATGCAAGACGCCTACTCTTTATTGATCAAAAAGTTAAGAGCTTTTACACAGAAGTATTATCAAAATCTGTTGATTAGAGGGTTGCTGTTGTGTTTTAGCTCTATTGCTTTGGGTTTTATAGCCTTTGCCATACTTGAGTATTATGGGCGATTCGGAGTAGAAGCCAGAACGATTTTGTTTTGGGCTTTTGTTATTATGTCTAAATCTATCTTCTTTTTTTGGGTGCTAAGGCCCATATTTAAGCTAGCTAAATTAGGCAAACGATTAAGCGACGATGAGGCAGCAAAAATTATAGGAAAACACTTTCCGGATGTGGCAGATAAACTGCTAAATGTCATCCAGCTTAAAAAACAAAGTAGCAGTAATGTGGCTTTGCTTGAAGCCGGCATCAATCAAAAAGCACTTGAATTAAAACCGACACCTTTTGTTAAAGCGATTAACTTTTCGGAGAATAGACGTTTTATAAAATATGCTCTTATTCCCTTGTTTGTTTTTGCCGGACTATATGCTTCCAATCGCGAAGAAATACTTACAGAAAGTACAGTCCGGATTATAAATTACAAAACAGAATATATTCCTCCGGCCCCCTTTGATTTTGTCATTCTTAATCAAACCTTGGAATGCATTCAGCATCAGGATTATAAATTAATTATCCAATTAAGGGGAGATGAAATACCTACAGATTCCTATTTAGAATTAAGCGGCTTGTCAATCAAAATGAAAAAGCAGGCGGACCATGTCTTTGAGTACGACTTCAGGAACATTCAAAAAACTCAAAGTTTTAAATTGAATGCGGGGGGTGTTTACTCAGGTACGCATAACTTAAATGTTTTAGCAGCACCTTCCTTAGTTAATTTTGAGCTACATCTTGATTATCCGTCTTACTTGCGAAAGAAAGATGAAAGACTTAAAAATATAGGTGAAGTTTTGGTTCCGGAAGGAACTAAGGTAAGCTGGGATTTTTTTACGGAAAACACCGATTATTTTGATATTCTTTGGAATGATGAGCTACTAAGCACAATTCAAGAGTCTTCAAATCATTTTAGTTTTTCCCATAAGGCATCAGCATCGGCAAATTATACATTGCTACCTTTTAACACCGGAGTTTCTACGCTCGATTCAGCAAACTATAACTTTAAAGTAGTTAAAGACGGCTATCCTGTTGTAGATGCTTCAGAAGTGGTGGATTCCACTCAATTAAAGATGCGTTATTTTAAAGGTCAAATCAAAGATGACTACGGATTTAACAAGCTTCAGTTTGTGGTTAAAAGGTTGGACAATAACTGGGACAGCATTGTGTCAATTCAAATCAACAGAGAACATAATTTGGATAATTTCTTCTTTATTTTCGACATGAATAAGCTTGATGTTAAAGAAGAGGAATCTTTGGAATACTATTTTGAAGTTTATGATAATGATGCAGTAAATGGATCTAAAAAAAGTCAAAGCAGAACGTTTGAATTTAATGCGCCAAGCATCGAAGAGCTCCAGGAACAACAAGCGGAAAAAACAGATGCGTTAAAAAAACAACTAGAAAATAATGTTGAGCTAGCTAAAAAATTACAAGAGGAATTTGAAGAGCTTCGCATGAAGTTGTTAAACAAAGAAGCGTTGAGCTGGGAGGATAGGCAGCAGGTAAATGAGGTTTTTGAGAAGCAGAAAAAACTAGAAAAAAATATTGAGCAGATTTCTCAGAAAAATAAAGAGAAAAATGCAATGATGAATGAGTTTACAGAACAGGATAAACGCATCTTAGAAAAGCAAAAACAACTCGAAGAATTAATGGACGAGTTGATGTCTGATGAAATGCGAGAACTCTTTGATGAGATGGAGAAACTCATGGAGGACATGAATACGGATGAGTGGATGGAGAAGCTTGAGGAGCTTCAAATGAGCAATGAAGATCTCGAAAAAGAGTTGGATCGAAACTTAGAGATGCTAAAGAAGTTTGAATTCGAACAAGCCTTGGAAGAGAGTGTTGATAAATTACAGGAACTCAAAAATAAACAAGAAGACCTAAAGAGGGCTAACGATGAAAAAACCAAGTCGCAGGACGTAATTAGTGATGAACAAAAAGATCTTAAAGAGGCGTTTGAAAAACTTTCAGAGAAGTTGGATGACCTTCATAATAAAAATGAAGAATTAGATCAAAAAGAACCTCTTGATGATACGCAGGAACTAGAGGAATCTATTCAACAACAAATGCAGGAAAGTCAGGAAAACTCTGAAAATAATAAGCGTAAAAAAACATCACAATCTCAACAAAATACGCTTGATGAAATGGAGACGTTGATGCGAAAATTACAACAAGCGCAACAACAATCCGGAGAAAAAGGAGCTGCAGAAGACATGGATGCGCTGCGTCAGATTCTGGAAAATTTAATAGACCTTTCCATAGATGAAGAAGCACTCTTAACAGATTTATCACAGACGAATAAAAATGACCCTGAATATGTTACACTCATTCACTGGCAAAATAAGCTTGGAGATGATTCTATGATTTTGGAAGACTCTCTTTATGCATTAAGCAGACGGCAGCTACAGATTAAGGCAACGATTAATAGAGAAATGAGCGCAATCAGCAATAACATTCAAAAATCATTAGATAACATGTCTGAGCGCGAAACGGCAAAAGCGCTTAACCAACAACAATTGGTTATGACCTCGGCAAATAATCTAGCCTTAATGCTCAGTGATGTTTTACAGGCCATGCAAGAAGATATGGCTAGCAAAACATCGGGAGAACAACAATGTAGCAAGCCAGGATCCGGAAACCCTACCCCCGGCGATTTAAAGAAGATGCAGGAGCAGTTGAAAAAACAACTCGAGCAGATGAAAAAAGGGAGTGAGAACGGTAAAAAGCCTAAAGCTAAATCGGGTGAGGGTTTAGCTAAAATGATGAAGCGTCAGGAAATGATCCGACAACAATTGGAAAAAATGGCCGAAAAAATGGAAGAATCTGAACATGGGAAAACGGAGGGCTTGCGTGATGCTATCGATATGATGGAACAAACGGAGGAGGACATTGTAAATGATCAGATTACTCAGGAAACACTAGATCGTCAACGCCAGATTATTGAAGAGCTTCTTGAAGCTGAAAAAGCAGAACAGGAAAGGGATAAAGAGAAAAAGAGAGAAGCTAAAGAATCGCAACAACTTCCACATCAGGTTCAGGATCTTTTGGAAGAATACCAACGAAATAAGCTCAAACAAGCAGAATTAATCAAAACCATTCCGCCCAAACTGAGGCCGTATTACAAAGAGAAGGTTAAAGTATATTTTCAAAATATGGAGAAAAACTAATGGATAAATCTCAAATTGAATTTCATTCGGAATGCGATTTTGAATTAAAAAATCAACAAGATATTGTAGTCTGGATGAATGCAATCGCAAAAGAAGAGGGTAAACATATTGGTGTTTTAAATTACATCTTTTGCGACGATGAATATCTTCATAAGATTAATGTGGAATTCTTAGACCATGACACGTATACGGACATTATTACCTTTGATTATTGTGTGGGTAATGAACTTATTAGTGATATTTATGTTAGCGTTGAAAGGGTGAAGGAAAACGCTCATGAATTTAGCGATTCCTTTGAAGAGGAATTACACAGGGTTCTTGTGCACGGATTATTACACCTTTGTGGCTATAAAGATAAAACTGAGGAAGACAAAGATATCATGCGAAAAAAAGAGAATTATTACTTATCTTTGCGCGCTTAAAACGCTGACATTCAGAGCAATAAGTGCTCACAGCGTATTGTGCTGATTTTCAACAACTTAAAAATGTTCCACGTGGAACTTTGCTTATGTTTCAAGAAGAATACGATGTGATTGTAGTAGGAGCGGGTCATGCTGGCTGTGAAGCTGCGGCTGCGGCTGCCAATTTGGGAGCTAGAACCTTATTGGCCACGATGAATATGGATACCATTGCCCAGATGTCATGTAATCCGGCTATGGGTGGTGTTGCTAAAGGTCAAATTGTACGAGAAATAGATGCTTTGGGGGGATATTCAGCATTGGTTACAGATGAAACAATGATTCAGTTTAAGATGTTGAATCAATCTAAAGGTCCGGCCATGTGGAGTCCTAGAGCCCAATCCGACCGGATGCTTTTTTCCAAAAAATGGCGCCTTATCTTAGAGAGCTTAGATAATCTTGATTTTTGGCAGGAAATGGTAACCGGCTTGCTAATAGAAGAAGGCGAAGTTAAGGGGGTGCGAACAAGTTTGGGGGTTAAAATAAGAGCTAAAAACGTCATCCTTACCAACGGGACATTTCTTAATGGATTAATTCATATTGGAGAGAAGAGTTTTGGTGGTGGTCGGGCTGCTGAAAGAGCTTCTACAGGAATTACAGCCGAACTAGAAGCCTTGGGGTTTGAGTCTGGACGAATGAAAACCGGAACCCCTCCACGTGTCGACGGAAGAACCTTGGATTTTTCTAAAATGGAGGAACAGCCTGGAGATGAAAAAATGGTTGGGTTTTCATATATGCCAACAAATAAACCTACAAAACAAAGGTCTTGTTACATTACCTATACCTCGGAAGATGTGCATGATATTTTGCGCACAGGCTTTGAAAAATCTCCCATGTTTCAGGGGAGAATACAAGGCTTGGGGCCTAGATATTGTCCATCTATTGAAGATAAGATTACACGATTTGCAGATAAAAATAGACATCAGATCTTTGTGGAGCCGGAAGGCTGGGAGACCTGCGAAATTTATGTAAATGGTTTTTCTACTTCTTTGCCTGAGGACGTACAAATGGAGGCGCTTCAAAAAATTCCTGGTTTTGAAAATGTTAAAATGTTTCGTCCGGGATACGCCATAGAATATGACTACTTCCCTCCTACTCAGTTACAGCACTCGTTGGAAACCAAATTTGTAAAAGGGCTTTATTTTGCTGGACAGATTAATGGTACGACTGGTTATGAAGAGGCTGCTTGTCAGGGATTAATGGCCGGGATAAATGCTGCGCTTAGAAGTCAGGAAAAAGAACCGTTTATACTAAACAGATCTGAAGCTTATATTGGGGTTCTA
>Ga0208881_1000097_pt1 | contig 27655 bp, 23 predicted proteins | sample Knorr_S23_td_AAI_FD_185610 | JGI IMG/M metagenome (GOLD analysis project Ga0208881, IMG submission 185610) | Marine microbial communities from Southern Atlantic Ocean transect - Knorr_S23_td_AAIW_ad_876m_LV_B (SPAdes) (version 2) | ecosystem: Environmental > Aquatic > Marine > Oceanic | place... | reverse complement strand
GTTGTTACCCATAGACTCAAAAATACCACCAATCACGTAGGACATAACCACTTGGCTTGACCAGTTGTGAATTGGTATAACGATTGGCTTTGTCGAGTCTGCTGCAAGCGCTTGACCTGAAACAGAAGCTAAAGACATCGCTAAAGCAGCTGCAGCTACTTTACTTGTAAACTTTTTCATGTATTTCTCCTTTATAGTTACATTGAATACTTTGTTAACGCTTCAAATAATATAGAAACGGTCAAAATAAACAACTTTCAAAATGATTTCTTTAACGTTAAAAAAAATCAAACTTACATTCTTAGAACTAATTTACTCTCTAAGAGTGTTTGGTTGCCTGAGAAATATCTTACATTCTAACTCGCGTCTTCTCAGGGTCATAAAACGGAAAGCGAACTACAGTCGCTGCTAGGCGCTTTTGATGTCCATCTAACTTTCCTACCTCAACTTCATTGCCAATTTCTGACTCTGAAACTGAAATTCTACACAAGGCAATGTTCTTTTTAAGGATTGGCGAACGTGTTGCACTTGTAATAATTCCAACCTGTTGCTTTCCAATATACACGCCATCACCGTGTAGTGCAACTTCATTACTAGTTAATTCTAACCCAACAAGGGTTCTTTGTGGAGAATTCTTACGAAGAATTAATGATTCTTTACCAGAAAAATCGTCCTCTTTTGTTTTGAGTGGAACCGTAAATGCAATGCCCGCTTCAAATGGGTCAGTCTGGTCACAAAATTCATATCCTGCAAAAATTAAACCCGATTCGATTCTTAACATATCAAGCGCATTAAGGCCTAGAGGGCATATGTTAAATTCTTCACCGGCCTCAGCAATAGCATCCCAAACCGCCTCACAATCATTTGGATGGGCAAAAACTTCATAGCCAAGTTCACCAGAATATCCAGTACGAGAAACCATCACTGGGATACCAAATTCACCTCCGACCCGTCCAATTGTGAAACGGAACCATTTAAGGTCTTCAAGATTAGTTTGCAGTTTTGGAGTCCAAATAATTTTAGCCAAAGTTTCACGACTCTTAGGTCCCTGGACAGCAACATTGTGTAGTTGGTCTGTTGAAGATTTAATTCTTACATCGAGTTTACGTTCTTTTGCAATTTTTCTTAATAATTTTCCGCCATCGTCTGAACCACCAATCCATCGGAAATTATTCTCACAAAGACGATATAGAGTGCCATCATCAACCATACATCCATTGTCATAACACATAGCTGAATAAACAACTTGTCCAATGGCCAGTTTACGAACATCTTTGGTGATCGAATATTGCATCAATGCCTCTGCATCTTGGCCATATACTTCAAACTTTCTAAGTGGAGCAAGATCAATCATAGCAACACCTTCACGGCACTGCCAATACTCCTTTATTGCTCCTAGATTGGTGTACTCAAGTGGCAACCAATAGCCGTTATAGTTATCAAAGTTTTTTGTTAACTTTGAGGTGTTTTTGTGAAAACCAGTTTCTTTAGTCATAATAGGTATTGTTTGTGGGTCAGGCCTAAATGCCGTTGCCGTTGAAAAAGTATTAGTTTTATCATAAATCCTAACATGAATGTCAGTTGGATTCCAGCCGTTAGCAGAAGTTGTATCATCAGGACAAGCTGATGAAACACATACTAAGTCATCCATAGCTCTAAATAAAACATAGTCTCCAGGCCTTGACCAAGAAACATCTGAAGTTAGTGTATGGCACTCTTCAATTGCTGTGTTAAAAAAGAGATTTACAGCGGCCCAATTTTTGCGAGGCACAACTCCATGCTTCGCAAGTGATTTGTTAAAGTTATCAGTGCAATTAATATGCCCAGGAAAACCCCTATCGTCATAGTATTTAGAATTACAGGCTAAACCGAATGCGTCGTGACGACAGACCGTATCTTGAATAATCTCAACTAATGGCACTGAGTTTTGATTATAAAACTTGTCATGAGTTCCAGGCGCTGGATAACTTGCGTTCATATGCGATCTTGTAACTGTTGGGTCAAGGTGTAGGTCCAAATTATTTTTCAAATCCTCAGCTAAAAATGCCTGAAAATCAGAGCATTGGTGTCCCTCAACATCGATAATTTGTATGTATTCACCTGCCTTAACTTTGTAGGCAACTGCACTACTATTTTTTACCCTGATCTCCTTATTTGTTTTAGCAAGTGGCTCAGGGAGACGATCAGATGGATTTGTTGGAATTGCTCGTAAAACATTAATTAATATCTCTGTAGGGGCGTCATGCTGATCAACTAACATTGGTCCACCTTTTGCATCAAAAACGCACAAAGTATCACTATCAATATTAAATGATTGCCTTGAGTCAGCAGGATTTGAAGCAGAAAAGAGCTCGGCACCATTTAGATTGTCAGTTTTGATTTGATTATGATCTAATATCGCCCTGAGCATATCAGAGCATGCGTCAATGGATACTTTAGATGAATCATTATTTGGATTAGTAGACCAGTTTAATGAGTCTAATATAGAAGATTTTTTCGAGTCAAATGCTAAAACACTGCACTGTTGATCTCCCTCAACATCTACAATTTCAACTGAATCACCACATTGTAAATCAATTGAAATTGCCTCACCACCATGTATTTGGTAAGTCTCGCAATTGTCACTATACTTGATATTAGAAACTCTCATATAGATAGTTTAATTTAAGAAAGACTTGAGTATACAAGAAAAAAAATATAGTTCAATTTGATAAAATTCACTTATTGATGAATACAATTCTATACCTTAAATTAGTTTTTTTTAGTTTTTAAATTTTAGTTTAAACAGCACCCCAGGGGGTGGGATGCCGCTAAACTAAGGAGATAAAAGCGAAAGCAGAATTATTTATCAACTCTACTCTTACCCCCTAAACGTTACTTATAGTATTTAAAACTTACGGTAAGCGTTATTAAGATCAACCATTGGATGTTTTTCAGACATCTGGAACTTAATCAAAAGTTCACGCGCAATCATGTCACGCTCTTGTTGATTATTTGGAAGTTTAATTGTGTCTGGAATGGTGACCCAGCCATTAATATTTCTATCAAAAACAGCAGCCTGATCTCCCTCATAACCCATATGAACATCCTCTAACCAGTTAAGATCTTTCCAACCCATTTTGTCAATATATTTTTGCAAAAAAGGTGTAATAAACTTAAGGTCAGGGACAAGGTTTACGTCATATCTATAACCAATGTGTTGTCCAATTTCTTGTTCACGATCGGTATCAAGACCATCAGCTCCAACTACAAATTCTTGTTCTTTATTACTCATAATAACTCCTTATCTTAAAAGCGTGTCATATCAGGACGACCGACTGTGTGTTGAGAACCTGCGATAGGAACTTGTGCACAAGCCGAAGCCTCCATAGTTAAAGCAGCCAAATCTTCTGGCTCTAGAGAGTGTATATTCGTCTTACCACAGGCACGAGCCATCATTTGAGTCTCAATTGCAAGAGTATGTAAGAAGTTGTATACACGCTCAGATGCTAAATCTGGGTCAAGACGCTTTCTAAGTTCCGGGTCTTGAGTAGCAACACCTACCGTACAGCGACCTGTATGACAGTGATAACACTCACCTGCCTTAACGCCCATTTCACCTTCATAATCAGATTCAGGGGTATCTCTATTACAGTTAAGCGCCATAAGAGCAGAGTGGCCAATAGCAACCGCATCGGCACCAAGCGCTACCGCTTTAGCAACGTCACCACCATTTCGAATACCGCCAGCATAAACCAAAGAAATTCTGCCAGTCATACCAACATCATCAATCGCTCTACGAGCTTGACGAATTGCAGCAATACCTGGGACACCTGTCTCCTCAGTCGCAAGGTGTGGCCCTGCACCTGTTCCACCTTCCATACCATCAATATAGATACTGTCACAGCCAGTTTTTGCCGCCATACGAACGTCATCGTATACACGAGCAGCACCGAGCTTTAATTGAATAGGGATCTGTCCATCTGTCGCTTCACGAATCTCTTCAATTTTTAGCGCCAAATCATCTGGTCCTAGCCAGTCAGGATGTCTTGCAGGGGAGCGCTGGTCGATACCAGCAGGTAGCGAACGCATTTCAGCAACCTGATCGGTTACCTTTTGACCCATTAAGTGCCCACCTAAACCAACCTTACAGCCTTGTCCAATAAAAAACTCGACACTATCAGCAAGACGCAAATGGTTTGGATTGAAACCGTAGCGAGACTGGATACACTGATAAAACCACTTGCTTGAATAACGCCTCTCATCTGGAATCATTCCACCTTCACCAGAACAAGTAGCAGTTCCAGCCATAGTAGCACCACGAGCTAAAGCGGTTTTAGCTTCATAGCTTAAAGCACCAAAACTCATACCCGTAATGTAGATTGGAATATCAAGCTCTAATGGTCTTGGAGCTTCTGGTCCAATAATTGTTTTAGTTAAACATTTTTCTCTATAACCCTCAATAACAAAACGTGTTAACGTTCCTGGCATAAAAGTTAAGTCATCCCAAGTTGGAATCTTTTTAAATAGAGAGAATCCTCTCATTCTGTATCGTCCCAAATCAGATTTGATATGAATATCGTTCATCACTTCCTTAGGGAAGATAAAACTTTTTCCTAATTTGTATTGATCTTCTGAATCACTCATAATATTTCCTTTAGTTTAATTTAGTTAAAAGTACGATTAAAGAACCAGCTTTTTCTCACTAGGTTCAAGGTTGTCGTAGTTCCATAACTGTTTACCTGAAACATACTTTTGCATTTTTTCAACACCTCTAGGAGACTTCATACCATAAAGAGCTAATTTATCTGTTAAGTATCGAACGTCTAGTTCTGTCATCTCACCTGGTACACAGTCAACTCCTAATTCTTCAACCTCACCACCAACATAAATAGTACCGTCATACATTGAATCACCTAAGTTCATCCCAGCATCACCAAGCACAATCATACGACCACGCTGCATCATAAATCCAGAAAAAGCACCCGTCTTACCGCCAACAAGAATTGTTCCGCCCTTCTGGTCAATACCAGTACGAGCACCAACACTGCCCTTACAGACGAGATCACCGCCACGGATAGCAGCACCAAAAGTTGAGCCCGCATTTCCATCGATTACAACGGTACCAGCCATCATGTTTTCAGCACAAGACCAGCCTACACGACCTTTAATATGAACATTAGGACCGTCAATTAAACCGCAACCAAAGTAGCCCAAGCTATCTGAGAAAGTTAAGTTAAGGCGATTTAAGATTCCAACACCAACACCATGCCTAGACATAGGGTTGTCAACCGTAATGTCGCCAATACCTTTTTCCATTAACTCTCTGATTTCACGATTAATTTCTCTTGGTGTCTTCTCAAGCGCATCAATCGATGCACTTTTAGACGTATCAACATCAAATGAGTGGAAATACGTTAGATTTTCAGTTTCATCAACAGAAAAAAAGCGTTGCTGAGTTCTGCCTTTTAGTTGCTCCTCATGCAGCCCCATTTCATGAGACGTCTCTTTATTTAGTTTTGCCATACTTTTACCTCTCCGTGATATGGGTCAAATGTTTCAATGTGATGATCAAACAATGTTCTAATTGCAACTTCTTCTGAAGCAAGTGCAATCATGTCATCACCCTCATAAACAACCATTGGTTTTGCAGCCATAACATCCTTGGCCATGCCAAGTTGATCTTTTGTTGCAACCAAGTAAGTGAAAACGCCATCTAAATATTCAACTGAATCTTTCATGGCAGTTTCTAAATCAGCACCTTGACTAATTCTATCCGCAAGATAAACTCCAATAAGTTCAGAGTCGCAGTTAGAGGAAAAGCGGTGACCTTTACGTTCAAGTGCACGTCTATTTGTCCAATAGTTTGTCAACTGTCCATTATGAACCACTGCAACATCACTAAATGGATAAGCCCAGTAAGGGTGAGCAGAGCGAATATCTACGTCTGACTCTGTAGCCATCCTGGTGTGCCCAATTCCGTGAGAACCATTGAAGTCATTGAGGCCATATTGATCAGAAACAATAGAAGCATCTCCTAGATCTTTAATTAACTCTAGTGAGTTACCGATAGATAAAATCTCAACACCTTCAATATCTTCAACAAAGTCAGCAACTTTTTTCATATCACCTGAGAATTTAACCTCATATCGATGAGCATATTCAGTTGGGCTTTCTTTATTTACAACCTTAACACCTAACTCAGTAAGTCTCGTATTCACTGCTTCAAGGCGCTCTTTGATTGTAGCATGTATATCATAACTACCTTCTAAATCAGCCGCTTCAGCAACCTTAAAACGCAAAATTTGATTTCCATTATCTTCGCCATACATTGCATAGCCCGTTGAATCTGGTCCTCGATGCTTCAAAGCTTGCAGCATTGATGTCATTTGTTCACCAATTTTTACATCCTTTCCAGCTTTTTTATGAATAATTCCTGCTATTCCGCACATAAAATAATCTCCCTTTCCGAAAAATTGCCCACCGGTTAGGTGGGCACTCTATAAATAAAAAACCTAAATTAAACTAGCCTAAGGTAAGCAGTCCAAGTAAGTTTCCATATCCCAATCTGTTACCGTATGATTAAATCTTTCCCACTCATCTGTTTTGTAGTGGTGATAGACCTTATACATTTCATCAGGCATCGCAGATTTAATAACTTCGTCATTATCTAGTTCATTCATCGCATCACCTAGAGACATAGGAAGCTTAGTAACTTGTTTACCTGCCTCCATTGCTGCATAGATGTTGCGCTCTTCAGGCTCTCCTGCATCGATATTATTATCAATACCATCGCCCATAGCTTTCAACAAGGCTGAACCCATCAAGTAAGGGTTAACCATTGAGTCAACTGAACGATACTCAAAACGACCTGGTGCAGAAACACGAAGCGCACAGGTACGGTTCTGGTAGCCCCAGTCAGCAAAAATTGGTGCCCAAAAACCCGTATCCCAAAGACGACGGTATGAGTTCACCGTTGAAGAGCCAATTGAAGTCAGTGCTGGTAAATGCTTAATAACACCACCAATTGAATTTAGACCAATAGGGCCCGGCATCTTTTCGTCAATAGAAGGGTCCGGCATAAATGTATTCTCGCCACCCTCTTTGTAAGTGAAGCAACCAGGCATACCTGGAAGCTCTCCATCACCTGAAGCAATTTCTGGATGGAAAACCTCTTTACCGCCTTTCCATAAAGACATATTGTGGTGACAACCTGACGCCGAAACACCCATAAAAGGTTTACTCATAAAGCAGGCAATCAAACCAAACTCACGAGCAACTTGTGCACAAATTTGGCGGTATGTTGTTAAGCGGTCAGCATTTCTGAGTACATCATCAAATTGCGTGTTGAGTTCTAATTGACCTGGAGCATCTTCATGGTCTCCCTGAATAATATCAAGTCCCATTTGCTCAGAATATTCAATAACTTTCATGAATACTGGACGTAACTCTTCAAACTGATCAATGTGGTAACAGTTTGGTTTTGTGACACCACCATTCGGCAGTCCATCATCGCCACGCTTTAGCCACATCATCTCTGGCTCTGTACCACAACGCATATCTAAACCATATTGTTCTTGGAATTCCTTGTGTTGTCTATATAAGTTACCACGGCAATCAGATGTTAATGCAGCGCCTGCATTTTCTCGCTCTTCACGATTCCTATAAAGTCTACAGAAAACGCGAGCAACTCTCTTATCCCATGGAAGCTGACAAAAAGTATCTGGATCTGGCAAACCTACAAGCTCAGAAGCTTCAGGTCCATATCCAATATAATCACCGTGTCGATCTATAAATAAGTTTGCTGTTGAACCGTATACTAATTGAAAACCTTTTTCAGCCAATCTCTCCCAGTGACGTGCAGGAATACCCTTACCGACGATACGCCCGGTAACTGATACAAACTGATAATATACATATGTAACACCTAAAGCATCAATCTTAGCTTTAACATCTTTTACAAGCTTATCGCGACCAGGTTCGTTAACGTGTTGTTCTAAATCTGTCATTTAATTTCTCCGAAAAAATAAAAAAAATCTTTATTAAAGATTTACCCCCTATATATGTATTTATTTTGTCTCAAAGAAAAAAACTAAATAAGTACATCAAAAATTTGTTGCTAGCCTTACTGTAGTAGTTAAGAATAAAAAACTACACCACTGAAATAACTTAAAAAAAATACTATTCAACAAATATTTGGGTGAGTATACTCCCAATGATATTCCATTGTCAAGAAATTTTTGTGATTTTAAAGAAATTATATAAAGAGTTGTTTTTCTTCTAATTTACCAAGAAAAAACAAGAAAAAAATTATAAAAAAATGGTCCTATAGGGAAGTATCTATATAGATAATAAGCAACAACAATTACTAGTAAAACTTTAATAAAAAAAATTAATCAGAACTAGTGGAACAGATAACAGTTAAAAATTGACATTCATCTGAGATAATTTTTTTAGGTCCGTGTGGTTTATCTGAGTCAAAATATATAGAGTCACCCTTATTGAAGTGGTAAATCTTGCTTCCATAGTAATAATCCATTTGACCTTTAAGCATGTATATAAATTCAACACCCTTGTGTTGAAATTCTGGAAAATCATAGTCTCTTGAACTAACAGTGATAAGACATGGCTCGACCTTTAGTGAACCTCCTACTGTATGACCTAGAAGCTGATAATGACGACTCTCATCTGACCCTGCTCTTTCTATTGTTAAACCTTCTCCTGACTTAATAAAGGTTGGCTCAACGTCTTTATCATGCTGCTCAAACAGAGATGTAATTGAAATATTAAGTGCATGACATATTGATTGAATCGTTTTTAGTGAAGCACTAATCTGACCATTCTCAATTTTTGAAAGCATACTTGCAGATAACTGTGATTGCTTTGAAAGTTGCTGAAGTGTTACCCCAGCATTTTTTCGGTTAACACGAACTTGCTTTCCAATGGATGCTTCTAGCTGCTTATCAGCTCCAAAACTTGGAAGCTCTTTATTTATTATTGAAACGCTTTTTTGTTTTAATGGGTTTTCTGAGTTAGAAGTCATAAACTAATTATTTACTTAGAATAAGAAATATATATTATAAAGAAAACAATATTAGCACACAACTACCCAAAATAACTGAATTATTATCTTGAGCGGCGACTTCTTCGATTCTTAGTCGGTGTTGAGTCATCTCCTTGGAAAATCGCCCTAGAACCCTTCGACATTGGACCTACCATATTTTCAATTTGATCTAGAGTTGGAGGTGAACTTATCAGGTGCTCATCCATAGCCTTTCGCATTGCTCTTATATGATCAAAGGTTGTTCCACAGCAACCACCAATAATCTTTGCCCCCGAGTTCATAGCAATTTGAACGTAGTCAGCCATTAACTCTTCGGTTCCAGAATAGACAATACTGCCATCGTGAAATTCTGGGATACCGCAATTTGCCTTTGAAATAACTACTGTATCTGGACCAACGTTTCGATTAATGTCATTGATTGTTGCCAATAGGTCAGAAGCACCTATACCGCAGTTTGCACCAAACCCTGTCAAATTAAGATCTTTAGCTCTCAAAGCAAGGTTTGACGGTGTAACCCCCATCATCGTTTTACCAGCTGTATCAAAACTCATGGTTGCGCAGACAGGTAATCCAAAATCTTTAACCGCATCTAGTGCTGCCTCGAGCTCCTCCATTGAGTACATTGTCTCTAGCCATAAAACATCAACACCCCCTTCAACTAAGCCCTCTGCTTGAGCCTTAAAGGCATTAGTCGCTTCAGCTGGAGTCATGAGACCGTGTGGCTCAATCATCTCACCAGTTGGCCCCATTGCACCAGCAACTATTACCAGGCGATTAGAATTATCAGCTACCTCTCTGGCAATAATTCCAGAAGCCTTGTTTAGCTCAAAAACTCTGCTCTCAAATTTGTGTAATTGAAGTCTATAAGAAGTACCCCCAAAAGAATTAGTAAGAAACATATCAGATCCTGCATCAACAAAGCCTTGATGAAGGGCACGAATTCGATCTCTATGATTAACATTCCAAGGCTCAGGAGGGTCGCCAGTTTCAAGGCCCATAGCAAACAAATTAGTGCCAGTAGCGCCGTCAGCTAATATATGGTTTTTTTCTTTAAGAATTTGTAGAAAATTATTCATTTGATTGTAAATAATTCAAATAAGAGATGCAGTAAAAATCACTAATAAATACAATAAGATTTGTAGTGAATATCATACAGTCTTAGAAACATTAATTATCAATAAAAAAGTTGACAGATTTATATTATGAATAATTTTAATAATTATCAATTAGAAGATACCAATCCCTATATAATTTCAAGTTAAAATCTAACTCACAAATTGTGAATATTTTGATGACAAAGCAAGTGCAAAATTGCATGCTATTTTTTAGCAATAAGTATAGTCTTGGTCACTCTCATACAATCCAAAAAACAATTTGTTTTCTTGCTATAAATTCTTGGAACAATGAATAACAACTCAAACTCACATGAAGATGTGATTAATCGTTTTATTAGTTTCGGTGAAACTAATTTTGAATCAACATCTTTTCAGACTCCAGCAAGCAAAAGTGCCGCACAACTCGGTGTTCTTCGTTTAATTTATGCCTATCGATTCTCGGGACACTTGAGAGCTAAACTTGACCCTTTAAAGAGACCAAGACATCACTCAACACCACCATTTACAATTGAAGAATTTGGTTTAACTACTGAAGACCTAGATAAGACCTTTCAAATGGGCTCCTATCAAGGGCCAAACTGTAATACTTTACGAGAACTTGTAGCCTCTCTAGAAAAAACATATTGTGACAGCCTTGGTACTGAGTATATGCATATCCCTAATATTGAAGAAAGGAAATGGATTCAAACAAAAATTGAGACCATGTCTGTAAATCTTCAAAATGATTCAGAATACAAAAAATGGCTACTTCAACGAATAACTGCAGCCGAAGTTTTTGAAAAATTTCTTCATAATCAATACGTCGGTCAAAAACGTTTTTCTTTAGAAGGGAGTGACACTCTCATACCACTACTGAATGTCCTTATTGAGCACTCAGGTAATCACTTAATGAAGAGAATCTGTCTAGGGATGGCACATAGGGGACGCTTAAACGTATTGATTAATATCATGGGTAAGCGCGCTGAAAACTTATTCAAAGAATTTGATGGCGATTTAGGACTGACTAAGAATCAAACGGGTGATGTGAAATATCACCAAGGCTTTTCTTCAGATATTAAAACAGAAAAAAATAATGTCCACCTTGCTTTGATGTTTAACCCCTCTCACTTGGAATTAGTTAATCCAGTTATTGAAGGTTACGCTCGATACCATCAAGATATTATCGGTAATTCAGATCGTCAAAAGGTTTTGCCTGTTCTTATTCATGGTGATGCCGCCTTTTCAGGTCAGGGCGTTGTTATGGAAACATTAAATATGTCTCAGTCTGGAGGATACAGAACCCAAGGAACTATTCACATTATTATTAATAATCAGATCGGCTTCACCACTAGTAAACAAGATGATGCTAGGTCGACTGACTATTGCACTGATGTTGTAAAAATGATTAATGCACCTGTTTTTCATGTCAACGCTGAAGACCCTGAAATGGTTAGTTTTATAACTCGCTTAGCGCTTGATTACCGTATGAGATATAAAAAAGATGTGGTAATAGATTTGATGTGCTACAGGCGTCATGGCCACAATGAAGCAGATGAACCTGCCGTTACTCAGCCATTGATGTATGAAGCTATACGTAAAATGCCAACAACCAGATCAAACTACGCAACCTCTCTTATGAGGGAAGGTGTAATTGATCAGGCAGAAGTTGACTCAATGATAAGTGATTACCGACAAGAGCTAAAAGATGGCCACAGGGTTGCATACAATATCATTAAGCCAAAAAACAAAAGAGCCTGGGAAATGCTCTGGGAAGATTATTTTGATGCTTCATGGGAGGCTCCTTATGAATCTTCCATTACTCATAAACACATAAAGAAACTTAATAAAAAACTTCAAAAAATACCTACTGGCTTTGAGGTTCACCCGCGAGTTAAAAAGATGCTGTCTGATAGAGAGAAAATGGCCAATGATAAAATTAATGCTGACTGGGGTTTTGCTGAAACATTAGCTTATGCAAGTCTCACAGAGCAAGGTACATCTATTCGACTTTCAGGCCAAGATAGTGGAAGAGGAACATTCTTTCACCGCAATGCAGTACTCCACAATCAATTAGCAAATGAAGATTACATTCCTCTTAAACATATTAGCAAAAATCAAGGAAAAGTTCAGATTATTGATTCAATTCTTTCGGAGGAGGCTGCACTTGGATTTGAGTATGGTTACGCTACAGCAAATCCAGAGTCTCTAGTCATCTGGGAAGCTCAGTTCGGCGATTTTGTAAACGGTGCGCAAGCAATTATTGATCAATTTATTGCCTCAGCAGAGGCTAAATGGGGGCGTCTTTCTAACTTAGTTATGCTTCTTCCACATGGCCTTGAAGGTCAAGGACCTGAACACTCATCTGGACGACTTGAGCGTTTTCTTCAGCTTTGTGCTAGTCACAATATGCAAGTCTGCGTTCCCACGACTGCCTCTCAAATATTTCACTTAATGAGACGACAAGTTAATAGAAAATTTCGCGCACCTCTAATAATTATGTCTCCTAAAAGCTTGTTAAGAAATCCTCTAGCTTCCTCACCTTTATTTAAGTTCACTGAGGGAAAGTTTAGGGATGTATATGAAGAGCAGTATGACAACATTAAACCTAAACAAGTTGACCGCGTCATTATGTGTAGTGGCAAGATATTTTATGAATTATTAACGCGTCGCCAAGATGATCAGATTAATAATGTAGCAATCCTTAGGCTCGAGCAGCTCTACCCATTTCCCGCAGAGAAACTTATGACAGAGCTCGCAAAATTTCCAAAAGCTAAGAATGTAGTTTGGTGCCAAGAAGAACCAATTAACCAAGGCGCATGGTACACTTCTAGACATAATTTTATGGAATGTATAATTAAAAATCAAACTCTCCATGTTGTTGCACGAGATCTTTATGCAGCACCAGCTGAAGGAAGTATCAGACAACACAACATCAACCAAAGCTACGTAATTGAACAAGCGCTAGACATTCAGCCTATAAATAACTCTAGGAGTATTAAGAAGTGAAAGAAGTAAAAGTACCTATATTGCCAGAATCAATAAATGAGGCGACTGTTGCAGTATGGCACAAGAAGCCTGGCGATTATGTTGAAATCGATGATGTCATTGTTGAAATTGAAACTGACAAAGTTGTACTTGAAGTTCCTGCAGAAGAGTCTGGCGTTTTAAGTGAAATCCTAGAAAAGGAAGGTGAAACTGTTAGCGAGCAGCAAGTTCTTGGTCTTTTGGATGATGAAGCTAAAGAAGTTGTAGTAGAAACTCCAGCTGACGAAGTTGTTGCTGAAGTTCTAACTGAAGAAGCTCCAGCTGAAGAAGTTGAAGTAGAGGAAGCTCAAAATAAAGCTAGTGATGATAGCTTAAATCTCAATAAGGCTCCAGTAATGAGTAATCGAATGGAAGAAAGAGTCCCAATGAGCCGAATTCGTAAAACTATTGCAAATAGGCTCCACTCTGCTACTCAAAATACGGCTATGCTCACAACATTCAATGAAGTTGATATGAGCGAAATATTGACTATGAGATCTAGCTATAAAGAGGCATTTGAGAAAAAATATTCAATCAAATTAGGCTTCATGTCTTTCTTCGTTAAGGCTGCTGTCGAGTCACTTAAAAAATTCCCTACAGTCAACGCCTATATTGATGGTGATGACATTATTTACCATGCATATTGCGACGTCTCAGTGGCTGTGTCTTCAGAACGTGGGCTTGTTGTACCCGTTCTTCGTGATGCCCATAAAATGGAAATGCATGAAATAGAAAAACGTATAACTGACTTTGCTTATAGAGCTCAAGAAGGCTCTCTTGGCGTTGATGAAATGAGCGGTGGAACCTTCACTATATCTAACGGTGGTGTTTTTGGATCCCTTCTCTCTACACCAATCCTAAACTCTCCTCAAAGCGCTATTTTAGGAATGCATAAAACCGAAGATCGCCCAGTTGTAGTCAATGGTGAAATTGTGATTCGACCAATGATGTATTTGGCTCTGTCTTATGACCATCAAATTATTGATGGCAAGGAGGCGGTTCAGTTTCTAATTTCAATTAAAGAAGCTTTAGAGGATCCCGCTAGACTATTGCTAAAAGTTTAAAGGGCATTTAATTCACCAAACTTTTAACAAAATGAATCAATCATAGAATTAGTGTTTGAACAAAAAAAAGGGCGGTATTTTCATACCGCCCTTTTCGTTTTATTACTTTTACAGTTGGTTACTTATAGTGATCTTGCTCGTCAGAGTTGCCTTTAGCTAACACTGCTAGCAACATAACCGTAGCAATCACTGTCCACCAGCCACCGGCTGATGAGCCAGCACCGATATACATACCCATGTCAATCCAACCATCGGCATTATAAAGTTCTGCAAAAGATTCAGCAAAATATCCCATATTAATTCTCCTTTATAATTAAGATTCAGATGCAGGACTCGTCATACCCTCAGGGTAAGCTTGTGCAGGTACTTTCACTGCATCAAGTCCTCTTTCTTGAACTGCTTCTGGGATACGCAACATTCCAGCCTTGTTTACTAACCAAGATACGACATATCCTGGAACAAAACCAAGTAAGAACATTACTACTGCACCAACAACTTGACCCCATATGCTTATAGCCACAGTACCTTCTGGAGCAAAAGCACCAAGCCCTGGAGCACCAGAACCTAAGATACCAAGAACAACTAGACCGAATAGACCAATCGTTCCGTGAATCGTAACCGCGCCAACAGCATCATCGATACCAAAACCTTCAAGCCAGTCTGCACATGGTTTTATAATCATACCTGCAACCATAGCAATAGCGAGGACAGTAGAACCAAAGTAAAGGTCCAATCCTGCAGCTACTGAAATAATACCTGCTAGACAGCCAGACATCATCCAGAAAGGATCTCTAGTCATAACCCAAGCACCGATAATTCCGCCTGCAGCAGCCAGAGGAACATTAAATCCTAGCGCTGCCAGCGTCATTGGAGTACCGTAAATGGTCGTTGCTTTGTCAGCGTACCAGCTCCAACCTTCACCAGGCAGAATGATACAAGCCATTAGGAATCCGAAGAAACCAACAATAATCAGCATTAAGCCGGTTACTGTAAGTGGCATATTGTGACCAGCAATGTGATTCGCCGAACCGTCAGCATTGAACTTCCCAACACGTGGCCCTAAATTCATTAGGACACCGAGTGCAAAGAATCCAGCGACAGCGTGTACAAGACCAGCAGCACCAAAGTCGTGATATCCAAACTCAGTAACTAACCATCCGTCTGCGTGCCATCCCCATGCCGCAGCAGTACCCCAAGCAGCAGTACCTAGTACAATCGCACAGATTACAAAACCTACGGTTTGTATTCTCTCGATCAGAGCACCAGAAGCGATAGAAGCGGTAGTCGCAGCAAACAATGCAAAAGCACCCCAGAATACACCTGACGCGTTGTCACCCATATTCGGACCCATGTATTGAGCAGAATCGCCCCATGGTAAAGCTATAGCATTAGCATACTCTATACCTGAAATTCCCATGTAACCTGCGCCAGAGGCGAGGTCGTACGGAAACGTTGGTAAGGCCCAGTAGAACCACCAGCCAAACAGGTACCACGCAGCAATTGTAAACGCGAACGCGAGTAAATTTTTCATACCCGATGAAAGAACGTTCTTCACGCGAGTAGCGCCCATCTCATAGAGAAGGAAGCCAGCATGAATAAGAACCATCAACGGGATCGTTACATAATAGTACATCTCAGCAAACATCGTGTTTGTGACCTGAGCCGCACTTTTGACAGCAGCTAAGTCTGCCGTTAAAGCTAATATTTGATCTTCCAAAACATTATCTCCTTTTAAAGTTTAAAAAACCTCTCTCCTTTTTATTGATAGGAAAATTTAACACCTATCAAGAACGAGTATATATGAAGTAAGATTGAAAATCTAGAAAAATCATCTTTAATTACTCTTCAAAAAAGAAGTTTTATAAAGTAACCTAAATAGGAACTTAGCTATTGTCTAGTTCGAGCAGATATGGTGCAACATAGCCTTCGTAATGTTGCCTTTTATCCTTCGGTAAGTCCACCCAACCTCCGACCGTTCCTCGACATTCTGAGGAGCCACATAAACACCTACTTGGAAAATACCCTATTTTATAATTTTGCATTGCATAATCAAAGGTGACCTCTTCGCCAGGTTCAATATCTCTCATAGCAACATAATCATGAGCCCCTGTCTCATTAACCTTGATGCCGCAATTTGGGTTACATGAATGATTAACGAGAGCCATAAATCCGACTGGTGCGACATATTCATGTTCACCAATCTGAGAGACGCCCACATGATTAATACTAACAATTTTATCCATAACACCCGTCATTACAACTCGACCTTTGCCATAAAAATTCTTAGTAAAAACTCCAGAGCCTCGGTCCCCAGAATCCTGCAATTCAAAATTTTTATCTTGCTCACTAACTTCCATAATGTTCAACAATACTCATAACTTGTTCTTTAAATTCTTCTTCATTATTGAGCGCAAACTCATCGATAGTTGTTAATGAGCTGGCATCTCTCATTCTATCGGTAAAGACTAAACCATCAAGATGGTCGAGTTCATGTTGAAAAGTACCGGCGCTGATTCCTTTTGAAACAAAATTGACACTTTTACCTTCCCTATCAAACCCCTCAATTATAATTTCAGGACACCTATCAACCTGACCTCTTAGGTTGGGGACAGATAGGCAACCCTCATAAACAGAAATCCTCTCATCTGTTAGAAAGGTAATCTTCGGGTTAATTAATACAGTCAATGGAATATCAGGTTTGTACGGGTAGCGAGGGTTTTTATTAACCTCTATTACACAAATTCGGAGAGGTACCGCAATTTGTGTAGCTGCAAGACCTGCGCCATTTGCATTCCTCATTGTTTCAATAAGATCATCAATGAGATTCTGAATTTCATCAGAAGTAATTTCACTCTCATTAACTGCGTCAGCAATTTGACGTAAAGCTGGGTTACCTATTTGTACTATCTTTCTAATCATTTAATTCTCATATAGAAGAGATGAGCTATTCAAGGCTCAATAAAATTTCATCAACTATTTCTTTTGAGGTCTCAGGGTTTAAAAAAGCAAAACGAAATACTGGTTTACCTCTAACTAAAGAAGGAACAACAAAACAGACTTGCTTTTTGAGTTGTTCAGTAGACCAGTTTTTGTATTCCTCCCATCCCCAATTATCACGCTCAAAGGCAACTACTGAAAGTGAAGGCTCTATCAATAATGTTAAATAGGAAGATTTCTTAATTTCATCTGCAGCATATTTTGCAATATCAAGAGAGCTTTCAACAGCTTGACGATAAGCGTCTACTCCATAAACCGACAAAGAAAACCACATCGGCAAACCTCGAGCCCGCCTTGTAAGATGGAAGGCATAATCAGAAGGATTATCACCAGCCTCCTCGTCATGCAAAATATCTAAATAGCTCGCTTGTTGAGAATGAACTTCTGCAGCTAAGTGCTTGTTTCGATAAATTACAGCTGCACAGTCGAATGGCGCAAAAAACCATTTATGTGGATCCACGATAAATGAATCTGCATACTCAATGCCACTAAAAAGATCCTTAACCTTTTCTGACAAGAGCCCTGCACCGCCATAAGCACCATCAACATGAAGCCAAATCTTATTGCTTTTTGCATACTTTGAGATGCCACTAATATCATCTATTACTCCTAAGTTGGTAGTCCCTGCTGTTGCAACAATTGCAAATATATCAAGTTCTTTATATTTCTTAGAATGAACTTTTAATTCATTTTCAATTGACTCTCGTGTTAACTGAAATGAATCATTTGTAGGAACCACAATCACATCACAATCCATAACCTTAGCGGTACTTTTAACAGATGAGTGAGTTTGATCTGAGCAAATAATCGCTAAGCGTTTTGAATGATCTTTATACTTTTTTCGATGTTTTTCTCTTGCAACAACAAGTGAAGAAAGATTTCCATTAGTACCACCTGCCACAAAACAACCGCCCGCATCTTCTGGGAAACCTACAAGATCTGCGATCCAACGAATCACTTGATTTTCCACCCAAACTGCACCACTCCCCTCTATCCAAGAAACACCATTCAAGGAGCCTGCAGAAACAACTAGGTCAAAAATCATTGATGCTTTGGTAGGCGCTGCAGGTATAAATGAGAGGTTTCTTGGAGAGTCTGCAGAGATAATGCTTTGCTCTATGGTGTTTTTATATTGGTCAAAAACTTTATCAATTGAATTGCCAGCTTCAGTTATTAAGCTCGGGGCATTTTTTTCAAAAAAATCAACCGACTTTGGATAATCAAGAGTAGGTGGATCCATACTTAATCTTTCGATAGTATGTGATAGAACCTTAAGTAATATCTTGGAGGCTTGGTCGTCAAATTTATGCATAGTTTCCTTTAGTTAATATGGGCAGTTACTACAACCATTATTGCAGCATTTTCCCTGTTTAATGAGATACCACTTACTAAAAACATGGAGTCCATCTTCAATGGTAAAGTCAACATTTTGAATGAGCTTAGATTGGTTGCGATATGGCTCAGCAAGTCTCTGAAAACTTTCCATACCATTATCTTCAACAAGAGACTCAATTCTATTATTAATAGCCTCACCGAGACAAGACGGGCAGAAACAGTCTTGCTCTATGGTTGGCGCCATAATTGGGGGGAAACTCATACACCAGCAGTTTCCAGTGCCAGCACCACAGCCAAACTGTTGTTGGCATTGTGAACAATGTTTAACTGTCATTGAAATAGTAGATACATTTTGATATTTGGATTTTGACATTGATTCTATATCAATGCAACAATATTGGCCAAATATAATGAAACTTTAAGTAATCTTCTAATTAAAAACGAGGTTACACCAATTTTCAAATAAAACAGAGGATGCCCTATTATTAACATCTAGATTTTCAGTAATACTAGATGTTAAATCATCAAGTCCATTGGCACTGAGCTCATCAAAAAAATCAGGCACACCAGGAATTTTCATCCACCCCTCTAAGGTATGGCTACAAACTTCAGGATGAAACTGACAGGAGTATGCGTTCTCACCAAGCTGCATAACATGGTTTTGGCAATGATCTGAGGTTGCTAGGATTATAGAATTCTTCGGTGCCTCTATAACCTCCACCAAATGAGCATTTACCCACTTTTCTGAATCTTTAAGGTTTTTAAGTAGTGGATGATTCAAGCCTTCTTCGGTAGGCTCAATTTCAAACAGACCTACCTCGTATCGTCCAGTATCGATAGCTTTACCTCCCATTGCAACTGCAAGCAACTGATGGCCAAGACATATTCCTAAAAATGGCATTTTAAGATCTTCTACTGCATATCTAATTGCTTTTTTCTCTTCAATCAGCCAGGGATATTTATCTTCCTCCCAAACATTCATAGAACCACCCATTACCCAGAGACCATCAAAGTCTTTTAAATCAGGAATTTTGTCTCCTGCATGAAGATCAATTTCAATAAAGTTAACGCTCTGACTCTCTGCAAAATCACGAAAAATGCCTGGGTTTTGTGAGGACATATGTTTGAACACTAGAATATTCTTTTTAGTCACTCTTCACTTCTCTAAATTAATAAATATCATTATGCTAAAAATTCACTTAAACACTACTAAAAAAATTCATATCAGCATGAATTCAGTTGTGAAAGACTTTGTTATTCTGATAGCTCCGTATTGATTCAATTCAGAAACCATTACTCATAAAAAGTGCTATGATAGATTTTTAATAAATCGCTATTTAATTAACAATAGTAGTTATTGCAAGGTTCTTGGTATGCAAATTCAGAATTTACAACTTGGAAATATCTATTCAAATGAGGAGATTCGTTCAACTTTCGGCTGCTCATTACAGTCCGGAATGAATAAATCCAATAGCACCAACACGCTCGTTTTAATTATCAACCATATCAAATCAATCTATCACGATAGATGGTTTAATAATAAAGTGCATCATATAGGTAAGGGGCAGATAGGTGATCAAGAGCTGACACGGGAAAACAAAACCCTCTCTGAATCAAAATCTAATGGTGTTGTTCCTCATCTTTTTGAAGTATTTAAAGTAGGAGAATACATTTATCGTGGAGAGGTTCATTTGTATGATAAGCCTTATCAAAAGCAACAGCCTGATAAAAATGGTGACTCTAGACTTGTGTGGGTCTTTCCACTCAAGTTCAATAATAATTCAAAGCCAATCAATCATTCTGAAATTGAAAATGTTTTTAAAGCTCAATTTAAAAAATCTCAAAAACTTAGTAATAAAGAATTAGAAAGTAAAGCAAACAACTTGCCAGATATACTCGGTTTTAGAGAGGTCGCAACTATACGTCATCAAAGAAATCCTTACGTTGTTTCTTATACATTAAGGAGAGCCAATGGAGTCTGTGAACTATGTGAACAGCCAGCACCATTTAACGAACCTAATGGGGAACCTTACCTAGAAGTACATCATGTTAAACATTTAGAAGATGATGGCGAAGATATGACAGAAAATGCAGTAGCATTGTGCCCAAACTGTCACCGTATGATGCACTCACTTAATCGAAAAAGTGATATTGACATATTGATTCTTGCCAATAAAATAAAGAAAATTTAATCTATCTATTTAGGTTATTCCAACTTCGCAAAAAAGTCTGCTCAGCAAGGAACAGCCACTCTCTTGGTTTTTGATTTTCAGTGATGTATCTAGCAAGGACATAGATGTCTTCAGGATTAGTCGAAATCAACTCCTCAGCATCATTTGAGGACTTGATAGACAACTCTTTATTTATTGTTAGATTAGATAAAGCATCCGCAGGATCTTTCAAACTCCACTGCGAAGCATGCTCTGTTACCGAATCCCTGAAATTCTCAATTGATGAATAGTTAAAGCGATAACAGTCAATTTCAGAAAACTTACAGGACAAATCATCTGAAATAATCGAGCAAGAGCTGACTATCATCATTAAGAGAATAAGCAATTTATTTTTGAGCTTATAAAGCGATAGCATAAGAGATTTCTGTTTCTATTGAAGAGTCATTAGGATTACTTGCAAAACCTAGTTTAAAATCTTTATAGTCCATACCAACAAAACTTGAATGTAGCCTATTTGAATTATCACTATGATTTAGATTATTTGTAATAATATGTTTAACTGAAAAAGCTAAATTTTCATTTAAGTCTTTGCGATAAGATAGTCCAAAATTCAATTGCCTTGATGAAGAGTCTAGGTCAATATTTTTGATAGTTTGATTTATATTTCTATTAGAATCAGCCAAGCTTGCAGTTTTTATTGCTATTGAGCCGCTATCAACTCGATTAGGTTGATTAACAAATATGGAAAGTTGGTCATTATTTGATAAATTTCTCATATCAGCAACCAACGCGATACTAGAGGATTTAACATCTCTCGCTGAATCAACTAAGCTATTACTTGGACTCGTCATGTTTGTATTTGCATGGGTCACTATGCCTGTCAAGGAGAAATTATCAAGAAGGTGTTTTTGTGCTTTGAGTGCAGTAAAGGTTGTAGTCGATCTAGCACCATCAAGAGAAAAGGCATTAGATCCTATAGAGCCAAGTAGACTATTATTTTCTTGACTAAGACCAGTCATTAAAGTGACAGATTGGTTCTGAGGGTTTCCATATTCTAGTGAACTTACTAGACTTTTTTTAGATCCAATTTTTTGACCATTATTAAACTCAATAGGCATTGTTGCACCAACTAATAAACGGGCATTAGATACATTAAAAATACCCCCTATACCCAGTCCACCTTCATTAGAATCTAGATATGGGGTATGGTAACTTTGCAAGTTAGGTGATGAGACACTATTTGAATCAAAGAAGCTCTGAACTGGTAATGAACTTAATCCGATTGAAATTCCTTGATTTAGATTAAAAGAGTCTTTAGTTTTCAATGAATTATCAATAGGATTTGTAAGACTCTTAAGCTCTTCTGAGAGATTAAATTTGGGCTTATTATTTGATATTATATTAACGTGGTAACTCATGTCATACTCGAAGCCGCCTCCCAAGTCATCGTAAGTGTATCCTATCTCACCAATCAAACCTTTTTGAAGGGAGTCACCTAAAGAGTTTGAGGTTAAGAGTTTAGAATTTCCTAGTTGATAAGATTCACTACTCTCTGAAGAATCTCCCGTATAAATCCTTGTATATGCTGACGATGTGATAGGATTTAGAGCTGCATAAATATCTAAAATACCGTGTCCAAATTCATCGTCATATCCATGAGAAACTCCATTACCAAAAGTTACTGCTGCGTCATGAGAAAAGAAAGTGTTATCAGCTGATGCCAGCAACCTATCTGTTAATTGCTCTGGGTTGTGATTTGGAAATGCTTCAGATAAAAGTGCAACTGCTCCAGAAATTTGAGGCGCAACAAAGGAAGTACCTGAGTTGGGCTGCCAATATAAATTAGTAGCAGAGCTGTCATAGGCAGCACCAACGATTTGATAGCCATCTGCACCTAAACAATACTTTCCAGTGGAGCCGCAAGGGGCTGACTTTCTAGTATAAGTTTCGTTTCCAGATGAGCCCGTAATCTCGACATTAACTGCAGTTATCCAGGCTTCTTCTAGTTGAGAAAATAATACGGGTAGTGCGGCCTGAAAATCAGCATCTGTATAGGACGTAGTGTTTGATAGTGCATAGACAATAACACCATGATCCTGGAAATTATTAAGAGCAGTTATATAGGCATTTGCTGAAGCTTCGTTTGCAGTATAGCCACTAGAATGAAATTTTTGAGCTATTCCGTACGCATTAGTCCAGCTATTCGAGCTAATATCTGATTGAAGCGTATCAATCTGATAATTGATTCCCCAACTATTATTTTGAACCACAGCTGAACTAGCATTATCTGTGGCATTAGCCCAATGCGTTGGATAGTAAGTATTTCCATTTCTTTGATTGTAGCTTGCCCAATGTAGACTTGCTCCTGGCGCAACACCTTGCATACCCGTACCGTCATCCTCACCGGCAGCTACGCTTGAGACAATAAGACCGTGATCGGCAGTATTAGTTTTTCCAGTTGCAGCAGTCTGCGTTCCATACTGAGTAATTGTTTTACTATCAAGCTCGTCGTGGCTTGTACTAAAACCTGCATCTAGAATTGCAATCGTCTCCCCAGATCCTGTAAGACCATATCCATAAGCTTTATGGGTATTTATAACCTCTAGTGGATTCTGAGAGCTTGCAGCGCTAGAATAGTTTAAATTTTGAAATTCAGTTGTAGCAGCCTGAGTTGAAGCATTTGAAGAGTTGTAGGTAAGACTCGTTCCAGAACATAAAACATTTGAAGTAGAGCAAATTGAAGTAGTCGAATTTGAAGAGTTACTTCCTCCTAAAGACGCTAGAAATACTGTCATAAAGACAATAATCATTGTGTTAGTAATCACTTTTTACCCATCTAATGAGTTTCAATCAATATACCTTAATAATCATTGATCATTGCGAAATATAAAACTTACTGTTTCGCTAAATAACCAATAGAATCAACAGAATATATATATAATTTTTTATAAAATTTAAAATGAACCAATATGTCAATTAAATCGATAGAGGCTGTCATTGCCCCTGACAATCTTCATTTTGTTGGGGATGGTTTTAGGGTGTATGGAATGTTGGGAAGAAAAGAGCCCCTCACCATGAAACGCATGAGCCCATTTCTTTTATTGGACTATGCTCCGCCTCACTACTTTGCACCTAATAATGGTGCGCCTCTTGGTGTTGGTCCTCACCCTCACAGAGGGATTGAGACTGTTACTATAGCTTACAAAGGAAAGGTTGAACATCACGACAGCACTGGTGGTGGTGGCATAATTGAAGAAGGTGGCGTTCAGTGGATGACTTCAGGTTCAGGCATCTTGCATAAAGAATATCACGAAAAAAAATTTAGTAAAAAAGGCGGCGAAATGCAGATGGTGCAGTTATGGGTTAACTTACCTGCAAAAGATAAAATGACGACACCTAAATATCAAAATCTTAATAACAAAGATTTATCTAAAGTTGAACTTGAAAATAATGTTGGCTCAATAGATATTATTGCTGGAGAATATGAAGGTCATAAGGGTCCAGCGGCTTCATTTAGCCCATTAAGTTTATTTAATCTAAAGTTAAAAAAAGGTAAAGGAACCAGCTTTAGCTTTAATGAAAACCATAATACTGGCCTTCTAATAATTAAAGGAAGTGTTACCGTTAACAATTCTGAAAAAGCACCAACAAACCATTTTGTACTTTTTAAAAATAAGGGTAAAGAATTCACACTTAGAGCGGATGAAGATGCAGTCGTTCTTGTGCTCAGCGGTGAGCCTATCGACGAACCTATTGCTTCATACGGACCATTTGTTATGAATACTAATGATGAGATTAGGCAAACAATCGATGATTTTAATAGTGGGAAGTTTGGATACTTAGACTAACTTTTTAAGTTACTATTCTCAATAGAAGCCTCTAACTTGGGATATTTATATCCCAGTGTAACTCCCCTAGCTATTGAAAAGATAATGAGCGAAGCCCATAGCCCATGATTTTCATATCTAGGCAACAGTATTGCTAAAGTTAATAAATAGACGCAGAAAGAAATAAACATCATATTACGCATATCTGCTGTTCTAGTAGCACCGATAAAAATGCCATCCAGCATCCAAGCAGCTGCACCAACTAAAGGCGCTAGAACCATCCAAGGCAGGTAATCTCGGCTCACTTCTCTGACATTTTCAGCAGTCGTCATAACATCAATTATATTGCTGCCAAAAACAGCAAAAATAATTGCCATAACTATAACTAATCCAAAACCCCACTGACTAGTCATAATGGCTGACTTTCGAAACAATCCTCTATTTTTCGCACCTAAGGCTTGCCCAACTAATGCCTCTGCTGCAAAAGCAAAGCCATCCATGGCGTAAGCGGTGATATTTAAAAACTGAATCAACACCTGATTCGCAGCCAAAGTGGCGTCATCAAAACTTGATCCAAGAAATAAAAAACTCACAAAGGCTATCTCTAGTAGAACTGATCGAATCAAAATATCACTATTAACTTTGGCCATTTTTATAAGCCTAGCTCTGTCAAATATTTGGACCCAGTTTCTCCAGTAGCCGTTTTTGAATCCCTCTCTAGCGAGCCATAATCCAAATAATAGTCCAAGCCATTCTGCAATAAGTGTTGCAAATGCAACTCCTTCAACTCCCCAACCCAGCTTAAGAACAAAGACGAAATCTAGAGTTATGTTGACTGTATTGACAAGCAACAGAAGAACCAAGACAGCTCGCGTCCTCTCTTTGGCAATAAGCCAACCTGTAATTCCAAAAATTGCGATTGCAGCAGGAGCGCTATAGACTCTTATCTTTAAATACTCTTGCGCTAAAGACTCCACCTCAACAGATGCCGGAGCTAATCCAAGCGCGCCACTGAATAAAGGAATTTGAATGAGTATTAATATGAGGCCTGCAACAAGACCGATAATAACCCCTCTAACCAAAAGTGCAGAAGTTTCGGATTGATCATTCGAACCGATTGCTTGAGCAGTGAGCCCAGTGGTCCCCATTCTCAGGAAGCCAAACAGCCAATAAATTGCTGAAATAATAATAGCACCTATTCCAACGGCACCTATTGGGGCAGCCAGACCCATCTGTCCAACAACTGCCGTATCAACAGCTCCCAAAATTGGAATTGTTACATTTGCTAATACAATTGGAATTGCAACGCCAAGTATTCTTTTATGAGTCAGCTGAGATATTTTATTTTGCATAAGCTAAGGCTTAAGTTATGACCCTTTAAGTTTTATATAAATATTGGTCGGGACGGCAAGATTTGAAAACCCCAACCCCTCTTGCTACATAAGGCTTTCAGCGGCAAGGCTGATAAAATATCGTTAAAAAAAGTAAATTTAGTCAAGAGATTTGAATAAGAGTACGAGTAGTTTTTTCATTTAAGGAGTAAACATAAACATAATATTTTTATCCCACACGCTTACATCAGGTGCTATAGGCAATGGTGAGGCTTTTTTGATAGCTCTTTCAATTGAATTTAAGAATGCCTTAGCTTGACTACTATCACCAACATTGTTATCTCCAAATGTAACATTTAATACCTTGCCTTCTCTATTTTGGATAATTGATACTTCAACAAACCATCCATCCTCTGCTCCTGGGAAGTTCCAAACAGATTTAACTTTTGCTGCAATATTATGAATCCAAGCAGTTTGTAAAATAGATGCTTGATTTTCAATTTGCTGCATCAACTCCAAGTTTTGTTCCTCTTGAATTTCCTGATTAAGAAGTTGAGTATATTGCTCCCTTTCATCATCTTCCCATTCATAGCTTTCATATTCAGCAATAAGTTCTAATACTTTACTTTGGTAATTGTTCATTGATAATTGGTCTGCCAATGAACAAACTGTTTCTAAACTATCATAACCAATACTATCAGGAGGTAAATACTCCCAACCCACTAGTTCAACCTCACTTTCACTCGCACTTTGACTTTCCCCTAGACCCATAGGTTCTTTATATTGAATCATTGATAAGATTTTCATACGAGATAAATTACAATCACCTTGAAAATATATTTTGCTACTCATATATCCATTATTGTTTACATCAACATCTGCCATACTCCAAAAAACAACATATCCATTATCTAGTTTGTTAACAGTTTGAAAGTCTATGTAATAACTTCCACCATCAAGACCTTCATTTGTTTTCGTCCACTCACCATAAGAGTTAAAGGAGAGGATTAGAGAGAAGAGAAGTAGGAGTAGTTTCTTCATAATACATTCACCCATAAACCATAGACAATTTGAATAATTATCGCCAAAAGAAAAAATGCTAGTGCTAACTTGAGCAATTTCATACTATGATTGTATATCATCTTAAACCCACTAACAACCGAGTGGGATATACGAGAAACTATCGATCGATTAGCGGAGTGCAATGCTGAAGGGTCTTTTTAGTTCATCAGATATATATTACTAAAGATTTAAACTAATTAGATTAGGTCAAAGTAAGTCTTAATAAGGTATAGTTTAATTATCAAAAAAAAGAGACTCTCAATTGATAAAAAAACTACTTAATGACCTCCATATAATTCGATTTTTTAAATTGCAAAGCTCTCAAACTAAAGCAATAATTTTAAATATTTTGTCTTTAATTTTTTTTTCAATAATGGTTATTTTTATTAGAAAAGCATCAGAAAACATACATATTCTTGAAGTTGTTTTTTTCCGAAACCTATTAGCTTTTATTGTAATGCTGCCAATATTAAAATCTACTGGCCTTGCTGCAATAAAAATGAATAATACGAAGTTATTTTTTATGAGAGGTTTTTTTGGCGCTATTGGAATGCTTGCAGGCTTTACCTGCTTAACTCTCATACCACTTGCTCAAGCCACTGCAATTAGCTTCTCAAAGCCAATATTTATAACAATCGGGGCCACTATTTTTTTAGGTGAAATAATTAAGGCCCGAAGAATTGCTGCAATTATTCTTGGCATTATTG
>Ga0208881_1000095_pt1 | contig 27755 bp, 29 predicted proteins | sample Knorr_S23_td_AAI_FD_185610 | JGI IMG/M metagenome (GOLD analysis project Ga0208881, IMG submission 185610) | Marine microbial communities from Southern Atlantic Ocean transect - Knorr_S23_td_AAIW_ad_876m_LV_B (SPAdes) (version 2) | ecosystem: Environmental > Aquatic > Marine > Oceanic | place... | reverse complement strand
ACCGACGTGGAACAGGAGCTGATGGACAAGGGCATCATCACCATGTCCCAGGCAATCGAAGCCGATCTGACCCCTGCCGAGGCCCAGCAGTTGATGACCCTGGACGTCGACCTGGACGCTGCCGACGACGACCTCGAGGCGGAGGACATCACCTATGCCGCGTGGAGGCAGGCCTTCGAGGCGTTCTACGACACCCTGGATGCCGCTCTAGAGGAGTCCAGCGAGTTGACCGAGGCCCGGGACACCCTCGAGGCCGAGAGCGATGCGCTTACCGTCCTGAGGGAGGAGCAGGCCCGGTTGGACTACCTGCTGGAGGATGCCGAGGACCGGCTTGCCGACTCCCTTGAGGCCAAGGATGCCTCCCTGACCGTCCTGAGGGAGGAGCAGGCCCGGATGGACTACCTGGTCAGGGCCACCCGCGAGGACCTCCGGGTGGCCCAGGCGGGCCGGTACGTGCTGGGTGTCGCCGACGATGTGACGGTCAGCATCGACGACCCGGACGTTCCCGACGTACCGATCCTGGTGCTCCGTGCCGAGAGCGAGACTATTCCCGAGTCCGGGATGGCGACGTTCACCATCGAGACGACCGTCGAGTTGGTCGAGGACCTCGACGTCTTCTACGTGGTGGAGGGAAGCGCCACCCCCGACGTCGACTTCAACGCGCCGGACGGCGACATCACCATGGGGAAGGGACAGGAGAGGGTGACCCTGTCGATTCCGATCCGTGCCGACGACGACGTCGAGGCCGACGAGTCGGTGACCGTTCGGCTCACCGTCGACCCGAACGGCGCCTACCGGCTGAGCGACCGGGACCGGGCGACGATCCAGATCCAGTCGGCCGACCTTCCCGAGCTCACCCTGACCGGTGGTGGCGAGGTGACCGAGGGTGGGACGGTCATAGTGACGATCCTGGCCGACCAGGCACCGGACACCGACACCAGCGTCAACTACTCGGTCAGCGGCAGCGCCCAGGCCGGCATCGACTACGAGGTGGTGACCGGAACCGCCCTGCTGCCGGCCGGCCAACGTTCCGTGGACATCCCGATCCGGACCATCCACGACGACGTGTTCTTCATGCCCGGCGACATGGTGGTGGCCGACTGGCCGGCCCGGGTGGGCAGCGTGGAGGTCGAGGACGGGGACCTCGTGCAGCGCGGTACGCCCCTCTTCAACCTGACCGAACCGGGATTCACCATCAAGCTCTTCGCAAGCCCGACCGATCGCTCCAAGTTGGCCGAGGGCCAGGAGGTGACCGTCAACCTGGACGCCGGCGACCAGGAGGTGAGGGGGATAATCACCGACCTCGACGACAACGCCACGACCACTGGCGGCAACGAGACATACGAGGGCGTGGTGGAGACGACCGAGTCCCTGGTCGGTGTGGACGGAGCGGTGGTGACCATCGACGTGGTGGTCCAGCAGTCAGTGGACGCGGTCGTGGTGCCGATCGCCGCCGTGCTCTCCGATGGCGGTCAGGACACCGTCCGGGTGGTCACGTCGGAGGGCGTCATCGAGCGGCGGGCCATAAGCACGGGCATGCTCGACGGGGCCTACGTGGAGGTCGTGTCGGGGGTGGCTCCGGGCGAGTACGTGATCCTCGAGATCGAACGTTCGTGAACTGGACGAACCCCGACGCCGCCGGATGATCCGTGAATGGGACAGGGCCTGCCGGCGGTGGATGACGTGACGGATCCGGTCGCGTCGGCGGGCGGATCGACGTCGGGTGCCGGCGAGTCGGTCCTGTCCCTCGAGGGGGTGTCGCGGATCTACGGCGAGGAGGTCCAGGTCCGGGCCCTTGACGACGTATCCATGGAGATCCGGGCCGGTGAGTTCCTCTCAATCGTGGGGCCGTCAGGATCGGGGAAGTCGACGATGCTCGGCCTGCTCGGGGTCCTGGACCTGCCGACCCACGGGGTCATCCGGGTCAGGGGAGTCGACGTGTCTCGACTCTCGGACGCGGAACGGTCGAGGTTGCGGGGTGAGGCCATAGGGTTCGTCTTCCAGCAGTTCCACCTCATTCCGCACCTGACGGCGCTGGGCAACGTGGAGACCGCCCTCCTGTACCGGGGCCTCTCGTCGAAGCGCCGACGCGGCAGGGCCCTGGAGGCGCTCGAGCAGGTCGACCTGGGAGACCGCCACGACCATCGTCCGGTCCAGTTGTCGGGTGGCGAGCAGCAGCGTGTCGCCATCGCCAGGGCCATCGCCACCGAGCCGAACGTCGTGCTGGCCGACGAGCCGACAGGCGCACTGGACTCCAGGAACGCCGAGAACGTCCTCCAGATCTTCGACGACCTGCAGACTCCGGAGCGGTCGATCTGCATAGTCACCCACGACCTACACGTCGCCCACTTCGCCCGCCGGAAGATCTCCATGCTGGACGGCCGCATCGTGTCGGATGCGTCGCTGGAGCGGTCGTGAGGCGGTTCAGGGAGGTCATCGGGGTGGCCGTGGCCGGCCTGACGGCACGCAAGGTCCGGACAGTGCTCATCATGCTGGGTCCGGTGCTGGGCGTTGCGGCCATCGTGTCCGCCATCGGCATCAACGAGAGCTCGAAGGGCCACCTGAAGGCCAAGCTTCAGGAGTTGGGTACCGACCTGATCGTGGTGAACGCATCGTCCGGGTTGGGCTTCGGCCAGGATCCGGTCATCGAGGCCGCCGCCGTGGGTCGGGTGAAGCGGCTCCCCGACGTCGTAGCGGTCACCGGGACCCGGCAGATGTCCGACATCGTGACCGTGCCCTTCGCCGGCGCCGAGGACTACTACAGGGCCTTCCCGGTACCCGTCATCGCCAGCGGCCTGGACCTGCCGGCGACCCTCGAGGTCCCCCTCGTGAGCGGACGCTTCCTGAACGACTTCGACGAGTCGTCGGGGGCCCGGGTGGCGGTCATCGGTCGGGACCTGGCCGACGAGTACGGCTACATGCGGGGTGAACCGCGGACCATCCTCCTAAACGGCCTGGAGTACGGCGTGATCGGGGTGCTCGACTACGTGCTGTTGGAGCCCTCCATGGACTCGGCCGTCTTCCTGACCTTCACCAGCGCGGTCGACGACTGGGGACTGGTCGATCCGGATCCCAGCCGCCTCTACGTGCGTGCGCCGGTCAATACGAGGCTGGTGGCCGAGGAGATTCCGACAGTGGTGAGTCTCGGAGGCCCGGATGGCGCCAACTCATCCGTTCCCACCGACCTCCTCGACGCCCAGTCCCAGGTGGACGAGAGCCTGAACAACCTGACCAAGATGATGGGCGGGTTGGCGCTGATCGTGGGTGGTGTGGGGATAGCCAACGTCATGTCGATCTCCGTGATCCAGCGATCCTCGGAGATCGGCATCCGTCGGGCGCTGGGCCACAGCCGGGGGACCATCGCCATCCAGTTCCTCTTCGAGGCCCTGGTAGTGGGCGTGCTGGGAGGGATCGTGGGCGCCGGCGTGGGCGCCGGTGTGGTGTGGGGGGTGGCAGAACAGCGCGGGTACACCATGGTGCTCTCCATGGTGGGGCTGGTCGTATGGGCGCTCGTGTCGGTCGGCGTGGCCGTTGTTGCCGGGCTCTACCCGTCTACCAAGGCGGCCCGCCTGGAGCCCCTCGAGACCCTGCGCCTGGGTTGACGCTTCCGCCCCCCTCGACGGACGGGTGCTCCGGCGTGGTGGTCGTAACATCTCGTCGATGACCATCGACCTGGGTGACTACGGATGGCACGGTGGTCCGATGCCGTCCGACGGTCGGCTCGGACGGATCGTGCGGGTGGACCGCGGCGAGTGCGACGTGGTGACCGCCGAGGGTCGGATCCGGGCATTCTCTGATTCGCAGCGCGCCCAGGGCCTGGTTGCTCCGGCGACCGGTGACTGGGTGGTAGCAGTGGACGACCCGGAACTCGGACCCGTCATCGGGCGGATACTGGATCGGACCAACACCGTGTCGCGGCGTGATCCCTCGGAGGCCGACGTCGAGCAGGTGCTGGTGGCCAACGTGGACCTGGTCCTGATCGTGCACGGCCTGGACCGACCGTTGCCGCCCGGGCGCCTCGAGCGCTTCCTCGTGGTGGGCTGGGACAGCGGAGCCGAGGTGGCCGTGGTGCTGACCAAGGCCGACCGGGACGAGGCCGTCGCAGTGGAGGTGGCCGCCGTGGTGAGGGCCCTGGCTCCGGAGGTACGGGTCCTGACGGTTGGGATGGGATCCGATGGGCACGAGGGGCTACTGGATGTGGCGGCGCTCCTGGGCCGGGGTCGAACCGTTGCCCTGCTTGGCGAGTCGGGTGCGGGCAAGTCGACGCTCGTCAATGCCCTGATCGGTGAGGAGTTGCTGGCGACCGGCGAGGTCCGGTCCAGCGACTCGAGGGGCCGCCACACCACGGTGAGTCGCGAGCTCATCCGTTGCCCCGCTGGTGGGTTGCTGATCGACACGCCGGGAATCCGGGCCGTGGGGATCTGGGACGCCGAGGAGTCCCTGGCGAGGGTCTTCGGTGACCTGGAGGAGCGTGCCGCCGACTGTCGGTTCAGCGACTGTTCCCACCTGTCGGAGCCGGACTGTGCGGTCCGGGCCGAGGTGACGGCAGGCCGCGTCGACGTCCGGAGGGTCGTCCGGTATCGGGCGCTCCGCGACGAGCTTGCCACCCAGCGGGAGCGGGAGGTCGTGCGGTCCCGGAAGGCGGCCCGGGGTAGGAGGGGTCGGCGCTGAACCGGAGGCTCACCGGTCGGGGCGCCCTGCCGCCTCGTCGTCGGCGAGCGCCCTGCGATCCAGCTTGTCGCCGGAGTTGAGCGGCAGCCTGTCGACGATCCGGAGGGCCTCCGGCAACTTGTGGGAGGACAGGTCGGGTCGGCCGTGGGCCACGAGGTCGTCCAGCGTCGGCGGGTGGTCGGGATCGGCGGGCACGACCACCGCCACGCCTATCTCGCCCAGGACTTCGTCGGGGCGGGGTACCACGGCCAGCTGGTCGATGCCGGGGTGGGTACCCAGGACGGCCTCCACCTCGAGCGGGTACACGTTGTAGCCGCCCCGGATGAACATCTCCGAGACCCGGCCGGCCAGGTGGTGGCAGCCGGCCCGGTCGACGTGGGCCAGGTCGCCGGTCCGGAGCCAGCCGTCGACGAGGATGGTCGCGGTGCCCACCGGGTCTCCCCAGTATCCCGACATGGCGCTGGGCGTCCGGAGCCAGAGCTCGCCGACCTCGCCGGCCTTCGCCAGGCTGCCACTGTCATTCCGGACCTCGGCCTCGACACCGGGGCGGGGCCTGCCCACGGTGTGGAGGGCCTCGTCGTCGTCGGCGTCCAGCGAGGTCCCGAGGCCGATGCCCCCAGACTCGGTCGATGAGTAGCGGATGGAGTAGGGGGCGTCGAAGCGCCGCCGGGCCTCGTCCACCAGCGAGGGAGTCGACGGGCCGCCGCCGACCACTATGGCCCTGACGCTGGACAGGTCGTGGTCGTCGAAGCCGGGGTGTCGGAGCAGCTGGGCGATCTGGGCGGCGACGCCGTTGACCGTCGGGAGGCGGTGGCGCTCGACTAGGTCGAGAAGACGTCCGGCGTCCCAACGGTCCATGACGTGGCTGGTGGCACCCGAGGCGAGCTGCCAGGGGAGCTTTGTCATCACGCCGACGTGGGCGAACGCGGTTCCGGCCACGAGGTGTCCGCCCGACCCCCAGGCCCCGCCCGAGTCCATCCCGGCGATCGCCACGAGCTGGCGGTTGGTGAACCAGGCGCCACGTGGGTCGCCGGTGGACCCCGAGGTGAAGCAGATGCAGACCGGCCGTCCGGCGTCCTCGACGAGGTCCAGGACGTCGTGGTCGACGTTGCGGAGCAGCCCGAGCAACCGTCCCGGGTCATCGGTCGGGGTCACCACCTCGACGGTCACGTCGCCCGGAAGCCCAACGGTCAGCGCCTCGGTGGCCAGGACCAGGGTCGGGCCAACGGCATCGGCCACGAGGCCCCGTTCCCGGGCCCGGAGTCTGGGATTGGCGCCGGCGGTGACAGCGCCGACCTTGGCGGCGGCCAGGTAGGCAACCACGTACTCTGGACCCGACGGGAGCGAGAGCAGGAGGACGTCGCCCTCCCCGAGCCCGCGGGCCGCCAGCCCAGCCGCCACCTCGTCGGACGCCCTGTCCAGCGCCCGGTAGGAGAGGGGGGCACCCGACGGCAATCGGAAGGCGGCCCGGTCGCCGAAGCGTCGGGCAGCCTCGGCGACGATCCGTGGCAGCACGTGGTGGGCCCCTGGGAGGTCAGGTGTCGAGCAGGTCGAGGACCAGCTCGGCCGGCCGGGCGATGACGGCCCGGTCGCCCCGGACGCCGATTGGACGCTGCATCAGCCTGGGGTGTTCCACTAGCAGGTCGACGACGAGGTCGGCGTCGACCAGGGTCGCCGGGTCGACCCCCAGGTCGTCGAAGGCGGCGTCCCGTCGGACAAGGTCGGCCGGCCGGACGCCCAGGAGGCGGAGTACCGACTCGAGGGCCTCCCGGTCCAGCGGGTCCTTCAGGTACTCGATGGCGTCGAACTCGACGCCACGCTCCTCGAGCAGGTCGAGGGCGCCCCTGGACTTCCCTCAGCCCGGGTTGTGGTACAGGAGCAGTCGGTCGTCCATGGGCGGACGGTAGTACGTGGCCCCACCGGAGATCGGTCTCCGGACTGGGTCGGTGTGCCACCGGCACCCTAGGATCGTTTGAACCATTCGTTCGGGGTGGACGGCTCGATCGTCCCGCCGATGACCGAGGAGTCGATCGAGCATGGGCCGTCGTTCCGAGGCTATCGAGCGGTTCACCGAGGAGGCGGAGGCCTCCGGGCTGCAGGTCGAGGTCCAGAGCTACCCGGAGGGCACCCGAACGGCGGCCGATGCGGCAGCGGCCGTGGGATGCCACGTCGACCAGATCGTCAAGTCGCTGGTGTTCATGGCCGATGTCCGCCCGGTGCTAGTGCTCTGCTCCGGGGGCCGGCGGGTGGACGAGGAGCGTCTGGCCTCGTACCTGGGCACCGAGATCCGGATCGCCGGTGCCAGCGAGGTGCGGGCGGCAACTGGCTTCGCCATCGGCGGTACGCCTCCGCTGGGCCACACCGTCCCGTTGCGTACCGTCGTCGACCCACATCTCATGGACTTCGACGAGGTGTGGGCAGCCGCCGGCACGCCCAACTCGGTGTTCCCGGTGAAGCCGAAGGACCTCGTGCAGGCCACGGCCGGTGCCGTGGTCGGTGTCACCCGCTGAGCATCGCCCGGATCCCGGAGTTCAACCTCCGAAGGCGTAGTCCAACGGGACGGCGGTGGTGTACTTGAGTTCCTCCATCACGAAGATCGTGCGGACGTCGAACAGGTCCACCCGCCTGATGAGGCGCTTGTAGAAGGCGTCGTAGGCGGCGATGTCCGGAACCAGCACGCGGAGCATGTAGTCCACCTCGCCGCTGGTTCGCCATGCGGCGACGATCTCCGGGAACTCGCCGATGCCGGTCGTGAAGCGGTCCAGCCAGGCTGAAGAGTGGTCGTGCGTCCGGATCTCGACCAGGGCAGCCACCCCCAGGTTGACCGCTGCCGGGTCCACGAGCGCCACCCGTCCGGTGATGATGCCCTGTTGCTGGAGTCGTTGAACCCGGCGCCAGCAGGAGGTGCCGGCCAGCCCCACGGACTCACCCAGCTCGCCGGCCGAGAGCGAACCGTCCTCCTGGAGGAGGCGCACCAGATCTCTATCGATTGCGTCCATGAGAAGAGAATAGTGCGTAATAGATGCAATAGCAGCGAAAAAAATGCGTACTCATCGATTGTGGGCGCGCAAACGCAGGACGTTGTCGAGCGGTTGTACGTATGGTCAGTCCATGACGGTCATCGACGTCTTCACCGAGCACCCGAGAACGGTCGGCGAGTCCTGGGCCCGACATGCCCGATTTGCACTGTCGGCCTCGGGCCTGCTCGCCCGGGCTGCCCTCGCAGCTGCGATCCATGCCGTGGTGCCCGCCCTGTTCGAGACGACGGCCAGCCGCATCGTCGACGAACTGCACGCCCGTATCTATGGACCCCGCTGCTCCGGGCCTGCGATGATCGACCCCATGGAGGCCGTGCCCGCGTGATCCCGGGGTGAGCGGGGCACTCGTGGTCGAGGCAACGCGCGGCGGTCGGGTCGAGAGCCTGCACGAGGTCGACGCTGTTCTCGTCGACACGTCCGGTCGGATCGTCGATGGCTGGGGTGACACGAGGCGTCAGGTCATGCCCCGCTCGGCCATCAAGCCGATCCAGGCCCTCCCCCTAGTGTCGACCGGTGCCGCCGACGCCTTCGGCCTGACCGACGTCGAGCTGGCCCTGGCCTGTTCCAGCCACGACGGGGAGCGGGACCACGTGGACGGGGTGTCAGCGTGGCTGGCCAGGCTGGGCCTGGACTCCGATGCCCTGGAATGCGGGGCCCAGGCCCCCCTGTCGGAGTCGGCAGCCACGGCGCTGGCGTCGGGCGGCGGCGACCCCACGGCCATCCACAACAACTGCTCGGGCAAGCACGTCGGCTTCCTGACCATCCTGCGCCACCTCGGCCTGCCTCTCGACGGCTACCTCGAGCCCGGCCATCCCCTCCAGGCCGACCACGTGACCCCAGCGATCGAGCGCACCTGTGGTGTGGACCTGACTACGGTCCAACCGGGCGTGGACGGTTGCGGTATTCCGGCCTGGGCCATGCCCCTGGACCACCTGGCCGCCGGCTGGGCGGCTCTCGGCTCAGAACCGGACGGCTCGTCGGCCCATCGCCTGCTCTCCGCGATGCGCAGCGAGCCGTTCCACGTGGCGGGCAGCGTACGTACGTGCACCCGGATCATCGCCACGGCCACCGGCGGCACGGTGGTAAAGACGGGGGCCGAGGGCGTCTTCTGTGCCGTGCTCCCCGCCGACGGCCTGGGGCTTGCGCTCAAGGTCCGCGACGGTGCCCGTCGAGCGGCTGAGGTCGCCATCGAGTGGCTCTTGGCCCGCTACGGCCGGCTCGGGGACCCGGCGCCGGTGAGGTTGGTGAACTTCGCCGGTGTGGTGGTCGGCGAAGTGCGGGTCGCCGGCTGACCGGTGACGGCTGGCAGGAGATCGTCGTGCTTCGGAACGCATCCCGGTCCGGTTGCCGGCTGCTCCCGGCCACTCCCTAGGGTTGCGACCGGATCTCCAGGAGGACGAGGCCGGAGGGCTCAGGCCGATGGGTAGTTGCGAGGGACGCGTGGTGATTGTGACCGGTGCCGGTCGCGGCCTGGGCAGGGCCCATGCCCTGGCGTTCGCCGCCGAGGGGGCGAAGGTCGTGGTGAACGACCTGGGCGTCTCTCGGGACGGCGGGGATCCGGCCGAAGGGCCCGCCCACGATGTGGTAGCGGAGATCCAGGCGATGGGCGGCGAAGCAGTCGCCAACGGCGCCGACGTGGCCGATTGGGAGCAGGCTGCGGCCATGGTGGCCCAGGCCGTCGATGCCTTTGGGCGCCTGGACACCCTCGTCTGCAACGCCGGGTTCCTGCGTGATCGCATGCTGGCCAACATGAGCGAGGAGGAATGGGATTCGGTCACACGGGTACACCTGAAGGGACACTTCGCTCCGGCCCGCCACGCCATCGCCCACTGGAGGGACCGGTCCAAGGCGGGTGAGAAGGTCGGTGCCCGGGTCGTAATGACGTCCTCGGGGGCTGGTCTCATGGGGAGCATCGGTCAGGGGAACTACGCGGCGGCCAAGGCGGGCATCGCCCTGCTGGTGGTACAGGCGGCTGCCGAATGGGGCCGGTACGGCGTGCTCGTGAACGGCGTGGCACCCGACGCCCGTACCCGGATGACCGAGGGTGTCATCTACGACACCGGGGTACCCGAGGGCTGGGACGAGAAGGACCCTGCCAACGTCTCCCCGTTGATGGTGTGGCTGGGGAGCAGGGACTGCGACGTGACAGGTCGGGTGTTCGAGGCGTCTGGTGGGAGCCTGAACGTCTGTGACGGTTGGCAGCACGGCCCGGTGGCCTCGGTGGGGGAGCGTCGCTTCGAGGTGGCCGAGGTGGGCGAGGCCGTCCACCGTTCGATCGCTGGCGCCCCCGATCCGGCCCCGGTGTTCGGCCACCGAGACTGACCGACCGCACCGCATACCCGGTCAGACTCTGGTGCCCACCTCGTCGGCAGCGGTTCGGGCGATGGCCTCGTCCAGCAACCGGTGGGACTCGTCGGCATCCACCCCGAGTTGCCGGAGTTCGAAGGCGAACCGGTCGGCGGCACCTGCCAGGCGTTCCCGGCGCTGGCGCAACGGTTCGGAATGCGGCGGCTCGTCGGATACGAAGGTGCCGCGTCGACCCTGCCCGACCAGGGCCCCGTCCCGCTCCAGCTCGCGGTAGGCCCGGGCCACGGTGCCTGGCGCCAGGTCCAGCGTGTCGGCGAGGTGGCGGACCGTGGGGAGACGACATCCGGGTTCGAGGTGCCCGACGGCCACCATCACCGAGACCTGGGCTCGGAGTTGTTCGTAGAGCGGCACGGAGGCCGTCGGGTCGAGGCGGACCACCAGGCGGCGACGGCGTCCCGATGCGTCGGTGAACTCGGCGATGGACGGGGTGGGCATGTTGGCCACGCTAGCCGGTCGAATGAATATCGTATTGATACAAATGGTCAGCAAATGTCAGATATATGCCATATTCTCGCCATCGAAGATGATACAAGCGATGCTATGTATCAACCGAAGGACCCAATAGTGGGGCCTGCGAGATACCTACCGGGAGGCGGGACGTGAAGTTGGTAACGGCGGTCATCAAGCCCTTCAAGCTCGACGACGTGAAGGACGGCCTGGCCGCCCTAGGCGTCCAGGGAATGACGGTGAGCGAGGTACAGGGATTCGGCCGACAGGGCGGCCACAGCGAGACGTATCGGGGGACTGAGTACAAGGTGCTCTTCACGCCGAAGACCCGGGTCGAGGTGGTGGTCGACGACGACCTCTCTGACCGTGTCGTGGATGCCGTGGTGGCAGCCGCCCGCACCGAGAAGATCGGTGACGGCAAGGTCTGGGTGACCGACGTGGGCAACCTGGTCCGCATACGGACCGGCGAGCGCGGCTCCGACGCCGTCTGACCCGTCAGACCGTTTCCGGCCCCAGGTGGACCCGTCTGGCAGGCTCCGATGCCCGGCGGGCTACCGTCGGTGGAATGACCGCCGGCGAAGCAGGCCTTGAGGAACTGATCCGGTTTGAGATCCGGAACCAGGTCGCCTGGATCACCATCGACAACCCGGAGAAGGGCAACGCCATCTCGCCCGGCATGCGGGACCGGATGGCCTCCCTGGTGAACGGCCTGAACGGCCGCTTCGAGGCCCGGGCGGTGGTGATCACGGCGACAGGCCGGAAGCTGTTCTGCCCGGGGGCCGACATCAGCCTGCGCAGGGAGCCCGCCCCCCGGCCGGATGGCGCCCCCGAGTCGGCGGTGGGCGAGTCCAGGCGCATGATGCTGGATGGCCAACTCAAGTTGATGCCCGCCATCCTGGATTGCGAGCTGCCCGTCATCGCAGCGGTGAACGGCACGGCTGCGGGGGTGGGAGCACACCTGGCCCTGTGCTGCGACCTGGTGGTCATGGCCGACCATGCGAAGTTCATCGAGGTGTTCGCCCGTAGGGGCCTGGTGCCCGACGGTCTCGGGGCCTGGATCCTTCCCCGCCTGGTCGGCCTGCAGAAGGCCAGGGAGCTCATGTTCTTCGCCGAGGACATCCCCGCAGAGGAGGCCCTTCGCATCGGATTGTGCAACCGGGTGGTTCCAGGCGACGACCTGGTGGCTGCCACCACCGAATGGGCGGAACGCCTAGCCGCCGGGCCGACCCGGAGCCTCATGCTCACGAAGTGGCTGGTGAACCGCTCCCTGGACGTGGACCGGCGGACGCTGGAGGACAACGAGGCCTGGGCCGTGGAGCTCAACTCCCACACGTTGGACTCGCGGGAGGGCCTGGCCAGCTTCCGCGAACGCCGCGATCCGATCTGGCGTGGGTTCTAGCGTGACGGTGGACCGATGATCATCCGGGTCGACATGGCCGGCGAGGTGCGCGTGGACGAGCACACGGTGTTCACCGACTTCCACGTCGAGGCGCCGGTCGGGTTCTCCACCGCCGAACTGGCGGCCACCATGGGAGAGGGCACCCGTCTCGACGGTGGGCACCTCTGGATCGCAGAGGCTGCGGTCCGGCACTGGCTGGCCGGACGTACCGACGACGACTGGGACGAGGGCTTCTCCGGGATGGTCGCCTACGCCCGGTCCAAGGGCTGGACGGACGAGGCGGGTACCCACCTGCGGGCCCACCTGGAGAACCTCGACTGACCGAACGCAGAATGGAGAGCCGCTGCATGGCCGAACTGACCATCTTCCACAACCCGCACTGACACGCCTCCAAGAACGCCTTGGCGGTCGCCGAGGAGCTGGGAGTCGACGTGGACATCGTGCTCTACATGAAGGAGCCGCCCGACGAGCTGCTCCTGGGGCGCATAGCCGATGGCCTGGACGGGCCGGTCGAGGACCTGGTGCGAAAGGACTCGCAGTTCCGGAAGCTGGACCTGGTGGAGGGCGACTACGTCGGTGATGCCGCAGCTGTGGTCGACCTGTTGGCCCGTCGCAAGGCGCTCCTCCAGCGACCGGTACTAGTCAGGGGTAACCTGTCGGGCGACGGCCCGTTGGTGGCCTGCGTGGGTCGGCCTAAGGGGCGCCTGTACGAGTTCATCGGGGGACCGACGACGTGATCCCCACCGCGGATATCTGCGACGAGCACGGGGACGACATCCGGGTCATGGACCGCGGGTTCGGATCGTACGGCGGCGCAGTCTCGTTCTGGGGACCGGTCACCACTCTGGCCGTCTTCGAGGACAACTCACTGGTGCGCGGGGCCCTCGAGGAGGCCGGTGCTGGTCGGGTGCTGGTCATCGCCGGTGGCGGGTCGACCCGCTGTGCCCTCGTGGGGGGAGACCTGGGGATGCTGGCCGACCACAACGGCTGGGCCGGGATCATCGTGGACGGCTGTGTACGCGACGCGGGAGAACTCCGCGGGGCCACGGTCGGCATCAGGGCCCGGGGGACCAGCCCTCGGCGGAGCGTGAAGCGGGGTGCCGGCGACCGCGACGTGCCGGTCAGCGTGGGGGGCGTCGACCTGGTCCCCGGCATGTGGCTGTGGGCCGACGAGGACGGGATCGTCGTGGCGGACCGGAACCTGGAGGGGTAGCAGCCGTCCAGCATCCAGGTTCAGCCGGACCGGTTCAGGCGAAGTCCGGCGGCCGGTTCTCCACCAGTGCCCGGACACCCTCGGCGTAGTCCCCGGTGCGCATGTGGTCGTCCAGCAGGTCGAGCGATTCGGTCACCGAGGCCGCCACGTCCCGGTGGAGGTCGGTGTAGACCTGCCGCCGGGTCGCCGCGAGGCTGGATCGGGCCACGGGAGACAGGTACTCCTCTATCCAGTCGAGGGTGTGGGCCAGCACGTCTGGACCGTCCGACAGCCCGTTCACCAGGCCCATCCCGTGTGCCTCCTCGGTCATCACGACCCGGCTGGTCAGCAGCAGGTCGTTGGCCCGCCCCAGCCCGATCAGGCGGGGGAGCAACCACGACAGTCCGTACTCGGCCGGAAGGGCCAGCTTTCCGTGGGCGGTGGTGAGTTTGGCCCCCGGCACAGCGAACCTCAGGTCGGCGAAACAGGCCAGCACCAGCCCGACCCCGGCGGCCGCCCCATTGACGGCAGCCACCACCGGCGTGGTAAGGCCGAAGTGGTATGCGAAGTCGGCGTCGAACGCCGGGTGCACCCCGAAGCCAGGCATGGGTATGTCCGGGGTCGTGCCCGGGTCGTACCCGCCCTTGGCGATGTGGCCGTCGAGCGCCCTGGCGTCGGCGCCTACGCAGAACGCACCGCCTGCCGGATCCCCGGTGACCACCACGACCCGGACCGCCGGGTCGGCCTCGGCCTCGGCAAGGAGCCACCGGTACTCGGTGTGCATGCGTCCGGTCCAGGCGTTCCGGCGTTCCGGCCTCGACAGGAAGATGATGCCGGTCGAGCCGATGGTCTTATAGCGGGTCACCCGGAGGTCCACGCGGCGACGCTAGCCCCCGGCCCACCCAAGACGACCAGCCGTCCGCTTTCACGCCCGCCGCCGACGACCGGTACCTTGACCGTCAGCGGCGTCGGGCCCGATGCCGTAGGACGAGGGGGAGACCCAATGCTCGCAGCGATCCTCATGGAGTGCCCGACCGAGGAGTTGGTGGTCGCCGACGACGTGACCCTCAGGGACCTGGTGCCCGGCGACGTGAAGGTGAAGATCGCCCACAGCGGCGTCTGCCATTCCGACCTGTCTGCCATGAACGGCACCATCCCGCAGGCCCCGCCCGCCGTGCTGGGCCACGAGGGTGCCGGCGTGGTCACCGACGTTGGTGACGGGGTCACCCACGTGGCCCCCGGTGACCACGTGATCATCGCCTTCTCCCCGCCGTGCGGCACCTGCCCGTTCTGCACCGGCCGTGGCCAGCCCAACCTGTGCATCAACGGGCTCATCGCCATGGGCTCCAACCCGCAGTTCCGGCGGGGCGACACGGTGGTCGGCGCCATGACCGGCTGCGGCACCTTCGCAGAGGAGACCATCGTGCCCGGCATGGCCGCGGTGAAGATCGACGACGACATCCCCATGGACGTGGCCGCCCTCGTCGGCTGCGGCGTGACGACCGGCGTAGGTGCCGCCCTCAACACGGCGAAGGTCACCCCCGGCTCGTCGGTGCTGGTCATTGGTGCCGGCGGGGTCGGCGTGGCGGCCATCCAGGGTGCCCGGATCGCCGGAGCGTCCGCGATCGTGGCCGTGGACCTGCACGAGGGAAAGCTGGACCGGGCCAAGGCGTTCGGTGCCACCCACGGCGTGGTGCCCGACGACCTGCCGGGGGCGGTCGCCGAGGTGACCGGCGGTGAGGGCTTCGACTTCACCATGGAGTGCATCGGCATGCCGACCACCATGCGGCAGGCCTTCGACATGACCCGGCGGGGAGGCACCTGCTGCATCGTGGGCGTCGGCCGCGCCGAGGAGACCTTCGAGCTTTCGGCCTTCGAGATGTTCTTCTCCGAGAAGACCCTCATCGGCTCGATGTACGGCGGGGCCGACGTGCGTACCGACTTCAACCGCTTCCTGGGCCTGTACAAGGCCGGACGCCTGGACCTGGACGGGATGATCACCCGTCGGATCCGCATCGACGAGATCAACGACGCCATGGCATGCATGGGCGATGCCGACGTCATCCGCCAGGTTGTCGACTTCTAGGCGGACCAGGGAGATGCCGGCCATGGACCCGGTCGAGCGATGACCGAACCGGACGCGCCCGGGCCTTCAGCCCTGCGGGCCGACCTGGTCATCGAGTACCCGTTCATACGCACCACCGGGCCGGTCGTGGGCGCCTTCCTGACCGGCCTCCGCGAGGCGGTGCTGCTGGGCATCCGACGGTCCGACGGCACGGTGATGGTGCCGCCCGTGGAGTACGACCCGGTGACCAGCGAGCCGCTTACCGAGGTGGTTGAGGTGGCCTCCACCGGGACGATCGTGTCGTGGACGTGGGTGGATCCGCCCCGTCCCGGATCCCCCTGGGAGGTGCCCCATGGCCTGGCCCTGGTCCTCCTGGATGGTGCTGACACGCCGATGCTCCACGGTGTCATGGTCGACTCCCCCGATGGGCTGGCCACCGGCCTGCGGGTGGAGGCCGTCTGGAAGGACGACCGGGTCGGCCACATCACGGACCTGGCGGGGTTCGTGCCCGTCGACCAGGTGACGGCGGCGCACCGGTGACCGACACGCCGATCCCCGCTGAGGCCTCCGACGGCGTAGGGGTGGTCCTGCCACCCTCGATCCGCGACGTCGAACCGGTGCGATCCGTACGGACGCCCATACGCCTGGAGTACGACTTCATCCCCAGCGCTGCGGCCCAGCAGTACCTGCGTGCCTACGGAGAGAAGCGGATCCTCGGAAACCGGTCGCCGGTCGACGGCGCCGTGTTCGTACCGCCCCGGGGCGTCGACCCGCGCCACGGCGTGGTGGCCGACGAGATGGTGGACCTGGCCGACATCGGACACGTGGGCAGCTTCTGCGTCACCCACCTACCCATCCCGGGTCGCAGGGACCTGCCGGTCCCGTACGTCAGCGCGTGGATCCACCTGGACGGCGCCGACATCGGATTCCTGGGACTGGTTGCCGGCTGTGCCAACGAGGACGTGCGGATCGGCATGCGGGTCCGTGCCGTGTGGAAGCCCGACGGGGAGCTTGGGGACACGGCCGAGAACGTCCTCCACTGGGAGCCCACCGGTGAGCCTGACGTCCCGATCGCCGAAGCCGGGAACCGGGCCTGGGGGGCGAAGCAGGCGGCCGCCGCCGATGACGACGCTGACGGTGGTGACAGCGGTGCGTGAGGTAGCCGTGGTCTCGTCGGCCGTGCACCAGGTGGAGGCCCTGACCTTCACCACCGACGTCCAGCTCATGGTGCCCCTCATCAACGAGGCACGGGGAGCCGTCGGCCTCACCCAGGCCGACATCGGCTTCACCTGTTCGGGGAGCAGCGACTTCCTGGCCGGCCAGGGCTTCTCGTTCGTACAGACGCTGGACGCCGTGGGGGCGTTCCCCCCGATCAGCGAGAGCCACGTCGAGATGGACGGGGCCTTCGCCCTCTACGAGGCGTGGGTGAAGCTCCAGGTGGGCGAGGTGGACACGGCCCTCGTCTACTCCTACGGCAAGTCATCGCCTGGGTCGCGGCGCGACGTGCTGGCCGTGCAGCTGGACCCCTACACGGTGGCCCCGCTGTGGCCCGATGCCCACGCGGTGGCCGCCCTGCAGACCCGCCTGCTGCTGGAGTCGGGTGCAGTGAGCTCCGAGGGGCTGGCCGAGATCGCCGTGCGGAGCCAGCACCACGCCGTCGGAAACCCCAACGCCCTTAGGGCCTCGGCCGAGGCAACGGTCGCCGGGGTGATGGCCGAGCCGGTGGTGGCCGACCCGCTACGCCCATCCGACATCGCAGCCGAGGCCGACGGCGGCTGCGTCGTGGTCCTTGCCGCAGGGGACCGGGCCCGGTCGCTGAGCGATCGACCGGCATGGATCCGCGGAATCGACCACCGCATCGACGCCCACGCCCTGGGCGTGCGGGACCTCACGCGGGCTCCGTCGGCCGCCCTTGCGGCGGCGAGGGCCGGAGCGGGTGACGACCGCCTGGACATCGTCGAGTTGCACGGTCCGACGACCAGCCAGGAGCACATCCTGGCCTCCGAGCTGGGCCTGGATGCCGACACCCTGATGAACCCGTCGGGCGGAGCGCTGGCCGCCGACACGCTCATGGCCGCCGGCCTGGTACGCATCGCCGAGGCCGCACGACGCATCTCGTCGGGCGACGCCGACCGGGCCCTCGCCCATGCCACGTCCGGACCCTGCCTGCAGCAGAACCTGGTCTGCGTGATGGAGGGGGAGTAGCGGTGGGTGCCGAACGCACGGCGGTCCTCGGGGTGGGCCAGACCCACTACCGGTCCACCCGCGGCGACGTCTCGATAGCGGGCCTCGTCCGGGAGGCCGCCCTTCGGGCGCTGGAGGACGCCGGCCTCGTCTGGGCCGACATCGACGCCGTGGTGATCGGCAAGGCGCCCGACTTCTTCGAGGGCCTGATGATGCCAGAGCTGTACCTGGCCGATGCCCTCGGCTGTGTGGGCAAGCCGATCCTGCGGGTCCACACGGCCGGGTCGGTCGGCGGTTCTACGGCGCTGGTCGCCACCTCGCTGGTCCAGGCGCGGATCCATCGACGGGTCCTGACCGTCGGCTTCGAGAAGCAGTCCGAGTCCAACGCCACCTGGGCCCTCTCGCTTCCACAGCCCTTCTCGGTCTCCATAAACGCCGGCGCGGGCGGCTACTTCTCGCCGATCATCCGCCAATACATGGCCCGCTCCGGAGCCCCGGACCTGATCGGCTGCATGGTGGCCTTCAAGGATCGCCAGAACGCCCTCCTGAACCCCTACGCCCACCTCCACCAGCACGACCTGACCTTCGACCAGGTGGTGGAGGCGCCGATGCTGTGGGATCCGATCCGCTTCTCGGAGACCTGCCCGTCCTCGGACGGGGCATGCGCGATGGTGCTGGGGGACGAGGCGGCCGGCGACGCCTCGCCAGGGCCGGTGGCCTGGGTACACGGAACGGCCATGCGATCCGAGGCCAACAACTTCCCGGGCCGTGACGAGGTCGACCCGCAGGCCAGCCGGGACTGCGCCGCGGACGTGTTCGGCCAGGTCGGGATCACGAATCCCCGGGCCGAGATCGACGTCGTCGAGATGTACGTGCCGTTCTCCTGGTTCGAGCCGATGTGGCTGGAGAGCATCGGGTTCGCAGAGCGGGACCAGGGGTGGCGAATGGTCGAAGAGGGCGCGACCCGCCTGGACGGCGGCGACCTGCCGGTCAACTGCTCGGGTGGGGTGCTGTCGTCGAACCCGATCGGCGCCTCCGGGATGATCCGGTTCGCCGAGGCCGCCCTGCAGGTCCGTGGTATGGCCGGCGACCACCAGGTGGATGGTGCCCGACGGGCCTTCGGCCACGCCTACGGCGGCGGCGCCCAGTACTTCGCCATGTGGGTGGTCGGTGCGGACAAGCCCTGACCGCCCGCCATTGCCTACGATCTGACCGTCAGCCAGGGCCGCCGAGGGCGGGCCACCAACCGACCCGGGAGGGGACGCCATGCGAGTAGTCGTCGACTTCGACCTTTGTGAGAGCAACGCCATCTGCATGCAGATCGCTCCGGACGTATTCGAGGTGCGGGACGACGACTTCCTCTACGTCCTGGAGGAGAACCCCGGCGAGGATCGTCGGGCCGCCGTCGCAGAAGCCGTCCAGCGCTGCCCCAAGCAGGCCATCTCCGTGGAGGACTGACCCACGGTGCGTGGTTCGGTCAGCATCGTCGGAGCCTCCCTGGCCGGCTACTGGGCCGCCGAGACCCTGCGCCGCGACGGCTTCGAAGGCCGGATCAGCCTCATCGGCGACGAGCCCCACGCGCCCTACGACCGTCCACCGCTGTCCAAGAGATTCCTGGCCGGCGACCTGGACGACGACCGCCTCCCCCTGACGACGGCCGAGAAGCTGGCCGACCTGGGCCTGGAAATGCGCCTCGGATGCCGGGCCACAGGGCTCGACGTGGCCACCCGGACCCTGGAGGTGGACGGTGTCGCCGAACCGTACGACGGCCTGCTCATCGCCACGGGGGCCCGGTGTCGGAACCTGCCCGGGACCGCCGGCCTGGCCGGCGTGCACACCCTGCGCACCCGCGACGACGCCGAGGCCATCCGGGACGCCCTGGCGAACGGCGCCAGACGGGTCGTCGTCGTCGGGGCTGGCTTCATCGGTGCCGAGGTGGCGTCCACGGCGATCGGCCGTGGAGCCGAGGTGACCATGGTGGAGGCCCTGGAAGCCCCCTTCGGACGGGTGCTTGGAGTCGAGATGGGCGCCGTGATGGCCGACGTCCACCGACGGCACGGCGTGGACCTGCGAACCGGCGTGGGCGTCGACGAGGTGCTGGGGGACGATCGGCTGGCCGGTGTGCGCCTGGCCAACGGAGCGACCCTGGAGGCCGACCTGCTGGTCGTGGGAATCGGCGTGGTACCCAACACCGACTGGCTGGAGGGTTCGGGCCTGACCCTGGACGACGGGGTGGTCTGCGACGAGACCTGCCTGGCCGCACCCGACGTGGCGGCCGCCGGCGACGTGGCCCGCTGGCCGAACCCGCGCTACGGAGAGGTGATGCGGGTGGAACACTGGGACAACGCAGTCCAGCAGGGCGTCCACGCTGCCCGCCGGCTGCTGCAGTCCGACGAGGAGGCGACGCCATACGCACCCGTGCCATGGTTCTGGACCGACCAGTACGACCGGAAGGTGCAGCTGGCCGGCAGGCCGCACACCGACGACGAGGTCCGCGTGGTGGCGGGCTCGACCGCCGAGCACCGCTTCGCTGCCTTCTACGGTCGGGACGGTCGGTTCACCGCAGCCCTGGGCATGAACCGGCCCAGGCAGGTCATGCAGTCCAAGGGCCTCCTGGATGCGGGGGCGTCGTGGGACGAGGCCCTGGCATTCGCCTCCGCCTGGGAGTGACCGGTTCGGGCATCCGGCGTACGAATCGCACAGGAGCCGCGTCGGTCGTCCTCGTGGTGTCGGTGCTGGCCGCCGGCTGTGGAAGCGACGGGGCGCCCGACTTCGACCTGGAAGCGATCGAGGCGATGGTGCCCGCCGTGCTCGTGCCGGGGCATCCGGAGGTCGTCGAGGGCGTGGACTGCGGGGATCCGGATCCCGACAGGCTGGGTCCGGTGGCCTGCACGGCGATCCTCTCCGGTGTGGAGATTCCGGTCCTGGTCCACAGACCTGCCATCGACGGTCGGATCCGGGTGGAGTCCCCTGTCGAGGTCGTCGACGCCCTCGACGTGGCTGCCGAGGCGGCCACCCGGCTGGAGTCCGACCTGGGCGTGGTGAACGTCGTGACCTGTACACCAGCCGCCCGGGTGGCCCGCGAGGGCCAGGCCTTCGCCTGCACGGCCACCGACCCACGGGGACGCGACCATGTCCTGGTGGCGACCCTGGTGGGACGGGACGGGTCATTCCACCTGGACCTCGACCTGCCCTGATCCGACGGCTACCCGCCGGGACCTGCGGTGGGTCAGCCCAGGAGCCGGGTCCTGAGGCGTACGTTGACCCCACGCCGCTCGCAGTGCTGGGCGACCATCAACGCCCCCTGGGGAACCGGATGGTCGTCCAGGAAGCGGTCCACCTCCGGGTCGATCCCGGCTCCGACCAGGGCCCGGACGCCCTCGAGCATCCGGGCGATGCTGTTGGACGGCAGCCGACCGGTGAGGTCCTCCCAGTGGTCCGTGACCGAGCGCCAGGCGACGGCCCGGTGGTGTCGGTGGGCCAGCAGCGACCGGAGCAGGAAGGGGGCGTCCTGGGTGCGGACGGTGCCATCGTGGACCTCGCCCAGGAGTGCCTCCACCTCGGTCAGGCCGCCGAACAGGGCCAGCGCCCGGAGGTGGCGCTGCTCCTCCTGGGCACTCCCCGACGCCTCGAACCGCCTACGGCATTCGGCCCGGTCGGCACCGTCCCCGTGTGTCGCCACCACGGCTACGACAGCGCCGTCAACAGCCGGATCGGCGGATCCGCCGGACGACCAACGTCGTCGCGCCTCGGCGATGACCCCGGGGTCGTCGGCCAGCGTGCCGGCAGCGGCGAGCACGACGCCCCGTAGCTGCCGGGTCCGGTCGTCCTCCCCGTTGGCCGGTGCCCAGCCCAGCCGACCGACTATGCCCGTCAGGAGGCCGCCCGCCTCCGAGGCGAGCGTCCGGTGGCGCTCCGGTGCCACGAGGTCCAGCGTCCCGATGCCACGCAGAACGGCCTGCCACACGGCCAGGTCAGGGTCATCGACGAACGATGCGGCGAACCCGGCGAACGCTGCCGGATCGTGCCTGCCAGCGAGCGTGGCGGCCCACCGGTCGTCGACGGTCATGGAGCGTTCCACGGCGGTGAGCCGTCCAGGGTCATGAGGCGCGTCCATCCTGGAGCGGTGGAAGCCGGCGGCACCAGCATTGACGGTGACGAGCGTGCCCGCCAGGTCCACGACGACCGGGTCGTCGCCAAGGAGCACCCGCTGTTCGCCGACCGTGGTCCTGAGCCTCACCGGGACCTGCCATCGGCTGCCGTCGTCGAGGCCGTCGTAGCGGAAGGGGCGCTGGGAGAGGGTGCACCTGCCGTCGTCGACGGTGGCCTCGACTAGCGGAAACCCACCCCTGAAGATCCAGTCGTGCATGAGGTCGCCGACCGGTTGCCCGGTGGTCGTCTCGAGTGCCGCCCAGAGGTCCTCGTTGTCGGTGTTCCCCCCGAGGTGGTCGGCCAGGTAGCGACGCACTCCGTCCCGGAACGCCTCCTCGCCGAGGAACTGTTCCAGCATCCTCACCACCGCCGCGCCCTTCTGATAGGTGAGCACGTCGAACATGGACTCGGCGTCTGCCGGGGTCACCACCGGATACTCGATGGGCCGCGTGGAGGCCAGGGCGTCCACGTCCAGCGCCGCTGCCCGTGCAGCTCCGAAGCCGGCCCACACGTCCCAGTCGGGCCGCCAGGCCTCCACCGCCTTCATCTCCATGAAGGTGGCAAAGGCCTCGTTCAGCCAGATGCCGTTCCACCAGCGCATGGTGACCAGGTCGCCGAACCAGAGGTGGGCCAGCTCGTGGCTCAGGACCGACGCCACGCTCTCCAGCTCCCGTTGGTCGGCCGACTCCGGGTCGACCAGCAGAAGCACCTCACGGAACGTTATGCAACCCAGGTTCTCCATGGCCCCGAAAGCAAAGTCCGGGAGTGCAACCAGGTCGACCTTGCCTCCCGGGACGTCGATGCCGTACCAGTCGACTAACCATCGCAGGGAGTGGGCGGCCACCTCCAGGGCGAATGCCGTCTGGTCGCCGCGTCCCGGCGGGTGGATGATCCGGACCGGTACCCCGTCGACGTCGACCGGGTCGGTGGCCTCCATGGGTCCGACGACGAACGCCACCAGATAGGTGGACAGCTCGATGGTGTCGGCGAAGACCACCCGGTCGGTGCCGTCGCCGAGAGGCGTGCGGGACACCTCTGCGCCGTTGGAGACCGCCAGGAGGTCCTCTGGTACGACCAGCGTGACGCCGAACGAGGCCTTCATGTCGGGCTCGTCGAAGCAGGGGAAGGCCCGGCGGGCATCGGTGGACTGGAACTGCGTGGTGGCGATGGTCTGCTCGACGCCGTCGGCGCCGACCAGCGTGCTGCGGTAAAAGCCCCGCAGCCGGTCATTGAGCAGGCCACTGAAGGCCAGCTCTAGGCGGGCCCTACCGGGGGCCAGCGGCGACGGCGCCAGCAGGACCAGCCGTTCGGCGGCTTCGTCGAGCGACGCCGAGAGGGCCGTCCGTTCGCCGTCGACGATGACCGCAGCGTCGAGGACCACGAGCTCGGCGGCGTTGCATGTGATCCGGTCGGTGGTCGTAGCTACCTCCACGTCGATGGCCACCGTCCCGGTGAAGGTGTGCTCATCGAGGTCGGGACGCAGCTCCAAGGCGTAGTGACGGGGCAGGACGTCGCGGGAAAGGCGGTGGTCGGACATGGCGGGCGAGCGTACCGGCCCACCGGACGCCCCTCGCCGACCCGGCAGCGGGCATGATGGTCCGCCGTCGGGCCGTTCGGCGGATCGACGGGACCAGGGAGGAGCAACGTGGGAGAAGCCACGCTCGACGTCGTCGGGGTGGGCAACGCCATCGTCGACGTGCTGGCCGAGGTCGACGACTACTTCATCGACGAGCACGACCTGGCCAGGGGCTCGATGACGCTCATAGACCAGGCACGGGCCCTGGAGCTCTATGCCGCCATGCCACCCGGGCTGGAGGAGTCGGGGGGTTCGGCGGCCAACACCATGGTCGGCGTGGCCTCGTTCGGCGGTCGAGCCGCATACATCGGCAAGGTCGCTGCCGACTTCCTGGGAGAGGTCTTCCGGCGCGACCTCCGCCACGTGGGTGTCGGCTTCGAGGTGCCGGGCGTGGCGGGTGGCGAGCCGACGGCCCGTTGCCTCATCCAGGTGACCCCGGACGCCCAGCGCACCATGAACACCCACCTCGGGATCTCATCCCACCTCTCGACCGGAGACGTCGACGCGGACCTGGTGGCGTCGGCCTCCCACCTGTACTGCGAGGGCTACCTGTGGGACACCGAGGAGGCCAAGGCTGCGATCCGCCACGCCATGGACCTGGCGAGGGCTGCCGGTCGGACGGTGTCGCTCACCCTCTCCGACGGCTTCTGCGTGGACCGGCACCGCGACGAGTGGCGGGAACTGCTCGTCGACCGTGTCGACGTGGTGTTCGGCAACGCCGAGGAGATCTGCTCGCTGTTCGAGGTGGACGACCTGGACCGGGCGATCCAGGCCCTCTCATCCGAGGTGGGCCTGGCCTTCGTGACGTTGGGAGGTCGTGGTTCCCTGGTCGTTCAGGGTTCCGATCGGATACCGGTGGTGGCTGACGAACTGCATGCCGTGGTCGACACCACAGGGGCCGGGGATCTGTACGCCGCCGGTGTCCTCTACGGGCTGAGCCAGGGTGCTGCCCTGGACCATGCGGCCCGGCTCGGGAGCATCGCCGCCGCCGAGGTCATCAGCCACCTGGGGGCCCGCCCCGAGATGGACCTGGTCGCGGTCGCCCGGTCGATCCTGGGCTGAGTCGGACGGCATGGAGTGTCCCCCCGATCAGGTGGCCCGGTGGGCCCGGCGGTACCGTCAGGTCCATGAGCGACGGCTACACCTGTTTCGACATCGAGCTTGACGAGGGCGTCGCCACGGTCACCATGAACCGTGGCGAGCAGCTGAACACCATGGTCCCCGCCTTCTGGGACGAGCTCCCGGCCCTGGTCCGGGAGCTGGACGCCAGCGGTGGGGCACGGGTCATGGTGCTGGCCTCGACCGGGCGCCACTTCAGCGCCGGTATGGACCTGGCGGTCTTCGGCGGCCGGCCGGACGGAGACCTCAAGGCCGGTCCGGGGCGCTTGCGGGCAAACTTCCGGTCCAACGTGCTGCACCTCCAGGAGACGTTCTCCGTTCTCGAGAAGGCCCGTATGCCCGTCCTGGCCGCCATCCAGGGCGGCTGCATCGGTGGAGCTGTGGACATGGTCACGGCCTGCGACATGCGCTACGCCACCGAGGACGCCTTCTTCTGCATCCAGGAGATCAACATCGGCATGACCGCCGACGTGGGCACCCTCCAGCGGCTACCCAAGCTCATCCCAGAGGGTGTCTGTCGGGAGCTGGCCTACACGGGTCGCCGAATGCCAGCGGCCGAGGCGAAGGCCGTCGGCCTCGTCAACGAGGTGTTCGCGGACCACGCGGCGCTCCTGGACGGGGTCCGGGAGGTCGCCGGGACCATCGCCTCCAAGTCGCCGCTGGCCGTCCACGGCTCCAAGGAGATGATCACCTACACCCGCGACCACTCCACGGCCGACTCGCTCGACTACATCGCCACCTGGCAGGCCGGAATGTTCCAGCCCAGCGAGATGGTGGAGTCCTTCACCGCCAGGGCCGAGAAGCGAGATGGCGACTTCGAGGACCTGCTGCCCTTCGAGGGCGGCGTGGGCCAGGGAGTCGGCTGAGGCCGGGCCTCCACGGCGGGGAACGGCACGGATCGTGTCTCCCTCGTCCGACCCGGTCCAGATCGGGACCGCGACCGCCCGTCGTATCGCCCTGGCCGCCCAGGGGTTCGCCGACCGCCCACCGGCCGGCCGGGTCGACGTCCGCCACTTCCGACGTGCCCTGGGCCGCATGGGGCTCCTGCAGTTGGACTCCGTGCAGGCTGTCTGCCGATCGCACTACCTGCCGGTGTACAGCCGCCTCGGGGCCTACGACAGGGACCGGCTGGACGCCTGGCTCTGGCACTCCGGAGAGGTGTTCGAGGCATGGTCGCACGAGGCCTCGCTCCTCCCGGTCGGGCTGGAGCCGCGGCTCCGGTGGATGAAGGAACGGGCCAGGGCCGGTGGGACATGGGCCGGCCTGGCCTCCATGGCCGAGAACCGGGCCGACTACGTGGCGGCCGTGCTCGACGAGGTGGAGCAGCGGGGTCCGATCACCGCAGCCCAGCTCAGCGACCCGCGTCCCCGTGCCGGCGCCTGGTGGGACGGTCGATCGGACGGGAAGCGGGCGGTGGACTGGTTGTTCAGGGTCGGCGACGTAGGCAGCCGTAGGGTCGGGAACTTCGAGCGGGCCTACGAGGCCTTCGCCGGCGTGGTGCCCTCGGAGATCCGGGGCCTGGCCACGCCCGGCGCCGACGACGCCCGGCGGGACCTGCTGGAGATCGCCGGCAGGTGCCACGGGATCGGCACGGCGTCCGACCTGGCCGACTACTTCCGCATCGGAATCCGGGAGGCCAGGCCCCGCCTCGCAGAGCTCGTGGACCATGGGCACCTGCATGCCGCGGAGGTTGACGGGTGGCGTGACCCGGCCTACTTGCACCCCGACGCCGTCCGACCCCGCTCGGTGGCGGCCCGGGCCCTGCTCTCGCCCTTCGACCCGGTGGTGTGGTTCCGACCCCGGGCCGAACGGCTCTTCGGCTTCCGGTACCGGATCGAGATCTACGTGCCCGAGCCGGAGCGGGAGTACGGCTACTACGTGCTGCCCTTTCTGCTCGGCGACCGGTTGGTGGGCCGGGTGGACCTCAAGGCCGACCGCTCCACGGGTCGGTTCTTGGCCCGCGGCGTGTACGCCGAGGAGGTGGTCGACCGGGAACGGGTGGCCGTCGAGATGTCCGCCGAGCTGGACCGCCTGGCCCGCTTCCTGGGCCTCGGAGAGGTCGTGGTTGGCCGTCGTGGAAACCTCGCGGCTGCCCTCCGGTCGGTAAGGCGGTGAGGGCCCCTCAGCACCCGGCCGGTGGCCGTTCGGCCGTCCGGACCATCCAGCCCGCGTCGATGGTGTAGGCGCTGTACCACTCGGCCACGCCCAACCGCTGGGCCTCGACGTGTTCCGCGTCGGCCCGCCTGTCGGCGCCTCGCACGGTGTCCACGTCGAGGAAGCCATCCCGGCTGGTGGCCAACTCCATCATCCGGTCGGCCGTGGCCCGGTAGCCGTCGTCGCCGGATCCGGCACCTGGCGACGTGCGAGTGGTGACGATAACCACGGCCTACCTGGCGTCGGGATCCCGTCGTGGGACCGGTGCTTCCGACACGGGACGAGCCTAGGTCCGGGCCCTGAGCCAGGCGGCGTACCGCACCAGGTGGCCCAGGGCCGCCACGGCCCGGTCGGCCGACGGATAGCAGAGTCGACCCGACTCCCGTACGGCGGTCACCATCGGGTTCTCCGGTTGGGCCACGGCCAACTCGGAGGCCACCAGGACGGGCTTGCCGTGCCTGGCAGAGGCCCCGGCGGCGGCCTCGGCGTAGCGGCGCTCCTGGCGCTCGTGGAAGTCCACGATGCGTTCCAGCCCATGGCCGGGGTGGAACGGGCCTCGGCGGGTCAGCGCGGCGGTGTTGCCCTGGATTCCCAGGCCCAGCTGCAGGACGGAGTCGATCCCCGGATGTCCGGCCACCAGCTCCAACAGGTCGGGGATCGTGTCCCGGGTCTCGCCAGCGGCTAGATCCACCGGATTGTTCCGGCTCCACCGTGGGGGGAGCATCCCGTCGACGGCGGCCAGCAGGTCGTCTGGGAGGCTGGTGAGCGTCAGGTCGGCGTGTGCGGTGACCGCATCGGCGGTGACCACGCCCCAGCCACCGGCCGTGGTGAGCACCAGGACGCCGTCGCCCCCGGGCAGTGGCTGGGTGGCGAACGTGGCCGCTGCCTCGAATGCGGCCTCGATGGTGGGCGTCCGGACCATGCCCGCCTGTCGGGCCATGCCGTCGAACACCCGGTCGTCGGATGCCAGGGACCCGGTGTGCGACGCTGCGGCCCGTTGTCCATCGCTGGTGGAACCGCCCTTGACTACCACCACCGGCATGCGTCGCGTCACAGCACGGATCCGTTCGAAGAACTCCCTTCCGTCGGACAGGCCCTCCACGTAGCAGAGCCCCACGTCGGTCTCAGGGTCGTCGGCGAACCATTCCAGGTAGTCAGCGATTCCGGTGGCAGCGGCGTTTCCGGCCGACACGGAACGGCTCAGGCCGACACCGGTCTGGCTCGCGTAGTTCTGGAACGCCGAGACGAAGTTGCCCGACTGGGAGGCCACGCCGATGCGACCGCGCGGGGGATAGGGAGCCACGATCTGGGCACATAGGCCGACCGGTGGCGAGGTGATCCCCTGGCCGTTGGGGCCCGCCAGAATCAGGTCCAACTCGTCTGCCAGCGCC
>Ga0208881_1000093_pt1 | contig 28230 bp, 27 predicted proteins | sample Knorr_S23_td_AAI_FD_185610 | JGI IMG/M metagenome (GOLD analysis project Ga0208881, IMG submission 185610) | Marine microbial communities from Southern Atlantic Ocean transect - Knorr_S23_td_AAIW_ad_876m_LV_B (SPAdes) (version 2) | ecosystem: Environmental > Aquatic > Marine > Oceanic | place... | reverse complement strand
AAGGGCGGGGGAGAAGCCCCAGTGAGTGCCGAAGAGGTCCCAGGTCGCCTCCTCACAGTTCGACGCCAGGCATGGTGAGAAGAAGGGGGAAAGATACGGATCCACGAAGTAGTCCGTGTTGATGAAGGCTACAAACGTGCCATACACGACGAAGGCCGAGAGGACGCCGATAGTGACGAGAGGCTCCACCCACCAACGGTCCGTTCTCAGGGTGTGAAGCCATCGGCTGCCGGTTCGGATGTCGACCGGTCTCTCCGTTACCGTCGTCATCTGGTGCACCACGCTTGGCCGTAGAAACTTCCTTGTTCTTGGAACACTTCCGGCATAGGACAGAGGAGCCTATGGGGGGCATGAAAGGAATGCTCAACCAAACCGGGCTGCTCTCAGGCCTGAAGGGAATCCGATTTCATTGCGCTGATGAACCGCGACTACGCCGAGGCTCTGGAACATCGACCAGGCACCGTGGAATGCGTGCCACGCCAGGGCGATGTTGGCCACCACGTAGATGATGGCCATCGATAGGTAGCCCATCGACTCGGCGACGTTGTGGTACGGGTCGCCCGACACGAAGTCGTTGCCCAGCCACCAGCCCCAGGTCAGGTCGGCCAGGTGGAACAGGACGAACAGGGCGATGATCGGACCGGTCCAGTCCGCATGGTCGGACCGGTGCCACGCGGTAGCGCTGGTCGGTGGTCTGTGCCATGGACTCTCTCCTCGGGAGATCACCGTGGCGGCAGGCGGGCCGGGATGATCGCCGGGACGAGGGTAGCGCGTGGTCGTTGGGACGGTCCGTGCGGAAGGTGGGGCCAGATAGCGGATCGCCGGGCTGGATGACGGGCCCGGTGGACCGCCGGGTGACGTGTCGCGTCGGCCGACCTTCAGCCTGCGCCGATGCGGCCCCGGTAGTGGTTGGTGGCGGTCCGCCCGCCGTCCGGGCCGGAGCGTTCTCCACTGCGTGCTCCGCCATCTGGTCCGGGCTGCGTCACCTGCAGGTCCAGCACCACCTCGCCGGTGGCGTCGCCGAGTCGATGTTCGACCGTCCCTATCAGGGTGACGGAGTCCGCCTCGATCGAGCCACCCCACGACCATGTCTCATCCCGGCCGGCCACGGTGAGCACGGCGTCCACCCGGATGTGGTCTATCGGAGTCCGGCCGTCGTGGACGACCAGTATCCGGCAGCGCATCGTCGACCTCGGGGTGATGGACACGGGTGGAGGGTCCGCCACCACGATCGTCTGCGCGCAGGCTGCGGCGACGGCCTCGAAGGCCGGCTTCGGAACCCGACCGTGGTCCAGCAGGGAACCGGAGATGGCCGGGGACCCGTCCAGCAGGCGGTCGAGGGCGAAGCCCCCGGTGGGGAGGTACTTGCGACGTCGCAGTGACTCGATCTGGATCCGCAGCAACTCGGCCTGATGGCGGCGGGTGGCTGCCGCCCATGATCCGGCGTCCGGATGGTCGGCCGGCGGGAACCGCCGGATCAGCACGTCTGCTTCGGCTCCGTACTCGGCGGCCAGACGCAGCATGTCGACGTCTGGCCAGGTGGCCGGGTCGAGGGTGCCGTCGTCGAGGGCGGGAGAGCCCTCCGGAACCGACTGGGACCCGAATGCCGACACGAAGCGGCCGACCCGGGGCAGGCGGTCCAGGTAATCGGTCAGGTCACCGCGCCGACCGCTGTACCAGCCGAACCACAGGTGGCTGTCGGCGTCGTCCAGGTGGGGCAGGTTCGGGAGGACCCCTGAATGGCTGATGACCGGTCGGGACGGGTCGGCCTGGTCCAGTGCCCTGCGGACCGTGCGGTCCAGGACGGTTCGGTTCCAGGTCGGCCGCTGCTGCTCCAGCAGCCGCGGCGCTGCCCGGGTGCGGTCGACCGGGTCGGGCGAATCGTGCCCGCACCACACCACCACCGACGGATGGTGGCCCAGCAGGTCGACCATTTCCCGGGCCTGTCGGGCCGCCTGTCCGCGTACCCCCCGGTGGTAGCCGCCGGTCAGGGGCATGTCCTGCCAGAGCAGCATCCCGGAACGGTCGGCCGCCTCGTACAGGGCTGGCGCCGATACGTGGCCGGCCACCCGCAGCAGGTTCAGGCCGGCCTGCCGGGCCCGGTCCAGGTCGGCGGCGGCCGATTCGACGGTCACCGATGACAGGCGGCGGTCCAGGGGCGGGACGATTGCCCCACGCAGGAACAGCCGCTCGCCGTTCACCTGCCAGACGTGGTCGCGCATCCGAACCGACCTGAAGCCGATGGTGCGGACCGCGGTGTCGCTGACCAGGCCGTCCTCGGTGGCTACGTCCAGCACCACGTCGTTGAGGGGCTGGTCGCCGAGCTCGGCAGGCCACCACAGGGGGGGGCGTGGCACCCGAACCGTCCACTCCACCCGGTTCTCGCCCCCGGCCAGCGGTTGGCCGTGGCGGTGGTCGATGCCCAGAACCCGGGTCCGGAACACAGCGGACCGTGGACGGTCGGCGTCGACCACTGCGCGCAACGCCAGGGTGGCCACGTTGTCGGTGGCCCGGGTGCACACCACGCGGACGTGGCGGAGGTGGATCGGTCCGGTCCGGTGGAGGCGTACCGGTCGCCAGATGCCACCCGGGTTCACGTCCCCGGGGCCGCCCTGGGTGGAGCCGGTGAGGGTGCGCTTTTCGTCGGGGTTGCCGACCCTTGGACAAGTGACCTCCACGGCCAGCAGGTGCTCGGATCGGGAGCGGGCGGCATCGGTGACCTCGAGGGCGTGGCAGTGGAAGTACCCCTCGGTGGGGCCGAGGTAGGAACCGTCCAGCCAGACGTCGCCCTGGTAGGCCACCCCGTCCAACTCCAGCCAGAGCCGCTGGTCGGTGGCCGGTTCCACGGTCGGGAACCGGGTCCGGTAGAGCAACGGGCCCTCTTCCCCGCTGAAGTCGGCCTCGTCCTGCCAGTGCCCGGGGACGGCGACCTCCGTCCAGTCGCCATCGTCCAGGTCGTCGGCGGGGAAGGTCCGGCGGAGGGCGTCATCGGCCACATGGGCCCGCCAGGGCCCTGGGAGCTCCATGACGGCGACGCTACCGGTGGCTCGGCGGTTGGGCGGGGCGACTGCGCGGCCTCCCGACGTGGCTGGACGGCGGCGAGAACTCTCCTACCAGGGTGACCGCTACCGGGGTGCGGTTGCCAAGGTGTCCGTAACCGGGGTGCGGTTACCAAGGTGCCGGTCACCGGGGTGCCCGTCACTAGGGTGCCCGCCATGACACGACCGACCACGCTTGGTGAACTGCGTTCGGTCGGCTGGGAGTCGGTGCCGGTAGCCGAGGAACTCCGCCGCAACGCGGCAGCAAGGATCCGGTCCGGGGAGCCGTTGTTCCCGATGGTCCTGGGGTTCGAGGACACCGTGCTCCCACAACTCGAGAACGCCCTGCTCGCCGGGCACGACGTGATCTTCCTGGGCGAGCGGGGTCAGGCCAAGACCCGACTCATCCGGAGCATGACCGGGCTCCTGGACGAGTGGATGCCGATTGTCGTCGGGTCGGAGATCAACGACGATCCGTACAGGCCGGTGTCCCGCCACGCCAGGGTCCTGGTGGCCGAGCTTGGCGACGACACCCCGTTGGGCTGGGTGCACCGCGATGACCGCTATGGGGAGAAGCTGGCCACCCCCGACACCTCGATCGCAGACCTGATCGGTGAGATCGACCCGATCAAGGTGGCGGAAGGCCGCTATCTGTCCGACGAGCTGACCCTCCACTACGGCTTGGTGCCTCGGACCAACCGCGGCCTGTTCGCCATCAACGAGCTCCCGGACCTGTCGGAGCGCATCCAGGTCGGCCTGCTGAACGTGCTGGAGGAACGGGACATTCAGATCCGGGGCCACCGGATCCGCCTACCCCTGGACGTGATGATGTTCGCCTCGGCCAATCCCGAGGACTACACCAACCGGGGTCGCATCATCACCCCGCTGAAGGACCGCTTCGGCTCCCAGATCCGGACCCACTACCCCCTGGACGCCGATGTCGAGATGGACATCGTGGAACAGGAGGCGTCCATCCCCGAGGTCGACGGGCTGACCGTGGCCGTGCCCGAGTTCATGAGCAGGGTTGTGGCGACGATCAGCCACGAGGCCCGACGCAGCCCGCACCTGAACCAGCGGTCCGGGGTGTCGGTGAGGATGAGCGTCGCCAACCAGGAGGCGATGGCGGCCAGCGCCATCCGTCGAGCCCTGCGGTCCGGTGAGACCGTGGCGGTGCCCAGGGTGTCGGACCTGGATGCCCTGACCGCCTCGATGGCCGGCAAGGTCGAGGTCGACAGCATTGACGAGGACCGGGACGGCGAGATCCTGGATCGGATCGTCCGGGCGGCCGTCCTGGGGGTGTTCCGTGAGGTGGTCCCCGGTGAGCTGCACCGGGGCGTGGTCGAGGCCTTCGAGGAGCACGATGGCGTGTTGGTCGGTGAGGCCGTGGGGTCAGCCGCCTACGCGGAGGTGGCCCTGGAGATTCCGGCACTGGCCACGGCGGCCGCCGTCCTCCTGGGAGACGAGCCGGATGGGAGCGATCCTCCACCGGCGCTGGTCGCCAGTGCCGTGGAGTTGGTGCTCGAGGGCCTGCACCTGTCCAAGCGCCTCAACAAGGTGACGACCGGAAGCGAGTCCCGCTACCGGAACCGCGGTTGACCAACCCGCCGGGCGGGTTGCCCTGCGGGGAGGCGCATTCCGATGTGTGGCGCGTCACGCCCTACGGGTCATGACACCGGCGTCGAAGACCACGCGGTCGCCGACCCGTGTCTGGAACAGCACCCGCTCGCCATCGGGCCCGTCGTCTACCCAGGCGCGTACGTCTAGCGTCTCCCCGGGTATGACCGGCGACCTGAACCTGCCACCCATGGAGGCGAACCGTGCCGGGTCGGAGTCGCAGAGCGCGTGCAGGAGCGCGCGGCCGATGAACCCGTAGGTGCACAGCCCGTGGAGGATCGGGGTGTCGAAGCCCGCCCCCGCGGCGAAGGTCGGATCGGAGTGCAGCGGGTTGCGGTCGCCGCTGAGCCGGTAGAGGAGGGCCTGGTCGCGCCTGATGTCGTAGGTGACCACGTGGTCGGCCTCGCGGGCGGGTAGCTCCCAGTCATTGGACGGGCCACGGTCGCCACCCCAGCCGCCCTCGCCGCCGATGAACAACCCCGAACGGGTGGACCACAGCGGGTTCCCGTCGGGATCGGTGACGTCGGTCTCCAGGTACACGAGCGCCGCCTTGCCCTTGTCGTATATCTCTCCGACCTTCCCCGTGGCGATGCCCGAGCCCGCGGCGGGGATCTCCCGGTGACAGGTGATCTCCTGCTCGGCGTGGAGCAGGAACATGGGGTTGAAGTCGCCGAATCCGGGGCTTCGACCGCCGGCGATGACCACACACTGGGTGGGAAAGGCCCGCTGCGCGATGCCGTCCGAGTTCTCGGTGGTGAATTCCAACTCGAAGCCGGTGGGGTCGGCTACGCCGGCACCTATGCCGAGGGAGTAGAGCAGGCTCTGCTTGGAGGTCCAGGAGATCTCGGTCGGTTCGCCGACCGAACCGGCGGCGTCGGGGTTGATGGGCATGGAAACTCCATGGTCTCGTGGCGGCCAGTCGTTGTCGGCCGTCGTTGTCGGTAGGCACGGGCGCGCCGTCGTGGCTGTCGGTGTGGGCCGACGCTACGGGAGGGTTCCGGTGACGGCCCAACCGCGGACCGAGGCTGGGGCCGAGCCGACGGGGCGCCGTCCGGAACGTCGCCCGAAGGTGGTCGCCTAGCCGACGGGTAGCCGTCCGGAACGCCGGGGCTAGGGTCGATCCGTGACACGTTGGCGACGTCGGACACGCCGTCGGGTGGCTCGACGGTCCACCTACTCCCGGTGGGACGGCACCCAGGACGTCCCGGACCTCGATGCCGATGCCCTCCTCCAGGCTATGGGTGACGAGCTCATAGAGCACGGTGACCCCGAGGCGGCCCTGCGACGCATGATGCAGCATGGCCTCGACGTCGGGGGCCACCATCTTCAGGGCATCCGGGAGATCCTCGAGAAGTTGCGCCGTGCCCGGCGGGAGCGCCTGGAGCGCGACGACCTGGGCGGTGTGTTCGGCGAGATCGACGACGCCCTACGCGAGGTGATCGACAGGGAACGGGCCGCCCTGGATGGTCCCGGACCGGACGCGGCTTATCGGGGTGCGCCCGTCGTGGACGAGGCCCGGCAGGCCCGCCGGGACCACCTGGACCTCCTGGAGCACGAGAACCTGGCCGGGAAGGTCCGCGGACTCCAGGAGCACGACTTCGCATCGGAGGAGGCCCGGCGACGCTTCGAGGAGCTCCTGGAGAAGCTCCGCAACCAGCTCATGCAGCAGCTCGTGCAGCAGGTCTCCGACGCCACGCAGGCCATGACGCCTGCGGACCGATCCCGCATGGCCGACATGCTGGCCGAGATGAACCGGATGCTCGAGCAGCGGGCAGAGGGCCTGGAGCCGGACTTCTCCGCCTTCATGGAGCGGTTCGGGGACTTCTTCCCCGAGAATCCGCGGACGCTGGACGAGCTCCTGGAGGTGCTGGCCCGTCGCATGGCGGCCATGCGGCAGGTCCTCAACTCGATGGCGCCCGAGCAGCGTGCCCAGCTCCAGGAGCTTTCCGACCAGCTGATGCAGGATCTGGACCTCCAGTGGCAGGTCTCCCGACTGGGCGACTCGCTGCGCGACATCTTTCCGTGGATGGGATGGGATGAGTCCCACGAGTTCACCGGCGACCAGCCCCTCGACCTGGGCGGGGCCTTCGAGGCGATGGAGGAGCTGGCCGAGCTTGGGCAGCTCGAGCAGATGCTCCGGGGGGCGTCCTCGCCCGGCGCCCTGGCCGAGGTGGACACCGACCGCGTCCGGGACCTGCTCGACGAGGAGTCGGCGGAGAGCCTGGATCGCCTAGCCGAGATGACACGGCTGCTCACCGAGGCGGGCCTGATCGACAACACCGAGGGCCACCTGACCCTCACGCCGAGGGCCATCCGGCGACTCGGGCAGAATGCCCTGGCCGACCTCTACCGGCGACTCAGCCTGGACCGGTCCGGACGCCACGAGCAGCCGCGGGCGGGGCTGGGCCACGAACGTGAGTTCACGACTCGCCCGTGGGAGTTCGGCGACCCCTTCGACCTGGACATCGAGCAGACGGTCCGCAATGCAGTCTCGCGGGCCGGTGCCGGCGTCCCGGTGGTCCTCGCTCCCGAGGACTTCGCCATCGAACGCACCGAGTCCGAGGTCAGGGCCTCCACGGTCCTGATGCTGGACCTCTCCCTCTCGATGCCGATGCGGGGGAACTTCCTCCCGGCCAAGAAGATGGCGATGGCCCTGCACTCGCTCATGTCCACCCGGTTTCCCAGGGACTTCCTGGGCGTTGTCACGTTCAGCGAGGTGGCCAGGGAGATTCGACCGGAGCGACTCCCTGAGGTGTCCTGGGACTACGTGTACGGCACCAACATGCAGCACGGCTTCGCGCTGGCCCGTGCGATCCTGGCCCGGCAGTCGGGTAACAGGCAGATCATCATGGTCACCGATGGCGAGCCGACGGCCCACCTGGCAGACGACGGCCGGCCGCTGTTCAGCTATCCGCCCACCCGGGAGACCGTGGACCGGACGCTTCGCGAGGTGCGACGGTGCACCCGTGAGGACATCCGCATCAACGTCTTCGTGCTGGATGCCACACCGCACCTGGCCCGGTTCATCGAGGACATCACCCGGATGAACGGGGGGCGGGCCTTCTTCACCACCAACGAGAACCTGGGCGACTACGTCCTGGTCGACTTTGTGGAGAACCGCAGGGTGGCCCGCTGAGCCCGGAGTTTCCCGTAAAACCGTGATTCCCCTTGCAATTCCGGGAATCACAGTGGTGTAATTCCACTGCTGGGACTTCCTCACGGGGATTTCCCCCATCGGGGGGACGTGCAAGCCAGCGGAAAGGCGGCAGTGACGATGGGAATCATCGCGAAGCCCAATCTGGACACGGACTGGAAGGACTACTCCAACTGCCTCGGGGTGGATCCGGACCTGTTCTTCCCGGAGCGCGGTGCGAGCACCAGGGAGGCCAAGGAGGTCTGCCGGAGTTGTGTCGTCCAGAACGACTGCCTCGAGTACGCCCTGCAGAACGGCGAGAAGTTCGGCATCTGGGGCGGTATGAGCGAGCGCGAGCGGCGCCGCATCCGGCGCCAGCGCGCGCTGGAGCGACAGGCCGCAGAGCGGGCTGCCGAGGCGGTCTGACCGGCGGCCGTGGGCGGGCGGTCAACGAGCTAGGCCCATGAGTAGGGTGTACCCATGAACGCTCTAGCAGTGCTGGGTACCCAGGAGCTCCTGATCGTGGGCATAGTGGTTCTGGTCCTGTTCGGTGGTAGCCAGATTCCGAAGCTTGCCCGCAACCTGGGCCGGGCCCAGAAGGAGCTCCAGAAGGGGCTGGCCGAGGGCCAGGCCGAGGTCGACGGCGACACCGACTCCTGAGCCAGCGGTGCCATCGGCCCGAACGACCCGGTGAGGTGATGGGTACACTGCCGGGCCGCCAGTCGACCAGCGGGCACCGCCGTGCCGGCCCCTCTCTCTAGGAGTGATCCACGCCGATGAGTAACTTCACCGAGGAACTCCCGCCACAGCCGCCGATCGGCGACGTGAGGGTCGTCTACCTGGGCCCGGCCGCTCCCCACTGGGAGGTCCGTTCCACCTTCGGCGATGCTCGGTTGATCGAGTCCTTCCGGGACCGGGTACACGCCCGCCTGATGCTGCTCCCGCCGCATGACCCGCAGTTCCGACGCAACCGCGAGCGCATCAACCGCGATGCCGAGCGCGAGAACGTCCTCATCTCGTGGGACCTCGGCTACGAGGAAGACGAGGGCTAGAACCCACGCATGGGCCACCGTCCCCCGGCCAGCGGACACCTGCCCCATGTGACGGGATCAGCCCCGACTGGAACGGGAGCATCCCCGACCAAAATGACAGCAACCCCGACGATGGTCGGGGCTGCTGCCGGAACGGGGCGTGGAGGGGTCGCCCCGGAGGATCAGGCGGCCACGGCCACCAGCTCGTCCTTGCGTGCCGCGGCACGTCGGGCCTTCAGCATTCGGCGACGCTGGCGTTCCGAGCAGCCGCCCCAGACGCCGTGCTCGACGCGGTTGGCCAGCGCGTACTCCAGGCACGGCGCGGTGACGGTGCAGTCTGCACAGACCAACTTGGCTATCTCGACGCCAATGCCGTCGTGGGGAAAGAAGACCTCGGGATCGCTGCTCGCGCAACTCCCCCGTGCCATCCAGATTGTGTCCATGGGTCGTTGTTCTCTACTTTCTCGTCGGCTCCGCCCGTGACTGGCGTATTTCTCCCACATCGGACCGAAAACCCCGGTAAAGCCCGGATATTCCTGGATTCCGGTGGCACGTGGAACCCCCCGCGACGCTGATGGACACCGGACGCTCGGCCCTCTCTCCCATGGGGTCCTCCCGACGCGAGGTTTCCACTCCGGCGCGGGCGCTCCTGGTAGTTGCGCTGCTCTACCTGTTCCTGACAGGTGTGGAGCTGCTCAGCGGCGGCTTCAGGACCATGGGAGCGGGCTTCGTCGACAGCCTCTTCGAGGGGGTCTCGAACCCGTTGGGTGGTCTCTTCGTGGGCCTGCTGGCCACGGTGCTGGTCCAGTCGTCGTCGGTGTCGACCTCGGTCATCGTCGGCCTGGTGGCTTCCGGCGTCGTAGGCGCCGACGACGCCGTGCCGATGGTCATGGGTGCCAACGTGGGTACGACGGTCACAGCCCTGTTGGCTTCATTGGGGCACATCCGTCGCGATGTCGAGTTCCGTCGAGCATTTGCCGCGGCGACCGTGCACGACTTCTTCAACATCCTGGCGGTACTCGTCTTCCTGCCCCTCGAGCTGGCCACCGGCTACCTGTCCGAGACCGCCGGCTGGATCACCGAGCGCGTGATCGGGAGTTCGGGTGCCGAGTTCAAGAGCCCGTTGAAGGCTGCGGTGAAGATGCCGGCCGGCTGGGTCGAGGACCTGCTGTCGAGCTTCGGGGCAGGTGGGAACTGGAAGGGCGGGCTGATGATCGTCATCGGCCTGGTGTTCATCTTCCTGGCACTGGCGTACATCACCCGCAACATGCGCCTGCTCGTGGCGGACCGGGTCGAGGCGGCCATCAACCGGACGTTGGGTGCCGGCTCCGGTGCCGTGGCGATCCTGCTGGGTGCCGTCATCACCATCTCGGTGCAGTCGTCGTCCATCACCACCTCGGTTCTGGTGCCGCTGGCCGCTTCCGGCGTCCTCACGCTGGAGAACATCTATCCGGTAACCCTCGGGGCCAACGTCGGTACCACCGTCACTGCCCTGCTGGCCTCGTTGGCCACCGGTAGTCCGGCCGCGGTCACCGTGGCCATCGTCCATACGTTGTTCAACGTGAGCGGGATCGTCCTCTTCTATCCCATCCGCGCCATGCGTCGCATACCGCTCCGCCTGGCGACGGGCCTGTCGGAACTGGCCGTCGAACGACGCAGCACGGCCATCGTCTATGCGGTGGGCATGTTCGTGGTCATACCCCTGCTCGGCGTGCTCATCCTCAGTTGATCTCATGTACACAGGATCGAACCACTGGAACATCCGACGAGACGTGACTAGATCCGACCCGACAAGCGGCAAGGGCCCGCCTTCTAGGGGACCCGGACACCGCAGGACCGCCAGGACACCCAGCAACCAGGAGAACATCCCATGGTCATGAGCTTCTTCCGCCGCAGCGAGGACAGCGGCATAGATCACATCGAGGCACAGGTACAGCGCATGGTGACCGATGCCCGTCACACCTTCGACCTGGCCATGAACGCCATCACCGGTGGTTCGGTGGCCTCGGTGGGGGAAGAGGTCCGGCGCACCGACCGCCGGATCAACGTTACCGAGATGGAGATCCGCCGCGAGCTGGTCGTCCACTTCTCCGTCCACGCCGACGGTGACGCCACCGAGATGCTCGTGTTCATGAACATGGTCAAGGACCTCGAGCGGATTGGCGACTACAACAAGAACGTCTTCGACCTGGCCGAGCAGGGCGTGTCGTTCCTGGACGCCGACGACCTGGACCGCATCCTCAGATTCCGTGACGAGATCTCATCCCGGATCGCCCTCATGGGCGAGATCCTCATCATGAGGGACGTCGAGGCGGCTCGGGCTTACATCGCCCGGGGCGATGAGATGCGCCACGAGTTCGATGACCTCGTCACCGAGCTCGTCCACTCGACCGAGTCGGCGCACCATGCGGTGCCCAGGGCGCTCCTCTACCGGTTCCTGAAGCGGATTACCGCCCACTCGCTGAACGTGGTGACCGCCGTGGTCATGCCGGTGGACCGCCTCGACTATTTCGACGAGGACGACGAGGGCCGCGAGGGCGACGCCTGAACAGGTCCGGATCCGATCCCCGGACCGCCGCTGATCCCCGGGAACGGGACCGGCAGCCGTAGGGTCGACGACCATGCGCATCCTTGTCACCAACGACGACGGGATCACCTCGTCCGGCCTGCACTCCCTGGCTGCAGCGGTCGTCGCCGCGGGACACCAGCCGTTGGTGGCCGCACCGTCGTGGGACTGGAGCGGAGCCTCGGCCTGCCTGGGACCGCTGGACGACCCCAACCGCGTGCCGGTCGACCGGGTGGACTTTCCGGGTCCGGACGGATCGACGACGACCGGGTACTCGGTGGGCGCTCCACCGGCCCTGATCTCGATGCTGGCCGACCTGGGAGGGTTCGGCGAGCCACCTGAGATGGTTGTGGCCGGGATCAACCGCGGTCCCAACACCGGTCGATCCACCCTGTTCTCCGGGACGATCGGCGCCGTCCTGGCCGGCGAACGGTTCGGCTGGTCGGGCCTGGCCGTCAGCCTCGACGTGGCCGTGTCCGACGTGGCAATGTCGGTCGGGGACGGGCCCGGCGCCCGGGCCGGCCGGCCGGAGCCACACTGGGAGACGGCGGCAGACCTCGTCCGGACCGTGCTGCCGTGGCTGGTGGTGGCACCGGCGCGGACCATGCTCAACCTGAACGTGCCCGATGCGCCGCGGGTCGACGTGCTGGGCCTGCGGTGGGCCGGGCTGGCCCCGGTGGGCGGCGTGCGGACCGTGATCACCGGGCGGGACGACCACGGGCTGGACCTGGACCTGGTACCCAACGACCGACCGGTGCCCGAGGGCACCGACAGCGCTCTGCTCCGGGCCGGGTGGGCGACCGTCACCCCCCTCGTACCGGCCAGCGCCGCCGACGTGCAGCTTCCCATGGAGGAGTGGTCTGCATCCTGGCTGGATGGTCGGGCAGAGGGCGGATCGACCGGCGGCCCGTAGCCTCCGACCCGTGGCAGCCGACCTCCCGGGGACCGATCCCGCCGATGGGCCCGACCCGGCCCACAGGGGCCCCGTGAGCCCCTTCACGCGATTCGCCCGGATGCATGCGATCGGGGCCATGTCGGACGCCATGATCGCGGTGGCCCTGGCCAGCTCGATCTTCTTTTCCATTGATCCAGATGCAGCCCGGTGGCGCGTCGCCGTCTACCTGGTCCTGACCATCGCCCCGTTTGCCGTGGTCACCCCGTTGATCGGACCGCTGGTGGACAGCGTCAGGGGCGGGCGCCGGGGAATGATCCTCATAACGGTCGTCGGGCGTGGGCTCATTGCATGGCAGATGGCCGCCTACCTTGACGGCCTGCTGCTCTTTCCGCTGGCCTTCGGCCTGCTGGTGCTGCAGAAGGGCTACTCGGTCGCCAAGAGTGCCGTGGTGCCGTCGCTGGTCCGCAACGAGCTGGAGTTGGTCGAGGCGAATGCCAAGCTGGCGATGTTGAGCGCAGTGGGGAGCATGCTCGGTGCCGGATTGGGTGGAATCGCCCTGCTGGTGGGACCGACTGCTCCGACGAGGGTCGCGATGGTCGGCTATGCGCTCACGCTCGGCCTGGCATGGAGGGTGCCGACGGTGCTCGTGGCGGCCGCCCGGGCTACCGCAAGCGAGATCGCTGCACTCCGCCAGAAGGGCATCAGGGCCGCGGCGGCGGCCATCGGCGTGCTCCGGTCGGTGGTCGGGTTCACGTCGTTCCTCCTGGCGTTCGAGTTTAGAGGCGGCGAGGAGGGCGTTCCGATCGATGGAGCGGGCCGCGCCGCCGGTGCCTCCACCGGCATCGTGCGGGGTCAGGACGTCCTGGGGAGTCCGGCCGCACCGGTCTGGCACTTCGGCCTGGTGCTCCTCTCGGTTGGCGTCGGGGCGTTCCTGAGCGCCACCCTGGCGCCGAGGCTTCGTCTCCGATTCTCGGAGGAGCGGCTCATCCGCGGGGTCCTGTTCGTCGGGGTGAGCGGCGCGGCGCTGGCCACATGGCTCGGGGGCATCCGGGGCGCCGTGGTGATAGGGGGGATGGTCGCCCTGTGCAGTGGGACGGCCAAGCTGGCCTTCGATTCGCTGGTCCAGCGGGACGCGCCCGGGGCGAACCACGGTAGGTCGTTCGCCAAGTTCGAGGGGCGGTTCCAGATGGCCTGGGCGGTCGGGGCCTTCCTGGCCGTCTTCCTTCCGTTGCCGGTGGAACACGGTTACCTCATCGTGGGGGTGGCGATGGTCATGGCCCTGGCGTGGTTCCGGTTCGGGTCCCGGCCGCAGCAGCCCGTGGTCACCCCCGATGAGCCGGATCGTCCCGATGGACAACTCGGTTTCTGGCGCCGGGACTGACCCGGGCGTGGCACGAAGCCCGGTTCCCGATCCGGAGACCTGACTGGTTCAGTCGGTGCCCTCGACGATGACGACGGTGCAGTCGGCGTTGGCGTGGCGCAGCGCGGCGACCGGTGCGTACTCCTCGGAGTTCACGAACCGGCGGGCCGCCTCGATGTCGGGGAACTCCACGACCACGATGCGGGTGGGCGACCAGAGGTCGTCCTCGATGACGTCGAGTTCTCCGCCCCGGGCCCGGTAGGTGCCCCCGTACCGCTCGACCATCGGGCCGGCGAGGGCCTTGTACTCCTCGTAGGCCTCCGGGTCGGAGATCCTCGTGTCGACGATCACCCACGCGCTCATGGGATCCTCCCTCCGGTCCAAGGCATGCGGCCTAAACCCGTAGGCCTGTCACGGCACGTCGGGCACATCGGGCAGGTCGATGCGGGCCAGCCACAGACCCGGTGCGTCGACCTCGGCCGGCGTCGGCAGGTTCCGCTCATCGGCCCAGAGGCGGTCCAGCCCCTCGCCACCGCTCCGCTCGACCACACCGTCGACGAAAGCCGCACCACGATCCACCTGTTCCTGGGTGAGGTCGAGGCCCAGGATCCGCTCCACGAACCGGTCGGCCTCGCCGGTGCCCACCCGACGCCGACGGACGGCCTCGGTCACCTGTCGGTACGACCCGATCAGGGTGCTGCCTATGTCGTCCATCACGTGGTCGACGTAGCCGATCACCATGGCGACCAGGGCCTCCAGCCGGGGAAGAAGTGCTTCCTGCTCAGGCGAGCGGACGGCCCCCAGCACCATCTCCGGGTCGAGCGACTCCTGGAGGCGGACCAGGGCCTCCGGACCACCGGTCAGGTCGATGTCGCCCAGCCGGTCCCGGAGGGCTGACGGGTCGTTGCGAAATGCCCCGGCGTGCCGGGTGAGGAGGTCGGTGAGCACGGTCCGGAGGTGGGGGACGCCGAGCACCGCGTGGTGGGCGACCTCGTGGAGGCAGATCCACAGCCTGAGGTCTTCGGCCGGCAGGCTCCAGTCGGTGGCGAATGCCTCGACGTTGGGAACGACGATGAGCAGCTCGTCGCCGTCCCGTGGGATGGGCAGGTCATAGGTGCCAAGGCTGCGAAGGGCGAGCCGACCGACCATCGTGCCTGTCGTGATGCCGGCCATCATCGGCGCCATCGCGGCCAGGAGGCCCGAGAGCCAGGCAGTAGAAGGGTCGGCGTCCTGGCCCGACGGGTCGAGGTGGGGACCGGAGCCCATGTCCGACGGGCCACCCGGGTCGCCGGAGTCGCCCGGAATATGGGACATCCTGGTCAGGTATGGGCGATAGGCGTCGACCGATGCGGAGGCCCATGCCGTCCGGGTCACGGGCCGGAGGTGCAGGGCCGCTGCGTGAGCCACCTGCAGCCCGGTTCGGTCGGCGATCTGGAGCTCGGCGACCCGGAGCAGCGACTCGTAACCGATGCGGACCACCGGGTCGACGTTGGGTTCGCTACCGCCCTCGGAGGCGATGGCCATGGCGATCTGGCGGGCCGGATCCGAGCCGCCGGTCCCGCCACCGGTCGGGAAGCCGCCGGGGAGTCCGGGGAGGCCGCCCGTGCCGGGAATACCGCTGCCGAACATCTCGCCGAGGGCCCCGAACAGCCCGGCGAACGGGTCCTGCGGATCGTCGGATGCCCCCGGACCCTCCGTGAAGTCAGGGTCCTCCGGATCTCCGGGACCGTCACCGGGTGACTCTGGTGGATCCTCGTTGCTCACGAGGGCACTCTATGGCGGTGACCAGCCCCGCCTTCCTGCGCCCGACACGTTCCGGTGGGCCTTGCGTGGGGTGCCTGGTATGAGGTGCCTGGTATGAGGTGCCTGGTATGAGGGTCGTCGTCACCGGGTCCACCGGTGCCGTCGGGCGACGGGTCTGCGCCCGGCTGGCCGCCGATGGCCATGAGGTGGTGGGCCTGGATCGGCGCTCCAGCGTTCCGCCCGCTCCGGGGGTCGAGATAAGGGTGGTGGACCTGGCTGTGGCCGACCTGCGGGACCTCCTTGCCGACGCCGACACGGTGGTCCACCTGGCGTCCGGCGTGACGGCAGGGGACGTGGGTGAGAACACCGGCCACGACCGACTGGCGGTGGTGGAGAGGCTGTTGGCCGCAGCTGGCGACGTGGGGGTCGGCCACTTGGTCGTGCGATCCTCGGCCATGGTCTACGGGGCGTGGCCCGACAATCCGGTACCGCTGACCGAGGATGCGCCGGTCCGCCCGTGTCCGGACTTCCTGTTCGCCGTCCATCGGGCACGATTGGAGGAGATGGCCGCCTCATGGGCCGCCGGCGACCCTGCGCGGGCGCTGACCGTGCTGCGCCCGGCGGTGACCGTGGCCGAGGAGCGACCGGGTGGGTTGGCCAGCGTGGTCGGTGCGGCGACATCCATACGAAGCCACGAGGGGGAGCCGCTCGGGCAGTTCCTGCACTCGGACGACCTGGCGGACGCCGCCGTGTGCGCGGTGGCCGCCCGATATCACGGCCCACTCAACGTGGCTCCTGATGGCTGGATAGGCGTGGACGTGATGGCCGAGTTGGGTGGGCCGGGGCCACGACTCCGCCTGCCGGGCAGCCTGGCTGCACTGGTGGGTCGGGTGCTCTTCCGGGTCGGCCTGTCGCCGGCGCCACCGGGGGTGTTCCCGTACACGGTGCACCCGTGGGTGGTGTCCAACGACCGGTTGTGCGAACTGGGCTGGAGGCCGTCGCATTCCAATGAGGAGGCCTACGTGGCGGGCCACGAGCCGGGCGTGCTGGACCGCCTGGATGCCCGGGCCAGGCAGCAGTTGTCGCTCGCCGCCGCGGGGCTGCTGGTGGTGTCCCTGCTGGGGTTGGTCGTGTGGCTGGTGCGCCGCCCGCGCCGCCGTTGAGATCAACCGGTCGTGTCGGCTAGGCCGCGCCACCGGCGACCGGTCCGGCCCCATACGATTGCGCCCGATGCTCGCTGGAACGTCTTCTGATTCGGAATCCGATGTGCCGGAACGCATGTCGTCCGCCGCGGACGGTCCGACGGCGGAATCCACGGATCCGGATACCTGGCTGGGCCTGAGCGCCGAACCCCTCCCGGTTGACGAGATCACCCGCTGGGTCGGGCGCCCGGACTGTGGGGCGGTGGTGGTTTTCAGTGGCAACGCCAGGGACCATGCCGACGGGCGGGTAGGGGTCACAGGCCTGGAGTACGAGGCGTACGAGTCCCAGGTGGTCCCGCGTCTGTCCAGGATCACCACCGAGGCGCGTCGCCGCTGGCCGGCGCTTGGGAGGGTGGCGATGGTCCACCGTGTGGGCCCGTTGGCGATCGGCGAGGCGGCGGTGGTCGTGGCCGTATCGTCGCCCCACCGGGACGTGGCGTTCGACGCCGGACGGTGGTGCATCGACAGCCTCAAGTCGACCGTTCCGATCTGGAAGCGGGAGAAGTGGGAGGGTGGCGAGAGCTGGGGCTTGGACGCACAGCACGTGGCCGACGTGGACAGGCAGGCCGGCACGTCGGAGGCCCGCCGGTGAACCCGGCGGTGCTGTTCCTGTTGGGCGGCGCGGCGCTTGCCGTCGTGCTCTCGGTGGTCGTGTGGTTCTTCAGCCGACCGAAGAACCGTGTCGACGACCCGAACCACCTGCGACTCACGTTGCGCACCCTGCGTACCGAGTCCAGGAGTCGTCCCAACCCGGCCCACGGTGAAGGTGATGTGCGGATCCTGGGTCAGGAGGGCCACGAGTCCCGATCCGGTAACGACCGGCGGGACGGCTAGGAGCAACGGATGGCCCGCGACCTGGCGATCGACCTGGGGACGGCCAACACTCTGGTCTATGCGCGCGGCGAGGGCGTGGTACTGGCCGAGCCGTCGGTGATTGCCATCAACGAGCGCTCCGGCGAGGTCCTGGCGCTTGGTGAGGAGGCCTGGCAGATGATCGGGCGCACCCCGACGCATGTGGTCGCCAAGCGACCGTTGCGCCATGGTGCCATCACCGACTTCGACGTGACCCAGCGCATGGTGCGCCTCTTGATGCAGCAGGTGGGGGTGAGCCGGTTCAACCGGCCCAAGGTGCTCATCTGCGTGCCGTCGGCGATCACGGCGGTGGAACGACGGGCGGTCAGCGAGTCAGCCCGCAGGTCGGGTGCCGCCGATGTGCAGCTCATCGAGCAGCCGATTGCTGCGGCGATCGGGGCGAACCTTCCGATCAGCGAGCCGGTCGGAAGCATGGTTGTGGATATCGGGGGCGGGACCTCTGAGTCCGCCCTGCTGTCGCTGGGCGGGGTGGTGGCCCTGGAGGCGGTAAGGGTCGGATCGTTCGATATCGATGCGGCAATCCAGGCCTACGTGCGTCGTGAGTACGGGCTGTCGATCGGCGAGCGCACCGCCGAAGAGATCAAGTGCCACATCGGCTCTGCGGCACCGACGCCCGATGAGGTCCGGGCCGAGGTTAAGGGCCGGGAGCTCATGAGCGGTCTGCCCAAGACGGTGATCTTGTCGCCTGTCGAGATCCGCCAGGCAATCGAGGAGCCGGTGGCCACGATGGTGGAGTCGGTGGTGACCTGCCTCGCCCAGGCTCCGCCCGAACTCGCCCAGGACCTGTTGGCGCAGGGGATCTGTCTGGTGGGAGGTGGGAGCCTGCTTCGGGGCCTCGACGCCAGACTGGCAGAGGAGACGGGCGTCCCGGTGGTCTACGTGGACACGCCCATGGAATGCGTGGTTAAGGGTGCAGGCCAGTGCATCGAATCGTTCGAGGCGATGCGGGCCATGTTCATGGAGGGTCGCCAGTAGCACTGCCGGCCTGCCGGCGTGTTGGGCGTGTCGGGCCGCTCCGGCCTGATGCGCGTGCCGTGACCCCGGCTCAGCTGGTGGTGGAGTACGGGCCTGGCGTGACGTGTCCGTCGAAGGCCCGGCTCACGCCGAGCAGGTCCTCTGCGGCCTGCTGGACCTGCCAGTCGCGGTCGCTCAGGGCCCGCTTCAGGGCAGCCTCCACGTCGTCGCCCTCGAACGCGGCCAGGGCCAGGACGGCTCGACGGCGGATGGCAGGCCGATCCTCGAGGCCGCCTAGGACCGCTGCCCGGCCCCTTTCGTGTCCGAGTGCTCCGAGTGCTGCAACGGCGGCCTCTCTGCACAGCGCATCCTCGTGAGCCCCTTGTCCCCGAGCCGGTCCGGCGACCTCCACGAGGGCGTCAACGGTCGCCTCGGCGATCTCCGGGAGCTCGCCGGCCGCCCAGCAGGCCACCTCCAGGACGGAGTGGTCCGTATCGCCCAGGCAGGCCAGAAGCGGCCCGAGGAGTCGGGTGGCGCGGTCGTCGTGGTCACGCCTGCTTCCACCTGGCTGGTTCGGGTCGCTGAGCCGTCCCGGGCCGGCCAGGACCTCCAGTGCCCGCTGTCGGACGGCCGGTGCCGGGTCGGCCAGGCTCGCCGCCAACTCGTCGGTCGTCGGCCCGTCGGCCCTGTTGGTACGGGCGATCCGGTCCAGGGCGCCGAGGGCAGCTGCCCTGACGGGTGCCGCCGGGTCGGTCAGGAGGTCACGTGCCGCCCCGGCGTCGCCGTTGTGGCCGACGAGGATCGCCCTTCGACGGCGTGCCGCCACCTCGACGTCGGGTGCTGGATCGGGGTGGACGTGACGGCCAACCGGCCTGGCGGCACCGGTCGGTGCATCGGTGACCTCAGGGTGGTCGGGCTCGGCCACCGTCAGCCAATGGCCTGTTCAACGAGGAAACCCGAGAGGAACACCGTGATGCCGATTGCCGTGGCGGTGGCCACGCCGCCCATCACCACGAACAGGGCGAGCAGCACCACGGATCGGACCCGGTGCCACCAGCGGATGTGGGCCTGTCGGCCGGTGGGCACCCGCCGCGGTGGCTGGAACCAGATGCCCAGGCGAGCGGCCGGGCTCCATGGCCGGTCGATCGCGTACTCGAGGTCTCCAGTCGGCGGGAGGAGCGAGCCCCGAGCTTGGTGGACCATGCGCCGGAACCCGGCTGGCTGGTCCACCAGGATCGGAGCGATTCTCCAGGTGTCGGCGCGGGTGCTGGTGCCGGACGCGGCCGGGACCGTGGCAGGCTGGATGGCCCCCGGTGGGAACCGGCGGGATCGCCCGTAGCCGACGGCGCCCAGGACAAGCACCATCAACGACCAGGACACCAGCAGCGGCATCGGTACCGATCCGACGGGAATCGCCGACAGCATCTCCACGACGGGAAAACTACCCGCGGTCGAGGGCGTTGCCGGGCGCGCTACCCGCCAGTGTGGACGCTCCGGACCGACCTACGGCTCCGTCGCCCGCAGGTTGACCGGGGCAATCGTGCTCCTCATCGTGGTAGCGGCGCTGCTCCTCACCTTCCTCAGGCTGCCCTACTTCGTGTTCCGACCGGGCTCGGTCCAGGCGCTGAGCGACAAGGTGATCATCACCCGCGGTGAGCGGTTCGACCCGGTCGGCGAGGTGTACTTCACGACGGTCCGCCAGGACTCCACGGTCAACGGGTGGGAGTACCTGGAGGCGAAGTTGAAGGGGTCCCTCACCCTCATCGAGGAAGACAAGGTGCTGGGCGGCCGGAGCCGCGACGAGAATCGGGTCTTCAACATGAGGCTGATGCGGGTGTCCAAGTCGACGGCGGTAGCGGTCGCCCTCCGCCACCTCGGCATCGAACCGATCGTGGCGACCGGTGTGGGCATGGCCCAGGTCGGCGGTCCGTCCACCGGGCTGCTGACCACCGATGACGTGATCCTCTCGGTGGACGGCATGCCCATACGCGAGGCGATGGACCTCGTGCGAGCCATCGGTGGCCGGATCCCCGGTGACGTGGTGAGCCTCGAGGTGGAGCCGGTACGCGGCGGGAGGTCCCGGGTCGTCGAGGTCACTCTTGGTGCTCGGGAGGATGACCCGGCGGTCGGCCTCCTCGGGGTCGTGCCCCAGACGCGGTGGGAGGACGTGGAGGACCTGCCCGTCGACGTGCTGGTGAACACCGGGGGCGTTGGAGGCAACTCGGCCGGCCTGGCCCTGACCCTCTCCATCCTCGACCTTGTGACCCCGGGGGAGCTCACCGGTGGCCTGAGGGTGGCGACGACCGGCACCATCGACATGGATGGCAACGTTGGTTCGATCGGGGGGATCATCCAGAAGGTTGTGGCGGCCGAGCGTGGCGGTATCGACCTGTTCCTGGTGCCGGTGCGCGAGCTGGGTGATGCCCGGGAGCACTCCGGTGGCCTCACCGTGGAGGGCGTGGCGACCCTCGACGATGCCCTGGCGGCCCTGGCCCGTCACGGCGGCGAGACCCGCGACCTGACGCTTCCCGCGACCTGAGCCGCCCCGGGGTCGAGACGCAACCCTGCTACTCGTCCCGGCTCCCGTGAGGCTCCGGCAGAATTCCCGTCAGGCCATTGTCCGGTGGTCGGAGCCCGCCCCATAGGCTCTCTCCATGCGCCCCGAAGATGCCCCGCCACCCGGTCGGCGTCCCTTCCGCGGTCCCCGGCGGCGCCGCTCCCAGAGTTCCACGAAGTTCCGCTTGCTGGTCGGTGGCATCGTGTCGGCGTTCTTCGTCCTGCTGTTGTCGTTGCGGGGCATAGCGGGCTTCTGGACCGACTACCTGTGGTTCGACGCCCTCGGCCACGAGAACGTGTTCGTCTCGGTGTTCGGCGCCCAGGTCGTCCTGGTGGTGTTGTTCACGGCGCTCTTCTTCGGGATCCTGTTCGGCAACCTCACGATGGCCGATCGCTTGGCGCCGCGAATCAGACCGCCGGGGCCGGAGGAGGACCTGCTGCGCGGCTACCACCTGATGGTGGGCCATCGGAGGCGGCTGGTCCGACTGGTGCTTTCCGGCCTGTTCGCGCTGATCTCGGGGCTCGGCGTGTCGGGGCGCTGGCAGGAGTGGCTGCTGTTCACCAATGCCGTGGACTTCGGCATCCTCGATGCCCAGTTCGATCGCGATCTCGGCTTCTACGTCTTCCGCCTACCGTTCATGAGTTTCGTGGTCGGCTGGTTGTTCGCCACGCTGATCATCACCCTCGTCCTCACCACGATCCTCCACTACATCAACGGTGGCATCCGGCTCCAGACGATCGGCGAGCGGGTCCAGCCACAGGTCAAGGCCCACCTGTCGGTGCTGCTGGGCCTCATCGCCCTGGTGCGGGCCGGTGACTACTGGCTGGCCCGTTTCGAGTTGACCACCTCGGATCGCGGCGCCGTGGTGGGAGCCACCTACACCGACGTCAAGGCGCAGTTGCCGGCCATTAACCTGCTGATCCTCATCTCCCTCTTCGCGGTGGCGCTGCTGCTGGTGAACATCAGACGGCGGGGCTGGGTGCTGCCCACGCTGGCCGTCGGGCTGTGGGCGTTCGTGGCCCTGATCATGGGCAACATCTATCCGGCTGTCATCCAGAGCCTGCGGGTGGAGCCGGCGGAGTCCGAGAAGGAACAGCCCTACATAGCCCGCAACATCACGTCCACCCGGCTGGCGTTCGGACTCGACAGGATCACCGCGGTGCAGCTCGCCGACTTCGACAACGAGGTCACCGCGGCCGACCTGCGGGCCAACGGGGGGACGGTTCGCAACATCCGCATCCTCGACCCGCTAGTCGTCCAGGGCACCTTCGACCGCCTGCAGGGCGAGCGCGAGTACTACTCCTTCGCCGCCGAGATGGACACCGACCGGTACACCATCGACGGCGAGACCACCCAGGTGCTGTTGGGCACCCGTGAGTTGGACCTCAACGAGAGCCGATCGTGGGAGAACCAGCATGTGGCCTTCACCCACGGCTACGGCGTGGCCATGGCGCCGGTCAGCCGGGTGAAGGGTTCGGGCGACCCGGACTTCCTGGTCGGTGACCTCCCGGTGGTCATCGATCCGTCGGTCGAGGTGACCCTGGACCGGCCGCAGCTCTACGTGGGCGAGGGCCTCGGTGGCTATGCGGTGGTCGGTGCCAGCCGCTCCGAGGTGGACTTCACCGACGAGAACCAGGAGACCCAGACCGTCCGGTATGCGGACATCGGCGGCGAGGGTGGTGTCGGCATGGGATCGATGACCCGGAGGGCGGCGTTCGCCCTGCGGTTCGGCCAGTTGGAGCCGCTGATCTCCAACTTCGTGACCGGGGATTCACGCGTCTTCTACGTGCGCGACGTGCGACAGCGAGTGGAGAAGCTGGCTCCCTTCCTGCACTTTGACGCCGATCCGTATCCGGTGCTGATCGATGGCCGGATCGTCTACGTGGTGGACGGGTACACGACCACCGACCGGTATCCGTATGCCCAGTTCGCCTCCACCGTGGACCTGTCGCGGTCCAGCGGCCTCCGCCACCGGTTCAACTACGTGCGGAACTCGGTGAAGGCGACGGTGGACGCATTCACCGGTGAGGTCGTGCTGTACGTGGTGGACGTAGACGATCCGCTGGTGGCTGCGTACGGAGCGGCCTTCGACGGCCTGTTCACCCCGGCGTCGGAGATGCCGCCGTCTCTGGTCGAGCACCTGAGGTACGCCGAGGACCTGTTCCGGGTCCAGACCGAGATGTGGGGTCGCTACCACGTCGAGGACACCGAGAACTTCTACCAGCGGGCCTCGGAGTGGGCGGTCTCCCAGGATCCCGGCCGGACCGGCGAGGGTGCGGCGAGCCTGGCGCTGGTCGACGACCAGGGCTTCAGGATCGGCACGACGCGCAGGCGCATGGCGCCGTACAGGACCATGGTCGCCCTGCCCGACGGCGACGATGCCGAGTTCGTGATCATGCGGGCCTTCGTGCCGCTGGACGAGGATGACGCTCGCAAGGAACTGGCCGCGTTCATGGTGGGCCGGAGCGATGGCGACCACTACGGCGAGCTGGTGGTCTACCGCCCGCCCTCGTCGAACTTCGACGGTCCGGCACTGGCCGAGGAACGGATCCGGAACGACGAGGCGGTGGCGAGCCTCCAGACCCTGCTCAGCCAGCGCGGGTCGAACGTGCTGTTCGGCGAGCTGCTGCTCGTGCCGATCGAGAACTCGATCCTCTACGTGCGCCCGCTGTACGTGCAGGCCGAGGGCGACAACACGGTGCCCGAGCTGGAGAGGGTGATCGTGGCGGCGGGCGAGAAGGTCATCATGGCCAGCTCGCTGCAGGAGGCCCTAGAAGAGCTCACCATGTCGCGTCTGGGAGCCCTCTTTTCCGGCATCGGCGGTGGGGCCGTGGGCTCGGAGCCGGCCTCGACGGAGCCGGGAGACGGAACCGCGTCGGGAACCGGCGGTGTGGAAGATGCGGGCGGTTCAGACGTCGAAGCCGGGGATTCCTTGCTCGACGGCGAGGTCCCCGAGGATGTGGGGTCGATCGTGGCCGAGCTCTCGCGCCTTCAGCGGGCTACTGCTGTCGCGCTCTCCGAGGATCCTGCCGATTGGCGGGAGTTCGGGCTCATCCAGGCACGGATGCAGGATCTGCTGGACGCCCTGATGGACGCCATGGAGGCGTCCGTCGACTAGCCGGCTGGTTGCCAGCCGCTGGTGCGCCGGCTGGATCCGGCCTCATCTGCCGGAGGTGTGCCGGTGCGGGCCCGGGCCGGCGAGTCGGCGGTGAGGTCGACGAACGATTCGTCGGCTGCCAGGTCCGGGGTGGGTACGGGGGCGATGGAGTCATCGCTCAGTGCCACGCCGGCAGATCCGGCTACCTTGGCGATGCGGGCGTTGATCTCCACGGCGACGCGGGAGAGCTCAGCTGACAGCCGGGCAACCTGGAGTCGGAGGTCCATGACCCCGTCGTCGTCGTGACCGGTGGTTCCGGCCGCGGGGTTACCGAGCACGTCGAACTGTCGTTCCATGGTCGAGACCCGTTCGGTGAGGTCCCGTAGCCCGTTGACCAGGTCGAGGAGGGTCTGGTCCGGGGCGGACAGGTCAGCGTGGGCACTCGTCCTGTGGGAGCGGCGGAAGGCCATGGGGCGACTGTACCCATGGCCGGTGGTGGGTCCGGGGCACGCCTAGGCCAGGCACGCTCTGGCCCGGACCCGATGCCAGGCTTCGCCATGTCGCGTCATGTCATGTCACTACCCTGCCGACCGTGACCAGGTTCCGGATCTCCGTGCTTCTGCTGGTCGTCGTCGTGGTCGGTCCGTCGTGCTCAGGGCACGACGGCCGGGAGATGGTCGCCAACGGCATCGGGTTCACCCCCGAGCCGACCGTGCCGGTCGGCGAAGCAGTGCCAACGCATTCGGTCTCGGCAGATCGTGCCCGTGTCCAGGGTCAGAACACCGTCGGCGCGGTGGTCCTCGAGACGACTTCGGGAACGGTCGGGACGCTCGGTTCCCTCGGTTCCTACGAGGTCTCCACCCCGCAGTTGGGCGGCGTATGGGAGGACGACCCGCTCAACGTGGCCCTCAGGAAGCCGATGCTGGCCGAGATCGCCAGGTTCGCCGACGACCTGGTCGTGGACGAGGAGGCTCCCGCTGTGGCTGGCCTCCTGACCGGTTGGCCGGTAGTGCACCTGCTGGACGACCGGCTGCTGAGCGTGGTGTACGACTTCGAGGTCATCCCAGGTGGTGCCGCCCGCCCGTCGGCGGTGGTCCGGTCGGTCCTGCTGGACCTGGAGACGAGCGAGCCTGTGGCGATCGGCGACCTGTTCCTGGCCGGGAGCCCGTGGCCCGAGACGGTCGCCTTCCTGACCAGGCAGGACCTGCAGGCGCGGCTGGGAGCGGGAGCGGTCTGGGACGAGGGCGCCGGCGATCGGTACGGGTTGGGGCCGGAGTCGGGGAACTTCCGCCTCTTCGGGGTCACGACAGAGCACCTGGTGCTGCGCTTCGAGCAGTACCAGGTCGGCCCGGGCGCGTTGGGGGCACCGGAGGCGACGATCCCGTGGTCGTCGCTGGTCGGGCTGGTTGATCCCGGCGGCCCGGTGGGGCATCTGCTGCCGTAGCCGGCTCGTGCCGTAGGCGGGCACGCGCCCGATCAGGTGCCGTTGGCGGGGGCGTGGTCGATCTCGATGACCTCGTCCCGGTCGGCGATGGTGGCAAGGACCTTCGCCAATTCGACGTCCGCCAGCCCGCGGACGTCGATCGTGGTCTGGCGGAGGTCCTGGGACGGATCGTCGGACTCGGTGGTGAGGACGCCCATGATGCGACCGCCGCCGGATTCGAGGCCGATGAACAGGGCGTCGAGCGTGCCGTGGCCGGGTCGGTACTGGACCTCGAACCGTCGTCGGGAGCGTCGGAACAGGACGTACGGCTTGAGTGGGCCGAAGGTGACGACGACAACGAGCGCCATGGCGCCGGCCACGACGGAGACGGTGTAGAGGCCCATGGCGGCGGCTATGCCGAAGGCGGCTGCCATCCAGAGGGTGGCCGCCGTGGTGATGCCGGTGACGGTGAAGCCACTCCGGATCATGGCACCGGCCCCGATGAAGCCGATGCCGGTGACCACCTGGGCTGCGACCCGGGATGGATCGTTCTGGGGACCGATGACCGCATAGGCGCCGGCGATGGTGAACAGGGCGGCGCCAAGGGCCACTAGCGAGTGTGTGCGTAGACCTGCCGTCTTGTGGCGGGTCTCGCGCTCCAGGCCGAGAACGGCGCCGAGGGCGAGCGCTAGGCCGAGGCGCCCGATCAGTTCGAGCGAACTGGGTGCGTCCACGACGTCGAGCCTGCCACAACGGGTGCGGTGGACTGGAGAGGGTTGCCCGGTCGGCCTCAGCCCCAGCGGCTGGAGCGGGTGAGCTCTTCGGCGGAGAGCCGGATGTCGAACCGTTCGCGGACCCGGGCGTCGACCTCGGGCGACACGTGTGCCGGGAAGTGGCTGGAGAGCACCTCCGAGGCTATGACCCTGGCCCGCTCGTCGGCGCTCGTGGCCCCGGCGTCGAACCAGTCGGCGGGGCTGAGCCGGTCGCCGACCTGCGGGTAGATGTACTCGGACTGCATGAGTGACAGGGTCTGGTCCTGGCCCAGGAAGTGGCCGGCCCCGAAGATGACCGACTTGATCGTCTCGATGGAGAGCTTGTCGGGGGTGATCTCGATGCCCCGGACGGTCCGGTTGACGGCGCCCAGCATGTCGTTGTCGATCACGAGGGCCTCGTAGGAACAGGCCAGCAGGCTGGCCAGCATCCCTGCCGACTCGTAGACGAGGTTGGCGCCGGCGTGCCCGGCCAGGGCCACGGTGAGGCCCTTCTCGTGGCCGGCTTGGTTGTCCGGGACCTTGGAGTCGGCCATCCCGGCGGCGACGCCGGACGGCAGGTCCAGCCAGTTGGCCATCTGGGCCGCCGCGGCGTTCAGGACTGCCTCTTCGCCTGACCCGCCGGTCATGGCGCCGGTCCGCAGGTCGGACACGAACGGCCACAGCCCCATGACGCACGGGTGGCCCGGGTTCAGCAGGTTGACGCAGGTCAAGGCGGAGAGGCACTCGGCGAGCGCCTGGGCCAGGGAGCCGGCCAGGGCGGCGGGCGACGTGGCACCGGCCTGTCCTGCCGAGAGCAGGTTGATGGGCATGCCGGTGCGCACCTGGGCGACCATGGAGCGCACGGCGTCTTCGGCGTAGCGCAGGGGTGGGACTACGAACGTGTTGTTGGCCACGCAGAACGGCCGCTCGGCGAAGGAGCCGGATCGGCCGCCCAGCATGTGGTCGAACATGTCGACGACCTCGACCACGTGTTCGGGCTGGAAGAATGACGTTCCCATTGGCTTGGAGGTACCCATGGCCACGGCGTAGGCGGTGTTCACGTCAAGGTCCCGCGACTCGACCATGTCGCGCGCCACCAGGGTTCTGACGTGGAAGTGGACGTGCTCGAGCGTGTCGACGAGGCGGGCCACGTCGTAGACGTCCTGGAGGTCCGACGGTCGGTGCTTCCGGGTCTCGTGATCCCACACCGAGACGGCGGCGCCGGCGGTGCCGAAGTGGACCCGGTCGCCACCCACCTGGATGGACCGGTCGTCGTCGAACCCGTGCCAGGTGAACGACTTGGCGGCCATGGCGATGGCGTCCTCGACGAGCGAGCGGGGGAAGTGGAGGCGTTCGTGCTCGTCCACCCAACCTCCGGCCGGCACTACGACCTCGATGAACTCGGGGATCGGCGTGCCCATCCCGAACTCCTCGAGGAGGGTTAGGGCGGTGTCGTAGACGGCTCGGCATTCGGCGTCGGTCAGCGGCTTGTAGGCGCCGCCGGCCTGTCCGGGGTGGACGGCCTTCTCGTCCTCGGTGGGACCGGCGGCCCGCGCTGCCACCCGGGCCGCTCGCCCGCCGGCCCGTCCGCCCCGTTTCGGTGTGGTGGTCTCACTCATGCCCTGAGCCTCTCGTTGGATGGATCGTGGGCGGCCTCGGCCAGCACGGTGGCGGTGTGCCGCCCGCCGAACAGGGCGATCTCGAAGGTGGAGCCGGGTTCTAGGAAGGCCGGGTCGACGTAGGCGAAGGCGAGCGACTTCCCGACGGTGTGGCCCCAGGCCCCGCCGGTAGTGATTCCCATGGCCTCCGAACTGTCGTCGGCAGGGTCGTAGGTGGGCTCGTTGCCGCGACAGTCGGAGTCGGTGGCGTCTACCTCGCAGTAGACGAGGACCATGTCCAGGCCGGTCAGGTCGGGTCCGGCGGCGTCCCGGCGGACCAGCGTGGCGTCGCGGCCGATGAAGTCGCGGCCGGGCGTGTCGAGGTCGACGAACC
>Ga0208881_1000092_pt1 | contig 28245 bp, 27 predicted proteins | sample Knorr_S23_td_AAI_FD_185610 | JGI IMG/M metagenome (GOLD analysis project Ga0208881, IMG submission 185610) | Marine microbial communities from Southern Atlantic Ocean transect - Knorr_S23_td_AAIW_ad_876m_LV_B (SPAdes) (version 2) | ecosystem: Environmental > Aquatic > Marine > Oceanic | place... | reverse complement strand
GGTGGCTGCCGAGCTGGCCTGAGGCCCGACTGGTCAGGACCCGCGTAGGGCGCGGTAGCGACGGAGCAGTTCGGCCGTCGAGCTGTCATGGGCCCCGTCACCTGCCAGGTCACCGGCGATGCGGGCGGCCAGTTCCTTGCCCAACTCCACCCCCCACTGGTCGAACGGGTCTATGCCCCAGACGGCACCCGCGGCGATCGTCCGGTGCTCGTAGGTGGCCAGCAACTGGCCCACCGCCGACGGGGTGAGCTCGGGTACCAGGATGGTCGTCGATGGCCGGTCACCGGGAAAGGTGCGATGCGGGACCAGGGCCGGTGGAACGCCGGCGGACGCCGCCTCATGGCTCGTCCTTCCGAATGCCAGGGCCTCGGCCTGGGCGGCCAGGTTGGCCAGCAACAGGTCCTGGTGGGCGCCACGCGGGTCCTCGACGGGTCGGGCCACGCCGATCAGGTCGCACGGCACCACGTCGGTGCCCTGGTGCAGCCACTGGAAGAAGGCGTGCTGTCCGTCGGTGCCGGGTGCCCCCCAGACCACCGGTCCGCTGGGAGCGTCCAGAGCGTGGCCGTCGTCGGTGACCCTCTTGCCGAGGCTCTCCATCGAGAGCTGCTGCAGGTAGGGGGGCAGCAGTCGGAGCCGGTGGGCGTAGGGCACCACGGCCATCGACGTGCGTCCCAGGAACGACCGGTTCCAGACGTCGATGAGCCCGAGCAGCACCGGTCCGTTCCTCAGCGTCGTGGAGTTGGCCACGTGTTCGTCGACGAGCCGCATGCCTGCCAGGAGCTCGGCGAACGCCGACGACCCGATGGCCACCATGACCGCCAGTCCGACCGCCGACGGAAGCGAGAACCGGCCGCCCACCCACTCGGGCAGGGCGAAGGTCATATCCGCGGCCACGCCGAGGGCCGCAGCCCGGGCCGGGTACGCGGTGACGGCCACCAGGTGGCCTGCCGCCTGGTCGTTGCCGAGCCCGTCGGCCAGCCAGGCGCGGGCGCTCTCGGCCGCCGTGATGGTCTCGACCGTGGTGAACGACTTGGAGCACACCACCACCAGCGTGTGGGCCGGCTTCAACCCGGCGAGTGCGGCGGCCAGGTCGGCACCGTCCAGGTTCGAGGAGAAGCGCACCGTGAGGTCGGGATGCGCCAGGTGGGCCAGGGCGTCGGCTGCCAGCGCCGGTCCCAGGTGGCTGCCGCCTATGCCCAGGCTGACCACCGCGGTTATCGGGTGTCCCGTGGCTCCCCGCATGCTGCCGTCCCGGATCGAGGTCGCCAGGTCGGACATCCGATCCAGGGTTGCGTGCACCCCGGGTACCACGTCGACGCCATTCACCCGGATCACCTCGTGGCGGGGTGCACGCAGGGCAGTGTGGAGCGCCGGGAGCCCCTCGGTTGCGTTGACCGGTTGGCCGTCCAGCATGCGCGCCAGCGTGGTGGCCACCGACCGGTCCTTGGCCAGCGCCGCCAGCAGGACGAGGGTCTCGTCGGTCACCTGCTGGCGGGACGGGTCGATCCAGAGGTCTCCCACCTCGACTCCCAGGCGGGTGGCCCGGTCGGGATCGTCGGCGAACAGGTCCCTGAGCGACGGGATGCCACCGTCACGGTGGCTGGCCAGGGCCGCCCAGGCGGCGGTTTCGGTCGTCGAGCCGGTCACGTCGGCCATTCTCCCCCGGTAGGTCGCCGTCCGTGGGTCATCCGACCCGACGCCCGGCCCGGACGAGCAGTGGCTCAGGAGGCGACAAGGCGGTCGGGGACCAGGCGGACCATGCCGGAGATCGCCGAGTAGGCCGCCTCGGCGGCGCCCCGGTCCTCGTCTCTCATGAGGTTGGCCATCACCCGGAGCGCCCACTCCATGAGGGGTTGGGACCGCATGCCGACCCGGGTCAACTCCCGGATCAGGGTCGGGTTGCCGATCACCTTCGCGAACAGGCGGGCCACCTTGAAGTAGAGGCCGTACTCCTCGTCCAGCAGGTCGGGGTAGCGGGCCAGCACGGCGTCGTCGCAGCGTGCGGCGGCCTCTGCGATGAGGCCGGCGGCCAGGCGACCGGTCTCGTAGGCGTAGTCGATGCCCTCGCCGTTGAACGGGTTCACGGCGCCGGCAGCATCGCCCACCACCAGCCAGTTGGGTCCGGCCTTGGGCCCGACGGAACCTGCCATGGGCAGGCGGCCACCGGTCGGCGGGGCGGTTGGTCGGGTCGGATCTATCTGCCAGTGCTCGGGCAGCGTGTGGGCGAACTCCTCGAACAGGTGGCTGGTGTTGACCGACCTGTAGTCACGAAAGGTCGAAAGCAGCCCGATGCCCACGTTGACGGTCCCGTTGCCCACCGGGAAGATCCAGCCGTACCCGGGCATGGCGTTGCCGTTCCGGTCGCGGACGTCCAGCGATGACTCGATCCAGGGGTCGTCGTGGAGGGGGCTCTCGAAGTAGCCGCGGATGGCCATGCCCATCGGGTAGGTGCGGTCCCGCACCGTGCCCATCGCACGACCGAAGCGGGAGTTGGCTCCGTCGGCCACCACGACGTGGCGGGCCCGCAGGTCGTGTTCGGTCCCGCTGGCCTTGTCGAGCACGACGGCCCCGCCGATGGCGCCGGCCGCCGAACCAACCGGGGGGTCCACAGGCCGTATCGCCTCGGTGCCCTGCAGCAGGGTGGCGCCTGCGCCCACGGCGTGGTCGGCCACGAAGCCGTCGAGGTCGCAGCGCCGCACCACGTACCCGTACGAGGGATAGACGGGGTGGTCGGGCCAGGCCATCTCCATGGTGCGGCCGTGGGCGATGGCCCGCAGCCCCTCGAAGCGGTGGTACCCCTCCAGGGCGGGGCCGAGCCCCATCTCCTCCAGCTCGTGGACAGCCCGCGGCGGCAGGCCGTCACCACAGGTCTTGTCGCGCGGGAAGGTCTTGCGTTCGACGACGACGGTGTCGAGGCCGTGGGTGGCGGCCCAGTAGGCGGTGGCCGCCCCGGCCGGGCCTCCGCCGATGACCAGGAGGTCGTGGACCCTCTCTTTCGGGGACGTGTCGGTCATCGTTACGGGTGGGAGAAGGGGAGTTCCGGTCGGCCCCGCCGGGGCCGATGGATCAGTACCCGCCGTCGGTGGCGACGGAGTCCAGCAGGGCCTGGATCTCGTCGACGGTGACCGTCGCCGGATCGAGGTGGCCCTGCAGGTCGAGCTCGCCACCGTGGACGGCGTCGTCGATGGTTTCGGCCAACTCGGCGTCCTCGGCCGAGCCACTCAGTCGGGCACGCTCGTGGAGGACCACGCCGATCAACTCCTCGGCGGTGAGGACGTCGCCCCAGGCAGGCATGCCGCCCTCGACGATACGGCCCCGACCAGGAGCGCCGTAGGAGTTGCCGAGGCCGACGCCGTCGGATCCGGTGGCCACCCACATGATGTGGGCCGCCGCGGTCGGGAAGGTGGCCAGCACCTCGCCGTCGGCTAGGGCATAACCACTGCCGCCCCCACCGGTGGTGCCGTGGCAACTGGCGCAACGGACCTCGTAGGCGTGGCTTCCAGCGGCGAGGACACCGGTGGCCACCCGTGGTGGCCGCTCGAGGGTGCCCACGTACGAGATGGCCCAGATCGGGAGCAGTAGGAGGGTGCCGGCCGCCCACCACGGGATCTTCCCACGGGACTGCGCCGCTGCCACGTAGGCGGCGACGGGGGCAGGTGGCGCCTCGACCACCGGCGCCGGGCTGGCGGGAACGGTCGCCTCCGGGATGGCCGGGGTGGCTGGAGCGGTGGCGGTCGTATCGTCGGTACCGGTGTCCGCCGCTTCGCCGGCCGCCTTGGCCTTGGCAGCCTTGGCCCGCTTCAGGAGGTGTTCGGGGATCTCGGTCAACGTGGGCTCCGGAGGAGTCAGGCGGGTCCGTAGGCTGTGGCGACGGGACCCTCGGACCTACGGCGGTCCGGTCTGGGACACCGGCAGGCTAGCGGGCACTGAAGGTCGGCGGGCGCCCGTCGGACCAGATGGCTAGCCGGGACAACGCCTTCCCGGGAGCGGCTCCCAAGGGGGGCGATCGGGCTCGTACGCAGGCGTTTGGTTCTGCCAGCGCCGTGGTAGACACCTGCACCGGGATCGCCACCAGGACCGTCCATTCGGGTCTCCAGATCGGGCCAGCGTGACGATGATCAAGCCGTTAACATGGTGTACGTACACTTTGTGCACCGTTTCACGAAGTCCACTGGAGCCACCGAGGAGGGCAGGGATCGATGGTTGCGTTCGTGACCTCACTCCTCGTCATGGTGCTCCTCGTCGGTGGTGCCGACTGGTACCGCAAGCGCACCCCGGTGGACAAGGCGTTCACGTGGGGCGAGGCGATGCTCTTCGCCGGCTACGTGTTCTTCATCTTCTGGTGGGGCTACGGCGTGGTGCCCCACCAGTGGCTGACCTGGGCGGACAGCGAGCTGAACTGGCGACGCGACCGCTTCCTGATGGGCCCGCAGCTCCCCTGGACCGGTGACCGGGGCATCGTCGAGTGGGGCCTTCCGTTCACCATGACCTACCAGGTCATCCGCGACCTGGTGGCCGTCGGCATCTACGGCGTCGTCCTGGGCGGCAACGTCGTCATGTGGCGGCAGTGGCAGAACCGCGGCCAGGAGCAGGACGCCCCCAGGCCCACGTCGGAGTACGGGCGTCCGCTGGTCACCGAAGGGGTCGGCTCGTGAGCGTCACCGACGCCAACCCGGAACATCCGACGTTCGTCGACGACTACGTGCTCCGCGAGGTCGACGCCGACTGGATGGCGGCCAACAACCGGGTCAAGCAGTTCATCCACATCGACCAGGCCGAGTGCATCATGTGCGAGGGCTGCGTCGACATATGCCCGTGGAAGTGCATCCACATGGTCTCCCCGGCTGCCGTGGCCGAGTCGATCGGTACCGAGCAGCCCGGCACCGACCCCAGCGACCACGTCATCTTCACCATCGATGACGACGTCTGCACCCGGTGCGCCCTGTGCGTCGACCGGTGTCCCACGGGCGTGATAATCCTCGGGAAGTGCAGCGATCCGCCGGCTGACGGCGACGCACACCAGCGGACCAACACCCACGGCTACGGCTACGGGATGCGGTTGGGCTAGGCGGGACGATGAACGCAGGAACGATGGCCTCACAGGAGAACGAACGCCGTGGCTGACGACAAGAAGTCGGGTGGTCTGAGCCAGATGTCGGAACAGGTCCAGGCCTCCCAGGCCTGGAGCTCGATATTCCGGCCGGGCTCGATATTCCGGAAGGGCTACAGCGACAGCCCCCGGAACCGGTCGTACGTGATCATGAACAGCGTGCTGTATCACCTCCATCCGGTGAAGGTGAAGCGCCATGCGGTGAAGGTCAGCTACACCCTCTGCCTGGGTGGTCTGAGCTTCTTCCTGTTCATACACCTCACGGTCACCGGCATCTTCCTGATGTTCTTCTATCGGCCGACCGCCGCGCAGGCCTGGAGTGACATCCAGACCCTGCAGACCGCCGTCGGATTCGGCCTGCTGGTCAGGAACATGCACAGGTGGGCGGCCCACCTCATGGTGTTGTCCGTCTTCCTGCACATGGCACGGGTCTTCTACCACGGGGCCTACAAGCCGCCCCGTGAGTTCAACTGGGTAATCGGCGTGATGCTGCTGCAGTTCACCCTGCTGCTGTCGTTCACCGGCTACCTCCTCCCCTGGGACCAGTTGGCCCTCTGGGCGGTGACGGTGGGAACGAACATGATGGGCTTCACACCGGTGTTTGGTGAACAGGTCCGGTTCGTCCTGCTCGGCGGCGTCGAGATCGGCACCGACACCCTGCTCCGCTGGTACACCCTCCACGTCCTGATGCTCCCATTCGTGCTCGTCATCTTCCTGGCTATCCACTTCTGGCGGGTCCGCAAGGACGGCGGCATCTCCGGGCCGTTGTAGGCCGAGGACGGACACGTGACCGAGATTCCGGAACATCTCAGGAAGCGGGCCGAGGCCGCCAAGGCCAAGGCGCAGGCCGCCGCGGGCGGCACTACGCCGGACGACGACTCACCGGCGCCCGACGCTCCGGTCGGCACCGTTCCGTCGGGCGACGACAAGATCCCCAGCCACCTCCTGGATCGCGGCACCGCGGCCGCAGACCTGCCAGCGCCCACGGCCGGCACACCGGTACCGGTGGCTGGCGGCCTGGCGCCCCCGGCCGGCAGCAGCGGCCCGGACGGCCACAACCAGCGCCTGCTGACCGTGGTCAAGTCGGGCTCCATCCAGGACACCAGGGCCACCCCGGTCGACAAGATCCACGTGTGGCCCCACCTCCTGCTGGCCGAGTTCCTTGCGGCTCTGGCCATCACGCTGTTCACGTTGCTGTTCGCGATATTCGTGAACGCCCCGCTGCTGGAGCTGGCCGACTTCAACAAGACGCCGAACCCCTCCAAGGCGCCGTGGTACTTCCTGGGCCTCCAGGAGCTGCTCACCATGTTCCACCCGATGGTGGCCGGGGTGACCATCCCCGGCATCGGGCTGTTCCTGCTGATCCTGGCGCCATACATCGACAAGAACCCATCGAGGCGTCCTGAGGACCGCAAGTTCGCCATCTCGTTGATGACCATCCACCTCATGTTCTGGTCGGTGCTGGTCATGATCGGGTCCTTCTTCCGGGGTCCCGGCTTCAACTTCGTCTTCCCGTGGAATGCCGGCCTCTTCTTCGAACTGTGATCGCCATGGACCCCCGTACCCGACGCGCCTTCCCGATGGACCACAGGAGCTGACCCGTGGGCATCGTGATCGCGGTCATCCTCCTGATCGTCCTCTCCGTGGTCGTGCTGGTCGGCGCTTCGAAGCGGCGTGACCGCAGCGCGGCCGGCCTATCGCGCGAGGCCCGTCGACGCGACGCCGCCAACCCGGCACTCTCCGACGGAGACGCCACGGTCCAGACCGGCCGTGAGGTCGAGGCGGCCGCGGTGACCGCCCGGGCCGGCACCGCCGTGGTGCCCGTACCGTCGGCACCTCCGGAGCCGTTCGTCGCCCCCGACCCGGTGGCCGTGGGCGTCAGCCGCCGCCAGTTCTTCAATCGCAGCCTCGTCGGCATGATGGGCTTCGGCCTCTCGGGCTTCGGTGGGGCCAGCATCGCCTTCCTCTGGCCCCAGGGGGTCAGCGGATTCGGCGCCAAACTCAAGGTCGGCAACCTCGTCGAGCTGCTGGCCGACATCGAGTCGAACAACGGCTTCCTCTACAAGCCCGAAGGCCGCATGTGGCTCACCGCCTACCCGAACGGGTCGGTTGAGAAGGCCCGGGCCATGTACTCGGCACCCGAACTGGCCGGCATGACGGCGGGGGTCGAGGGCGGCTTCGACTCGGGCATCGTCGCCCTCTACCAGAAGTGTCCCCACCTCGGCTGCCGGGTCCCGAACTGCGTGTCCTCGCAGTGGTTCGAATGCCCGTGCCACGGCTCGAAGTACAACCAGGTCGGCGAGAAACGTGGTGGCCCGGCCCCCCGGGGGATGGACCGCTTCGCCATGTCGGTCACTGACGGCGTGCTGACCGTGGACACCGGGACCATCATCCAGGGTCCGCCGATCGGTACGAACACCACCGGCCAGGAGGCCGAGGGTCCGAACTGCATCGGCCAGGCCGCCGACCACTAGCAGGCCCGTGGCCAGGAGAACCCCGAGAACCCGATGACCGCTCTCATCCTCGCAAGCACCCAACGGACCGTGGGCTGGGTCATCGCGTCCATAGTCCTGGTGGGCATGGGTACCTACATCCTGTTCAGCTTCCGCATCGGGAAGCGGGAGGTGGGTTCCGAGCTCGAGCTGGCACCCAATCGCATCGCCCACGCCGACGACGACGAGTTGGAGACCAGCTTCCTGGACCGGAACCTGGCCTGGTCGCTGGTGACCCTGACCATCGTCTCGCTGATCCTTCCGCTCTACTGGCTGATGGAGCCCGCCCGCCAGGACAACGCCGCCTACGACTGGGTGAAGCGCTTCGAGAAGCGCGGGGCGAAGAACTTCGAGGAGGCCTGCGTCGGCTGCCACGGCCCTGGTGGCGTGGGAGGCGTGGCGTCGTACACGATCACGGATGCCGACGGTGGCTTCGTCGCCCAGGTGGAGTGGAAGGCGCCGGCCCTGACCACCGTGCTGAGCCGCTTCGACGAGTCCGAGGTGGGGAAAATCCTCGACTACGGCCGCCCCGGTACGCCGATGCCGGCATGGGGCCTGCCTGGTGGTGGACCGTTGACGGAGCAGCAGATCCACCAGCTCATCGTGTACCTCCGCTCCATCCAGCTCAGCCCCGACGAGGTGGCGGACGAGGTGCTCAGCGGCCTGCGAGCCGGTGCCCGGGGCATCGTCAGGGCGAACGACCCCGGGCTGACCGACAGCGCCGAGGTGGACGCTGCGATCGATGCCTGGCTGGCCGGCGCCGCCGATCCCGCCAGCGCCGACTACCGGACCTACGGCGGACTCCTCTTCAACAACCCGGCGGCGCAGGGCGCCAACTCCTGCGCCCGCTGCCACACCCCGGGATTCTCGTACGGAGCCTCCGGCGACGAGGCCACGGCCGAGCTGATGGCCGAGTGGCCCCGTTTGGCCGAGGCCGGCGTCCTCACCGGCTACCAGCCCGGAGCGGGCCACGTGGGCCCGAGCCTCCGGGGCATCGAGACGCACTTCCCGACGTCCAGAGGCCACGAGGGCTTCGTGGGGAGTGGTTCGGAGATCGGCAGCGGCTTTGGCAACTCCCGCTCCGGCACGGGAGGCATGCCGGGCTTCGGAGGGCGCACCGACGAGCTGGACGTGATCGGAACCGTGGTACGGAGCCGGATCCTCACCCCTGAACAGATCGTCGCCATCGTGGCGTACGAGAGGAGCCTCTGATGGGCACCCTGGTCACCCTGGCCGGGTTGGCCTGGGACCCCGAGATCCGGGGCATCCTGGTCGTGGCCACCGGCTTCGCCGTCCTCCTCGGCTCGGTCTGGCTGGTCAACGTCACCAACTCCGGGATCCGACTGGCCACGCTGATGTCCGCGGCGGCCCTCATGGGTTGGATGGCCATCCTGGGGAGCGCCTGGTGGATGTACGGCTCGGGCTGGAAGGGCGATGACCCCACCTGGAAGACGGTGGACATCAACGTCGGCGACCTGGGGGCCAGCGGCCTCGAGTTGGCCCGACTGCTGCCGAACCCCGACGAGATGCCGAGTGCCTATGAGCTGGTGGTGTCCTCCGGTGACGTGGTGGCCGTCGCCAACTTCGACACGTTGCCTACCGCCGCCGAGAACCCCGACCTCGGCGCCGACGCGTTGGCCGAGCTACGGGCTGATCGCCAGATCCGCAACGAGACCATCACCCGGTCCGAGTTGGCCGCCGTCGCCCGCGGCGTGACCGACGCGGCGGGCCTCCGGGCCCTCGGACCGTGGCGCCTGCTGGCGACCACCGAATCCGGAGACGCCCAGGCCCAGGCGTCGGCTGACGTGCTGGCCCATCCCGACCTGGGCTTCGCCAGTCCGGCCGATTACAAGTTGCTCGACGCATACACCACGGGTGGCAAGCCGGCCCTCAAGGACGATCCGAACCGCCTCGATCGGATCACCCACTGGATCAGCAGCTCGGCCAGGATCACCCATCCCACGCGGTACACGGTCGTGCAGTTGCAGGCCGTGCTCCACCAGGAGGTGGCGGCGGGCGTGGCACCCCCACGCCCGGTCGTGGACCCCGACGAGCCGGTGGTGTCGGTGGTCATGATCCGGGACCTCGGCTGGGTGCGGCTCCGTCCGGCGCTGGTGACGATCGGCTCGTTCCTGATCTTCCTCGCCCTCTGCTACTGGCTCCACGTGCGTGACAAGGAGTTGATGGCACGGCGTGAGGAGTTCGAGACAGAGAGGGTCTGATCCGGTGACTGAATCCCTGGTTGCCTGCGAAGTTCGGGGTACCTGACGTGCTCGGCCAGTACCTACCCATCGTCCTCCTGCTGTTCCTCACCGTCCTCTTCGCTGCTGTCAGCTTCGTGGTGTCGCGCCTGCTGGCGCCACGGAGTCCCAACGACCGCAAGGCCGCCCCCTACGAGTGCGGGATCATCCCCGGCCGGGAGACGCCCGAGCGCTTCCCCGTGCGCTTCTTTCTCGTCGCGATGATCTTCATCGTCTTCGACATCGAGATCATCTTCTTCTACCCGTGGGCCATCGCCCACCGGGGCATCGGCCTCTACGGGCTGGTCGCCGTGCTGATCTTCTCGGCAGCGGTCTTCGAGTCATTCGTTTACCTGATCGGCAACGGTGCGCTCGAATGGGGCCCGGTGAGGCGGCTCCGCACCGGCGACGCCGTGTCGGCCAACCGGACCGCCAGCAGCACGATCCGTCGAGTTGGCGTACGTGAGGTGGGCCTGGAGGGTCGTCGGGTGGGCGGCAGCAGGGGAGAGGCAGCCTAATGGTCCGTGTCCCGGTGATCGGTGACGTTTCACACGTCATGAGCGACGGCCTCGAAGGGTTGGAGCACAACTTTGTGACGGCCCGGATCGAGGACCTGGTGAAGTGGTCGCGGGCCCGCAGTTGCTGGCCGGCCACGTTCGGCCTGGCCTGCTGCGCCCTCGAGATGATGGCGACCGGAGCGGCCCACTACGACCTCGCCCGCTACGGCATGGAGGTCTTCCGTGCCTCGCCCCGCCAGGCCGACCTGATGATCGTCGCCGGCCGGGTCTCCCAGAAGATGGCGCCGATCCTGCGCCAGATCTACGACCAGATGATGGAGCCCAAGTGGGTCATCTCCATGGGCGTCTGCGCATCCACCGGCGGCATGTTCAACAACTACGCCATCGTGCAGGGTGTCGACCAGGTAGTGCCGGTGGACGTATACGCGCCCGGCTGTCCGCCCGGCCCGGAGACGTTGATGCACGCGATCTTGACCCTGCACGACAACATCCAGAACGGTGAGCTGACCCGCCGCCGTCAGGCTTTTGACGGGGGCGCGGCGATAGCGGTGGGCGAAAAGGGCGCTCCGACCGACCAGCCGGTGAAGCTGGACGTTCGGTGAGCGGCCCGACCATGGCTGGAGCGGACGTGGCCGACACCGTCGGTACGGAGGACGTCGCCGTGACACCGGTCGGTCCGACCGCCTGGGGAGTTCCGGTGACCGAGGCATTCGGTCAGACCGTCCTGCACCCGCCGGTCGACCGCTGGCTGGAGACGGTGGCCGCCTGTCGCGACGACGGCTACGTCATGGCCATCGACGTGACCGCCGTGGACTACTCGGCCCACCCGGGCCGTACCGACCTCCCCGAGAGCGTGGAGCCCGAACGGTTCGAGGTGGTTGCCATGCTCATCTCGCACGCCACCGGAGAACGGGTACGGCTGCGGACCCAGGTGCCGGACTCCGATCCCGTCGTGCCTTCGCTGTTCGACCTGTTCCCTGGGACCGAGGCCATGGAACGCGAGGCGTGGGACCTGGTCGGTGTGGCCTTCAGCGGCCACCCCGACCCCACGAGGATCCTCATGCCCGAGGACTGGGAGGGCCATCCCCTGCGTCGTGACGTGGCCATCGGTCGGATCCCGGTCCAGTTCAGGGAAGCCCCGCCCGCACGATGAGGGACGTGGCCAAGCAGGCGACCGACGCCGTCGACGACGGACCGGTGGATGACGGGGGCGGGAACCTCGGTTCGGCCGAGCGCGTGCACCGCCGCGACGACAGCAGCGCCGTGCTCCGCCTGAGCGAGGCCGAGGCAGCCGTGCTGGTCGGCGATTCCGATGATTCGCCGACCGGTGACGTCGCCGACCAGCGGATGATCCTCAACATGGGTCCCGCGCACCCGTCCACGCACGGGGTGCTCCGGCTCATGCTGGAGATGGAGGGCGAGACGATCCTGCGGTCCAAGCCGGTCATCGGCTACCTCCACACAGGCATGGAGAAGACGGCCGAGGACCTCACCTACCTCCAGGGACCCACCAACGTCACCCGCATGGACTACGCGGCGCCGCTCTTCTCGGAGCTGGCCTTCTGCATGGCCGTCGAACAGCTCCTGGACCTCGAGGTGCCGCCCAGGGCCACCTGGATCCGGATGCTCATGTGCGAGTTGAACCGTGTCTCCTCCCACCTGCTGTTCCAGGCCACCAACGGCATGGACCTGGGCGCCGTGTCCATGATGATCTACGGCTGGCGGGAACGCGAGGAGGTGCTGCGCTTCTTCGAGAACGTGACCGGCCTCCGGATGAACCACAACTACATCCGACCGGGTGGCGTGGCCGCCGATCTTCCGGACGGCTGGCAGACCGACGTGGAGCGCCTGCTGGAGTTGATCCCGCCCCGCCTCGACGAGTACGACACGCTGCTGACCGGCCAGCCCATCTTCCGGGGCCGCCTGCAGGGCGTAGGTGTGCTGACCCCGGCCGAGGCCCTGGCCCTGTCGGCCACCGGACCCATCCTGCGGTCCACCGGCTACGCCTGGGACCTGCGACGCGACCAGCCCTACCTGGCCTACGAGGAGGTCGACTTCGACGTCATCGTGGGGACCCACGGCGACTCCTTCGACCGCTACGCCATCCGCCTCAACGAGATCCGGGAATCGCTGCGGATCGTCGAGCAGATCCTGGACCTCATGCCTGCCGGGGACTACAGGGTGCAGGACAAGAAGGTCACTCCGCCGCCCCGGGCTCGCATCGACGAGTCGATGGAGGCCCTCATCCACCACTTCAAGATCTTCACCGAGGGCTTCCACGTACCCGAGGGCGAGACGTATGCCGCCGTGGAGTCGCCACGGGGCGAGCTGGGCTGCTACCTGGTGTCGGACGGTGGCCCCAAGCCCTACCGCATGCACATACGCGGCCCCAGCTTCGTGAACCTCCAGACCCTTCCCCACCTGATGGAGGGTGGCCTGATCGCCGACGGCGTGGCCGTCATCTCCTCAGTGGATCCGATTATGGGCGAGGTCGACCGGTGACGTTCTTCGACCCCGGCAACGAGCGGCTGGCCCGTGAGGTCATCGCCCGCTACCCGCGTCCCCGGTCGGCTGCCATTCCACTGCTCCACCTGGCCCAGGAGCAGGAGGGGTGGGTCACCCCGGCGGCCATGGTCCAGATAGCGGAGTTGACCGGGACCACGCCTGCCGAGGTGCTCGGTACGGCCAGCTTCTACGAGATGTTCAAGTTCCACGCGGTGGGGAAGTACGTCGTCAACGTCTGCACCAACGTGTCCTGCCAGCTCCTGGGCGGCGAGGAGCTTCTCCACCACGCCGAGGCCAGCCTCGGCGTAAGGGCCGGTGGTACCAGCGACGACGGCCTCTTCACCGTGGAGGACGTGGAGTGCGTGGCTGCCTGCACGGAGGCACCGTGCTTCACCGTGAACTACCGGTACTTCCACCGGGCCACGACCGAGACCTTCGACGAGGTGGTGGCCGACATCCGGGCTGGCCGCAGTCCCATCGGTCGAGGTGCTGCCGGCGACGACGGGGAGCTGCCGGAGCACGGCATCCTCGGGCGGGTCCGCCAGCACATACCGGACGACCGACGGGCGGGCACGACGCCTCCCGAGCAGGTGACCGGCCCCCCAGCATGGTTGGCCGCCGACCGGGCCGGGGAGGGGTGACGATGGGGTCCTCCTACGTCACCCACGCCGCGGGCTACGTCGACTACGGCGGGCCGAAGCTGGTCACCTCGCGCTTCGGCTTCGAGGACTCCCACACCCTCGCCCGTTCCGAGGCCACCGGCGGCTACGTCGGGCTGAGGGCCGCGCTGGACATGCGACCCCCAGAGGTTCATGGCGAGGTCCGTGACGCCACCCTGCTGGGTCGTGGTGGCGCCGGCTTCCCGGCCGGCGTCAAGTGGGGGTTCTGTCCCGAGGGTGTCTGGCCGCGGTACCTGGTGGTCAACGGCGACGAGAGCGAGCCCGGCACCTACAAGGACCGGCTCCTCATGGAACGCGACCCCCACCAGCTCATCGAGGGCTGCCTGATCGCCTGCTACGCGCTCGGCCTGTCGCAGTGCTTCCTGTACGTGCGTGGCGAGATGGCCCTGGCACAGGAGAGGATCGCCATCGCCCTGAACGACGCCTATGCCGCCGGCTACGTGGGCCGCGACATCCTGGGAACCGACTTCTCGGTGGACATCGTCCTGCACTGGGGGGCAGGCGCCTACATCGTCGGCGAGGAGACGGCCCTCATCGAGAGCCTCGAGGGCAACCGGGGAATGCCCCGCCTGAAGCCGCCCTACTTCCCGGCGGCGATCGGCCTGTACGGAATGCCGACCATCGTCAACAACGTCGAGACGCTGGCCAACCTGCCGTGGATCCTCGAGCACGGTGCCGCGGCCTATCGCCGGCACGGGTCCGAGACCTCTCCGGGGACCCGGATGTTCGCCGTGTCGGGCCACGTGAATCGGCCGGGCGTCTACGAGGTGGAACAGGGCGTCACCACGTTCCGCGACCTCTTCTACGGCGACGACTATTGCCAGGGCATCCGCGAGGGCCACGAGCTCAAGATGTTCATCCCCGGTGGCGGTTCCGCCCCGTGGTTCTTCCAGGAGCACCTGGACGTGGCGCTGGAGGCGACCGAGATCAGTGCCGCCGGATCGATGCTGGGCTCGGGAGCCATCATCGTCATGGACGACAGCACTGACGCCGTGAAGGCTTGCCACCGCCTCGTCCGGTTCTTCGCCAGGGAGTCCTGTGGCAAGTGCTCGCCGTGCCGCGAGGGCACGGGCTGGGAGGAGAAGATCCTCCAGCGGATCCTGGACGGCCACGGCCGCCCGTCGGACATCGACCTGCTGCTGGACGTGGGCGACAACATCAGCCCCGGGCCGTACCCGGTGGCGGCGTACGACGCCGAGGGCCTGGCGGCCGTGCCGTTCCCGCCCCAGCAGACCACCATCTGCCCGCTGGGCCCTTCGTCGGTGGCGCCGATCGTCTCGACGATCCGGAGGTTCCGCCACGAGTTTGAGGCCAGGATCACCAGGGGCGACGGCATCCCTGTTGCCGCCGCGCCGGCCAACGGCGGGGGGGCGGAGGCGTGAGCCCGCAGTCGAACGGGGACCAGGTGTCGATCATGGTCGACGGCGAGACGATCATCGCCCACCCGGGGGAACTTCTCATAGACGCGTGCGAGCGCGCCGGCACCTACATACCGCGCTTCTGTCACCACACCCGGATGAGGCCCGTGGGTATGTGCCGCATGTGCCTGGTCGACGTCGACACCGGCCGGGGTCCAGCGCTCCAGGCGTCGTGCATGCTGGAGTGCTCGCCCGGCATGGTCGTCGACACCGAATCGGAGCGGACCCGCAAGGCCCAGGACGGCGTGCTGGAGTTCCTGCTCATCAACCACCCGTTGGACTGTCCGGTCTGCGACAAGGGCGGCGAGTGCCCACTCCAGGACCAGACCATGGCGTTCGGTCCCGGCGAGAGCCGGTTCGTCGAGGAGAAGCGCCACTTCGAGAAGCCCATTCGGGTGAACGACAACGTCTACCTGGACAGGGAACGGTGCATCCTGTGCGACCGTTGTACACGGTTCGCCGACGAGGTGGCAGGCGACCAGCTGATCCACTTCATGTCCAGGGGCGGCCAGACCCAGGTCAACACGTTCCCCGAGATGCCCTTCTCGTCGTACTTCAGCGGCAACACGGTCCAGGTCTGTCCGGTCGGTGCCCTCACGGCGGTGCCTTACCGGTTCAAGGCCCGCCCGTGGGACCTCGAGGAGGTGGAGTCGACCAGCACCCTGGACAGCGTCGGCAGCCGGATCTCCGTGCAGTCGTCGCGCGACCGGGTCCTGCGGTTCCAGGGCGTGGATGCCGATGCCGTCAACTGGGGCTGGCTGTCCGACAAGGAACGGTTCGTCTTTGAGGCTTACGACCACGAGGACCGCCTCTCCACGCCCCTGCTCCGGGGCGATGCCCTCGGCAACCGGAGCCGTGACGGCAGGGACCTGGTGGCCGCAACGTGGAGCGAGGCCCTCACCCTCGCCGCCGATGCCCTGGGTGCTGCGCCTGCAGACCGGATCGCTGTGGTGGGTGGCGCCCGGCTCACGAACGAGTCCCAGTACGCCTGGGCCAAGCTGGCCAAGGGCGTGCTGGGGACCGACCACGTGGACGCCCAGTTGGGCGACGGCCTGCCCGCCGACGTGATCCTCGGACTGCCCCGCACCACCATCGACCGGGCCTGCACCCCCGGTGGCACCATCGTCCTGCTCGGGCCGGATCCCAAGGAGGAGCTCGGCGCCCTCTACCTGCGCCTGCGTCACGCCGTGGTCCACGACGACGCCACCCTGATAGAGCTCACCCCGCGCCGCACCGGGCTGACGGACCACGCCGCCCACTCGCTGCGGGTGCTACCCGGCGGGGCCGCCGACGTCGTGGCGGCCATGTTCGGCACGGGATCCCCGTCCGCTCGGGGCGGTAAGTCGGCCGAGGCGTTCGCCACCGCCGGGGCGATGCTGGCAGCCGCGACCGGTCCTGTGACCGTGCTGCTGGGTCGTCCTTCGCTGGCCGAGGCCGCGGGGCCGGTGGTCGACGCCGCCCTGGCTCTCCACGACCACCTGCCGGACGCCCGCTTCCTCTCGCTGCTGCGGAGGGGCAACGTGCACGGTGCCATGGACATGGGCCTGGCCCCGGGTCTGCTCCCGGGCCGGGCCACGCTGGCTGCCGCCGACCGGTTCGTGGATGCCTGGCCCGTCGTTCCCGCCGACCGGGGGCGCGACACCCTGGCGACCCTGCAGGCCGCGGCCGACGGCGAGGTCGACGTGCTGGTCCTACTGGGCGCTGACGTGCTGGCCGACGTCCCGGACAGCGACCTGGCCCGCAGGGCGCTGGACGGCGCCGGCACGGTGGTGGCCGTCGACCTCTTCGCCACGGCGACCGTGGCCCGGGCCGACGTGGTGCTGCCGGCCGCCGGACCCACCGAGGTCGACGGCACATTCACCAATCTGGAGGGTCGTGTGAGCCGGGTGGTCCGGAAGGTCACCTCGCCCGGGACGTCGCGCCCTGACTGGATGATCGCCGTGGACCTGGCCGACCGCCTCGGTGTGGACCTCGGGATCACGTCGGTCGACGACGTGTGGGCCGAGTTGGCCGGCGTCTCGGCCGTCCACGCCCACATCTCCTCCGAGGTCCTGGCAGCCGGCTCCACCGAGGGCGTCCTGGTGACCGGTGGCCTTGACCTGGTCCGACCGGTGGTCACCGCCGTTCCGACCCGCGGGCCCTCTGCACTGCGCCTGGTTGCCACCCGCGCGATGTACGACACCGGCGTGCTGGTCGCCCACAGCCCTTCGCTCTCCGGCCTGGCCCCGGGTACCAGGGCCGCGCTGGGGCCCACCGACATGGCCCACTGCGGCGTCGTCGACGGCCAGGAGGTCGACATCGTCGGCCCGAAGGGAACTCTCCGGATTCCAGTCGTCGCCGATCCCGGCGTTGCCCCCGGAGCGGTGCACCTCTTCGTGAACCAGTCGGGAATCGACGTGGGCGGCCTGGTCGACGCCGGGTCCCCGGTCACCGACGTGCGGGTGGTCGGGCGGTGAACCTCGTGACGCTCCCGGTCCCGCTGGTCCTGGCCGCCGACCCCCTGCTGGACGGCGCGATCGGGTTCAGCATCGTCTGCATCGTGCTGGTCAAGGTGGTGGTGGCCTTCACCCTGCTGCTCATATCGGTGATGCTCATGGTCTGGTTCGAGCGCAAGCTGTTGGCCGACATGCATAACCGGATCGGTCCGGCGGTGGCCGGCCCGTTCGGCATCCTCCAGACGCTGGCCGACGGCATCAAGCTGTTCTTCAAGGAGGACCTAGTCCCTGACAGGGCCGACCGGGTGGTGTTCAAGCTGGCGCCGTACCTGTCGCTGGTTCCGGCGTTCCTGGTGTTCGCCATCGTGCCCATCGGAGGCGACTTCACCGGCGACGGCACGGTCACCTGGTTCGGCGAGCGCACCTACCTCCAGGTGGCCGATCCGCCTGTCGGTGTCCTGTTCTTCCTCGCCCTGTCGTCCGTCGCCGTCTACGGCGTGATGCTGGCCGGCTGGTCCTCCGGATCCAAGTATCCGCTGCTGGGATCGGTCCGGGCCTCGGCCCAGATGATCAGCTACGAGGCGGCCCTCGGATTGGCCATCGCGACGGTCTTCCTGACCTCGGGTTCGCTGTCCACGCACGAGATCGTGGCCCGCCAGGTCTCCGGCAGTTGGAACGTGCTGGCAACCGGGGTGGTGCCCTTCCTGGTGTTCCTGATAGCAGGGACCGCGGAGTTGAACCGTCCGCCGTTCGACCTGGTCGAGGCCGAACAGGAGCTGGTCGGTGGCTTCCACACCGAGTACAGCTCGCTGCGGTTCTCCCTGTTCTTCCTGGCCGAGTTCATGAACGTGATCACCATGTCGGCAATCGCCGTGACCCTCTTCCTGGGCGGGCCGGCGGGCCCGGTCCTGACCGACACCCTGGGCTGGGTGTGGCCGGTGTTCTGGTTCAGCCTGAAGGTGTTTGTCTTCCTCTTCTGTTTCGTGTGGCTACGGGCCACACTGCCCCGCTTCCGATACGACCAACTCATGGACCTGGGCTGGAAGGTCCTCATCCCGGTTGCCCTCGGCTGGTTCTTGCTGATCGCCACCATGAACGTGGCCGACGACCTGGGCTGGCCGGTCCTTCCGGTCGTGCTGGTCGGCGTGGCGGTGCTGGTCTGTGCCGCGGCCCTGTTGACCGGCGCCATAGACAAGGCCCGGTACGACCGCCTGGCTGAGTCCGCCGACGAGGAGGCGGAGGTCTGATGGGGTACTTCCGCGGCTTCGCCGTGACGTTCCACAAGCTGTTCGAGAAGCGGGTCACCACGTCGTACCCGCGCCAGAAGCGGGCCAAGCCGGCCCGACTCCACGGTCGCCACGTGCTGAACCGGTACGAGGACGGCATGGAGAAGTGCATCGGCTGCGAGTTGTGCGCCGGCGTGTGCCCTGCCAGCTGCATCTACGTCCGGGGGGCCGACAACCCGGACGACGCACCGGTCTCACCCGGCGAGCGCTACGGCTTCGTATACGAGATCAACTACCTGCGCTGCATCCACTGCGACCTGTGCGTGGAGGCCTGCCCGACCGAGGCCATCACCGAGTCCAAGCTGTTCGAGTTCTCCTTCACCAACCGGTCGGACGCCATCTACACCAGGGCGGAGTTGCTGGTCGATGCCGAGACCGGCCGCCCGCAGCGTCTCCCGTGGGAGGACTGGCGTGACGGTGAGGACGAGATGACGTCGGCCTGGATGCGGGCAACCTCGTCCAGTGGCGACGCCACCTACTCGGGGCGGGTGGCGTGGTCAGGCGAGCTGGGCTACGGCGTCCGGCCACCCGAGGTTGGTCAGTCCGGGGACGGCGACGCGACCGATGGGGAGTCCGCCTGATGGACGCCGCCGTCTTCCTGATCAGCGCCGCCATCGTCCTGTGCGGCGCCGGTGGCGTGCTGGTGGCCCGCAACCCGGTCCACGCAGCCCTGTTCCTCGTCCAGACCCTGTTCGGCGTCGCCGTGCTCTTCGTGCTCCAGGACGCCACCTTCCTGGCTGCCGTCCAGATCATCGTCTACGCCGGCGCCGTGGTCATCCTCTTCCTGTTCGTGATCATGCTGCTGGGCGTGGACCGGGCCGAGGACCTCGGCGTGGAGCCGATCGTCGGGCAGCGGCCGGTCGCCGCGGTGGTCGGGGCGTCCCTCCTGGGGCTGCTCCTGACTGCACTGCTGGTCTCCGTCGACGGACCCACCGGTGCCCGGGGCGCCAACGCCCCGCTGGGCGATGCCGGCGACAACACCCGTCGCCTTGGCGAGGCACTGTTCACCGACCACGTCTTCGCCGTGGAGTTGACGGCCATCCTGCTGACGGTGGCCGTGGTCGGCGCCGTGGTGCTGGCGCGTAGGGTCCACGGCCCGCTGGCGCCACTGCCCGTGGTCGTCGTGGCCTCGGTGGTCGACGACCACGCAGACGACGGACCCCCGGACGACGACCCCCCGGATGACGGACCCCGGGACATTGATGGCGTACCCGACGGGGCCGACGGGGGAGCGGACACCTGATGGTGGTAACCACCTCCTGGTACCTGGCTCTGGCAGCGGTCCTCTTCTCGATGGGTGCCGTGGGTCTTCTTGTCCGACGCAACCCGCTGATCATGATCATGTGCGTCGAGTTGATGCTCAACGCCGTCAACCTGACCTTCGTCAGCCTGGGTTCCGACCTCGGAGACCTGGGCGGCCAGCTGTCCGTGTTCTTCGTGCTCGTGGTGGCTGCTTCCGAGGTGGTGGTCGGCCTGGCCGTGATCGTCGCGATCATGCGCCGGCGCCAGGGAGCCACGGCGGACGACCTCTCGGTGCTGCGGGGGTAGGGCGGTGGTCGACCTCGTGTGGCTCATCCCGGCGTTCCCGCTGGCCGGGTTCCTGATCCTGACGTTCGGTGGTCGTCGCCTCGGCGAGCCAGGAGCCGGCTGGCTGGCCACCGGCGCCATGGCCGGATCGTTCCTGGCGACCGTTGGCGTGTTCCTAGAGATGTCCGGTCGCGACGGCCACGATCGCCGGTCTGTCACGACCCTGTTCGAGTGGGTGCCGGCCGGTGACCTCACCGTCGACGTCGGGTTCCTGGCCGATCCGTTGTCGCTCACCATGTGCCTGTTCATCACCGGGGTGGGAGCCCTGATCCACCTCTACTCGATCGGCTACATGCACGGTGACGGCGGCTTCCGGCGGTTCTTCGCCTACCTGAACCTGTTCGCCTTCGCCATGCTGATGCTGGTGTTGGGCGACAACCTGCTCATCACCTTCCTGGGCTGGGAGGGCGTGGGCGCCTGCTCCTACCTGCTCATCTCGTTCTGGTTCACAGACGAGGCCAACGCCTCGGCGGGCAAGAAAGCCTTCATAACCAACCGGATCGGCGACTGGGGCTTCATGGTCGCCATATTCATGACCTTCTCCACGTTCGGGTCGATCGCCTACGTGGATGTCCTGGACACCACCGCGACCGGCACGGTGGCCACCTCGACGGCCACGTTCATTGCGGTGATGCTGTTCGTCGGGGCGATCGGCAAGTCGGCCCAGTTCCCGCTCTACCTATGGCTGCCCGATGCGATGGCTGGCCCGACCCCGGTCTCGGCCCTCATCCACGCAGCCACCATGGTCACCTCGGGGATCTACCTGCTGACCCGGGTGAACCCGATCATCGCGGACGCCGCCGACTGGGTCCCGACGCTCATCGCCTGGACAGGTGCCGGCACGGCCCTGTTCGCGGCGACCATCGCGGTGGCCCAGCGGGACATCAAGAAGGTGCTGGCCTACTCGACGATCAGCCAACTCGGGTACATGTTCCTGGCCGTCGGCTGCGGTGCGTACGTGGCGGCTGTGTTCCACATGGTCACCCACGCATTCTTCAAGGCCCTGCTGTTCCTGGGCTCCGGTTCGGTCATCCACGGGATGGACGGGGACCAGGACATGGCCCACTACGGCGGCCTCCGCCGGTTGATGCCGATCACCGCCGGGACGTTCGTGATCGGCTGGCTGGCCATCGCCGGCGTACCGCCGTTCGCCGGCTTCTGGTCCAAGGACGAGATCCTGGCCTTCGCCTGGAACGAGAACCCCCTGCTCTGGCTGGTAGGCCTGGTCACCGCCGTGCTGACCGCCTTCTACATGACCCGGCTGGTCATCCTCACCTTCTTCGGTCGACGGCGGTACGCCGACCCCCGACCGGACGAGGTGGAGGCTGCATGGGCCTCCGCCACCGCCGCCGCCGATGCAGCGGTGGCCGCCGCGTCCGCCGCCGTTGATGCCGCCACGGCGGACGCCGAAGCGCGGGGGGACGACCTGACGGCGCTCGAGGCCGTGGTTGCCGCACGCGACGCCCACGAGCAGGCCGTCGCCGCGCGGGACGGGATCCTGGCCGCCGCCGGGGCGCGTCCCGAGGTGGAGGCCATCGCCCTGGAAGGCGCACCCGACGTCGGACCGGTGGTCGACGGGTTGCCCGAGGCCGTCTCCAGCCGGGCCGACCACCACCCGCACGAGTCGCCCTGGACCATGGTCCTGCCACTTGTGGTGCTGGCTGCCCTGTCGGTGCTGGGCGGGCTGGTCCAACTGCCCTTCGCTGCTTCCACCAGGCGGCTGGAGCACTGGCTGGAGCCCACCCTGTTCGGCAACGAGGTCCACCTGTCGCTGCAGGGTGGCACCCTCTGGGTGCTGGCGGTGGTGGCGGTCGCAGGTGGCGCCGTCGGCATCCTGGTGGCCGTCCTCGCCTACCTGAAGCGCCGGGTCGACTACAGGGTCTTCGAGCGGCCCATCCTGGCCGAGGCCTGGCGCCTCGACCGCCGTGTGGCGGACTTCATGGGTGGACCCGGCCGGGTCGGCTTCGAGGCCACCGCCAACTTCGACTCATCTGTGGTCGACGGTGCCGTGAACGGCGTGGCCACGATGGTGAGGTCAGAGGCGGGCCTGCTGCGGCGGTTCCACAACGGCCTGGTCCGCACCTACGCAGCGGGCATCGGAGTGGGAGCGGTGGGCCTGGTCGTCTGGTTCCTGTCCAGGACGTCCTTCTGATGCCCGTGCTCGCTTCTGCCGGCGGCGACACGTTCGCCGTCCTCCCGGCCCTTGTCCTGGTGCCGGCGGTGGGCGCCCTGCTGGTCGCAGTCCTGCCCCGCAGGCGGCCCGAGCTGCTGAAGCTGGTGGCTGTGGCCACCTCGATGGTGGTGGCCGGCATGTCGGCCTGGCTGCTGGTCGCCTTCGACGTCGGCCGCGGGGCCGACATGCAGTTCGTGTTCCGCCAGACCTGGATAGCCGACCTGGGCGTGCAGTGGCTGCTGGCCGTGGACGGGATCTCCCTGTTCCTGGTGGCGCTGACCGGCGTGCTGTTCCCGATCGCCCTGCTAGCCGTCGATCCGGGGCACGACGACCGGGCCTACTTCGCATGGATGCTCCTGTTGGAGGCCGGTGTCATGGGCGTGTTCTGCGCCCTGGATCTGATGCTCTTCTTCCTCTGCTTCGAGGTCGTCCTCGTACCGATGTACTTCCTGATCGGACGGTGGGGCCACGCCGACCGGGCGTACGCGGCGACCAAGTTCTTCCTCTTCACGATGGCCGGCTCGGCCCTGATGCTGGTCGGCATCCTGGCCCTGGCGTTCCTCCACGCCGATGCCACCGGCGGCGGGCTGACCTTCGACCTGGTGGAGCTGGCCGAGGCCCAGAGCCTGGGCACCGCGACGGCCCGTTGGGTGTTCCTGTCCTTCGCCCTGGCGTTCGCGGTGAAGGTGCCGATCTTCCCGCTGCACACCTGGCTCCCGGACGCCCACACCGAGGCCTCCACGGCCGGCTCGGTGATCCTGGCCGGGGTGCTCCTCAAGCTGGGCACCTATGGGTTCCTGAGGTTCGGGCTGTACCTCTTCCCGGAGGCCTCGCACCACTTCGCTCCGGTGTTCCTGACCCTGGGCCTGGTGGGGATCATCTACGGAGCAGTGGTGGCCACGATGCAGCACGACCTGAAGCGCCTCGTCGCCTACTCGTCGGTGGCCCACCTCGGCTTCATCGTGCTGGGCACATTCGCCCTTAACACCGAGGGAATCGAGGGCGGCCTGCTCCAGATGGTGAACCACGGCGTCTCCACCGCCGCCCTGTTCCTGCTCGTCGGGATGATCTACGAGCGGCGTCACACCCGCCAGATCGACGAGCTGGGCGGCCTCCAGAAGGCGGCTCCGGTCATGGCGGCGATGTTCACCGTGGTCATGCTGTCCTCGATCGGCCTACCCGGCCTGAACGGCTTCGTCGGGGAGTTCCTGGTGCTGGTGGGCACCTTCAACGCCCACCGCTGGTTGGCCGTGGCGGCCACGGGTGGCGTGATCCTGGCAGCCCTGTACCTGCTCTGGGCCTACCAGCGGGTGTTCCACGGTCCTGCCGATGGCGGTAACGCCGAGATGCGGGACCTCAACCTCCGGGAAGGCCTTGTGATGGCCCCGCTGCTGGCGCTGATCGTGGCCATGGGCATCTACCCGAAGCCGGTCATCGAGAGGATGGAACCGGCGGTCGATGCCCTCGTCGCCCACGTCGAGGCCCATGTCGACGGGTTCCACGAGTCGACCAGCCGGTTCGGTGCCGACATCGCGGTGGACAGCGGTGAAGGCCACGATGCCGATGCCGGAGTTGGCCACGATTCCGATGGCGTCGGAGACGACCACTGATGCCGGCCATGGCCACCCCCGAGGTCCTCTGGTGGGCGCTCCTGCCCCTCCTGATCCTGTCCGTCGGCGGGTTCCTGCTGCTCACCCTGGCGTCGCTGTTCCGTCGCCTTCCAGAGGCCCTGCCCCAGGCCTGGACCGTGGTCACAGGCCTGGCCGTGCTGGTCGCCACCGTTCCGATGTGGGCGAGCGTGCAGGCCGACGGTCCGCGTTCGTTCCTGGGGGGAATGGTCGCCGTCGATGGTTCCACGGTGCTGGTCACCGCCACCCTCGCTGTGGCCGTGGTGGCCACCGCCCTGCTGGCCCGCCCGTACCTACGGCGCGAGGACCTCCCCGGCGTCGAGCTCTACGTGCTCCTGCTGCTGTCGGCGGCCGGCGGCGTGGTCATGGCATCGGCCGACGACCTGATCGTGCTCTTCCTCGGCCTGGAGATCCTCTCCATCGCCGTATACGTGCTGGCTGCCCTGCACCTGCGGCGCATCGAGTCCCAGGAGGCGGCGCTGAAGTACTTCGTGCTGGGTGCCTTCGCCTCGGCGTTCTTCCTGTACGGCGTGGCCCTGGTCTACGGCGCCACCGGCTCCACGCGCCTGGCCCGCATCAGCGTCCACCTGGCGTCGACAACCCTGGTCGAGGACGGGATGCTGCTGGCCGGCATCGCCCTGCTGCTGGTGGGCCTGGCCTTCAAGGTGGCCGCCGTGCCCTTCCACGCCTGGACCCCCGACGTCTACCAGGGGGCACCCAGCCCCGTGGTCGCCTGGATGGCGGCCGGCGTGAAGACGGCCGCATTCGCCGCGATGCTGCGGGTGCTGGTCGTCACCCTGGGCACGCACGCCTCGGACTGGCGTCCGGCCGTCGCGGCGCTGGCGGCAGCCAGCGTGGTCGTCGGTGCCTGGGTGGCGGTGCTGCAGACCGACGTCAAGCGGATGCTGGCCTACTCCTCGATCGCCCACGCCGGCTTCATCCTGCTGGGGGTGCAGGCGGCCAGCGACCGGGGAACCGCAGCGGTCTACGTGTACCTCGTCGTCTACACCCTCCTGGCCACGGGCAGCTTCGCAGTGGTCACCACGGTGGGCGGTCGGGGCGACGCCGACCACGGCCTGGACGCCTACAGGGGCCTGGCCCGCCGCCAGCCGGTGCTGGCCGGGGCCTTCACCCTGCTACTCCTGGGCCAGGCCGGGGTGCCGTTCACCGGAGGCTTCGTGGCCAAGCTGGGCGTGCTGGCCGCAGCGGTCGAGGGGCGTACCTACTGGTTGGCCATGGTGGCGATGGCGGCCGCCGCGGTGGCGGCCTTCGTATACCTGCGCATCCTCGTCGCCATGTACCTCGAGGACCCCGGAGCCGACTCCGTCGACCGCTCCGAGGTGCCCACCGGTGCCAGAGTCGTCGTCGGGGTCGCCTGCCTGGGCGTGCTGGTGGTCGGGGTCGCGCCGGGCCTCCTGCTGGACATCGCCGCCGATGCCGTTCCGGTGCTGGTGGGTGGCTGACGGGTGGTTTGGCGGAGCGCATACGGGTGCACCGGTACGGCCTTCGTGAACGTCCGACCGTCCGATAGCCTGCCCGGGACGCCCGGCCGGACAACCCGTCAGTCGTCGCCGATCCGCTCGACTCGTTAGGTTCTCCGCCCGTGTCCGACTTCCTTCGCAGCTGGCTGGTGGTGGTGGTGTTCGGCGGCCTCGCGGTGCTGCTGGTCTCGGCATTCCTGGGCCTCGGGAGCCTGCTGCGCCCCGAGCGCGAGACGCCGCAGAAGCGGATCACCTACGAGTCAGGCGTCGACCCGTACGGCGACATGTGGAGCCAGTCCAACATCCGGTACTACGTGTTCGCCCTGATGTTCGTGCTGTTCGACGTGGAGGCCGTCTTCATCTTCCCATGGGCCACCCGCCTCGAGGTCTACGGCGTCTTCGGCCTGGTCGAGATGGCCATCTTCATCTTCATCCTGGCCCTCGGACTGTTCTACGCCTGGCGCAAGCGCCTGCTGCGGTGGATCTGAGGGGGAGGGGGGCGTAGGAGATGGGTCTGGTCGAGAGCGGCAAGCTGCCGAAGCCGCTCACCAAGCTGCTCAACATCAGCCGCAAGTACTCGCTGTGGGTGTACCAGTGGGGTCTGGCGTGCTGCGCCATCGAGATGGGCGCTGCGTTCGCCTCGCCCCGCTACGACGTCATGCGCCTCGGCGTGATCCCGTTCCCGGCCAGCCCGCGCCAGGCCGACCTGGTGGTGATCTCCGGCACGGTGACCGACAAGATGGCTCCGGCCGTGCGACGCCTCTACGAGCAGATGCCGGAGCCCAAGTACGTGATCTCCATGGGCTCGTGCGCGAACTGCGGCGGTCCCTACTGGGACAGCTACTCGGTGACCAAGGGCGTCGACCAGATCATCCCGGTCGACGTGTACGTGCCCGGTTGCCCGCCCCGCCCCGAGGCACTGCTGGAGGGCATCGTGCTGCTCCAGGAGCGCATCGCCACCGAGGACATGACCGAACGCTGGACGGTTGATCCCATTGTCGTCACCTGAGGCCGGCGCCGCCTTGGACTCAGAAGCAGAGGCCCCGCCGGTCGACGAGCGTCGCGATGAGCTCGTCGCCGCGCTGGGCGCCGCGCTGGGCGACGGCTTCGTCGAATCCCATGTCGTACCCGGCATCGACGTCTGCGTCCGCGTCACCGCCGAGGCCTGGGTGGACGCCGCCCGCGCCCTGCGCGACCGCTGCGCCATGTCGTACTTCAACTTCCTCTCAGCCATCGACTGGATGCCATCGCCGTACGGCCGGGACATGGACGCCCAGGTCGACCTGGAGCCGGCCGTGGATGCCGCCCCGGCCGAGATGGGCTGGGGCCTGACCGGTGGCGAGACCCGGTTCCAGCTGCTGGCACGGGTCCACGACCCAGTCGGCCACCTGGGCGTGACCGTCAAGGCGGACCTGGTCGGCGACCGTCCCGAGGCCGATTCCTGGATTCCCGTGTACCCCGGCGCCAACTGGCACGAGCGGGAGGCGTGGGAGATGTTCGGCATCTCGTTCCGGGGCCACCCCAACCAGGTCCACATCTACCTTCCGTCCCACTTCGAGGGGAACCCGCTGCGCAAGGACTACCCACTGCTGGCCCGTCGGGTGAAGCCCTGGCCCGGCATCGTTGACGTCGAGCTCATGCCCGGCGGGGACGACGGCGACGCCGACGACGAGGCGGCAGGGTCGTGACCGCGCTGGGAGATCCCCGCCAGCTCGCCTACATCGCAGGCCAGGCCAGCGACGCTCGGGTGAACCTGGAGATCGAGACCGAGGGCATGACCCTCAACATCGGCCCCCAGCACCCGGCCACCCACGGCACGCTGCGCATCGTCGTGAAGCTGGACGGCGAGCGGGTGATGCGGGCCGAGCCGGTAATGGGCTACATGCACCGCGGCTACGAGAAGCTGGCCGAGGTCCGCACGTATCCGCAGGTCACGACGCTGATCAACCGCATCGACTGGCTGGGCAGCTTCGCCAACGAGGTGCCGTTCATCCTGGCCGCAGAGCAGATCATGGGCGTCGAGGCGCCACCGCGTGCCCAGTGGATCCGCACCATCCTGTTCGAGCTCTCCCGGATCGCCAACGTCGTCCTGTTCCTGGGCGACATGGGCGTGCAGCTCGGCGCCGTCACCCCGGTGTTCTTTGCCTTCCGCGACCGCGAGTTCGTCCTCAACCAGATAGAGGCGGTCACCGGCGGCCGGTTCCATCCCAACTTCGACCGCATCGGTGGCCTCAAGGACGACATCCCCAAGGGCTGGACCGAAGAGACCAGGGGGGTGCTGGGCCGGATCCGCACGTTCTGCGACGAGATGGAGGACCTGGTCACCGGCAACGAGATCTTCCAGTCCCGTACCCGTGGCATCGGCGTCATCCCGGCCGACGTGGGCCTGTCGTACGGCCTGTCGGGGGCCAACATCCGGGCCAGCGGCGTCGACTGGGACCTGCGTCGGGACGGCGGCATCGGCCTCGTCCACGACCAGCTGGACTGGAAGGTCTGGACGCATCCGGACGGTGACTCGTTCGCCCGCTACTGGGTGCGCCTCCAGGAGGTCCGCGAGGCGTGCAACATGGTCGAGCAACTCCTGGACGGCATCCCGTCGGGTCCGATCATGGCCAAGGTGCCGCGCATCATCAAGGTCCCGCCCGGCGAGGCCTACGTGGAGACTGAGAACCCCCTTGGCGTCATGGGCTAC
>Ga0208881_1000090_pt1 | contig 28414 bp, 26 predicted proteins | sample Knorr_S23_td_AAI_FD_185610 | JGI IMG/M metagenome (GOLD analysis project Ga0208881, IMG submission 185610) | Marine microbial communities from Southern Atlantic Ocean transect - Knorr_S23_td_AAIW_ad_876m_LV_B (SPAdes) (version 2) | ecosystem: Environmental > Aquatic > Marine > Oceanic | place... | reverse complement strand
TGCTGGACCTCTGGTCGGTGGACGACCTCACGGCCAGGGGCCACCTGGTGGCGGCGGGTGCCCGGGTGCTGGACCACCACGACCGGACGGTCACCGTGGCCATCCCCGCCGAGCGGGTCGGCGACGTGGCCGCCGCCCTCGGCAGGGGCGACCTGCTAACGGCCCTGGTGCCCGACTAGGCCGGGCCGACGTCGGGTCGCTCCGTCAGCGCACCTACGAGGCCAGGAGCCCTAGCACCCCCAGGCCGACTACCACCCGGTAGACGGCGAAGGGAGCCAACCCCACGCGTACCACCACGCGCAGCAGCAGGTGGACGGCCATCCCGCCACTCACGGCCGCGGCAACCATTCCGACGAGGATCGGACCCCACCACCCGGCGGGAACCGAGAGGTCGACCGCAGCGAGCAGCCCCGCTCCGGCGATCACCGGCAGGCTCATCAGGAACACCAGCCGGGCCGCGGCCTCCCGTTCGAGCCGCATCCCCCGGGCCAGGGACAACGTGATGCCCGAACGGGACACCCCGGGCTGGAAGGCCAGCCCCTGGGCGACGCCGAGGGCGACCGCCTCACCGAACGACAAGTCGTCGAACCCCCGCTCGCCAGGTCGGCGATCGGAGATCCAGAGCACGACGCCGAAGGCGATGAGGCACACCGCGACCAGCCACGTGCGATCGCCGAGGTCGCCGGTCGTCGACACCACTACCAGGCCCAGCAGGCCGGTCGGGACGGCGGTGGTGGCCAGCAGCCAGGCCGTCCGGGCATCGCCCACCAGCGGTCCCCTGGCCGCCAGCCAGCCGAGCCCGGCCGATCCGTACCGAACCACGTCGGCCCGCAGGTAGACCACGGCACCCAGCAGGGTACCCAGGTGGAGTGCAACGTCGAAGGCGTTCTCCAGGGACCCGTCGCCGCCGAAGTGGTCCCAGCCGAACAGCCACGGCACCAGCGCCAGGTGCCCGCTGGAGGAGACCGGCAGGAACTCGGTCAGGCCCTGGACCAGTCCCAGCAGGATGGCGTGGAGGATCGACACGGCCCGACCGACGGCGTCCCTAGACCCCGGACACCGTGAGTTCGCCGATGACCAGGGTGACCCCGGCCGCCCGCATCGGCAGCCACTGGACGTCGTCTCCAATGGCCGTCACGTTGTGGAGCATCTTCTGGATGGTCGAGGCGATGGTGAACTCGCGGACCGGCTCGGCCAGCTCCCCATCCCGGATCCGCAGGCCCTCGGCGCCCGTGGAGAAGTCCCCGCTCACCGGGTTCACCCCGGAGTGGAGGCCGCTGACCCCCTGGACCAGCAGGCCGTCCCGGATCCCGGAGATCAACTCGGCGGGCGACTGGTCGCCAGCCACGACGGTCACCGCACGGACACCCACGCCCGGGGTGGAGGAGTAGCCACGAACCGCCGAACCGGTCGACGAGGTACCCGCCCGGCGGGCCGTCTCGCTGTTGTGGACGAACCGCTCCAGGCGACCGTCGGCCAGCAGGACGTTGCGGCGCGTGGCCAGGCCCTCTCCGTCGGTCCCTGTCGCCGTGTAGGCCGCAGGATCCGTGGGATCGTCGATCAGCGTGAGAATCGGGGCGGCGACGTCCTCCCCGAGCCGTTCGGCGAACAGCGATCGACCCTTCTGGACAGCCTCGCCGCTGAGCGTACCGCCCACGATCCCCAGGAACTGGGCGCTGACCCAGGGGTCAAGCACCACGGTCATCCGGCCCGAGGGAGGCTTCACCGCTCCCAGCATCCGGGTGGAACGCTCAGCCGCCTCGGCCGCCGCCGCTGCCACGTCCAAGTCGCCGGGCTGGCGTCCCAGCGAGAAGCCGAAGCCGGTCTGGGTCTCGCCGTCCTGCTCGGCCAGGGCGTAGGCCGCCAGGAAGCACCCGGTCTCGCGGCTGGTGGAGCGGATCCCGGTGGTCGTGGCCACCGCGCTCTCCGAGACCGAGTCGGAGTACTCGGCCGACTCCACCCCGCTGATGCGATGGTCGGCCGACCGGGTCAGGCGCTCCAGGTCCAGGGCCAGCTGCACCTTGGCGTCGGTCGGGTGGTCCAGAACCGACGCCCTGTAGAGGTCCATCTCGGCCGGTGCCACGCCGTCCGGCTCGGCCAGGGCGCAGTGCTCGTCGGGGGTGGCGAAGCCCAGGTTGTCCCGAGCCTCCCGCAGCACCTCGGCCAGGGCATCCGGGTCCAATGTGCCCGCGTATGCGAAGCCCTGGCGCCCGTCTCGGACCACCCGGACCCCGACACCGCGGGACTCGGCGGCTGTCAGCGACTCCACCTCACCCTCGTACGCCCTCACCTCGGTCTCGCGTTCGTGGACGACCACGGCCTCGACCTGCTCGCCGGACTCGGCCCATCCGACGATCCGCCCGGCGATGTCCAGCAACTCGGACACCTCAGGCCGCCGTTCCGCCGACCGTCAACCTGGCCACCCGGAGGGTCGGGGTCCCGTCCCCGACCGGGACTCCCTGGCCGTCCTTGCCGCAGGTTCCCGGCGAGCCCATGGCGAAGTCGCCGGCGATGGCGTCGATGTCTCTCAGTACCGCCGGACCGTTGCCGATCAGGTTTCCGTCCCGGATCGGGGCGGTGAGACGACCGTCCTCGATCAGGTAGGCCTCGGTCATGCCGAACACGAAGTCGCCGGTGGCCGTGTTCACCTGACCGCCGCCCAGCTGGGCCACGTACACGCCCCGGTCGGTTCCGGCGAGGATCTCCGCCGGGTCGTCGTCACCGGCCTCGAGGTAGGTGTTGGTCATGCGAACCATGGGGAGGTGCCGATAGCTCTGACGGCGACCGTTCCCCGAACTCTCCCGGCCCTCCTTCCGGGCGCGCAGGTGATCCCACATGTAGTCGGCGAGCACGCCGTCCCGGATCAGGACGTTTCGCTGGGCCGGCCGACCCTCGTCGTCGATCGCGTAGCGACCCCACTCGCCGGCCATCGTGCCGTCGTCGACGAGGCTGACCATCGGAGCGGCGACCACCTCGCCGCGGCTGCCCGCGAAAACGGACGCCGCCTTTGCGATCAGGTCGGCCTCCAGGCCGTGCCCGCACGCCTCGTGGAAGAGCACACCCCCACCACCCGGTCCGACCACCACCGGCATCTCGCCACTGGGTGCCGGCACCGCATCGAGCTTGGTCAGCGCCCTCCCGGCAGCCAGCCGGGCCAGCTCCTCCACGTCGATCCGGTCGAACAGCTCGAAGCCGACGGTGTGGCCCACCGACTCCCGGCCGGTCTGGAGGCCCGAGTCGCCACTGGCCACACACGACACCGAGAAGAGGGTGCGTATCTGTCGATCGCCCGTGAGGAGGCCGTCGCTGTTGGCGACCTGGATGCGCCGCTGGCTGTCGGCATACCGGGCGGTGACCTGCGTGATGGCGCCGTGGCGTGACCGCGCCGCGTCGTCGGCCCGGGCCAGCAGGGCCACCTTCCGGGCCTTGGGCACGTCGGACGGGAGGACCTCGACCACCGCCGGCCCAGGACCGGTGGCGGCGTCCAGTGCGACGACGCGGATGCCCGCTCCCCCGCCACGCGCCGCCGCGGACGCAGCGGTGGCGGCGGCCCGCAGACCAATCTGCGACACGTCGGCGGTGTGGGCGAACCCGGTGGTCTCCCCCACCACCACCCTGATGCCGGCCCCCCGGTCGCGACCGCTGGTCAACTCCTCGATGCGACCGTCGTCGAGCACCGCCGAGGTGGACCGGCGGTCCTCCACGAACACCTCGGCGAATTCGCCCCCCGTGGCCAGGGCCACACCCAACGTGTCCTGGAGGAGTCGGGGGTCGAGCATCGGCTCGGCGCCGCCGGTCCTGTCCGTCATCTGCACCATCGTGCCCTCCAACGCCCCGTCGATCATGTCAGCCCGGTCTCCCCCAGGCACCGGACGGATGCGTAGGGTACCCGTCGTGCCCCCGATGCCCGGGTTGCGCGGCCGGGCCGCGCACACCGTGACCGACGCCGACACAGCCATCGCCCTCCGCTCCGGTGAGGTCCCGACGCTCGGCACCCCGCGCCTGGTGGCCCTCCTCGAGGAGGCGACGGTCGCCGCACTGGCGGGAGAGCTGAACGAGGGCGAGACCAGCGTGGGCATGCGGATCCACATAGACCACCTAGCCCCCTCCGGCCCGGGCACCGGCGTGTCCGCCGAGGCGGTCCTGGAGGCGGTCGAAGGCCGACGGTTGACCTTCGCCGCCACGGCAACGGTCGGCGACGCCGTGGTGGCCACGGCCAGCATCGTCCGGGTGGTCGTCTCGACCGAGCGGTTCCTGGGTCGCGTCGGCGGAGAGGCCAACTGATGCCGGCCACGGCGTCGCCCACCGAACGATACGACGTGACCGACCGACCCCCGACGACAGCCGGCTCAGGCCGGCTCGGCCGGCCCGCCGGCGCCGGGACCGGGCTCTACTGGTGGGCCGAGATCATCCTGATCCTGGCCTTCTACGTCGTCTACTCGGCGGTACGGAACCGCTTCGGTTCGGAGTCGGTCGAGCCAGCCGAGGCGTTTGTCAACGCCGAGCGGGTCATCGACCTGGAGGAGGCGATGGGCCTCTACCTGGAGCCGGGGCTCCAGGCGGCCTTCCTGGACCACCGGTGGTTCATCCAGTTCTGGAACCTCTTCTACGGCACCTTCCACTTCGGCCTCACGGTGTTCGCCCTCATCTGGATCTACCGGCGCCACCCGCACCTCTACGCCCGCCAGCGATCCACCTTCCTGTGCACGACGGGCCTGGCCGTGGTCGGCTTCGGGCTCTTCCCGCTGATGCCCCCCAGGCTGCTCTCGGACTGCGGAGAGTTCGGTGCCTGCCTCGCCGCCCTCTACCCGTTCGTGGACACGGTTTCCGACATCGGCGGCCTGTGGTCGTTCGACTCGGGCACGATGCAACGGGTCAGCAACCAGTACGCGGCGATGCCCAGCCTCCACTTCGCCTGGGCCGCCTGGTGCACGGTGGCGTTGTGGCCAATCGTGGCGTCACGCACCGGCCGAATCCTCGTGGTCGCCTACCCCCTGGCCACCCTTTTCGCCATCGTGGTCACCGGAAACCACTTCTGGATCGACGCGGTGGGGGGCCTTGTGGTGCTGGCCGCGGGCCACGTGCTGTCCGGCCTGCTGGTGGTCGGCTGGAGGCGCTGGCAGACCCCGGCCCGAATGCCCTGAGCGCGGCGGGTGCACCGGAATGCACCCCGGCTAGCGTGGACCCCTGGTTCCACCCCGGAACCCGACGTCTCGATCCGGATCCACCGGACCCGTCACCCCGATCGGACTGGGCGCCCATGCGACTCGACTCAATCCGGACTCCCACCGACCTGCGCGACCTCGGACCCGACGAGCTCGGTGCCCTGGCCGCCGAGATCCGCGAGCGAATCGTGGAGACGGTGGGCCGCACCGGCGGCCACCTCGGGTCCAATCTGGGAGCAGTAGAGCTGACGCTGGCCCTCCACAGGGTGTTCGACAGCCCACGGGACGTCATCCTCTGGGACACCGGCCACCAGACCTACGTCCACAAGCTACTCACCGGCCGGAACGTCGGATTCGACGGCCTCCGCCAGGCCGGCCTGATGTCGGGATACCCGTCACGCGCGGAATCCGCCCACGACTGGATCGAGAACTCCCACGCCTCGACTGTGCTCGCCTACGCCCATGGCCTGGCCACGGCCCAGGCCACGACCGGCGAGGGACGTCGGGTGGTGGCCGTGATCGGCGACGGCTCCATGACCGGGGGCATGGCATTCGAGGGACTGAACAACCTGGGCCACAGCGGCCTCCGAGTCACCGTCGTGCTGAACGACAACGGCCGCTCCTACGCTCCGACGGTCGGCCGTCTGTCGGACAACCTCATCAGGATCCGCTCCAACCCGACCTACATGCGCCGCCAGCGTCGGCTGGAGGACCTGGCCGAGAGCCTCCCGTGGGTGGGTGAGCTGGTCGAGCGGAGCATCAGCGCCACCAAGGCCGCCCTGCGTGAGATGTTCGAGCCCACCGCCTTCTTCGAGGCCCTGGGCGTGCACTACCTGGGCCCCTTCGACGGCCACGACATCGCCGAGATCGAGGCAGCCCTCACCAACGCATCCGAGTTCGACGGCCCGGTGGTGGTCCATGTGCTCACCCAGAAGGGCCGCGGCCACGCTCCGGCCGAACAGGACCCGATAAAGCACATGCACGACACCGGGGGTGTGAGGGCGGGGAGCTACACCGCCGCGTTCACCGAGTCGATCCTGAAGGCAGCCGAGTCACGACCCGAGGTCGTGGCGATCACGGCGGCCATGCCGGACTCAACAGGGCTGCTGCCCTTCAGGGACCGGTTCCCGGACCGTTGCTTCGACGTCGGCATAGCCGAGCAGCACGCCGTCACCGCAGCGGCCGGCATGGCCATGGGCGGGCTGCGCCCGGTCGTCGTGCTCTACGCCACGTTCCTGAGCAGGGCCTTCGACCAGGCCAACCTGGATGTGGGCCTCCACGGCCTACCGGTGCTGTTCTGCCTCGACCGGGCAGGCATCACCGGCGACGACGGCCCCTCCCACCACGGCGTGCTGGACATGGTCCTGTTGTCCAAGGTTCCCGGCATGACAATCCTGGCGCCATCCTCCTACCAGGAGCTCCAGCAGATGTTCGAGGACGCCATGTCGATCACCGACGGACCGGTGGCCATCCGCTGGGCGAAGACCCCCGCCCCCCACGTCGGCTGGGACGAGGTCGGTAGGGGCCTCTCGGCCCGCCGGGTGGTCGCAGCCGGAGACCGGACGGTCTGCCTACTGGGCGCCGGCAAGATGCTTGCTGCCGTCGTCGAGGCCGCCGGAATGCTGGCCGCCGACGGCGTCGACGCCACTGTCTGGGATCCCCGCTGCATCCGCCCGCTGGATCCGGTCATGCTGGAAGACGCCGCCGACCATCGACTCGTGGTCACGGTGGAGGACGGCTTCCGGGAGGGCGGCTTCGGCGCCGGGGTCCTGGACGACCTCTCCAGCCGGTCGCCGGCCACGGAGGTGGCCGTGCTCGGTGTGCCGGTCGCCCACCACGCCCACGGGAAGGTCGACGACCTGCTGGCGTCGTTCGGCCTGGACGGTCGAGGGATCGCCGAGACGGTCAGGAGCCGGCTGGGCTGAGTGCTTCAGGCGGGGGCGGACCCCTGCCTCAGGTGAAGAAGGGGTTGTCCCCGGCCGCGTGGTCGGTGGCGTCCACCACCTCGACGATCTCCGGAATGGCCTCGAGGATCGCCCGCTGAATGCCCTCGGTGAGCGTGGCCTGGCTCATGGCACAGCCCTGGCAGCCCCCGCCCATCGTCACGTAGGCGGTGTGGCCGTCCACGCCGACCAGGGTGGCGAAGCCCCCGTGGGAGGCCAGCATCGGGTTCACGTTCTGCTCGAGCAACTGGGCGATCCGCTCGGGCACCTCGCCCTCCAGGACCAGCTCGCCGACGTCACCCAACGGGTTCGGGCGGTTCGGGTTGCGGATGATCAGGCCCCCCTGCGCCGGATTGCTCGGCAGGTCGAGGGTTGCTCCGGCGAGCTTGGTCCGGCTCTCGTCGCCCACCGCCATCTGCAGGTCACCGACCTCCCAGCGGTGGCTGTCGGCAGGCAGCTCGTCCACCGGGGTGAACGCGAGGTCGTACACGTAGTCGACCCCGGAGACGCCGGTCACCTCGATATGGAGGGCCAACTCCGCAGAATCGTCCTCGCCGTCACGGACCTCCAGGACCTTTGCCAGCGCGGCGTCGGTGACGACCATGACCGGCTCGGCCGTGACTTCTCCAGCTTCCAGGGTGGACTGCTCGCTCATGGCCTCAGGATAACCGGAAGGGCCGCTCCGCGCTTCGGCCTTCCCAACATGCGGGGGATAGGTTCTCCGGCCATGAACGACACCGGGCCCACCGCCTCTCCTGTCACCGTCCGTCGGGACGGCGATGTGGCCGTCATCGACCTGGACGACGGCAAGGCCAACGCCCTGGGCCACGTGGCGATCGCCGCCCTGCTCGCCGCCCTGGACGCCGTCGACGCCGACGGAGCCGATGCCGTGGTCCTGGCCGGTCGACCCGGCCGGTTCTCGGCGGGTTTCGACCTCAAGGTGATGCAGTCGGGCCCCGAGGAGGCCCGCAGGATGCTCGCCGCGGGCGTCGACCTCTTCCTGCGGACCTACATGTTCCCCCGTCCCGTGGTGGCGGCCTGCACCGGACACGCCATCGCCGCCGGCGCCATCATCCTCATGTCGACCGACTTGCGCGTCGGCGCCGCCGGCGACTTCAGAATCGGCCTACCCGAGGTGACCATCGGCATGCCGCTGCCGTTCTTCGCCACCGAGCTGGCCCGGGACCGCATCTCGAAGCGGCACCTCTCACAGGTGTTCCTGGGCCGCATGTACGACCCGGAGGCCGCCACCGACGCCGGCTTCCTGGACCAGGTTGTCGACGCCGACGCCGTGATCGACGCCGCGGTGGATCGTGCCCGGACGCTTACCGGGGTCAGCCGTGGCGGCCTGAGACGCACCCGTGTCACCTCGCGCGGGGCGGTCGCCGAAGCCATCCGGGCGGGCCTCGACGACGACCTCTCCCACTTCTCCGTCGAGGGCTAACCGGGCCGGAACCGGTGATCGAACGGGCCACGGACACCTCGATGACCGACCCCTACGACGGGATCCTGCTGGTGGCCTTCGGCGGCCCAGAGGGACCTGACGACGTCGGACCGTTCCTGGCCCGGGTGACCGCCGGGCGCTCCATACCTCCCGACCGCCTGACAGAGGTGACTGACCGCTACCTGTCGGTCGGTGGGCGGTCGCCGCTCAACGGGCGGATGCGCTCCCTGCTCTCCAGGCTCCGAGGCGAGCTGGCCTCCCGCGGCATCGACCTCCCGGTCTTCTGGGGAAACCGGAACTCCGCCCCCCTGCTGGCCGACGCCGTGGCCGAAATGGCCGACGCCGGGGTACGGCGGGCCCTGGCGTGGATCGCCTCGCCCTACGCCTCGTACAGCACGTGCCGACAGTACGGAGAAGACCTGGAGGCGGCTCGGGCGGCGGTGGGCCCCGGCGCACCCGCCATCGACCGGATCCGGCGCCACCACGACCACCCCGGCCTGATCGGGCCGGCCGCCGATCGCCTCTCGGAGGCACTGGACCGCCTGCCGGCCAGCCGCCGGGATCGGGCCCACTTCCTGTTCAGCGCCCACAGCATCCCCACCCACATGGCCGCCACATGCGACTACGTAGCCCAGGTCCAGGAGGTGGCGCGGTTGGTGGCCGGGCGGGTCGATCCGGCCGGCCGGCACTCCCACGAGGTGGTGTGGCAGTCGAGGAGCGGAGCACCGCAGGTCCCCTGGCTGGAACCCGACGTCGGCGACCGAATCGAAGCCCTCGCGGCCGACGGCGTGAATGCGGTGGCCGTCTCGCCCGTCGGGTTCCCCGTCGAGAACTTCGAGATCGCCTGGGACCTGGACACCGACGCGGCCCGCCGGGCCGACGGAGTCGGCGTGGCCTTCGCCCGCGCCGCTGCCGTCGACGACGACCCGCGGTTCGCAGGCATGGTGGCGGACCTCGTCGTCGAGCGCCTCGGAGGACCGACCAGCAGCAGTCGACCGGGCCTGGGCACCCTGGGCACGCCACCCGACACCTGCCCAAAGGACTGCTGCCCGGATCTCCGACGCTGAGGCCAGCCGGGGGGATCCCCGAATGCCAGTGGCCTGACGGGTATTTTCGATGGTGATGAACCACGCGCGGATCGCCACCGAAGCCCTCCGCTTCCGGCTTGGCACGCTGGCCACCAGGGTGGATGGCCCGCAGGGCCTGAACCCCGAGGAGGCCGGGGACATCCTGGTCACCTGCGGCGACCCGGGCGTCGACCAGGCGCTGCGGATGCTCGGCCAGACCTGGCAGCAGGCCGGGCTCGTGCCCGAGGCCATCGACCTCCCATGGTCGGCGGGCGATGCCGCCCGTCTCCGCTCGGTAGGTGGCACGGCACTGCTGGACGCACTCGACGAGCTCGTCACCGGCGTCTCCCGCTGCCGCTTCCGGGACTGATCCGGCCACCCGGACGCCGGCCGGGACGGTGCCGCGGCGCGGCCGACGGGCCGCAGTACGGTCCACCCGAGGCCCCGGCGGGCGCTGTCGCACCCGTGCGCCATGCTCGTCGGACGGCGACCGACCTGACCACGAGCGACCACCGAGCCCCATGAGCAAGCAGCAGAAGCTCCTCCCCGAAGATCAGTCATTCGCCCGCGAGGTGGTCGAGGTGCCAGTCGCCGAGGAACTCAAGGAGTCCTTCCTCGCCTACTCCCTGTCGGTCATCACCGCCCGTGCGATACCCGATGTGCGCGACGGCCTGAAGCCCGTGCAGAGGCGGATCCTCTACTCGATGCTCCGAATGGGAGTCCGGCCCGACACCCCGCACCGCAAGAGCGCCCGGGTGGTCGGCGACACCATGGGTCGCTACCACCCCCACGGAGACGCCGCCATCTACGACGCCCTGGCACGTATGGGCCAGCCCTTCTCCCGGGGCATGACCCTGATCGACCCCCAGGGCAACTTCGGCTCACTGGACGACCCTCCGGCCGCATCCCGCTACACCGAATGCCGCCTGACCGCTGCCGCCATGGCCATGGTCGGGGAACTCGACGAGGACACCGTCGAGTTCCGACCCACCTACGACGGCGAGGCGACCGAGCCCGGATACCTGCCCGCCCTACTACCCAACCTCCTGCTCAACGGCACCACCGGAATTGCCGTGGGCATGGCGACCAACATGCCCACCCACAACCTGGCCGAGGTCCACGCCGCGATCACGCTCACGATGAACAAGCGACGGCCGAAGCCCACAATCGACGAGATGCTGGCCGTGCTCCCCGGTCCCGACTTCCCCAGCGGCGGCATAGTGGTCGACGACGGCATCCGCGAGGCCTACGAGACCGGCCGCGGGACCATACGCATCCGGGCCCGGGCGCACGTGGAGGACATCGGCCGGGGCCGCCAGGCCATCGTGGTCACCGAACTCCCGTACCTGGTGGGGCCCGAGCGTGTGATCTCGAAGCTCAAGGAGTTGAACGAGGCGGGACGGGTGACGAGCATCGCGGACTTCAAGAACCTCTCGGATCGCCACACAGGACTCCGCCTCCAGGTGACGGTCAAGCCCGGCCACAACCCCCAGGCCGTCCTGGGCGAGCTGTACCGCCTGACGCCGCTGGAGGAGACGTTCGGCATAAACAACGTCGTCCTGGTCGATGGCGAGCCCCGCACACTCGGGATCCACGAGATGTGCCGTCACTACATCGACCACCGCCTCGACGTGGTGGTGCGCCGCACACGCCACCGGCTGGCCAGGGCCGAGGAGCGACTCCACCTGGTGGCCGGCCTCCTCATGGCTCTGGAGATCATCGACGAGGTGGTGGCCATCATCCGCGGCTCGGAGGACGCGGCGACGGCGCGCGACGGCCTCATGGATCGTTTCGACCTCAGCCGGCTCCAGACCGACCACATCCTCGACATGCCCCTGAAGCGGCTCACCGCACTGGAGACCCGTCGCCTGCTCGACGAGCGGGACGACCTGGAGGCCTCCATCCGCGACTTCACCACGCTCCTCGGCTCCGAGAAGCGGCAAAGGACGCTGGTGCTGGACGAGTTGGCCGAAGCCGTGAAGTCGTTCGGGCGTCCCCGCCGGACCGAGATAGTCCATCCGGACGACCTGCCGGTGTTCGACTCCGTGACAACGACTGAGGACGTCGACGACGAGCCGTGCGTGGTCACCCTGTCGACCTCGGGCCAGATAGCGCGGTCGCCGGTCGACGGCGCGAAGCGTGCCACCCCTGGTCGGCACGACGTGCTGGTCGCCTCGCTGCTCACCCGCACGACGGCCACCGTCACCGCGGTCACCTCCGACGGCCGCGCCCTGCAGGTCGCGGCCGCCGAACTGGCCGACGGCGCCGGACGAGCGCGCGGAGCCGGGGCCGCCCAGGCGTTCGGAACGAACCGCGGCGAGGTCATCCACACCGTGGTAGCCGAGGGCGATGAGCACCTAGTGGTCGTCACGGCCAACGGCGTCGCAAAGCGGCTCACCCAGGACGAGGTCCGGGCCACCAGGAGCGGCAAGCCGCTCCTGAAGCTCCGGCCCGGAGATCGAGTGGTGGCAGCCTTCACCGCCCACGACGGCGTCGACCTCGTCATAGTCGCCTCCGACGGCCAGGCCCTCCGTACTCCGGTCGACGCCGTCAGCGTCCAGGGTCGGGGCGCTGCAGGCGTGGCCGGCATGAAGCTGCGGAGCGGAGTGGTCGTCGTGGGCGCTGCACCTGTCCTTGGCGACGACACCCTGATCACGGTGACCGACACCGGCGGTGTCAAGGCCACCCCCCTCTCGGAGTTGGAGGCCAGGGGTCGGGGCGGCATCGGCGTCCGGGTCTCGAAGCTGGCCGACGGGTCGGCCTTGTCATTGACACACATCGGGCAACCCATGGGCCTGCTCGCCATCATGGGCACCGACGAAGACCCGCGCAGGCCCGACCCGAACCCCGTCCCCCTGATCCTGGAACCCACCAGGCGGGACCTCGTGAGCACCGCCTCGGAACGCCAGATCCTCGCCATCGGCCCAGCCAGGTGGTGATGGTGCCCCCCGCAGCAACCCGGAAGGCCGCCGGGAAGAAGAAGCCGACAGCAGCAACCCGGAAGGCTGTCGGGAAGGGCGGCAACGGCTACGACGCCGACGCCATCCAGACCCTGGAGGGCATGGAGGCGGTCCGCAAGCGTCCCGGCATGTACATAGGCGGCACGGGTTCGCCGGGATTGATGCACCTGGTCTGGGAGCTGATGGACAACGCCGTCGACGAGGCGGCAGCCGGCTACGCCAATCGCATCGAGATCACCCTGCACCGCGACCACTCGGTCGAGGTGGCAGACAACGGCCGTGGCATCCCGATCGACCGGCACACCAAGCGCAAGGTCTCGGCTCTCGAGGTCGTTCTCACCGAGCTGCACGCCGGCGGCAAGTTCGGCGGCGGCGCCTACGGCGCGTCGGGCGGGCTGCACGGGGTCGGCGCATCGGTGGTGAACGCCCTCTCCGCCAAGCTGGTGGCACAGGTGGATCGTGACGGGTCCACCCACGAGCTGGCCTTCCGGGAACGGGTGGCGGGCCAATTCTCCGGGTCGTCGTTCACGGCGGGCCACCATCTGGAGAAAGTCAAGCGGATCTCCAGGAACAAGACGGGCACGCGCATCCGCTTCTGGCCGGACCGCGAAATCTTCGACTCCGAGGCACGCATCGACGCCGACCAGGTCCGGGCGCGGGTCGTCCAGGCCTGCTTCCTGGTGCCCGGCGTGAAGATCCGCGTTGTCGACAAGCGGGCCGGGGGCTCGGCGGATCCGTTCGAGTTCGTGTCCCGTGGCGGCCTTGCCGACCTCGTCGACCACCTCTCCACCGGCGGCAACGCCTGCGAGGTGATCACGCTGTCGGGCATCGACACCTTCGAAGAGCGGGTGCCTGTGGACGGCAAGATGAGCGACGTCGAAAGGGAATGCATCGTCGAGGTGGCCCTCCGGTGGGTGAAGGGCTACGAGACGAGGGTGGAGTCGTTCGTAAACACGATCCCCACCAGCCAGGGCGGCACGCACACCGCTGGCTTCGACCGAGCCCTCACCAGGGCCGTGAACGACGTCCTGTTGAAGGACACCCGCAAGTTGGCCAAGCTGGCCAGGGAGAACAACCACCGGGCCACCAGGGAGGACGTCCAGGAGGGCCTGGTTGCCGCCTGCAAGGTCGTGTTCCCGGAACCGCAGTTCCGTGGCCAGACCAAGCAGGAACTGGGCACACCGGCCATCGAGAAGATCGTCTACGACGTGGTCAAGCGGGGCATCACGGACTGGTTCAGCGGTAGCGGCCCCAAGACGCACATCACCGCCGTCCGGGACAAGCTGGCCAACGCGGTCATTAACCGGGTGAGCTCTAGGCAGCTGCTGGAGACGCGCCGCAGGGCGGCGAGCATGGGCTCGACGGGCATGCCCGACAAGTTGGCAGACTGCCGGACCCACGGTCCGGACTCCGAGCTGATCATCGTCGAGGGCGACTCGGCCGCCGGGCCGGCCAAGGCCGGACGCAACGCCGAGTACATGGCCATCCTCCCGCTGCGAGGCAAGGTCGTGAACGCCGGCAAGGCGACCCTAAAGCAGGTGCTGGACAACGCCGAGGCCCAGGCCCTCTTCACGGCGATCGGTGCCGGTTCCGGAAAGGACTTCGACCTGGACGCCGCCCGGTACGGCCGAATCGTGATCCTCTGCGACGCCGACGTGGACGGCAGCCACATACGGTGCCTGCTCCTCACCCTGATCCACGAGTACATGCGACCCCTGTTGGAAGCCGGTCGCGTGTACGCGGCCCAGCCGCCCCTCTACTCCTGCCGTATGGGCGACACCATCTACCGGGCCTTCTCTGACGGGGAACGCGACGAGATCACGGCCAGGTTGACCAAGGGGGGACGCAAGGCCGAGAACCTGAGGTGGAACCGCTTCAAGGGGCTGGGCGAGATGAACGTCGAGGAGTTGGCAGAGTGTGCCCTCGACCCCGAGACCCGCATCCTCAAACGCCTGACCATGGCGGAAGGCGCGGCCGCCAAGCAGGCCTCCGAGCTCTTCGACATCCTGATGGGGACCGACGTGGGCAGGCGCCGCGACTACCTGGTCGCAAACAGCGCCCTGCTGGATCCCGGCGTCCTCGACATCTAGGACGCCGACCGTGCCCGACCTGCCCCGCTCCTTCTCGCCCTCCTCTGCCGGGACCTGGAACCAGTGCCCCCAGAGGTGGCGCTACCGCTACATACAGAAGCTCCCCGACCCGCCGGGTGAACCGGCCCTGCTGGGAACGTTCGCCCACCGCGTGCTGGAACTGCTGTGTGCCGAGGCGGCGGCGGACCGTACCGTCGAACGCGCCAGGGAACTGGCTGGACAAGCGTGGCCGGAAACGGCGGACAACCCCGAGTTCCAAGCCCTCGGACTCGACGACGACGCCCAGCGGGCCTTCCGCTGGCGTGCCTGGACGGCCATCCACGGACTCTGGTCGCTTGAGGACCCCGCCGGTGTCGACGTCCGGGCCACCGAACAGAGGGTCTCGGCCGACGTGGCTGGCGTGCCGTTCTTCGGCATCGTGGACCGGTTGGACGCCGACGAGGACGGCCTGGTCATCACCGACTACAAGTCGGGTAGGACACCACGACCCCCGGAGCGGTCGAAGTCTCTGGACCAGGTCCTGCTTTACGCGGCTGCCGTTGAGGACAGCACCGGCGAGCGCCCACACCGCGCCCGGCTGCTCTACCTCGGCAACGAGATCATCGAGACCGCCGTCACCGTCGACGCGCTCGGCGCCACTACCGGCAGGTTCTCCGAATCGTGGCGTCAGGTCGGCGAGGCATGCGCCGAGGACCGGTTCGAGACCCACACCGGGCCGCTCTGCGGTTGGTGCCCGTACGTCGACCGCTGTGAGGACGGGGGACGTGAGGTGAGGCGCCGGGTGGCCGCCGGCCGGATGCGGGAGGACGCTCCCGCCAGGGTCCTGCTCGGCCTCTGACCGCCGGCGTTCAGTCGGCCCTGCGGCGTCGGCGCCACATGGCCAACACCAGGGCAAACACCGCAACCGCACCGAGCACCCCCAGCCTGTGCAGCAGGTCGGCACGTTCGTCGGTCATCTCGACCGGTGGCGCTTCGAAGGGCCTGAGACCATCAGCTGGATCAGACACCGGGGTCCCGTTGCCGGCCGCCGGTGCCTCACTCCCAGCCGCCGGCAGGTCCGCCTCCCGATCCGGCACGGCCTCCAGCAGGCCGTCCACCGGACTGTCCACCGATGGCGAGGGTCGGGTCCGACGAGCCTGCGGGTCATAGGTGGGCATCAGGTGGGGCTCCCCGGCATCGGCGACTTGGTTCCGGGCCGTGACCGGGATCCCGTCTGCGGGAGTCGGTCGAGCAGTACATCGAACTCGGCGGCCGCCTCGGCCGCCCCCGGGCGTCGACCCAGGGCATGAATTGGCAGTGATTGGGCAGCCGCCTCGGCGACCGCGGCCCGGAGGCGAATCGGTGGCAGGCACCTACCCGGATAGGCCTTCTCCAGTTGCTCGTTCCAGTAGCGGCCGTCACGGGTCCGGCCCAGGCGATTCACGGCGATACCCACCACCTCCGGGCGCCCGTCGGTTCGTCGGAGCCGTATCCGCTCGACGGTCTGGAACATGCGGGCCACGCCGTCGACGGCCCACGCCCCGGGCTCGGTGACCACCAGCACCACGTCAGCCGCGAACAGGGCGTTGACGGTGAGCAGTCCGAGCGATGGCGGGCAGTCGATCAGCACCAGCGGCCCTTCGCTACCGGTCAAGGCCCGGAGGGCCATAGCGAGACGGTCCTGGGCTCCCAACGGGTCCGTGGCGAGCTGCGGCTCCAGAACCGCCAGAGATGGCGACGACGGTACGAGATCCGGTACCGGCCCGAGGTCAGCGGGCCACCCGCTGGGTTCGACGACCGTCGCGAGGCCTCCCAGCCGTTCCTCGGTCAGGACGTGGTCGACGCCCGGACCGGGTTCGAACACCCCCAACCCCGTCGTGGCGTTCCCCTGCGGGTCCAGGTCGATGACGAGAGTCGTCACGCCACGGGCCGAGGCCGACGACGCCAGGCCCAGCACCACGGTGGTCTTACCGACCCCGCCCTTCTGGTTCACAACGGCGATCGCGACCATGCGGGCAACATAACCCACCGCAACCGGGCGACCGGGCCGGGCGGGACCGCCGTACGGCCCCGGCCAGCGCCACCGTGGCGACCGTTACGCTGCGCTGGTGCCCGAGCTCCCTGAGGTCGAGATGGTACGCCGCCAGCTCGAACCCCTGGTGTCCGGCGTGGAGATCCTGGGCGGCTGGTCCCATCCGTCCGAGAAGTTCGCCTCGGCACCGGAAGCCGCCGGCCACCGCATCTCCGGGGTCTCGCGCCGGGGCAAGTACCTGCTTTTCGGCCTGGAAGGCGTGGCGAACCACCTGGGTACCGAACGCGAGCTGGTGGTCCACCTGGGAATGACCGGCTCCCTCTACGTCGACCCGACGCCGCCCGACGACGCCTATGTCCGGGCCCGGTGGCTGCTGGGCGACGGCCGGCACCTCTGGTTCCGCGACGTGCGACGGTTCGGCCGGATCGCGGTCGTGCGCCGCGGTGACCACAGGTCCCTTCCCACCCTCCGGGACCTGGGACCCGAGCCGTTCGATCGGTCGCTGACAGGTACGACCTTCCACCGGTCGCTAGCCACCAGTCGACGACGGATCAAGACCAAGCTCCTGTCACAGCGACCGATCGCCGGCATCGGAAACATCTACGCCGACGAGGCGCTCTGGCGGTCGGGCATCCACCCCGGCACCCGTCGGCTGGGTCCGGAGCGGTCCGACCGCCTCCTCGGACACCTCCGGGACGTGCTCACCGAGGCGCTGGACAACGGCGGCACCACGTTGCGGGACTACCGCACGCCGGACCGTGGCACGGGTCGGAACCAGCACCACCTGGACTGCTACGGGAGGGCGGGTCGACCCTGCCGGACCTGCGGCGACGTCCTCACCTCGAGGTCCATCGACCAGCGCACCGCCACCTGGTGCCCGACCTGCCAGGCCCGGTGACCGACCGTCGGGGGTGCCCCGACCGTCGGTATGCCGACCTCTACGCTCGACGCCGTGAGCCACACCCGCCGACGCCGCATCGCGCTCCCGATCGCGGTGCTGGTGGTCGGCCTGGCGACGGTCCCTGCCGTCGCCGGTCCGTACGACGACGAGATCGCCGACCTGAGAACCGACATCGTGGGCCGGGAAGCCGAAATCGCCGACCAACGGGACCGCATCGAGGACCAGCACGACCTCATCTCCCGGTATGAGGACGACCTGGTCAGCCTCGACCAGCAGATCGTCGACACCGATGCCCTGATCGGTGCCGAGGACACCGAACTCCTGATCCTCCCCGTGCGCATGGAGCTGCTCGCCGACCGCTTCATCCAAGTGCTCGCCTCCCGTACCGAGCCGGCGATGCTCCACCAGACCATGGCCATCGACGCCTACCTCAGGAACAACGAGCGCATGAACGCGGTGCTGACACAGTCGGCCCACCTGGCCGCCGACTCCCTCGACGGGGTACGCGACCGGATGCTCTACGACTCGGTGATCGAAGAGTCCCAACGCCGCCTCGACCTCATCGACGCCGAACTGCGGCTGTCGGCCGATGCGGTCCGGGGCCTATGGGTGCTCGTAGACGAAGCCGAGGAGAGACGACTCCAGGCTGTCGACGCCCGCTCCGACACCGTGGACTCGAAGCCGGCCATCCGGGTGGCGATCGGTGATGCCCGGACGGCCATCGCCGATGCCCGGACGGCGATCGGTGGGTACGAGGCGGCGATCGGTGAGTACGAGGCGGAGATCCTCGGGCTGGAACGGCTGGCGGTCGCCCGCACCTGGACCGGGGTCCAGGGCGTCGACCTCGAACGCCCGGCCCTTGCCGTCAAGATCGACAACGTCACCCGGGCCCACCCCCAGTCTGGCGTAAACGTCGCCGACGTCGTCTACGAGGAGATCGTAGAGGGCGGGGTCACCCGGCTGGTCGCCGTGTTCCAGTCCACGTCGGCCGACATGGTCGGGCCGGTCCGGTCGGCCCGGACGTCCGACCCGCCACTCCTGGCTGCCTTCGACCATCCCCTCTTCGCCTACTCGGGAGCCAACAGGGGCACCCGGACTGAGCTCGCCGAATCCACGATCACCGACGTCGGCTACGACACGCTCACTGACGAGTACTGGCGGGACAGGAGCCGCCGTCCACCGCACAACCTCTACACCTCCACCGATGCACTCTGGGCGCACCACAGCGGACGCACCGCGGTCCCACCGGCGCCGTTCATCCACCGCTACCCGGAGCAGCCCCTCCACCCTTCGGCCGAGTCGGCAACCGGTGTCAGCATCGACTTCGGCCTGACCGAGGTCGACTACGACTGGAACGGCACCGGATGGGCCCGTACCCACGGCGGCAACCCGCACGTGGACGACGAGGGCGTGCGGGTGGCGCCTGTCAACGTGGTCGTGCAGTTCGTCGCCTACGGCTGGAGCAAGGCCGACTCCCGCTCTCCCGAGGCGAGGACCACCGGAACCGGCGTGGCGTGGGTGTTCACCGACAGCCACGTGGTCGTGGGCGAGTGGAACCGGCCCGACGAGTCCCTCCCGGCCACCTTCTCTGCCGACGGCGAGACGATCAGGCTCTCACCCGGCAACACCTGGGTGGCCCTGGCCAGGAAGAACACCGCCACCTGGCGGGACTGAGCCCGGGATCGCCGGATACGTTCGACACGTCGTGTCGAACGGTTCGGCTCAGGCGGGTGCGACGAGGGCGAACACGTCGGCCGGGACCGTGCCGTCGGAGGTCACCGTCAACACCTCGATCCCTTCCCCGGTGACCAGCACCGTGTGCTCGAATTGTGCCGTCCGTCGACCATCCAGGGTCACCGCGGTCCAGTCGTCGTCCCACATCCCACACGCCGGGTCCCCGAGGGTCAGCATGGGCTCCACGGTGAACGTCATCCCCGGCTCGAGCACCGTCCAAGCACGGGGGTCGTGGTAGTGCGGGACCTGCAACCCGCTGTGGAACTCGGTGCCGATGCCGTGGCCAATGAACTCCCGCACGACTCCCAGCCCGTGCCGGTATGCGTGCCGCTCGATGGCCCGTCCGATGGCATGGACGGGCCTGCCCGGACCGGCTGCTGCGATCCCGTCGTCCATGGACACCCGGGTCTCGGCCACCAGGCGTCGATCGTGGTCCGAGACCTCGCCCACCGGGAACGTCACGGAGGTGTCACCGTGCACCCCATCCAGGTAGATCGTGACGTCGACGTTCACGATGTCGCCGTCCGCCAGCGACCGGCTGTCCGGAATCCCGTGGCAGATCACCTCATTCACCGACGTGCAGACCGACTTCGGGTACCCGCGGTAGTTCAACGGGCTTGGGTAGCCGCCACGGGCGATGGTGGCCTCGTGGACGATCTCGTCCAGACGGTCGGTGGTGACGCCCGGCGCCACGTGGGGCCCGACCTCCAGCAAGATCTCCGCGGCGGCATGACAGGCCCGGCGCATCCGCTGGATCTCACCGGGGGTCCGGACCGACGAGGAGGTCGATGGGCCCGGATCGCCAGTGATGGCGTAGGGCGGGCGGCCGATGGACGCCGGAACGGCACGGGTCGGACTCAGCAGCCCGGGACGGACAGGAGGCTCCGACCGGGGAGCGAGGGGTGCCTGTCGGCGCTTCCGCTTGGCCACCGGCCGATGCTACCGGCGGCCGCAGGACGGGAAAGCCAGCCGTTCGTCGGTCAACGGAGGAACCTACTGACGCTGTCGACCACGCAGGCCGGACGGTCGGAACCCTCGACCTCCACGGTGATCCGGATCACCACCTGGTAGCCACCCGACACCTCGTCGACCTGGACGAGTTCGGCTCCACCCCGGACTCGGGATCCGACGACGACCGGAGACGGGAACCGGACCTTGTTCGTGCCGTAGTTGATCCCCATCGAGATGCCGTCCACGCGGACGAGGTCGGGAAGCATCTGGTTGGTCAACGCCAACGTGAGGTAGCCGTGGGCGATGGTGGCCCCGAACGGACCGGCCGCCGCCCTCACCGGATCCACGTGGATCCACTGGTGGTCGCCAGTGGCCTCGGCGAACAGATCGATCCGGTCCTGGTCGACTGTGATCCAGTCGCCGTACCCCAGGTGGGTACCCACTGCGCCGGGGAGTTCGTCGGGGCTTGCGAAGACGGTCGTCATCACGGTTCTCCATCTCGAATCGGCGTCGGACGATGCATCGGCAGCCGCCATACTGGCCGCATCCACGATGGTGGCCGACACTACGCTTCGCGTCGACCGAGTGGCCCGACGGGCTGCGCCAAGAGCGCGAACAGGAGGCGCCATGGCCACATCCGGTGGTACCCGGGCCATCCTCGCCGCCCTGGTCGCCAACGTCGGCATCGCCGTCGCCAAGTTCATCGGCTTCCTGGTCACCCGGTCCTCGGCAATGCTGGCCGAGAGCATTCACTCGGTCGCCGACGTCTCCAACCAGCTGCTGCTGCTCCTCGGTGGCCGCCGAGCTCGACGGGCTCCGACGACCACCCATCCGTTCGGCTTCGGCCGGGAACGCTACTTCTGGTCGTTCGTGGTCGCCCTCGTGCTCTTCTCGGTCGGTGCCGCCTTCGCCGTGTTCGAGGGCATCCGAAAGGTCCGGGACCCACACGGGCTAGACGACGTCGGCTGGGGAGTGGCGATCCTCGTCTTCGCCATCGGGCTCGAGACCTGGTCGTTCCGTACCGCCGTGGTCGCCGCGACGCCCGAACGCGGTGACCTCACCTGGAGGCAGTTCGTGGTCAAGACCCGGAACCCGGAACTCCCGGTGATCCTTCTCGAGGACGCTGGAGCCCTGCTCGGCCTGGTGATCGCCCTGACGGCTATCGGGCTGGCTTCGGCTACCGGTGAGCCACGCTGGGACGGCGTAGGCACGATCCTGATCGGCCTCCTCCTCGGTGCCATAGCCACGGTGCTGGCACGCGAGATGAAGAGCCTCCTCGTCGGCGAGTCCGCCGGTGAGGCCGACCACTCGGCCATCGTCGAGGCCATCACCACCACCCCCCAGGTGGTCTCGCTGGTCCACCTCCGGACCCAGCACCTCGGCCCCGACGAGATCCTCGTCGGGGCGAGGGTGGCCTTCGACCCCGACCTCGACACGGCGGGCGTCGCCGCCGCCGTGGACGTCGTGGAGGAACGCGTCCGGCGGGCCGTTCCGACGGCCCGACCCATCTACGTCGAACCGGCGGATCCGACATGACCGGCACTGCCGACGATCCCCTCCGGGTTCCCGCCGAACCGACGAACGGCCGGTACCGGGACGGGCGCACGGCACGAAGGCTGCTCGGCGCCGTCGTCGTCGCAGCCTCCTGGGCGGCCTTCGACACCATCCTGGGGGCCCGTCGGATCCACAGGGCAATGGTCTCGAACCGTCGATCCCGAGCCCGGTCAATCCAACGGGCGTTTCCTATCGAGACCGGAGACACGGTCATGCTGGGCGACAGCATCACCGCCGAGGGGGACTGGTCCGCAGCCCTTCCCGACCTCCGGATCCGCAACCGTGGCATCGGTTCGGACACTACGGCCGACGTCCTCGAACGCCTGGAGGACTCGCTGAGCGGCCCACCCGGGCTGCTGCTCCTCATGATCGGCACGAACGACCTGGAGTTCGGGGTGGCCCACGCCCAGACGGTCCGCAACGTGTGCCTGATCCTGGACCAGGTGTCGGCGGCAGCCCCCGACACCCGGGTGGTGGTCCACGCGGTCCTCCCCCGACGCGACCGCTACCACCCCCTGGTGGCACCGCTGAACGCCGCCCTGGCCCGGGTGTGTGGCGAACGGGACCTCGAGTTCCTCGACCTGACCGTGCACTTCGCCGATGCCGATGGCATGTTCGACACGACCATGACCGATGACGGACTGCACCCCAACGGCCAGGGCCACCGACGGTGGGCCGACCTGTTGCGCCCAGTACTCGAGTCGTGAGAGCGGACCCGTAGAGCAGCCAACCGGAGGTCCCGGCGGACCGGGCCGGCTCAGGCCACGGAGGCCCCGAGCACGCCACCGATGGCGTAGGTCGCCATGCAGGCGCCTCCGGCCACCAGCAGCTGTCGGACCACCGTTCGGATGACGGAGCGTTCGGTCAACCTGGCCAGCAGGCCTCCCACCAGGGCGGCGGCGCCCACTCCGGACACCGCCGATGCCCACACTGCGCCGGTTCCCGATCCGACCAGCCATGGGACCAGCGGCACGAAGGCACCGACGGCGAACGCCAGGAAGCTGGCCGTCGCCGCCGCCACCGGGTTCCCCAACTGGCTGGGATCCACGCCCAGTTCCTCCCGAGCATGGACCTCCAGGGCCACCTCCGGGTCCGACATGAGCTCCGCGGCCACCCGTCCCGCCTGCTCGGGGTCGAGCCCACGCTCCACGTAGATGGCGGCCAGCTCGGCCTCCTCGGCCTCCGGGTTCTCGGCGATCGAGATCCGCTCGATCTCCAGCTCTCGCTCCACCAACTCCGCCTGGGCCTTCAACGACACGTACTCGCCGGCAGCCATCGAGATGGCACCGGCCAGCAGGCCCGATACGCCGGCCAGGCGGACGAACGACGGATCGGTGCTGGCACCGGCTATGCCGAGGATGAGTGCCACGTTGGATACCAGCCCGTCGCTGATCCCGAACACCGCAGCCCGGGCGGTCCCTCCCTGGACGTCCCTGTGCCTGTGCACCATCGATGCAGCCATGGCACGACGGTAGCCCGACCGGCCAGGTCGATCGGCCCTGGCCAGGAGGTGCGACCGGCCACGTTCACGAGGATCCACCGACGGGCACCGGGTCGTCGCACGGGTCCACATCGTAGAGCGGGTCCGACCGCCAGGGGCCGTCCTCCCATCCCGCCTCCGGCTCCAGACCGGCGTCACCCAGAATCGCCGCGGCGGCGATGCCGGCCGCCACCTCGGTGCCCTCCCGGCAGAGGTGGACGCCGTCGACCTTGCGGATCGGCCACGCCACGCCGAGGCGATCCACGTGGTCCACGTACCGGCCCTCGGCGTCGGTGAAGTCGGGGGTCAGGTCGACCACCGACATGCGGTCGTCGCCGGCCGCCAGATCGACCAGCAGCCGGTTCAATCGCCCTGTATGCCCAGGATCCGGTGACGGCAGCATCGTCAGCCAGTAGACGTGTGCCCCATCCGCGGCCAGCACGTCGAGCGCCACCCCCACGAGAAAGGAGTACTGGGCCTCCCAGTCCGGATCCTCCGGCCTGGGGAGGCGTCTCTCGCCGCCGTACACAGCCTGGACGTCCCAGATCCCGGTCTGGAGCACCACTGCCTCGGGCCGGACCTCGTCGAGGAACGGCGGCCATACGTCCCACCAGTGGAAGATCGGCCACTGGCTGAGGCCGAAGCCCATCTGCGTCCGATTGGCGGACACGACCAGGCCGGTGTGTTGCAGCGCGGCGGTCAGGCCCGGCTCGATCTCATAGGTGACGCTGTCGCCCAGCACCATCACCCGCAGAGGCTCCAGGGCGGTGGGACTTCGCAGGATCCTGGCTGGTGGGACGGTCGTGGCCGTGGGCGGGACCGTCGTCGTGGCCGTGACCTCGACGGTCGTGGCAGTTGGAGTCGTCGTGGCCATGGCCTCGACGGTCGTGGCAGTTGGAGTCGTCGTGAGCGGGTCCGTCGTAGCGGTGGCCGGATTGGAGGCCGACTCGACGCCGATCGATGTTTCCAAGGCGGTCGAAGTGCCACCGGGCACGGTGCCTACCGGCGCTGGAACCATCGCGGCTCCACACGCCGCCACAAGCAACAGGGTCGCCGTCCATCCCGCCATCCATGCGGTAGTCCCTCGGCCCGCACCCGCCATGGCTGCCGGAGCCAACAGGTCCTTGCTCCGACGTACGTTTCCCATCTGAACTCAGGGACCCGACCGGGTGGTCAGCCAGGCACCCCCGACCAGGACCAGCGCTCCGGACACCTGCAGGGCGCCAAGGGTCTCGCCCAGGACGGTCACGCCCAGGACGGCAGCCACCACCGGGACCACGTAGGTCACCGCGGACATTCGCACCGGTCCGACCCGCCCGATGAGCGAGGCCGCGGCCACGTACGCGATGCCGGTGCCGCCCACCCCCACGGCCAGGTTGGCCGCCACGGCCGACCAGGCGAAGCCGGAGCCAGCCAGGCCGACAAGGCCCCATGGCGTGGTCGCCAGGCTGGCCACCACCAGCACCCGCAGGAGCACGGCGGGCGAGCCATACCGTCGTTGGAGAGGTCCGGCGATGTTGGCGGCGACCCCGTAGCAGGACACGGCCAGGATGACCAGAAGGACCCCTACGGCGCTGGTGTCGCCCACGGAGGCCGTAGGGATGCCGATCATGAGGAGTCCGACGATGCCGACCGCCACACCCACCACCTGCACCCGATGGGTGGCCACGCCGAAGAGGGTCGCGCCGGCGATCAAGGTCGTTACCGGCATGCCGCTGTTCATCATCCCGGCGATCGATGAGTCAATCCACGTCTGAGCCAACGGGAACATGCTGAGGGGTACAGCCATCCACAGGAGGCCCAGGAGGAACAGCCTGGGATTGTCGGACCGGTCCACGGGGCGCCGCGCCGACGGCACCCCGGCCATGAACGCCAGGCCCAGGAGGGGCCGCAGCCATGCCACCAGGCCGGGGTGCTCGGCATCCAGGGCGATGTCCATGAACAGGAAGGAGGAACCCCAGATCCCCGCAGCCGTCACCAGGAGCAACCAGTCGAACGGTGCCATCGGGCGCTGCTCGAACGATGGCGCGTCCGGTGGGGTCATAGGCTCGGGCATCGCCGCACGCTACCGGCGACCCACCGGTCGGACGGATTCGGCCCATGACAGGTGTGGCCCGATTGGGGACAGGGCCCGGCCCATCCTGGACTATGAGACGCTGGCCGAATACTTCCTGCGGGTGCGTGCCAACTCCATCGAGGGTGGGACAACCGAGGTGATGCGCAACATCCTCGGCGAGCGGGTGCTCGGCCTTCCCGGTGACGTCCGCGTAGACAAGGACCTGGCCTGGAAGGACGTTCCCAGGAACTGATGCCCGACGCTGGGACGACGTGCGGTAAGCGGGCCCACTCAGTCCCCGGTGGGAAAGAGCGCCCTCAGGAGGACCACCGCCACGCTGGCGCCGACGACCTGCACGACTACGAACATCGGTGCACACGTCGGGTCGATCCCGGTGAAGGTGTCCGAGAGGGTGCGTCCGACGGTCACCGCCGGGTTTGCGAAGCCGGTCGACGACGTGAAGTAGTAGGCCCCGCCTATGTAGGCGCCGACCGCATAGGGCAGGTGGCTCGTCCGGGTCGTGCGCACCAGGCTGAACACGACGAGCAGCAGGCCGACAGTGGCCACCACCTCGGCCAGCCACAGGTGCCAGCCCGACCGGTCGGTGGTCGACCACCCGACGGCGGGCAGGTCGAACATCAGGTTGGCCAGGATCGTGCCGCAACACGCCCCGACCAACTGTGCGACGACCATCGGTGCCACGTCGCGACCGGCCCGGTGGCCCAGCGCCCAGGCGCCGAGCGTGATCGCCGGGTTGAAGTCAGCCGAGATGGTCCCGAAGATCGAGATGATCGCCACGAGGACGGCGGCGGTCGCCGCGGCGTTCTGGAACAACTGGAGGCCCGGGTCGCCGGGGCTCAGCCGGGCGGCCATGATCCCCGAGCCGACCACGCCGATCAGCAGGAACATGGTGCCGACCGCCTCGGCCAGGAGCAGGCGGGACCTAACGGGGTTCGTCACTGACCCGAGGATAGGTACCCATGACAGGCAGCAGGGGCGGGGCTCAAGCGAACATGTCCGGGTGGCGGTCCTCTGCCATCCTCCGAAGGCCGGTGCGCCAGTCCACCGCGCACGCTCCCACGAGCGCCATTTTCCGGGTGGTGTCGACGGCCCGGCTGGACACCCCGTCCGAAGTCGGCGCCACCTCGAGCTCCAGGCCGGTCAGCCCGGCGAGGTGGCCCAGGTAGGTTCGGGTCTCCACCGCCTCGTCGCCCGACCAGTTGACGATGGTGGCAGGAACCTCGGCGATGCCGAGCATGGTGGGTACCTGGGCGTCGATGTCGTCCTGGTGGATCAGGTTGAACCACGCCGGCCGGTCGTGGATCGGGATCGGCATGCCGGCCCTCATCATGTCCAGCTGGTAGGCAGGCAGGCCGCCGTTCGGACCGTACGACATGTTCATCCGGGCGATGGTCGTGGGCAGGCCGAGCACCCGTGCCATGGAGCGGGCCACCGCCTCCTGGGAGTTCTTGGCGATCCCGTACGTCGGGGCAAACGACTGCTCGTGCCCACCCAGCGGGTCGCCTTCCGCGAGCCGATGTTCGGGGTCGTCCACGTCCCGGTAGACGGCGCTGCTGGACATCACCAGCACCGATCGGGCATTGGAGAACCTCTGCATGAGCAGGCCGGTCCCCTCGGCGTTGACCGCCAGCGCCCGGTCGTAGTCGTCGCCGATGATGAACGCCGCCAGGTGGACCACGTGGTCGAACCGGTCGGGAAGGCCTGACCAGTCGGGTTCGGCGAGGTCTACGACCGCCGTGCGACAGCCGGTGGCCTCGACCCGCTCCCGGGAGCCCTCGCCCGAGAATCGGGCGATCCCCCAGACCTCGTTGTCGGAGGCCAGCGACCGGACGATCGGGAACGCGATCTGGCCGGCCGGACCTGTGACGAGGATGCGTCGGTCGGTCAGCGGTTCGTCGGCCATGGCCGACGAACCTAGGCGTCGGTGTGGAGGATCCCGAAGACCAGCGAGTCGACGAGGGCCTGCCAGGAGGCCTCGATGATGTTCTCCGAGACGCCGATAGTGGTCCAGGTCTGCTCACCGTTGGTGGTGTCTATGAGCACCCTGGTCACCGCTCCGGTCCCCTGGCCGGTCTCCAGCACCCGGACCTTGAAGTCGGTCAGGTGCAGCCTCTCCAGTTGCGGGAAGCTGTCGTCCAGGGCCTTGCGGAGGGCGGCGTCCAGGGCGTTGACCGGGCCGTTGCCCCCACCTGTGGCTACCACGCGCTCGCCGTCCAGGTGGAGCTTGACGGTTGCCTCCGTCTCTACCTCCACCGCCACGTCGTTCCAGGCCCGGCTCCCGCTACCCGACCGGTGGCCGACGTTGACCGAGAACGACTCCAGGACGAAGTAGTCGTGCGACCAACCCGAGGCGGCACGCATCAGGAGCTCCAGGGAGGCATCTGCCGCCTCGAAGTGGTAGCCGGCGTACTCGAGTTCCTTCAGGGTCTCCACGATCTCGCCGAGTACCTCGCCGTCAAGCTCGATACCCAACTGTTCCGCCTTCAGCGCGATGGTCGAGCGGCCCGACATCTCCGACACCAGGAAGCGGGTGCCGTTGCCCACCAGGCCCGGGTCGATGTGCTCATAGGCGTCGCTCCGGCGGGCGATGGCGCTGGTGTGCAGGCCGGCCTTGTGGGCGAACGCCGTGGTGCCGACGTAGGGCTGCTGGGGATCGACGGTGAAGTTGACCAGCTCGGCCACATGGTGGGCCACCGATGTCAGCTCGGCCATCCGACCCTCGGGCAGCGTCTCCACACCCATCTTGAGGCTGAGGTTGGCGATGATCGGCACCAGGTCACAGTTGCCCACCCGTTCCCCGTAGCCATTGATGGTTCCCTGCACCTGGGTGGCTCCGCCGGCCACCCCGGCCAGGGCGTTGGCCACCCCGCAGCCGGTGTCGTTGTGGAGGTGCACGCCTACAGCGCAGTCCACGGCGTCTACAACGGCACGGACCATGGCCTCGACCTGGTCCGGCAGCGATCCGCCGTTGGTGTCGCACAGCACCAGGCAGTCTGCACCCGCCTCGGCCGCTCCCCGCAGTACCCGTAGCGAGAAC
>Ga0208881_1000089_pt1 | contig 28420 bp, 27 predicted proteins | sample Knorr_S23_td_AAI_FD_185610 | JGI IMG/M metagenome (GOLD analysis project Ga0208881, IMG submission 185610) | Marine microbial communities from Southern Atlantic Ocean transect - Knorr_S23_td_AAIW_ad_876m_LV_B (SPAdes) (version 2) | ecosystem: Environmental > Aquatic > Marine > Oceanic | place... | reverse complement strand
AGGTTCAAGCATTGACTTTTTCAGCTTAGACCTCAATATTGGAACATCATCAACAGGAAACGCTACATGGTTAGATCGCTAAGAACGCAGCCTCCTCTTGAAGAGAGAATTGAGGCTCTAAAATATGACGGATAACGCCTTATTAAAGCAAGAGGTCCCGCTTTGTGCGCTGCACGACTTGGAAGAGCGCCAGTCGATTGAAGTAGTGGTTGAACAACGACAACTGTTCGCTATAAGACTTGGCAATCGTATCCATGCCTATTGGAACATCTGCCCGCATATGGGCGTTCCCCTCAACTGGGTGCCCAACAAATTTCTCGATTTTAACAATCAATTAATCCAGTGCTCATCCCACGGCGCGCTTTTCCAAATTGAAAGCGGCCGGTGCATCGCGGGCCCCTGTAGCGGTGACTCTTTGCAGCCCGCCAAACTTCGCTGTGAGAACCACCATTACTACATCGTCGCCAATCAGCCGCTGCCGGCGGCGGCGCTAAACCTCAGATCTCAGGCACTGTCAGATCTTGAAGACAGGGAATAGCGCGCTCTAAAACTATTTCTCGGTGGCAGAGCTCAGCCCGCCAAGCCAGCACTTCCACCCCTGCCGCCACTGCTTCAGCCAATGTCTCGGCGTATAGCGGATCTATATCTGCAGCCACTTCCATTCTCTGCGCCCCGGTGATCTGAACACAGAAAAATAGCACCGCTCGATGACCCTGTTTAATCATCGCCATCAGTTCGCGCAAGTGTTTGGTGCCACGACTGGTCACCGCATCTGGGAATGCGACCAGACCACCGGTTTTTTCCAGAGTGACATTCTTGACCTCCACATAACAGCGCCCGCGCAGCGGATCCTCCAAGAGCAGATCGATGCGACTATTTTCTGCTCCGTATCTAACCTCGGAACGCATCTGCTGATAGTCTCGCAATTCGGGAATAAGGCCACTTTGAATAGCCTCGCGAACAAGGTGATTGGGTCGCGAAGTATTAACCCCAGCCAGCTGCCCATTGACGGTGGTCACCAACTCAAGTGTACCGGGTAATTTTCTGTTCGGATTATCAGACAGCGAATACCAACAGGCAGATCCTGGAACTAAACAGTTCTTCATCGAGCCGGTGTTGGCACAGTGAATGGTTATGGTCCGACCCTTAGCATCAATCACATCGCTAAAAAAGCGCTTGTACCTTCTCTCGAAGACAGCCGGCAATAGGGGGGGGGTTATTTTCATTAATCCGAACCTTAAACAGTTTAGTGGCTGGCAGCTTGTTAGCGTAGCAGTTATGGGCGGTTGCAATAAATAATATTCCCTTATCAGCCTATATTTGAACCACAATAATTGGAAAAGTGATAAATTTATCTTGATAAATTGTTATAAAATCTCTATAAACCCCCTGTCTCAACTTTTAGGCTTATTTCAACAGTGGATTTGATGCATGGCAACAGCAAAGAAAAAACCTACAGTAAAAACTGCAGTTAGAACCCCAAAAGGCGTAAACTCAGCGACCCTTCACGGCCTTGCCCCCTATAAGGAAAAGGCTGGGGAAGAGTATATGAATGAGCGTCAACGCGAGCACTTTAAACAGATTCTAAATGCTTGGCGAAAAGAGCTAATGGAAGAGGTTGACCGAACTGTAACTCATATGAAGGATGAAGCTGCCAATTTCCCCGATCCTGCAGATCGCGCCACTCAGGAAGAGGAGTTTAGCCTTGAGTTGCGCACCAGAGATCGAGAGCGCAAGCTGATTAAAAAAATCGACAAGACCCTGCTGCGTGTCGAAGAAGATGACTATGGCTTCTGCGATCAGTGCGGTATTGAAGTTGGTATTCGTCGACTCGAGGCACGCCCAACTGCCGAGCTTTGCGTGGATTGCAAAACACTGGATGAGATTAAGGAAAAGCAGCTCACTGGAGGCTAGCCCCTCCTCAGTTGTCAGTTTTGCATACTCCAACCTGGGGGGATGTAGGCAATGTCACAGTCAATAAGCGTGGGTCGTTTTGCCCCCTCCCCAACTGGCCCCCTTCACTTTGGCTCGCTCATTGCGGCCCTGTCGAGCTTTATCCACGCCAAATATCATAAGGGTAAATGGCTAGTAAGAATTGAAGATATAGATCCGCCGCGGGAAGTGCCGGGATCAAGTGATAGGATTCTCAGGCAATTAGAGCAGCATGGTCTAATCTGGGACGATCAGGTGCTTTATCAAAGTTCCCGTCTAGATAGCTATAACCAGATCCTTCAAAGTCTGCGAGATCACAAACGGGTCTATTATTGCCAGTGCAATCGACAACGCCTAGTCAGCCTGGGCGGTGTCTACGATGGCAACTGCCGCAATCTGGCATTGGGGCCGCAAGACTGCGCATTGCGACTAGCGGTCACCAAGGCTCTATCCAGCGCTGAACCCGAGACAGTCTCCATAGGGTTTACCGATAACATTATGGGAAATTTTTCTCAACAGCTCACTCATGGCATAGGCGATTTTGTGTTGCGGCGCCGCGATGGACTGATTGCCTATCAACTGGCAGTGGTTATCGATGATCAATATCAGGGCATCACTCAGGTAGTGCGTGGCGCAGATCTGCTGGATTCCACGCCGAAACAAATCCTACTGCAACAGTGCCTTGGATATCAGACACCAGAATACACCCATATTCCATTGGCCGTTAACTCTGAAGGACAAAAATTGAGCAAACAAACTTTTGCCAAAACCTTGACTGAAGGGCATGAGAGAGAGAATCTTTGGATTGCCCTGAAATGGCTGCAACAGGATCCCCCCCAAGAACTGCGGCAGGCAACTGTGGAAGAGATCATAAACTGGGGTATTGAGCACTGGGATCTGACCAGCATCCCCACATCAATGCAAGCAGTCCCTGCCTTTTCAACCAATATCTGATTTGCTTTACAAGGCAACTCTGAATACCATCTTCGATTTACCGCGCAGTTTGAGCCATGTTGAATTTTCGCTTAGTCGCAACCCTACTTCTCCTTTGTGCAGTGGTTTTCCCGCTGGCGACTCAGTGGGCTATACAACCCAATGGTGGCTGGTTTAGGCCTTTTGTGGTTTGGGCGATGATGGTATTTGCCTCCTACGTAATTCACCGGCACCGAGTCAAAGATGAATCTTGATAGCGTTGTAACCACCGCTGTGGTCCTGCTATTGGCAGGCCTTGTAGCACGGGCGCTATCCATAAGAGTCGGGCGCACTGGTCAAAACCTGTTATTGGCGCTGGGGCTATTTGCTGGCACTGGCGTTTTGATGGCGATGGGATCCATAGAGATGGCGGGTAGGTACGGTTACAGTACCATTATGGCTTTTGTGGCCTTTAGCCTTGTCTATGTGGTTTCTCCGCTTATTTTCTCACCCATTCGCCGACTCAGTGAAATTGTACGATTTGCCACTCCGATCGATTTTTTAACCTTTAGATACCGAAACAAATTAGTTGCAGCACTGGCATGCACCAGTCTGATCTTGGCATCAATACCACTTATCCTTGCCCAATTGCTTGCCATCGAATCCATAGCAAACTTTATGTTTACCAGCAGCAGCATCAAACCAGCTGTTATCTTTGTCACGGCGATACTGGTTATTTTTATGGTATTGCGCTCACTAAACATTAACACTTTGGGACATCTGGGTTGGGTAATGGCGGCAGCCGGACTGCTGATAATACCAGCCCTATGCCTCACCACCTGGACAGCCATTCAGTCTGTGTTTGGCGGCCTCTATGAAATGAATCACTGGGTGGTGGATAGCGGGCAGCGATCGATTGTGCAGCGCATGGATTCTTCGCTGAGTCTGTTTATTATCTTTATGGCTGCCAGCTTTGCAAGCCCTATCAATTTTAGCTTGCTGATGGCACACAACATAACTGACAGGCAGGCTGAAATGACTGCCTGGGCCTATCCACTCATGGCACTTTTGGCATGCATCCCTGTCTTTCCGCTACTGTGGAGCGGTATTGCAAGCCAATCCTACTTCCCTCTTCAAGAGTACCTGTACAGACTGCCGGCTATCCACGAACAGCCATTGATCAGTGGATTTGCCTGTGCAAGCATTATGCTGCTCGCACTGTCGATGATTTGCAGTTTGATTTTAATCGCCTCGAAAATTTTTATAAATAGTTTTGTATTGCCGAATAAGAACCTCAAACAACAACAAAATTTGTCAGTTTGGATAACTCGCAACCAGAGTTGTATCTGTATTGCCCTGATCCTCCTGTGTGTGGGATTAAGTCTGGTGACTAAAGGCCGCAGCATCACAGACTATTACCTAGCTGGATTTTCGGGACTCGCCCAACTGACTCCCGGGATGTTAGCTGTTATCTATCTTCCCAAGGCCAATCGAAGTGGATTTGTCGCAGGCTTAGCCGCGGGAATAAGCCTTTGGCTGGTGGCTATAGCACTGCCCCTGATATTGGGTGACTGGCAATTATCAATACCATTTTCCAATATAACAGTGCACTTTGGCATGCAAAATTGGAGTCTGTGGGCAATTGAAGCCCTACTTGTCAACGTGACGCTAAGCGCCCTATTTTCCATCTTCGGCACCATGGATAAAGAACAAAAGGCCTTTGCCGCCATCTGTATGGCCGACAGTGTATATATTCCCACGCGAATTGAAGTGGCCCAAAAATCGGTGCCAGAGTTAACTGAAAGTCTGCGGCTTGCTCTGGGAGATGCTGCCGACGAGCATATTGCTGAAGCGCTCGACAGTTTGCAGCTATACGAGGACGAAGTCAGGCCCGCGGCACTGCGAAAACTACGCGACAATATCAATGCCTCGTTAAATTTCCGCTATGGCATTCTCGCCGCCACAGAAATAATAGAGAAATCGCGCCTGTCAGTGCCCCCCTCCTCTACAGGACCTGAGGATATCCATGTTCTCGAGTCTGTATTGGCAATTCAGGGGGATCAGTTGACCGGTATCGCCAATGAGCTGAACAAGCTGAGAATGCACCATAGAGATATGCTCAATAACCTTCCTATTGGGGTTATGTCATTCGATAAAAAAGGGGAGATTCTTAAATGCAATCAGACCCTCGAGAACTATATAGGCATCGAAGAATCAGAGATTATTGGCAGTTCACTATCGAAACTACCAGATCCTTGGAAATCCGCGATACAGGTCTTTTTAGAAGAGAATGTGATTGCCTCAGAGCGTATTCCATTAGAGTCTGAGGGGCGCACTAGGTGGTTTAGTCTTCAAAAATCAGAGCCCTCCGGGATTGCGGATCCTGTGGATGCGGAAACGGGCCAAGAGATTATCTTGCTGATAGAAGATCAAACTGAGGCTGTGACACTGACCCAAACTTCTATTGATAATGAGAGACTGGCCTCCGTGGGACGCCTAGCAGCTGGAGTTGCCCATGAAATTGGCAATCCGCTAACCGGCATTGCCTGTTTGGCGCAAAACCTCCAGCATGAGGACAGCGTCGATCATATAGCCGACTATTCGCAACAAATACTATCCCAAACAGACCGCATCAATCTTATTGTTAAGTCATTGATAAATTTTTCAAAAGGCGGTGAGGCACTTTCTCGGAAACGCAGCAAAGTGAGTGTCAAAAAAACCGTCCAAGAAGCTATTGATCTGCTGACACTCAATAAAACCAAATCCGCTGTAGACTACCTGTGCACTATAGATAAAGACCTCCATATCTGGGGAGATCATCATCAGTTAACACAAATATTCCTAAACCTATTGAGCAATGCTCGGGATGCCTCCCCCGATGGCGGTCAGGTGAGGGTAACCGTTGAAAGAGATCAGCAATGTGCACGGGTTATTGTCAGTGATCAGGGCAGCGGTATCCCAGAAGATATCAGGGCGCAAATATTTGAACCCTTTGTTACCAGCAAGGATCCCGGAGAGGGAACCGGACTGGGGTTATGGATTGTATTCAATCTAGCAAAGAGCTTGGGCGCTGATATCACAATAGACAGCCCCACTGAAGAGAACGGCAAAGGCACTGCTGTGGCGTTGAGTTTTCCATTATCTACATAGAATAATCCTAAATTCCGCATATAATCTTCAAACAAAAAAGCCTAAAATGGAATCCGTGAAGAAACCTCAAATCCTAATCGTAGAAGACGAAAAAGTTATTCGGACCTCTCTGCGAAAACTGCTTGAACGCCATAATTACTGCATATCAGATGCGGTGAGCGTCAAGGCTGCCAGAAAGAATTTCAATCTCAACCATTTTGATTTAATTATCAGCGATCTGCGTTTGCCTGGAGCTTCCGGAACTGAGCTTATCAACATGGCGCCGGATGTACCCGTTGTCATAATGACCAGCTATGCCAGTCTGCGCTCTGCGGTGGATACTATGCGCCAGGGGGCGGCCGACTATATTTCCAAGCCGTTTGATTACGAGGAAATACTAAGTACCGTTAAACGCGTTACCTCTGAGTTAGGCCACAGCAAAAAGCGACGCACAGCCAGAAACAACCTCTTGATGGGCAAAAGTCCACAAATACTCAAAATAATCAATAGGGTACAACAGGTGGCACCCACCTTGGCACCAGTGCTTATCCATGGAGAAATAGGCTCGGGACGGCGCACAATAGCAGAGACCGCTCACAGTATCAGTGCCTTTTCCAAACAGCCTTTTGTCACTATTAACTGCGCCTCTATCAGTGCGGATCAGTTGCTTGATGAACTCAAAGATCAGACCCAAAAAACCTTGTTCTTCAATAATATTTGTGAGTTACCCAAGACACAGCAAGCTATTGCCTCGACAGCGACCAACCTTGAAAACATCCGTGTTATAGCCTCTACAGAGCAGGACCTTGAAGCACTCAGTAATCTAGGGCAGTTCCGCAAAGATCTTCTATACAACCTAGCTGTTATCAAAATTGAGGTACCATCATTGCGTGAACACGCAAATGATATACCGCTACTTATTGAATACTTTATCTATAAATACTCAGCTGAACTTGGCTATTCTGTCAACCTAACGCCCGAGGCACTGCAAGCACTGAGCGAACACAGCTGGCCCGGCAACGTTAAAGAACTACAGGATACAATCTATCAAGCTATGCTGTTGTGCGACCCCGGAGAGGCCATCACTGCTGAGACCGTCTGCCTATCCAACAAACATGATCATCAGCTCGCAGATCAATCAGAAGAGCATTGGGCTGATGTATCTCTTGAGGAGTACTTTAGCAACTTCGTATTGCAGAACCAGCAACAGATGACTGAAACTGAACTTGCCAGCAAACTGGGCATCAGTCGAAAATCTTTATGGGAGCGACGTATTAGACTAGAAATACCCCGCAAAAAAAATTAAAAAACCTTAAAAAAACGGCTTCATCGCCAAATTCTGGAGCTTTAACGCAAATGATCCAGTCATGTACTTGTTGCGAGAACGTATTTCTGATTATATTGACGGCGTTGAGATATAACTCAACCTACTAATAATAAATAATAATAATAAAAACCGGATGGATTGCGAAGAAGTGTTCAGGGAGCTTTAGCTCTAGAACTGTTGAGGGGGGCTGTCGAAAGGCAACCCTTTTTTATTGCCCGCTAGTTTTTCTGAGAAAAAATATTTTGCTCGTATATAAGGGACTGTAAGTGACGATTATTGTTAACAGGGTTTGCTGTGCTCTGTTAAACTGTGCGCTCACCTTGTCATGGCAACCATTGTGCTGAAACGCCTTAGTAAATTTTTCAATCGCGATGCATTGCAACAGGATGCTGTTAATCATCTTGTGATGCAGCCTCACGAGCACTCTCTCAACCCGAAAGTGCTATGCAACCGTGCATTAGAGGTTGTGCGCGTCCTTCAGGATAATCATTTCGAGGCCTATCTAGTAGGAGGCTGTATTCGGGACCTGTTATTGGGGCTTAACCCCAAGGATTTCGATGTTGCAACCAATGCAGAGCCCCATGAGGTCAAACATCTTTTTAGGCGTTCGCGGATCGTCGGTCGGCGCTTTCAAATTGTGCATGTGCAATTTGGTAGAACCCTTATAGAGGTCACAACCTTCCGCTCAAATTCCACCAAAATAAACAATTTATCAAAAAATAAAAATCGGCGCTTGCAACAATCTGCAAGCGGACTGCTTACTAGGGACAACGTATTTGGATCCATCAAAGACGATGCCAGTCGACGCGATCTCACTATTAATGCCCTCTACTATGATCCGGTAAAAAATACCATTCATGACTTTTCTCAGGGACTAAAAGATCTAGACGATCGCACAATACGCATTATTGGGGACCCCGCAACCAGATACCGAGAGGACCCAGTAAGGCTTCTTCGAGTCGCACGCTTTGCGGCAAAATTAGGCTTTAATGTAGATTCCAAAACCTTAAACCCCATGGCCAAAATGGCTGAGAATTTATCCCATGTATCCACTCCGCGGATGTTCGATGAAACCCTAAAACTGTTTATGAGTGGGCAGGGTCTGGCATCGTTTAGATTGCTTGCTGAATACGGTCTGTTCGCGCAAATCGTGCCACAGGCAAGTCGACTTATTGAACAGGGAGATCATTTTGCGTCCCGTATAGTAGAACAGGCACTGACCAATACTGATTTGCGCATTCGCAGCAAAAAGAAAGTGACGCCGGCATTTATTTACGCTGCGCTGCTCTGGCCATCCGTTCAAAAGATCGCTTTAGACTACGAAAACCAGGGCCATTCGCCCTCTCTGGCGCTCAATAAAGCCGCCAGTGAAGTGATCGGCAATCAGATTCCAATTACCGCTATACCAAGAAGATTTACCGTCGCAATGCGCGAGATTTGGTCTCTGCAACTGATGCTTCCAAAAAGAGGCGGCAACAAAGCCAAACGTCTATCTGAGCACCCTCGCTTCCGAGCTGCCTACGACTTTACCCTACTGCGGGAACAGGCTGGAGAAAGCCTCAATGGACTGGGGGATTGGTGGACAACCTATCAAGAAGCCGGCGAAGATAAACAACAGGAAATGGTAGAAATGCTGCCCTCAGATAGACCCAGAAAGCGCAGATCCCGCCGCAGGAAGCACCAGAAGACTGATGCCTGAAGCCTATATAGGCCTCGGTAGCAACCTAGGTCGAGAGCACGAGGGCATTTATGAAAGCCCTCAAACTCAGCTCGATACCGCCCTGAAAAAGATAGCTCAACAGCCCCAAATAAACCTAATTAAGGTATCCAGTTTCTTTCGAACCAACGCCATAGGGCCGGGCGAACAACCGGACTATATCAACGCAGCCGCAAAGGTTAAAACCAGCTTATCAGCCCATCAACTTCTGGACTTTTTGCAGTTGCTCGAGAATCGACAGGGCCGCATACGCACCCTGCGCTGGGGTGCTAGGACACTGGATCTGGATATCCTACTTTACGATCAGATTGTCGAGAACAGCGAGCGCCTTACCATTCCCCATCCAAGGCTCCATGAAAGGGCCTTTGTACTTGCACCACTGGTTGACTTGGATCCCCAATTAGCCATTCCAAATAGAGAGAATGTCAGTCGCCTATTAGCCAGCTGTTCCCTGCAAGGTGTTGTAAAATTGCCGGACTGAGAGGGTCGCATCGAAGGATCCATTCGGCCCAGTAGCCGGCATTTCAAGTTATAATGTTATAATATCTATCCGTTATGCCCCGCATATAAAGAGTAAGGATATCCAGCATTGTGAAAACTACAACTATTGACAACCTCAAAGCAATAAAAGCCGATGGCAATAAGTTTGCAGCTATTACCGCTTATGACTTCAGCTTTGCTTCACTGATTGAAGCCGCCGAGATTGAAGTCACTCTGGTTGGTGATTCACTGGGCAATGTTATTCAGGGTCAAGATACGACTCTTCCAGTAACCGTCGATGAAATGGCCTACCACACCGCCGCCGTAAAACGCGGCATTGCACGCTCTCTGCTAGTAACCGATATGCCGTTTATGTCCTATGGAACCGAAGTGCAAGCATTGGATAGTGCCGCAATATTAATGCAGGCCGGTGCGCAAATGGTCAAATTAGAGGGTGGCGAATGGCTTGCCGACACAGTTTATAGGCTGGCAGAAAGAGGCATTCCTGTCTGTGGCCATGTGGGGCTCACTCCTCAGTCAGTTCACAAGCTGGGAGGCTATAAGGTGCAGGGCAGGGAAGATGCAGATGCACAGAAGATGCTTGCCGAAGCCAAGGTGCTGGAGGAGGCAGGCGCTGATCTGCTCGTAGTGGAATGTGTGCCCTCATCACTGGGCAAGGCGCTGGCTCAATTATTGGATATTCCGGTAATAGGTATAGGCGCCGGCCCAGACACAGATGCTCAGGTTCTGGTACTGCACGATATGCTCGGTATCTCGAGAAAACCCCCCAAGTTTTCGAAGAACTACCTAGCGCAGGCATCCAGCATCCAAGAAGCTATAAGCACCTACGGAAATGAAGTCCGCGGCGGTGTCTTTCCCGGCCCAGAACACTGCTTCTAAAGCGCCGAGGCAATCTCCTAAATGACAGACCTACTGCAAAAAAAATACTTTCTAGGTTTTGGGTTTAACTTTTGATTTAACTTTGGGTTTAACATAGAGCACTAAACTGTGGCCAACCAGTTGATAGCCTTTCTCATCGACAATTTCTTCTTGTAGCGCCTCTATATCTGCATGGTGGAATTCAATGACTGCGCCAGTTTCTGTACACACCATATGATCGTGATGCTCACCACGATCCAGTTCGTACACTGCAGGCCCCGAATCAAAATTATGCCTCTCTACCAACCCAGCGGCCTCAAACTGAGTCAACACGCGATACACCGTCGCTATACCCACATCCTCACCGGCATCCCGTAAAGATTGATAGACATCCTCTGCCGTCATATGCCGCTTGGAGACATTTTCTAAGATTTGTAAAATCTTTATCCTCGGCAATGTAATCTTGAGACCCGCTTTTTTCAGTTCATCATCTTCCGGAGCCATAATTTCCTCTTCTCTATGCTATGATCACTGGCTTATTATCCCCCAAACGCGCAACTAACTGGAAGCCTGCCAATGCGATTATCCGCCATCTTTCTTTTGAGCCTTTTTGCTTTCACTGCTGGATGCAGCTGGATTAAGTTTCCCGGCATTCACAAAGTAGATGTTCAGCAGGGCAATATAGTAAACCAAGAGATGATTGACAAGCTACAGACCGGAATGAGCAAATCGCAGGTCCAATTTGTTCTTGGCACTCCATTAATCACTGATACGTTTAATCAGTCGCGCTGGGACTATTTTTACAGTCGAGTAAAGTCTAACGGGGAGAGAACGCAAAAGCAGGTCACCGTCTTTTTTGATAGCGAGGGTCAGCTAGTTCGAATAACTGGTGACTATGTGCCCGAGCCCACGAAATCAGAAGAGTAAAAACCGGGCCCCCTAAGCCGAATTCTTTTCTTTAAGCGCTTTTGCCTCTTCAGCGCGTCTGCGCCGCACCTCTTTGGGGTCCACAATCAGAGGCCTGTATAGCTCTACTCTGTCTCTAGGCTTAAGTTGATAGGCCTCTGGCTCCTCCAGCCCTTTAGTTCCCAGCACCTGTGAGAAAATACCCATCTTGATATTTTCAATATCTATCTCAGCAAACAGCTCTAACAGGCCGGACTGCTTCACTGCCTCAAGTGCCGTAGTCCCCAGAGGTACAGACAGCACTTTAAGCACCTGTTTTTCAGGGCGCGCATAGGCTACTTCAACAGTGATTTCTGAGTTACTGATTTTCATTGGGTTCCCCTTGGAGAATATCGTCAGCACGTCGACACAGAGAATCGACAAGACCGTTGGCAACATCAGAAAACAGTCCGGTAGCAGCTCTACCTAAACTGCGACTTTTAAATTCAAATTCAAGATCTAAAGACAGCTTACAGGCCGAATCAGTTAAAGCTGTAAACAGCCACAGACCTTTAAAACTTTTAAACGGACCATCCTGTAAAGTCATTTCAATACTTGTGTTAGCTGTTAACTGATTGCGAGTGGTAAGATTGACCTGCACGCCAGCTTTTTTCAAGCTCAATCGCGCCAGCATCATCTGTTCCGTATGCTCAATAATCTCAACTGCGCTACATCCGTCCATAAATTGCGGATAACTAGCGACATCGTTAACTAGGGAATACATAGCTTGCGCCGAGTGCGCAATCAACGCTGATCGTTTAATACTCGCCAAGTGCCCACCTAGGAAAAGAATTTGTCATAAACACCCATTATAAAGACAGCGCCAATAGCAACAGGCGCAACATAGCGAACTGTGAACCGCCACAATGTCTCTAGACTGGGGTTGGTCCCCAACATTTCGGAGTCGACTGCTTTTTTATTCATCACAAAACCCACAAACAGTGCAATAAGCAATCCTGAGATGGGCAACATAATGTTTGCCGTCAGAAAATCTAAGCCATCAAAAAACGTAAATCCGAGCAGCTTGTAATCTGCCCAGATATTGAACGAAAACACAGTGCCCAGCCCCAGCAGCCACACAAAACCAGCGAGCACTAAATTGGCTCTGAATCGACCCATATTTTTAGTCTCTACAAACCAGGCTACACAGGGCTCCAATAGCGAGATAGCCGAGCTCCACGCCGCGATGGATACCAGCACAAAAAATATAGCACCTATTAACAGACCGCCGGGCATATTGCCAAAGGCCACCGGCAAACTGATAAACATTAATCCCGGACCCGCACTGGGCTCAAGGCCCTCAGTGGCAAAAACAATTGAAAAGATAATCAAACCGGAAACAATCGCGACCGCAGTGTCTAAAAACGCCACCATCAGTATGGTTTTTCCCATATTGGCCCTCTGAGGCATGTAGGCACCGTAGGCCATAATAGCACCCATACCAATACTCAGCGTAAAAAACGCATGGCCCATGGCTTCTAAAACACCCCGCCAAGTCAGCTGATCTAAATTAAACCGAAATAGAAAACTTACAGCTGCGTCAAAATTTCCCTTAAAGTAACTAAAGCCCAATAACAACAATAACATCACAAACAACAGTGGCATCAAAATCTCAACGGCCACACCTAAGCCCTTCTTGACACCCCCCATAACCACACCGACACAGAGTGCTAAAAATACAGTTTGCCAAAAAATTAGCCGCGATGGATCATCGAGAAGCCGCGCAAATACTGCACCGGCAGAATCACCGTTAACGCCGCGCAACTCGCCGGAACCCACTTCAAAGATATAGCTCAAAGCCCAGCCGGCAATCACTGTATAGAATGAGAGGATAAGCACACCGGCGAGAACACCCAACCACCCCACATGGGCCCAGTGACGATGTGCCGCGCTCTCGACCACAATATCGCGCATACTGTTAATAGGGCTTTTGCGTCCATGACGGCCTAATATCACCTCCGACATCATTACCGGAATGCCAACTAAAAGAATACAACCCAGATACACCAATACGAAAGCACCACCCCCATTACTGCCAGCTATATAGGGAAATTTCCACATATTCCCCAACCCCACAGCAGAACCGGTGGCCGCCATAATAAAGGTCCAACGACTACCCCAGGTGCCATGCATTCCTTTTTGTTGTAACGCCATAACTGATTCCCAGCCTTCGCATTTAGGGGTGAATTGTACCCATATCTGATAGTCTAACCTAGGGTACAGCCTAGTTATTTTCAGATTAGAACAACAACCTGAAGGTAGCGACTAAAAGCTTATAATAATTTATAACAAAACCAGTATAATCCCACGCCATGACTAAGAAAAAACCCAAACAACAATCCAATACCATCGCTCTCAACCGCAAGGTGAGACATGATTATTTTATTGAAGAAAAATTTGAGGCCGGTGTTGCTCTAAAGGGCTGGGAAATCAAAAGCCTGCGCGATGGAAGAGTTAATCTCACCGACACCTATGTCATGCTCAAGGATGGCGAGGCTTGGTTGCTGGGCACCCATATAACCCCGTTAAACACGGTTTCAACCCATTATGTCACGGAGCCAACGCGCTCGCGAAAACTGCTTCTGAATTACCGTGAATTAAAAAAACTACAGGAAGCGGTGCAACAGAAAGGTCGAACCTGCGTGTGCACTGCGCTGTATTGGAAGGGCCACCTAGTTAAATGTGAAATTGCCTTGGCAACAGGAAAGGCCGCCTATGACAAACGCGTGGATTCAAAAGAGCGCGATTGGAGCCGTCAAAAACAACGACTGATGCGTCATTCTTAATCCTTTCAGCACCAAAACAACGTCTCGTATGGCGTTTTATAGTGCTTCCGCTCTAACTTATCACTCGAAACCGACCGACTAAGATTTAGTTGCAGGAAGTTCCAGCAAACTGTCATCGGGCATCGTACAATTCAGCTTCATATCCAGTAACTTTTCAATCGGCTCGAGCAGAAAAGCATCGTCCTCGCAGGCAAAGCTAATCGAGGTGCCAGTTTTACCGGCGCGGCCTGTTCGGCCAATGCGGTGAACATAATCCTCTGGCTCTTCCGGCAGGGTAAAGTTAATCACATGACTTACCCCATCAACATGAATGCCCCGCCCAGCCACATCGGTTGCCACCATGACTTTTAAGGCGCCAGACTTGAAAGAGTCTAACGTTTTCATGCGTCGATTCTGAGGCACATCTCCGGATAGCAAACCCACCTTGAACCCCTGCTTACTAAGATTCTGATGAAGGTCACGGCAAATATCTCGGCGATTTGCAAACACCATAACGGAGTCAACATCATCAGTGCTCAAAATATTATGCAAAAGCATCAATTTTTCATCGGCGGTAGTAATGTAGATTTTTTGTTCGACTGTATCTGTTGCCACTCGCTCCGCGCCAATTTCTACGGTGACTGGCTCATAGGTCCAGCTTTGCGAGAGTCGCATGACTTGCGGTGTAAATGTGGCTGAGAATAACAGGGTTTGGCGGTCTTCTCGTTTCGGTGTCAAGCGAACTAGGCGCCTGACCTGAGGGATAAAACCCATATCCAGCATCCGATCGGCCTCATCAATAACCAATATCTCAACCTGATCCAAATAAATATCACGGTTATTGGCAAAATCTAAAAGACGCCCCGGGGTTCCCACCAGAATATCGCAATAGGACTTCTGAAGCTTGAGCAACTGCTTGCCATAGTCCATACCACCCACCAAGCAGTGCACATTGATATCAATATGCTTGAGCAATGCGCTCGTATCATCTGCGATCTGGATGGCCAGCTCTCTAGTGGGCGCCATAATCATAGCGCGCGCCTCGCCCATATAGCGCTCATCTTCTATCGGATGTTTGAGTAAATCAGCAATAATACTGATCAGGAAGGCTGCTGTTTTGCCAGTCCCAGTTTGCGCCTTTCCAACAATATCATGACCAAACAAAGTTTGTGGCAGAGAGGCTGCCTGAATCGGTGTGCAATACTCAAACCCAGTGTCTTGAATACCATGCATTAGCTCAAGAGGTAAATCAAAGTCATGGAATCTAGTTTTACCCTCTTGGGCCTCAACCACAAATTGCGAGAGATCCCATTTGCGACGACCTCCTCGCTGGCCTCTACTGCGCCTGCGTTTTGCATTTGATGATTTTTTAGGCACAGCGTTCTGGTTCGATTCAACAGCTGTATCTAGGGTAGGGTCTGCAGATTTTTGAGAGGTATCGGAGTTATCAGTCAAAGATTTATATACTTTATTGGTTAAAAATTAGAGAGTGCCGATTGTAACAGAATTGTGATCTGTGCGCTTAAAATAATATTAGGCTCAACTATCCGATAATGTTTAAATGCCCAGCCTATGACCCCTAAACAGCCACCCTCATTTATAGAGAGCTCTATTGCCCTGCTGCGCCTCGCTGGCCCCCTGATGCTGGGACAACTAGCTGTGGTTGGCATGACGGTTACCGATATCTATATGGCGGGACAGGTCAATTCAGATACCCTGGCTGCACTACAGCTGGGAGGTAGCATTTGGTCCCTGATCACCCTTCTGGTAATTGGAGTAATGATCGGCAATAGCCCCATAGTCGGAAATTACTGGGGTGCCGGTGAAAAAACCAAGGTGCGATTTCAGTTCCAACAAGGTCTCTGGCTAGCGCTACCCATGGGTATTTTGGTCTGTCTGGCTATCTTAACCGGCATTGCCTTTCTCAGTTATTTGGATATTTCAGACAGGGTTTATTCCATCGCTCGAGGTTATCTGCTGCCGTTCCTTATAACAGGCCTTATGTTTCCAGCTTTTTTCGCGTTTCGCAGCAGCTTTGAGGGCATCGGCGATACAAAGCCGGTGATGCTATTTAACTGTCTGGCTTTTGTGCTCAATGGGGTTCTCGACTATATCCTAGTATTCGGCAAGCTCGGATTTCCGGCGCTGGGCGGCATTGGAGCCGCCTGGGCAACGGTCGTGGTTATGCTATTTTTATTGATCTGTATGGCTACCTACGCCCACTGTGCCAGCAGCATGAAGAGACTAAGGCTCTACAGCCACTTCTGCGGGCCCCGCTGGGGCGCAATTGCCAAGATATTGGGTCTCGGAATACCTATCTCTTTAAATATTGCCGCTGAAATAAGCTTCTTCGCAATGATTCCAATGATGATCGCCCATCTGGGTTCTGATGTACTGGGCGCCCATGCTGTTACCATCAATCTAGACGCGCTGGTGTTTATGCTACCGCTGGGTATTGGGCAGGCACTCAGTATTAAAGTTGCGCATGCTCAGGGGTCTAGAAATCCTATGGCCGCAAGGCTAATTTGTATCACCGGATTTAGGCTAGTGTTAATCTTAGCTATGCTGCTGGGTTGCTTAAAAGTATTCCTAGGCGGCTATTTGGCCGCCACCTTTAGCCCCAATTACAGCGTGCAGCTAATTGCTACCAATCTGTTCTTTTTCTCTGCAGCTCTGGGTTTATTTGACTCACTACAAATTAGCTGTAGCTGCGCATTGCGGGGCTTTAAAGATGCTCGAGTCCCGCTAGCCATCCAAGTGACCGCCTTTTGGGTCATCGCCTTCCCCATAGCCTACAGTCTGGCACTGACAGATAGTTTTGGTGCGCCGTTAGGCGTCTATGGATTCTGGATGGGTATGGTATTGGCGGCTCTGATCGCCGCTTTAGGTCTGCTCTACCGCTGGCATAAGGTCACCAGCAATGCTATCGCCGCCGCCCCAAGGTAACTCTATCTAGATTGTTATAATCTCGCCGGGTTGCCACCTCTGAAAAGCCTGCCGAGACAAACAGATCTCTCAGCGCATTTCCCTGCTCACAGCCATGCTCCACCAGCAACCATCCGCCAACCGCCAGATAATCTGGGCTCTGCCTCACAATCTTCTTTAAATCATCCAGACCATCAACTCCAGACACCAGTGCACTACTGGGTTCAAATCGCACATCCCCCTGCTTGAGATGGGGATCATCGCGCTCTATATAGGGAGGATTGCTGACAATTAAGTCAAAATCAGTCTTATCAGCCGCAATCGCAGAAAACCAGTCATTCTGAAAAATCTGCACATTGCTCAAACCCTGACGCTGGCAATTTTGTTTGGCCAGTGCCACCGCCCCAGACTGGGAATCAATGGCAGTTAATTGCCAATCTTGGCGCTCTGAGGCCAAGGCCAAGGCAATGGCTCCAGTTCCCGTGCCCAGATCTAAAACCCGACTGCGCCGCGGCAATGCCAAAGCCAAAGCTATCTCCACTATAAGTTCAGTTTCTGGACGGGGTATCAATGTGTCTGGGGAAACATTTAAATCAAGGGACCAAAACCCCTGCGAGCCAGTCAAATAGGCAATCGGGGTTCCCTGCAACCGCGCCTGTAACAGCGCCTCAAATCTCTGTAACTGCTCGGGTTCAACCGTCGCATCCGGCCAGGTGCGCAATTGAGCCCGGTCTACCTCCAACACGTGACACAGCAGTATCTCGCAATCCAGCTGTGGCGAGTCACTGACAGCTCGCAACTGGTCAACCGTCTTGAGAAGTTGAGAAACCTTTGCCATTCGATTATTTGGAGAGACTGGCTAGCTGTTCGGCTTGGAACTCATTGATCAAAGGCTGTACCACCTCTTGCAGTGACCCCTCCATTATCTCGCTTAATTTGTACAGCGTGAGATTAATGCGATGATCGGTCACTCGACCCTGAGGGAAATTATAGGTGCGTATGCGCTCCGAGCGATCTCCACTGCCCACCAGACTCTTGCGCTGCTCCGATTGTTCTTTGGCCGCCGCATCATCCTGAGCACTATTTAAACGGGCCTGTAGTACCGACATAGCCCTGGCACGGTTTTTATGCTGCGAGCGCTCATCTTGGCACTCCACCACGATGCCCGTTGGAATATGGGTTAAGCGAATCGCGGAATCGGTTTTATTAACATGCTGACCGCCAGACCCAGAGGCGCGAAAGGTATCTACCCGCAGATCTGCCTTATTGATTTCAATAGCGTCCTGCTCATCGGCCTCAGGCATAATGGCAACTGTACATGCCGAGGTGTGAATTCTGCCTTGAGACTCGGTTTCGGGAACTCGCTGCACACGATGGGCGCCGGACTCAAATTTCAGCTTGGAGTACACGCCTTTGCCAACGATTCTTGTAATAATTTCCTTATAACCTCCGTGATCGCCCTCGCTTTCACTAATTACCTCTACCTTCCAGCGCTGCGTCTCGGCAAACCTGCTATACATACGAAACAAATCGCCAGAAAAAATAGCCGCTTCATCGCCGCCGGTACCAGCGCGTATTTCCAGAAAAATATTCTTTTCATCATTGGGATCCCTAGGTAGCAACAGGCGCTGTAAATCTAACTCCAGCACCTCCAACTGAGCCTCTCCATCGGCAATTTCTTCCTGAGCCATAGCTCTCATATCAGCATCGGAATCCTTTAGGAGCGAATTGGCTTCCTCGAGGTTATTGACCACCGCCTGATAGCTTACATAAGCCTTTACCACAGGCTCTAGCTCTGCATACTCTTTTGATAGGGGCCTGAATTTATCTTGGTTGGCAATGATCTCCGAATCACTCAGCAGTGCGCCCACCTCTTCATAGCGCTCATTGAGATGATCTAGCTTGGCTAAAATTGATGCTTTCATAGATTTATACTTTTTGGGTTACCTTTTGTTTTTATTTAAGCCAAATAATTCATGGGTGACGCTAATGGCATCATCGCGACCCTCTTCGCCCGCCTGTTTTAGTTTAGTGGTCGGTTTGTGCAACAGCTTATTGGTCAGATTGCGCGCCAAGGTATTGATAACCTCGGCAGAATCCTGACCGCGCGCAAGCGCGCTGAGCGCCTTCTCAACCTCAGTATCCCGAATAGTTTCCACGCTATCTCGGAATGCTCGTATAGTATCAACCACAGCCAGTTCACGCTGTTTGGAAGACCAGTTTTCCACCTCTTCGTCAACAATATCCCGAGCCAAATCAGCGGCACTCTGGCGCGCCCTGATATTATCTTGAATAACTTCCTCAAGATCATCGACAGTGTATAGATAAACATCATCCAGCTCTTCCACCTGCGGCTCAATATCCCGCGGCACTGCCACATCAACCATAAAAATAGGTTTGTGCAGGCGCTTTTTAAGCGCCGCTTCAACCGCGCCCTTGCCCAATATAGGCAACTGACTAGCGGTTGACGAAATAACAATATCAGCCCTGTGCAGATAATCTGGTATATCAGACAACAAAATAGCTTCAGCGGAAAAATCTTCTACCAACTCCTGAGCGCGCTCCAAGGTGCGATTAGCTACCGTGATCCGCCCAATCTGTTTTTCTAGCAGATGTCTTGCCGCTAACTCTATGGTTTCACCCGCGCCAATTAGCAACACATGTGCACTCTTGAGATCTGTGAAAATCTGTTCCGCCAAACTCACTGAAGCATAGGCCACAGAGACCGGACTCTTGCCGATAGCTGTCTCGGAGCGCACCCGTTTCGCCACCGCAAAAGCTCGTTGAAACGCCATATTTAAGTATGCATCAACGGTTGCCGCCTTTTGGGCTACCGAATAGGCAGATTTAATCTGACCAAAAATTTGCGGCTCACCAACCACCAGTGAATCCAATCCGCTGGCAACACAGATCATATGGCGAATGGCCTCGTTATTGCGGTGACAGTAATAACAGTGTTGCAAGGCTTCAACACCTAGGTTTTTATTAGCTGCCAGCCAAGCCAGTAACTGCGCGTCGGGGAGGTCTCCAACCGCATAAATTTCAGTTCTATTGCAGGTGGACAGCAGTGCTATTTCAGAGACACCGAGCTCGCTCAGCGCTGCCTGTAAAGTCTCAACCACTGTCTCAGGGGCAAAGGAAACCTGGCCGCGGAGATCTACCGAAGCGGATTTATGGTTAATGCCAAATGCCATGATATCCATAGCCATCAGTCTCTATCCGTAGCTTTCAAGTTTACAGGTTTCCAGGTTTCCAATGGAAAACCAACAAAATTTGACGCACCGCCAAATTATTTGAGTCAGAGCCCTGCCGAACCGATGATTTTACACTATAGCTAAAGAAGGATAAATTGATATTAAAGAGGGAAATTGCTACCAATCATTTGCAAAACCTTCAAACTCACAGGAAAGCATTGGTCTTAACTGGCAATATCATAGAAAATACGCCTATGAAGACATTTCAACAACTCACCGCATCAATCGCAATCTTGCTTATATCTGCCTGTAGCGGAATAGCGCCGCTATCCGACCCTCAGCCAGTGCCAGACACAATCACCGCCGCCGAGGATAAATCCACCCCCGCGGCCTCTGCAATCACCCTAAAACCCCTATCAAGCAATAGCCTGCATGAGCTATTGGTAGGGGAATTTGCGCTGTCTCGCAACCAATTTGAAATTGCACAGACTCAGTATTTAAAACAGGCTCGCGAAACCTTAGACCTAGAGGTTATCAAGCTAGCGGCAAAAATTGCCTCTTATAACCGCGACTATGAGGCTCTGGAGGAGCTGGCACTGCTGTGGATTGAACTAGAACCCGCCAACTCAATCCCCCGCGGCCTAGCGCTCGAGGCTCTCGCCGCCCAAGGAGATGGGATGGGGGCATTAGAACATGCAAGTTGGCTCTACTCCCAAAACCATCGACTGGACTCATTGATTGCAGTGACTTCAATCCATAGCAATCGGGATGATATTCAGAAACTTATTGCAGCCTTTGGGAAACTACAGCTAGATAAGGCCCAACAGCCCGCTGTACTACTCGCTTTAGCCATACTACATCAAGACCATGGCAATCTTATAAAAGCGCAACAAATGGTCGAGGAATTTTTATTAGTTAGGCCCATGAACCATCGTGGCATTCTATTGTTGAGTCAAATTTACCATCAACAGGAACTTACCACTGAATCACTTAAACTATTAGCCGCCGCTCTCGACAAGGCACCAGATAACTACAGGTTGCGGCGACAATACGCACGCTTTATGGCTCTGGTAGACAGATCGAAGGCCATCGAGCAATTCGAACTGCTTCGAAATCAGCAGCCAGATAATCAAAACACCAACTTTATGCTAGCTGTTCTGCTAATGAGTGAAGCTGAGGTAGAGAGAGCCTCTATGCTACTAACAGAGGCTTCAAGTGACCCCAGCCTCTACACAGAAACCCAATACTATTTGGGCGCTATTGCCGATGAGGCCGGCAATATAGACCTCGCCATCGACTATTTTGGCAAGGTGCAATCTGGGCAAAACTACTTGATGGCCGCATCGAGGCGGGCAGCTCTGTTAGCCCAGCACAGAAGCCTAGCGTCCGCCCAAGAGTATTTTTATAGACTGCGCGCCGAAAACCCAGAGCATGCTATCGAGCTATTTACATTAGAATCAACTCTTTTGATTAAAATGAACCGAGGAGAATTGGCCTACAAACTTCTCAGTGACAGCCTGACAGAGTTTCCCAATAATACTAAACTGCTCTACGCAAGATCTATGGTCGCTGAACAACAGGATAATTACCCACAGACAGAGCGCGACCTGCGCAAACTGCTTGCACTGGATGCAGATAACGCCATTGCACTCAATGCCTTAGGCTACAGCATGCTAGTGCACACAGCTCAATATGAAGAGGCTTACAAACTTATCAAACGCGCCTACCTTCTCAATCCGGGCGATCCCGCAACCATGGACAGCATGGGCTGGGTACTATTCCAAATGGGCCAACTTGAAGCTGCTTTAAAACATCTACAAAAGGCCATGGAGATTATGCCCGATCCAGAAATTGCCGCTCATTTAGGCGAGGTAGAATGGTCGATGGGAAACCCTGATATCGCCATTCAAATCTGGCGACAAGGTCTGCAACAGACTCCTGAACACCCAATAATTCTCGAGACCATTAAGCGGCTTGGAGTGACTGCAGATCTAGATACCCCCGGACAAGCATTATGAAATTAATACCTGTCCCGCTTATTATCCTTGTAATCAGCCTTCAGGGCTGTGTAACAACCGATCAAATACAGACTATCCACAACGGGCAGTTTAACGCTCGACAGATAGCGGCCCTCAGTTCCTGGCAACTGAGCGGAAAACTAGGCTTAAGATCACCACAAAAAGCCAGCAGTGCCAATCTGCAATGGCATCAACAGCGCGAAGAATATGAACTCAGGTTAAGCGGCCCCTTTGGTGCTGGTATTGCAACGGTAAAAGGCAATGGCCGCCATATTAAAGTGCAACAGGGCGACAAAACATACACTGGCGTTTCAGAAATGCTGGGGCTACAGACAATTGGCGTGCCAATTCCAGTGGATGCAATGAGCTGGTGGGTCAGAGGGCTACCATCGCCAAACCGCGAGGCAGCCGTCAATATGATCGCCACAGCCGAGGGTACACCCATCGGCTTTAAGCAAGCTGGCTGGCAACTCTCTTTCTCCCAGTTCCAGCGCACAGATCAATACCTGTTGCCGAGAAAAGTGTCCGGTCGACTTGGGGACCTATCCTTTAAGCTGGTAATATCTGACTGGCGTTTCCCAAACAACTAGGTTGCGATACCCAATGATCTCAGTAACCCTACCCTCGCCGGCTAAATTAAACCTGTTTCTGCATATCACAGGCCGCCGCAAAGATGGTTATCACGATCTGCAAACCGTATTTCAGTTGCTCGACTACGGCGACCAACTCACATTGACTGCAATTAAAAAGCCTCGGATAACATTAACCACCCAGCTCGACGGCCTATTGCCGGAAGATAATCTTGTGGTACAGGCTGCAATGGCGCTCCAGAAAGCCACAAACTGTGACTGGGGCTGTGAAATTCAACTGCAAAAGAAACTGCCCATGGGCGCTGGTCTGGGCGGTGGCAGTAGCAATGCAGCCACAACTCTGGTGGGGCTAAACTTCTTGTGGCAATGTGGATTATCCCTAGATCAACTAAGCCTGATAGGGCGTCAACTAGGGGCCGATGTTCCGGTTTTTGTGCAGGGAAAGAGCGCCTTTGCCGAAGGTATTGGTGAACAGCTAACGCCAATGGCGCTATCAAAACCTTGGTATCTTGTGGTAACACCAAAAATTAGAGTATCCACCACAGAAATTTTTTCTCATAGTGAATTGACAAGGAACTCTCCAGCCATCAAAATACGCGCCCTCTCGGAGGAGCGACACAGAAACGATTGCCAATCTGTAGTCGAAGCATTGTATCCAGAAGTAAAACAGGTTTTGGTTTGGCTACAACGCTTCAAAAACCCTCTGATGACAGGGACTGGAGCCAGCGTATTTTGTCGTTTTGATACTGAAGTCGCGGCAAGGCAAGCCCAGACCGAAATACCGGAAAAATGGAATTCGTTTGTAGCGCGGGGAACTAACCTCTCCTCACTGCACAAACAGTTGGAAAATTATATAACTGGGGCGTGGCCAAGTGGTTAAGGCATCGGGTTTTGATCCCGACATTCGGAGGTTCGAATCCTCCCGCCCCAGCCATCTCTAACTTTAGAATACCAGGAAAAAGATGTGGCTAGATTAATGCTTTTTACCGGAAATGCTAATCCGGAGCTCGCAAGTGAAGTTGCAGGTTCGCTCGGAATCCCGCTCAGCGACTCACTGGTGACAACTTTCTCCGATGGCGAGATCAATATTGAGATCCGCGACAATGTGCGCGGCCACGATGTATTTATCATCCAGCCCACCTGTGCACCAACCCATAGAAATTTAATGGAATTAGTGTTGATGATCGACGCCCTGCGTCGCTCTTCAGCTGAGCGTATCACGGCGGTAGTCCCCTATTTCGGCTATGCCAGACAGGATCGACGAGTGCGCTCCGTGCGCGTACCGATCAGCGCCAAAGTAGTTGCAGATATGCTATCTAACGCCGGCGTAGACCGCGTGCTTACCGTAGATCTTCACGCCGAACAGATTCAGGGGTTCTTTAACTGCACCGTGGACAATATCTATGGCGCGCCTGTACTGCTAAATGATATTGAGCGGAAGAATTACAAAAAACTGCAAATTGTATCCCCAGATATCGGCGGCGTAGTACGTGCCCGTGCAGTGGCCAAGCAACTCGGCTGTGACTTGGCGATTATCGACAAACGTCGTCCCTCGGCCAACGAAAGCGAAGTAATGAATCTTATTGGTGAAGTCGAAGGACGCACCTGTGTATTGGTGGATGATATTGTCGACACCGCTGGAACCCTCTGCAAAGCCGCCGAGGCACTCAAAAAACACGGTGCTGAAAAAGTTGTTGCCTATTCGACACACGCGGTTCTATCTGGAAAGGCCATAGATAATATCAAAAACTCCAAGCTGGATAAGCTGGTGGTAACCAACAGTATTCCGCTGAGTGAAGAAGCCAAAAAATGCGGAAAAATCCGCACGCTAACGCTGGGCAAGTTACTGGGTGAATCCGTACGTCGCCTCAGCAATGAAGAATCCATCAGCGCCATGTTTGTGTAATCAGGTGATTGCACTAATTAGAAGCTGACAAAACCGCCCAATAAAGGGCAATTAACCCCCACTACAGGTCTGGTCGCGGTCTATAGTGGCATAACATTGGAGACTACTATGTCTACTGATTTTACTTTAAATGCGAAAGGTCGCGAGGATACAGGGAAAGGTGCGAGCCGCCGCCTGCGTCGTCTGGCCGGAGAAATACCCGCCATTGTATACGGTGGCAAAAAAGCACCAGCACAGATATCTCTTGTGCACAAAGATGTGATGAAAGCGCTGGAAAATGAAGCTTTCTACTCCCATATTGTCTCATTGAATGTGGATGGCAAATCTGAAGATGTGATTATTAAAGATCTACAGCGTCATCCCGCTAAGCCCATTGTTCAGCATATGGATTTCTTTCGAGTCAGCAAATCCACCAAGCTGCAGGTAAGAGCTCCGCTACACTTTATCAACGAAGAAGAGTGCGTTGGCGTTAAACTGAGTGGCGGCCTAATTGCCCACAGCATGACGGAACTAGAAATCAGCTGCTTACCAAAAAATCTTCCAGAGTACTTGGAAGTGGATATGGCTGAGATTGATCTGGGACAAACCGTACATATCTCTGATATCAAACTGCCCAAAGGTGTGGAAAGTGTTGCCCTCAGTCATGGTGCAGACCATGATCTACCTGTAGCTTCTGTCAACAAACCAAAAGCAATAGAAGTTGAGGAAGAGGTTACAGAGGCAGCTGAAGACGCCACTGATGGCGCCGAGGACGGTGCAGAGGAAGCAAGCGAAGAGTAATCTTCTACCTTGCTAACCTAGGCTCCGACATTGGAAACGCCCGTAGATCTAATCATAGGGCTGGGAAACCCCGGCCCTAAGTACCAACGGACGCGCCACAATGCCGGAGCCGACTTGGTAAGGGAATTGGCCAGCTCATTCGACAGCCCTGTGATCTCCGAAAGCAAGTTCTTTGGCGAAACTGCCAGAGTTTCGATCGCCGGTAGAAATGTTCGCCTACTGATCCCCAGCACCTTTATGAATCGCAGTGGTCAGGCGGTCGCAGCCATGGCCAAATTCTATCAAATCGCTCCAGAACGCATTCTTATTGTGCACGATGAACTGGATCTGGATCCCGGAACAGCTCGATTCAAAAAGGGCGGTGGCCACGGCGGCCACAACGGACTCCGCGATACCATCAACAGTCTTGGCAACAACAGCGATTTCGCCCGCCTACGCATAGGTATTGGCCACCCTGGGCAGGCCAATCAAGTGGCTGATTATGTGCTAAAAAAAGCCTCTAGCGCCGATCGGCAACTGATCGACCAGAGCATAGACAACGCCCTGCGTCACCTGCCACTGGCAGTCAATGGCCAATGGGAACAAGCAATGACCGCACTGCACTCCAGCTAACAACAGTATTTATATAAGGACCAAAACATGGGTTTTAATTGTGGAATAGTTGGACTGCCCAATGTGGGTAAATCAACTCTATTTAATGCACTCACCAAAGCGGGTATAGGCGCGGAAAATTTTCCTTTCTGCACCATTGAGCCCAACACCGGCATAGTGCCCATTCCCGACCCCCGCCAAGACAAAATCTCGGCAATTGTGCAGCCAGAGCGAGTTATTCCTACCAGTATGGAATTTGTGGATATTGCCGGACTGGTTGCCGGTGCCTCAAAAGGTGAAGGGCTGGGCAACCAATTTCTCGCCAATATCCGCGAAACAGACGCTATAGCCCATGTGGTGCGCTGTTTTGATGATGAAAATGTTATCCATGTGGAGGGTGCAATAAATCCCCCAGAGGATATAGCTGTTATCAATACCGAGCTGGCATTGGCCGATCTAGAGAGCGTCGAAAAAGCCCTGCTCAGAGCTGGCAAAGCCGCCAAGGGCAACGACAAAGAAGCCAAAGCATTGCAGACAGTGCTGGAGAAGATTCTGCCTCATCTCAATGAAGCCAAGCCACTGCGCTCCTTTGACCTGACAGATGCTGAGCTCAAACTACTCAAACCATTAAGCCCGCTCACCCTAAAGCCAACCATGTATATTGCCAATGTCGATGAAGATGGGTTTGCAGACAATCCTTATCTGGATGCAGTGACCGCCATTGCCGAGCAGGAAGGTGCGATTGTAGTTCCTATATGCAATAAACTTGAAGCTGAAATCAGCGAACTGGAAGACGACGAAAAAATGGAATTCCTAGAAGAAATGGGCATGGATGAACCCGGCTTAAACCGCGTGATTCGCGCTGGCTACTCACTGCTGGAATTACAGACCTACTTCACTGCGGGGGTCAAAGAAGTGCGCGCCTGGACTATTCCTATCGGCGCAACTGCACCCAATGCCGCTGGCAAAATTCATACCGACTTTGAAAAAGGCTTTATTCGCGCAGAAATTGTCGCCTACCCAGACTATATTCAAGGCAATGGCGAACAGGGTGCAAAAGAAGCCGGAAAATGGCGACTGGAAGGCAAAGATTATATAGTCCAAGATGGCGATATCATCCACTTCCGCTTTAATGTCTGACAACCTATTTCGGCGCCCTATTCCCTTGACAAATAGGCTCACTGTGGCGAAAATGCGCGCCCGTTCCGAAGCTATATTCAAGCGCTTCTGGACGTCTATCAATTTCTTTGTGGCTACGTAGCTCAGCTGGTTAGAGCACAGCATTCATAATGCTGGGGTCGGTGGTTCAAGTCCACCCGTAGCTACCATTTAAATCAGATGGCTCTAACCCTATGATCAACCTATCGATTCTCTCTAAAATAACCAATCTGTCGTTGTAATATTATAACGAACAGCTGGCGTCACCTTGATTGCTGACGATATTGATAGAACTCATTTGTATTTGCATTGCCCCAGATACTTTCAATACAAAGGGTGCATCCACCATTGTCATATCAGTCCCTTTGTCAGCAAAACAACTTAATTTCAAACGGGAGACCTGCCAGCCTTGATTAAGCTTGCCAGCTAATCCTTTGGTAATATCCATCTCACCAGTACAGCCTTCACCGCAACCAATACTAAGCGTCGTATTTGCTACCTTATCGCCAAGGACCTGATATTGAAATTCCAGTGCCATATCAGCATTGGATTCACGTGAAATATCAATTGGCTCACCCTCAATTGAAAGTACGGCATCACCTGAGAATGTAAATAAACGCGAATCTTCTTGTGCCTTGTAATCAAGTGCTTTCATTATTAGAACACCAGAAGCACTGTTAGCCTTCGACGACGTTACTTGCACAGTACCACCAGCATCACGCATGGTTAAACGCCAAGGGAGTAAGGGCTCGCCAGCTTTTAAGAAATTGTTATTTTGCGCCCTAGCCATATCACCGAGTTGCGCATCTTCTGATAAAACTCCAACAGCGCCTTTATCTGAATATTTTAATCCGTAACCATAGGCAAACAGAGGGTTATAATCTTTGTCGCCAACATTAACCGCCGTTTGAGCGCCGGTTCTAGGCCAAGAAAAAGACAGTCTGCCATGAAAATCGTACTGAATATCACCGTTGGCTTTGCGCAATAAGACGTCGGCAATTCCACCAGCTTCTGTACCCGGCAACCATGCAGCAACAAAAGCATCTGAAGCGTTTATTTCCGGATTCACCCACATTGACCGTCCGGAAAGGAAAACCGCGACTGTAGGAATACCTTGAGACCTAAATTTCCTTAATAGTTTTAAGCCATCTTCAGATTGAAAATCCAAATGT
>Ga0208881_1000088_pt1 | contig 28498 bp, 30 predicted proteins | sample Knorr_S23_td_AAI_FD_185610 | JGI IMG/M metagenome (GOLD analysis project Ga0208881, IMG submission 185610) | Marine microbial communities from Southern Atlantic Ocean transect - Knorr_S23_td_AAIW_ad_876m_LV_B (SPAdes) (version 2) | ecosystem: Environmental > Aquatic > Marine > Oceanic | place... | reverse complement strand
CGTTGTAGGGTATTTCGAAAGACCGGATGTAGTTCCAAACATCACTAGAAGTCCAATTTGTGAGCGGATTTACTTTGATCACAGAATGGGATTCAGTTGAAAAAGTGCTATCGAGCTCAATTATCGAAAGGTTGGACCGCGTAGAGTTTTGATCTCTGCGTTGTCCGGTAATCCAAGCTTCTAAAGTTTTGAGTTTTTTTTCTAGAGGCTCAACTTTTCGGATCCCGCAACATTCTCTGTGACCGTCCTCATAAAAGCTAAATAAGCCTTTATTTCTTGTAAATGTTTCAAGGGATTTAGCATCCGGGTAAAGGACTTCCACAGGAATTTTGTAATATTCTCTAATTCGTTCAATGAACCGGTGGGTCTCTGGATGAAGGCGGCCGGTATCCAGCGTGAATATTGGTGGCGGAGTAGTTAACTTGCTAGCTAGGTCCACCAGTATTACGTCTTCGGCACCACTGAAGGAGATCGCTATATTCGGTATAAGCCCAACTATTTGTTCCAAGATCTCTCTAGGCTGACAAGCCTTAAGTTTCTCGTTGAGTTGCTGTATCTCTTCGTGATTAAGCATCGCAGATGCAGTCTTTACGCAGCCTCCTAGGGGCAATCGGGGCGCATTCTAGGTTATTTATATCAGTGGGTAAAGTGACTAAACTGGTTTCCGTGAAACCTGGCCTAAGATGTTTCACGTGAAAATTAGCTCTTAAAATAATTAGTTATTTAAAAAGCATCTCTCACAAATATTTAGTAATCAACAAAGAGCGTCGTAATTTATCACAGCTGTTACGTTGAACCCGTATTTGCTACATTGGCTCTTTTGTAGGGAATGGATTGGAGTTGTTAATGTCATGGAAATAGCTTGCCTCGATTTAGAAGGGGTTTTGATACCGGAGATATGGATCGGATTTGCCGAAAAGACCGGAATCGACGAGTTAAGGGCAACCACACGAGATATTCCCGATTACGATGTGCTTATGAGGCAACGTCTTAGATTGCTCCAGGAACATCAACTTGGCCTCCATGACATCCAGGAGGTCATCGCCAAGATGGCACCACTGGATGGAGCAAAAGACTTTTTAACTTGGCTTAAGGCGCATTTCCAGGTAGTTATTCTGTCGGACACGTTCTATGAATTTTCTCATCCGCTCATGCGGCAGCTTGATTTCCCTGCCTTGTTTTGTCATCGCCTTATTGCAGATGATAAAGGTACGATTATTGATTACAAACTTAGACAGCAAGATCCCAAGCGTCAGTGCGTGAAAGCATTTCATGCACTCAATTTCCGTGTAATTGCCTCAGGCGATTCCTATAACGACACGACAATGCTTAGTGAGGCCGATGCGGGTATCCTTTTCCAGGCACCTGACAATGTAATAGAGGAATTCCCCCAATTTCCTTCTGTCGAGAATTACGAGGAGCTGAAGCAAGAATTTAGCAAAGCCAGCAATCGGAATATTTCCTTGTAATTCAAGTTAAGGCAAACATCGACCTGGTCTATTATTAGAAACGCTAATGAGTATTCAAATATCTCTGGCCTGCTTGACTGCATTCCCTAAATATTGCCTAGGTTTCAGCTTTTTCAGTTTGGATTTAGCGGGTTCGGGAATATCCAGATTGCTTATAAATTCACGAACCTTATTTTCATCGATTTGTTTGCCGCGGGTTAATTCCTTCAGCTTTTCGTAAGGCTCGTCAATTCCATAACGTCGCATAACAGTTTGAATAGGTTCGGCTAAGATTTCCCAGCAATTATCTATATCCCGATCTATTGATTCGCGATTTAGCTCTAATCTGTCAAGGCCTTTTATAGCAGATTGATAACCGATCAAGGAATAGGCAAGAGCGGATCCAATATTTCGCATAACGGTTGAATCAGTCAAGTCGCGCTGCCAACGAGATATTGGCAGCTTGTCAGCAAGGTGGTTAAGAATGGCGTTAGCCATACCTAGATTGCCTTCGGAGTTTTCAAAGTCGATAGGATTCACCTTGTGTGGCATGGTCGAGGATCCAACTTCTCCAGGGACAGGTTTTTGCTTGAAGTAATCGAGAGAGATGTATGCCCAGATATCTCTATCAAAATCGATCAGCACAGAATTGAACCTCGCAAACCCGCTAAATAACTCTGCTAGATAATCATGTGGTTCAATCTGAGTGGTGTAAGGGTTAAATTCGAGCATAAGGCTTTCCACAAATTCTTTTCCTATCATTGGCCAATCTATATCTGGATAGGCGGCAATATGGGCATTGTAGTTGCCTACAGCTCCATTCATTTTCCCCAGCATCTGCATTTCTTTTATTTGTGAGAGTTGCCTCTTTAAACGGAAGCATACATTTGCAAATTCTTTTCCTACAGTAGTTGGTGACGCTGGTTGTCCATGGGTACGGGATAAAAGTGGCTGATCAGCATGATGCTTTGCCATGTCAGCGAATTTAGCTACTAGATTTTCCATGCTTGGAACAAAAACGTTATCTCGTCCCTCCTTGATCATCAAAGCATAGGCTAGGTTGTTAATATCTTCTGAGGTACAAGCGAAATGTATAAATTCCAATTGCGGCAGCAATTCGTCACAATCCTGGAGTTTTTCTTTGATGAAGTACTCCACAGCTTTTACATCATGATTAGTTTTAGCTTCAATTTCTTTTATTCGCTCAGCGTCGGCTAGGTCAAAATTTTGGTACAAAGATTCAAGCCGTTGTAGCGAATTACCCTGGATTTCAGTGAGCTCTTTAATGCATGGTTGTAATGAAAGGAACAGAAACCATTTTACTTCAATCAATACCCGGAAACGCATCAGCGCGAACTCACTAAAGCAGGGTATTAGTTCTTTGCATTTAACGGCATATCGCCCATCCAATGGAGATATGGCCAATAATGGGTTTAATCGACTGTTCGGCATTATCATTTCCTATACAGGGACGGGAAGTTTGTACCCGATATATCTCTCAGTTGTAGAGGTGCGATTGCTATTAAAAATTAGATGTCAGCACCGGTTAATTAACTTATACCGCCGAAACACTGGTCTGATGCCGGACGATAACAGACTGCGGATTCTCTTCGTTTTCCTTTCGTTTTTGTTCTTAAAATTATAGGTATTGCCCTTAACGTGAATATTATCGTATAGGGTATTAATTGTATCTTTATAGATGGAGCCAGATAGCCAAAAAAACAACCGCTAAGACGATCCTCTGGCATTCCCAGGGATTGAACTTATCTGAGGTATTCTTCAATTATCGCCCCTCCTAGACAGCGATCGCCTTGGTAAAACACCACATACTGCCCAGGCGTGACCGCTCGTTGCGGATCATCAAAACATACTTCTATTTGATTGTTGGGCAGTTGCTTAACAGCGCAGGATTGGTCGCTTTGACGGTAACGAATTTTAGCGGAGCAATGAAGCGGTAGTTCGGGAGCTTCAGCATTTATCCATTTTGGCTGAGCGGCAGTAAGCTTCCTCGAGTATAAATCATTGTTTTCATTACCTTGTCCTACGACAAGTACATTTCGTTCCAGGTCTTTACCTAATACATACCAGGCTGACTCACTATAATCTTTCAACCCGCCTATACCGAGTCCCTGTCGTTGGCCATACGTGTAGTACATTAAACCGTTATGTCTACCCAGTAACTGGCCATCGCTATCTTCAATGTCACCAGGATGGGCGGGAATGTAACGTTCAAGAAAATCTTTGAATTTACGCTCGCCTATAAAGCAAATCCCAGTACTATCTTTTTTGTTATGGGTGGAAAAATTTAACCGGGCTGCAATTTTCCGCACTTCACTTTTCGTTAAATCGCCTATAGGAAATAAACTGTTATGCAAGCAAGTCTCATTAACTTCACAAAGGAAGTAACTTTGATCCTTGTTGCTATCTTTTCCCTTTAACAAATAAGTTTCAAAGCGTGTTTCCTCTTTTTGCACGTAGTGCCCTGTAGCAATTAGATCAGCACCAAGGGTGTGGGCGTAATCAAGGAATGCTTTAAATTTAATTTCTCGATTACACAATACATCAGGGTTAGGGGTGCGACCGGATTTATATTCTGCAAGAAAGTGTTCAAAGACGTTGTCCCAATATTCTTTAGCAAAGTTAACGGTGTGTAAATCTATCGCCAGCGAATCACATATCGATTGCGCATCCATTAGGTCGGCCATGGCTGTGCAGTACTCGGTCCCGTCGTCATCCTCCCAGTTTCTCATGAACAATCCTTCAACTTGATACCCTTGCTCTTTCAGGAGGTAGGCGGCGACGGATGAATCAACACCTCCAGACATGCCAACTATTACCCGCTGGGTCGCGGGGTCACGATGAGAAAACATTATCTATAGCCTACAAAGAAAAAGGGGGCAATGCTATACCGTAAAACCACGTGCGATCAATGCCCTATAATGTACTACTAATTCATTTCCTAAGCTTTTTTCTTTAGCTCTACTCCGTAACAAGCGATAATGTCGCTAGAGGAGTGCGCTTATGGGAAAGCTTAGCCATATGGACAGCCAAGGTAATGCGAAAATGGTGGATGTTGGAGATAAACCGTTGAGTCAACGGTTTGCTGTCGCTCGGGGGGGTGTGCGGGTTGCCCCGAATACATTGCAATTAATCACTAAGGGTGGTCATCGCAAGGGAGACGTATTAAGCGTGGCACGTATCGCTGGGATTCAGGCTGCTAAGAATTGCTCTCAATTAATACCCTTGTGCCATCAATTAATGCTTTCAAAGGTGGACGTGAATTTTGAATTAGACTCAGAGCTGAGCCTTGTGAAAATCGTTGCCGAATGTAAAGTTAAAGGGCAAACGGGCGTGGAAATGGAGGCGCTAACTGCCGTGAGTGTAGCTGCACTTACGATCTATGACATGTGCAAGGCTGTCGACAAGGATATGATGATAGAGGGAATATGCCTCATGCAAAAATCTGGTGGTAAAAGCGGGCATTATCAACGCTCAGAGAATAACTAAGTACCGGAAGATTATGTTGTGCTAACCATCCATTACTTCGCTAGTGTTCGAGAAGCCTTAGGCAAAGCGAATGAACAGCTGGAATTTCCAGATGATATCGTTAACGTGGAGGGCTTAATGAAGTATCTCGGTGCTGCTAACCCAGCTTTTCAATCATTAATAGAGTCGGAAAGTAAGATTTTGGTGGCGGTAAATCAAATAGTGGTAGACAGAAATTATGTGCTTTCAAAAAATGACGAAGTCGCCTTTTTCCCTCCTATGACCGGGGGTTAATCAATGATTAGTATCCAGCACGAAGATTTCGATCTGAAACATGAATATCAACAGCTCCGGCAAAACGGCGGTGACGCGGGAGCAATTGTTACTTTTACTGGGCTGGTGCGTGAAATCCATACGAAAGCAAATGGCGAATCGAGCGCAGTCAAATCGCTCCATCTCGAACATTACTCAGGAATGTCAGAGAAAAGCATAGAGGCAATCGTCGATGAAGCTAAAGCGAGATGGCTGTTGCTAGCAGTTCGAGTAATTCATAGAGTGGGCAAGTTAGCACCAGGAGATCAGATTGTTATGGTGGGTATCTCCAGCGCACATCGTAGAGATGCATTTGATGCCGCCGAATTCATAATGGATTACTTAAAAAGCAAGGCTCCATTTTGGAAAAAGCAATTCACTGGCAAAGATAGCCAATGGATCGAGAGCAGGGAATGCGACGACGAAGCAATAGCGCGTTGGTAAGACTCCAAGGCTAGATAGGTGATGAAGACAGAATTGACTTGAAATTTTGCGGCTGGCTAGCTTTTAGGCGTTACCAGCAGATTCATCATCCTCTGCAGGTTCTTCGCCGCTATCGGCGGACTCTTCCTCTGCAGAATCTCCTCCGATGGATTCTTCATCCTCTTGTCCGGGAGAGACGGGGGTTTCCTCACTGTTGTCAGACTCAGATACTGGCATGATATTCGCGGCGTGCAGTCCTTTTGGGCCTTGTATTGTCTCAAAAGACACAAGCTGACCAGCTTTTAGGGTTTTATAGCCATCCATACCAATCGCGGAGTAATGAGCAAACAAATCGTCTCCGCCTTCATCAGGCAAAATAAAACCAAATCCTTTAGCATTATTGAACCATTTAACTTGACCCGTACTCATCACATAACTCCGCACGTTAATTCTTATTATTCTTTGAGGCCCCTTTCCCAGCAGACCCCCATTCTTCACTAAGAATGCTATACACCATAGCTACTTTAATGTCAAAGGGCTATGTCAAGCTTGCCTTTGGAGTGGTCTAATTAAAACATTGAAATTCACTGACCTAGCTTAATAAATGTTAGAATTCGAGTTGAATGAAAACTGCAGAGGTATAGGACAAAGTCCTTTTTGCAGGTAATTTCTTGGTGGAAAATGTTCTACGCTAACTAGTAAAATTGGGCTTAAAGACCTGCTATGGGTATTTATTATAAAAAAAGATCAAAATCTGAATTGCACAATCTAGTAATAGAGACACGCAACTCTCAAAATGAAGGTGCGGAAGAAGGAGATAATGAAGCGGGCTTTGCAACGATAACGGAAAAGCCCAAACTTAAACAACCGCCTCTTTACAAAGTGGTCCTGATAAATGATGACTATACCCCGATGGATTTTGTTGTAGATGTGCTTCGAGCCTTTTTTGATTTGAACGCCGAAAAAGCCACACAAATAATGCTCAAAGTACATACTGAAGGGAAGGGCGTATGCGGGGTGTATAGTAAAGATATTGCAGAAACAAAAGCTGCTCAAGTTAATGATTATTCAAAGGAGTGTGATCAACCCTTGCTATGCTCCATTGAAATTGACAGGTAATAGATAGCAAAAAAGCAAACTATGTTAAGTAAAGATCTCGAAGTTACACTTAATTTTGCATTTAAACATGCCCGAAAAAAACGCCACGAGTTTTTAACGGTAGAGCATCTTTTACTCGCATTGCTTGATAATAAGGTAGCTTTAACAGTCTTAGAAGCTTGTGATTGCAACCTCGGTGGCTTACGAGAAGGGCTGATAGATTTTGTTGACACTACCACACCTGTTATTCCGGAATCAGAGGATAAACGTGAAACACAGCCAACGCTTGGTTTTCAGCGTGTGCTACAAAGAGCGGTATTCCATGTCCAGTCGTCAGGCAAGCCCGAGGTAACGGGAGCCAATATTCTGGTAGCCATATTTAGCGAGCAGGAAAGCCAGGCTGCATATTTTCTCAAACAACAGGACGTTGCCCGTATCGATGTTGTGAATTTTATTACACATGGTATCTCCAAAACTTTAGATCATATAGACGATACCGAAACGTTTACGGAGCGTCAGGAAAGTAGAGAAACAGGTGATACTCCAAGCAGCCCGTTGGAAAGCTTTGCAACAAATCTAAATGCTGAAGCTGAGGCAGGACGTATTGACCCCTTGATTGGGCGTGAAGATGAATTAACTCGGGTTGTTCAAGTTTTGTCGCGGCGGCGCAAAAATAATCCGCTATTAGTTGGTGAATCTGGGGTCGGTAAGACTGCAATCGCCGAGGGATTGGCGAGGAAAATAGTAGAAAAAGAAGTCCCTCACGTTCTATCTGAAAGTGTTATCTATGCGCTCGACCTTGGTGCGCTGTTGGCAGGCACTAAGTATCGTGGAGATTTTGAACAAAGATTTAAGGCTTTGTTAGCAGAATTAAGAAAAAATGAACATGCGGTTCTATTCATCGATGAGATACACACCATTATCGGAGCGGGAGCATCATCCGGTGGCGTTATGGACGCTTCAAATCTATTAAAACCAGTGCTAACGTCCAATCATCTCCGCTGTATTGGCTCTACTACCTACCATGAATATCGAGGCATTTTTGAAAAAGATCGCGCTTTGTCGCGACGATTCCAAAAAATTGATATTGATGAACCAAGTATTGAATTGACTTACCAGATTCTTAAGGGGCTGAAATCTCGGTTTGAGGAACATCATGATCTTCGGTATAGCGATAAAGCTCTCAAAGCAGCTTCCGAACTAGCCGGCCGGTACATTAATGATCGATATATGCCAGACAAGGCCATTGATGTTATCGATGAGGCTGGGGCGTTTCAGCGCTTGCTGCCTATTAGCAAGCGTAAGAAGCTTATCCAAGTTGCTGACATGGAAAAGGTCGTAGCTTCAATCGCAAAAATACCCCCCAAGCATGTATCAAGCTCTGATATTGATGCTTTGAAAAATCTAGAAACCAATCTCAAAATGGTTGTGTTTGGTCAAGAAAGGGCAATCAAAACACTTGCTACTGCTATCAAGCTTTCGCGCGCTGGCCTTAACGAGAACGAAAAACCAATAGGCTCCTTCCTGTTTTCTGGACCAACAGGCGTTGGAAAGACAGAGCTCTCATTGCAACTTGCTAAGATTATGGGTATCGAACTGACCCGCTTTGATATGTCGGAGTATATGGAAAGGCATACTGTGTCGAGGTTAATCGGAGCACCTCCAGGTTACGTTGGGTTTGACCAGGGCGGTTTGCTGACAGAGGCCATTACTAAAAACCCTCACTGCGTTTTGCTTTTAGATGAAATTGAGAAAGCGCATCCTGATGTATTTAATCTGCTCCTACAAGTTATGGACCATGGCACCCTCACAGATAATAATGGCCGGAAAGCCGATTTTCGTAACGTAATCCTTGTCATGACAACCAATGCTGGGGCTCAAGAAATGTCGAGGGCATCGATAGGATTTATCGAACAAGATCATAGTTCCGATGGAATGGAAATTATTAAAAAGTCATTTGCACCCGAATTCCGAAATCGCTTAGATGGGATCATTCAATTTGGCGCACTTGCACCCAAAACTATTCGGACTGTCGTGGATAAATTTTTGGTAAATCTACAAGTGCAACTGGATGAGAAAAAAGTACTTCTTCATGTGGACGACTTGGCCGTAGACTGGTTTGTAAAGTTTGGTTATAGCGAATCAATGGGTGCCAGACCAATGGCTCGTTTGATACAGGAAAAACTTAAAAAAGCGCTAGCGGAAGATATCCTGTTTGGCGAATTAGCGGAATCTGGAGGTGATGTTTATATCACGACAGAAAAGGATGACATCAAACTAGATATCAATAGCAAAAAGGTTCAGAGAAAGCGGGAAACCAGTTCAGCCGGGAATTGACTCTGGTTTTATAACCCAGGGTTTAGTTTTTAATTAAGAATTACCGATTTACCTGGCTCGATATGTAATTCTTCCCTTAGTTAAGTCATAAGGGGTGAGCTCAACTTTTACCTGATCACCTGTAAGAATACGAATATAGTTTTTGCGTATTTTCCCAGAGATGTGGGCGGTCACAATATGACCATTTTCGAGTTTTACTCGGAACATGGTGTTGGGAAGAGTATCTATAACCTCTCCGTCCATTTCGATTTGATCTTCTTTCGCCATTGAATGCCCTTTAGGATCGTGCAGCGGCGGCATTGTGCCGGATTTTAGGGTTGTTGGCAAAGAATGCTTAAAGCTAAATTGGCTAATGAGCAAGAATCCATTTCCCATCCACTAATAATTCCAATGGTCGAAATTTGCTTTTGTATTGCATTTTTGAACAGCTTTTTATCCAATACCCTAGAAAAAGGTAGGGTAATCCGATGCTCCGTGTTTTTTCAATCTGCCACAGGATTGCGTAGTTACCCAAAGATCTCTCTCTGAGGGAAGGGTCAAAAAAGGTGTATACGGCCGACAGGCCTTGTTCCAGGATATCTGTAACACTGACTGCGATAAGTTTCTGTCGTAGGTGAAACTGGAAAAACCGAGTATCTTCGGTTTTTGTTTTAATGAATGCTTCAAATTGATCTATGCTGGCTGGATACATATCACCGTCGCTGTGGCGGTTATTTATATATCGCTCATATAACCCGTATGAAGCATCGCAGATAAGATTGGTTGTCTCGCTGACTTTTAAATCGTAATTTCTATTTAATACTTTCCTATGATGACGTTTGATTTCGAACTGATTAACGGGGAGACGGCACGAAATACAGGCGCTGCATAAATCACAATCTGGCCGATAAAGGTGACTACCGCTGCGTCTATATCCTAATTCGTTCAGCTTGCTGTTAAGAGATCGATCTATTTTAAGATCGGGATCGACGAATATAGTTGCTGCCTGCTGGTTTCTCTTATAGCTGCAGGGATGAGTCGCTGTACGAAACAGACGGACTGAATTAATGACCGATGAATTTTGTTTCATGATCTGTAAACATCAGATTTGGGTCGAGTTGCCATATCCCTACATGCCCTCGATCATCGATCAGTTTTTGAAGTTTAGCCCGAAATTGTACTCGGCTAATTTCTGTCGCTCCCAGAGAGACTAGGTGTTCAGTCGTGATTTGGCAATCTATTAGTTCAAAGTCCCACTGGTGTAGTTGACGAACAAGATAAACCAGGGCTAGTTTTGATGTGTTCGTTTCTTTGCTGAACATGGATTCTCCAAAAAAGACCTTTCCCAGCGCCACTCCATATAACCCTCCTACCAAATCTGGACCTGAATGCACTTCAATTGAGTGGGCGAATCCTATTTTGTGAAGCTCGATATACGCTGCTTGCATATCCTCAGTAATCCAAGTACCGGGCGAGCCCTTGCGGGCTGCAGCACATTGGGACATTACTTCTGAAAAATTTTTATCAAATGTAATTGTATAGCTATGTTTTTTTAGCAGTTTTTTTAAGCTTTTTGAAATTTTGAGCTGTTCTGGTAATAGTATGAGGCGTGGGTCTGGGGACCACCAAAGGATCGGTTGTCCTGATTCGTACCACGGAAATATGCCCTGCCGATAGGCGCATAAGAGCCATTCAGTACTCAGACCGCCACCAGCTGCCAGAAGTCCATTTGGATTCGGGAGGGCAGATTCTGCCGCTGGGAACTCAATAGGATAAGGTTCAAGCCAAGGCAGCGACATGAAATGAATTATCAACTTTCATAGTGTTAAGAATCGAGGAATTTTTCAGCGTCGAGTGCAGCCATACAGCCAAACCCAGCGCTAGTGACAGCCTGGCGATATATTTGATCGGCAATATCGCCGGCAGCAAATACACCAGGTACACTTGTTTCGGTGCTATTCCCAGTCACTCCGGAATTTATGGCAAGATAACCATTTTTCATTTCCAGCTGACCATCGAAGATACCCGAATTGGGAACATGCCCGATTGCAATAAAGACTCCTTCAACATCTAATTTTTTGGGTTCTGCTGTACGGACATGTTTGATATTAATGCCGGTGACCCCCATTTCATTACCTATTACTTCTTCCAGAGCGTGATCCCAGGCCATGGTTACCTTGCCCGACTCAATACGCTCAAAAAGTTTATGTTGTAAAGTTTTCTCAGCTCGTAATGCATCGCGTCGGTGCACAAGCGTTACATGAGAACAGATATTCGATAAATAAAGTGATTCCTCTACAGCTGTGTTACCACCTCCAACTACCGCTACTGCTTTGTTTCGGTAGAAAAACCCATCACAGGTAGCACAGGCACTCACCCCTTTTCCCATATAGGCTTGTTCCGACGCAAGGCCCAGATATTGGGCTGTGGCACCAGTCGCTATAATGAGCGCATCACAGCTGTAATTATGGCTTTCTCCTGTTAGTTGAAAAGGCCTTTGGTGGAGATCTACTTTGATTATTTGATCAAAAGTGAACTTGGTATCAAGCCTTTCTGCATGAACTTTCATACGGTCCATTAAAGCAGGCCCCTGTAACCCTTCATCTTCGCCGGGCCAATTATCTACGTCGGTAGTAGTAGTTAATTGTCCACCCGGAACTATGCCTGTTATTACTAAAGGATCTAGGTTGGCCCGGGCGGCGTATACCGCGGCAGTGTAACCGGCAGGCCCCGAACCCATGATAATTAGACGATGGTGTTGCGCTTCACTCATAAACTTACTTCCTAAGGGGCTGATGGCTGCTTGGCTGGATTTTGTGGACCAAGTGATGAATAACAAAAATCTCGAGCTCTTATTTTACTCGTTTGGCCAGCACTCCACTATATCTTGATAAGGTTCAGTAGAAAGATTTCAGGGTGACCCGAAAGGATTTACCCCTAATTACCACGCTCAATTGCCCGATAACCTATGGATGATAGTTAAATTTGCTATCTGTGCACTTACCGACCGATGTCGGTGAGGCCTAAAATTTTCATCAAATTATTGATAAACTCTATAAATTACTTTATAAACTATAACTAGGTATTTGATTAAATTGAAAAATATATCTATTAATAAGGCCACGCAGGAGTCTGAAGACACCACGGTGATGGAGCGCCTGATGCGTGAAGGCTCCCTAATTATTTGTTTTTTGCTGTCCCTGTTTCTACTTATAGCGTTGGTGAGCTATTCACCGGCTGATCCTGGCTTTACCACCACCGGCAGTAGCGAACCAGTGCAGAACTCCATAGGGATTTACGGTGCTTGGATAGCGGATGCTCTTCTCCATCTTTTTGGCTATCTAGCTTACGGGTTGCCGGCACTCCTTGCCTATAAAACATATACCTTATTTTCTGAAGGTAAATTAAATCCTGCCGTTTCCTGGCCAATGATTGGTCTTAAATGCTTAGGATTTATTTTTCTGATGACCGCTGGATGTGGCTTGGCCACTTTACATTTCCAGACTGCCGACGGCATTTCTTATATGGCAGGCGGGGTTTTGGGGTCGCTCATCGCGGATTTGAGCGTGCCTGTACTCGCTATATTAGGCAGCAGTTTGTTATTTTTTTCCATTCTTTTAATCGGGTTGACCATTACGGTTTCGATTTCCTGGCTGGTCGTGATCGATCGAATAGGGGCCTGGACGCTTTTTCTCTGCGACCTAACAATAAGCAAGATTCTGAATTGGATTGAGGCTAAAAAGCAGGAAGCAGCTATACGAGAGAAACTAGAAATAAGGAAGAGGCAACTAGATATCCATATCGAGAAAGAGAAGAAGCGGATACCTCCTTCTATAAAGATACCTATATATAAAAAGGTGGCGAAGAGTTCTAGGGTTGAGAAGGAGCGGCAGGGCAGGTTGTTTACCGCAACTTCTGTGAAGGAGCTCCCCGCGATAGGACTTCTTGATGCTTGGCAGGAAACCAATGAGAGCGGATTTTCCAAAGCCTCTCTGGAGGCTATGTCCAAGTTATTAGAATTAAAGCTTAAGGATTTCGGTATTGATATTGAAGTGACAGCGGTCAAACCCGGACCTGTTATAACCCGGTTTGAAGTGCAGCCCGCGGCTGGAGTTAAGGTAAGCCGAATAACCAACTTAGTGAAAGATCTAGCCAGATCCCTCGCGGTAGTTTCGGTGCGTGTAGTTGAAGTGATACCGGGTAAAACAGTTATTGGTATTGAAATCCCTAACGAAAAACGTGAAGTAATTCAGTTGAGTCAAGTGTTGTCGTCCTCGGATTTTGATCGTGCAGGCTCAAGTCTAAGTATGGCTCTGGGCCACGATATTGTTGGCAAACCGGTGATTGTAGATCTTGCAAAAATGCCTCACCTATTAGTAGCAGGGACAACAGGTTCGGGTAAATCAGTTGGAATCAATGCGATGATTCTCAGCCTGCTGTTCAAATCAACACCGGACAAAGTAAGGATGATTATGATCGATCCGAAAATGCTTGAGCTTTCGGTTTACGATGGAATTCCGCACCTACTGACTCCGGTGATTACTGACATGAAAGATGCTGCTAACGGTCTCCGGTGGTGTGTTGCAGAAATGGAGCGGCGTTATAAGCTTATGTCTATGCTGGGCGTGCGCAACCTAGCTGGATTTAATAAAAAAGTGGGTGATGCCAAGAAGGTCGGTAGACCATTACTGGACCCTACTTGGCAACCTGATTCAATGGTGCAAGACGAAAACCAATCGGCCCCCGAACTGGAAAGCCTGCCTTGTATCGTTGTCGTTGTAGATGAGCTTGCAGATATGATGATGGTGGTTGGTAAGAAAGTAGAGGAGTTGATTGCCCGCATTGCGCAAAAAGCTCGCGCTGCAGGCATACATCTTATCCTGGCGACTCAGCGGCCTTCGGTGGACGTGCTAACCGGCTTGATCAAAGCAAATATACCGACTCGTTTGTCATTCATGGTTCAATCAAAAGTAGATTCACGCACTATTCTTGGTCAGGGAGGTGCAGAGCAATTGCTCGGTCACGGCGACATGCTTTTCCTTCCCCCGGGAAGTGGGATGCCGACCCGTGTACACGGCGTTTTTGTGGGAGATGAAGAAGTTCATCGAGTAGTTGCCGACTGGAAAACCCGCGGTACACCGATGTACATCGAAGCTGTCACACAGGGGGCTAACGATTTCGACATAATGGGGGTGGATGGACAGGCCGGTATACAGGGAGAAGAGGACGATGCGTTATATGACGAAGCTGTACGTTTTGTTACCGAGTCTCGTAAAGCTTCAATTTCATCTGTACAAAGGAAACTCCGCATAGGCTACAACCGTGCAGCGCGCATGATAGAATCAATGGAAGCAGCTGGGGTGGTTTCGGGAATGAGCGCTAATGGCTCTAGAGAAGTCATCGCCCCGACACCTTTCGATTAACCCCACCACTCATCAGAGCTCGCTATGCATAGAATCCTGTTAGCGCTATTGATTTGCGTCCTTTTTAACGGAAGCCTGGCTCAGCAAGGCGCGTTGGAGCAACTGAATTCAATGCTGGTGAGTATAGAATCATTGAAAGCGGACGTTGTGCAACTTATTGTGGAATCTGATGGTGGCATTCTCGAAGAAAGCAAAATTAAAATGTACTTCAAAAAGCCAAACGGTTTCTATTGGGAAACCATAACTCCTTTTAGAGAGTTAATTGTAACCAATGGCGTTAAGCTATGGAACTATCAACCCGATTTGGAGCAGGTTGTGATCGAAGATTGGGATTCCAGCAAGTCTGAACTAGCTGCTCAGTTACTCAATGGTGAGACAGAAAATCTCGGTTCAGACTATCAAATCGATCAGGTACACAGCCTTGATAGCGGAGATCATCAATTCACATTGACGCCTTTAGCGACAGATAGTGTTTATGATCGCATCTCGATTAGTTTTGTTACTTCCGAGCTAGATCAGATTTATCTGAATAGCAAAAATGGCCAGCAAACCGTATGGCGCTTCGATGCAATTGAGCGGAACGAGTTTTTGGAAGACAGCGTATTCGAGTTCGAACCGCCGGTTGGAATAGAAATCATTGAAAACACTTACATACAGTAATTTTCCTGACCACAGCTTTTGATGTATACCTATCTTGCAATTGCTTTCGGGGGGGCGCTAGGAGCTCTTTCCAGATATTGGCTTACGGTCTCTATAGAGCGATTTAATGGTACGGGGTTTCCGCTTGGCACGTTTATGGTCAATCTGTTGGGTAGCTTTTTGATTGGCTTGCTATATATTTTTTTTGCGGAAAAACTATCAGTGGCAGATCAGTGGCGTCCAGTAATTATTACTGGGTTCTTAGGGGCAATGACAACGTTTTCAACTTTCTCTCTCGATGCGCTTTTGTTGTTCCAGCAAGGCCACTACAATACTGCTCTTTTTTATGTGTTGAGTAGCGTTATGATCTGCATCTTTGCTGCATACGTGGGCATGCAAATTGCCCGAATACTGCTATAAACTGATAACGAATAAAACACTATGCTAGATCCCAAATGGACTCGTTCTCAGCTTGATACTCTAGCCAAAATTTTACTTAAGAAAAATTTTGAACTGGACGTTGCTCCGCTTGCAGACATGGAGAGCCGACGTAAAGAATTGCAATTGCAAACCGAGGCATTGCAGAACGAGCGTAATTCTCGCTCCAAGAAGATTGGCCAGGGTAAGACTTCTGGCGAAGATGTCTCCGAATTGCTTCAAGGCATGGAGGCTATTAAGAAAGAACTAGAAGAAAAAAAAGAGAGTCTTGGAAAGTTGCAAGGACAGCTAACTGAGTATCTGCTGGGTATCCCTAACCTGCCTGACGATTCCGTCCCAGAAGGGAACAATGAGAGTGAAAATAAAGTCCTTACAAGCTGGGGCGAACCTAGACAATTCGACTTCGAGGCTAGAGATCATGTCGTACTGGGGGAAGGGCTGGGAAACGGTCTAGACTTTGAAGCCGCCAGCAAGTTAGCCGGTGCGCGTTTTGTCGTAATGAAAGGGCAAATGGCTCAGTTACATCGCGCATTAATTCAATTCATGTTGGATGCTCACACAACAAAACATGGCTATACCGAACTAAATGTCCCTTATATAGCTAATGCGGAATCTTTGGCCGGCACTGGGCAACTGCCAAAATTTGAGGAAGACCTTTTCAAATTAAAGCATGAGCATGACTTTTATCTGATACCCACTGCCGAAGTGCCTGTCACAAATCTTGTGCGTGATGTAATTCTTGAAACAGAATCTCTCCCGTTAAAATATGTCTGCCATTCACCATGCTTCCGCTCGGAGGCTGGTAGTTACGGGAAGGACACGCGCGGCATGATTCGGCAGCATCAATTTGAAAAAGTAGAGCTGGTGCAAATAGTCAAACCGGAGGGTTCTGCAGCGGCTCTGGAAGAGCTTACTGCTCACGCAGAAAGTATTTTACAATTATTGAATCTTCCCTATCGGAAAGTATTACTTTGCGGAGGGGATTTAGGTTTCGCTTCGAGTAAGACTTATGATCTTGAGGTATGGATGCCATCTCAAGGATGCTACCGAGAAATTTCTTCCTGCAGTTCATTCACTGATTTTCAGGCACGCAGAATGCGCGCTCGCTGGCGTAATCCAGATACGAATAAACCAGAATTAGTCCATACCGTTAATGGCTCAGGTCTGGCGGTAGGTCGTACGCTTGTGGCTATCCTGGAAAATAACCAAGAAAAATCAGGTCGTGTTCGGATTCCAGAAAACCTGTCCTCTTACATGAATGGGAGCGAGTATCTCGAATAATGGAATTCCTTCCCGTATTTTTAAATATCAAGGGCAGGAAATGCGTTGTTGTGGGTGGAGGGGATATTGCCAGGCGAAAGGCGGTGATGCTCGTCGAGGCTGGCGGTATAGTTGATATTATAACCGGCCATAAAACGGAAAAGTTCAGTGAGTTTGGTCAACACGAACAAATCACATTAATTGAACAAAATTTCGATGCTGACCATCTGAAAGGCGCAGTTCTCGCAGTAGCTGCGACTGATGACCCGGTCGTTAACCGAGCTGTGTCCAAGCTTGCGAATGATCTTGAAATACCAATAAACGTAGTAGATCAACCAGATCTTTGTTCATTTATCATGCCTTCTATCGTTGACCGATCCCCAGTCTTGATTGCGATTTCCAGTTCGGGGAATTCCCCAGTGTTGACACGCAGGATCAAAGAATTAAACGATACCCTCGTTCCAGCTCGAATGGGTGAGTTAGCAACATTATTGGGATCTTACCGAGTACAAGTTAGTCAAGAGATTCCGGAGTTCAGCGAGCGCGTAAGCTTCTGGGAAAGGCTATTGGATAGCGAGGTCCCAGAGATGGTTTACAGTGGTAATACCACCAAGGCGAAAGAACATATTGAGGCAGCACTAAGCCAGAAATCTACTGGACCAACGCCCGGTGAAGTCTATTTGGTAGGTGCAGGCCCTGGTGATCCGGATCTACTTACACTTAGGGCTCTGCGTCTCATGTATAAGGCAGATGTCGTGCTTTACGATCGTCTTGTGTCTGCTGAAATTTTAAAACGCGTTCGCCCAGATGCTGAAAAGATTCATGTAGGTAAAGCGCGCGCGGACCATACTATAAAACAGGAAACGATAAACGAAATGTTAGTACGTTTGGCTAAAGACGGTAAAAAAGTTTTACGCCTGAAAGGGGGTGATCCTTTCATATTCGGACGGGGAGGAGAAGAACTGGAAACGCTTGCGAAAGAAGAAATACAGTTTCAGGTAGTACCTGGTATTACCGCGGCGTCTGGCTGTGCCGCCTATGCAGGGATTCCGTTGACCCATCGAGATTTTGCTCAGTCCGTGCTCTTTCTTACCGGGCAACTTAAGGATGGTTCAGTTAACTTGAACTGGGAGTCACTGGTGGTAAGTCAACAGACTCTGGTGTTTTACATGGGGTCTTTAGGCCTGCAATTTATCTGTGAAAACCTTGTGGCTCACGGAATGGATTCAGATATGCCAATAGCGGTTGTTCAGCAAGGAACGACCCGTGATCAAAAAGTGCTAGTTTCAACGCTCGCAGAGCTGCCTGAAGCTGTCTTACAAAACCCTATAAAACCTCCAACCATCATTATTGTTGGCAGAGTTGTAAAACTGAAGGAGAAGCTGGCCTGGTTTGAAAGTTAGATCGCTCAGAACCAACTCACTACTTTGTCGTAATTGCAGCACAGTTCCACAAATTCCAGGTAATTTATAGTTTTCGTAGCTGCTCGATTACGGTCAGAGATCCCTCGGGCTTTCATGTCTTCCTTGAGACTGAAAATCTCTATATCGGGTAAATCAAGCTGATCAAGACAGTTATAGACCCCATCTTCGATAAATAACAGGCCGTCATCTTGGCCAAGAAATGGTAAACATTGATCGAGAAGTCTTGAAGAAGGCGCTTTGCTAATGGTATGCAGGCTGCTCATAGATTGAATACCGCGGCGGAATTATCAAAGAGCTCTGATAGAACCTCTTTCCCTGCAGACCTTCCATCTAGAAGGAGATCTTCAGCCAGCAAATGATTCTTTGTCATTGAGTCTTGATCGATATAGATGTTCTTGATTCCATAAAGATCTAATGTTTCTAAGGTGCTGCTGAGCGGTTTGCTGGATATCGCTTGAGGTGCCTGGTCTTTAATAAGTTGCAGTACACCGTCACCGAGAAAAACCAAGTTAACATCCTGACCAAAAACGGCTGCTGCTAGAGCTGCATCGAGACAAAGCTGAGGTCTATTGCTACCGTATGGGGCGGTTCTAGAGACGAATGTAAGGATCTTTTGGTTTTCGTCTTTTTGCATTTGATTAGCCAAAATTTACAACTCGATGGGAATTTAGTGCGGCATCAATTAACTGACCCAGCCCGCTTATTTCTGAGCTCTCATACATGCTAGCTGGTTTAAGATCATGGCGTTCCGCTTCCGGCTCATTAAGTATGCCCCGCTTAATTGCGGAGGTGACGCATACAACTGATTCGAGATCGTTAGTTCTTATTAAGCTATCCCACTGCTGCTGCAAATTAACTTCACCCTTTGGCAAAACAGCCAACCGATTTGCATTGTGGACACCATCAGAAAAGAAAAAAAGCCGATAAATTTGATGGCCTTGCTCCAGCAACGCTTTAGTAAAATTCAAAGCGGAGGTTGCAGCTTCGGAGGAGTAGGGGGCGGCATAGACCACCACGGTAAAATTCAAAGTATTATTCTCTTATAACTTAAATAAAAAGCCCCAGATAATCTGGGGCTTTGATGTTAGAACTCTGAAAGACGCTACTATCTTCTGGCTACCTTCTGCCGGTAAATACTGCTATCAAGTGCAGAAGATGTATAAAGATATTAAAAAAGCTCAGGTACAAGCTAATTGTCGCGTTGATATAGTTTCTTTCCCCGCCATTAATTATCCGGCTTGTGTCGTAAAGAATAAGGCCTGACATGATCATGATGACAACCGCGGAAATAGCCAAACTCAAAGCCGGTATTTGAAAAAACAAATTAGCAAGCATTGCCACAAGCACTACTATCAATCCTGTCATCAAAAATCCCCGCATGTAGCTGAAATCTTTTCCTGAAACCAGAGCATAACCGGACAGAGTTAAAAATATCATGGCTGTCCCGCCCAGGGCCTGCGCCACTATAGCTCCGCCGTTTTCATAGATTGTCAGGTAAGTGTTTATCATCGGCCCAATAGCAGCTCCGAACAGTCCTGCAAAAACGAAAATAGCAATAAGACCCATTGAAGAATTGGCATTAGCCCTAACTACAAAAGACATTACAAATCCGCCGAGCAAACATCCCATACTCCAGCCATAGCTCAGCGACATTCCCATCACCGTGCAGGCAGCACTGAAAGCCAAGGTCATCGATAACAATAAATACGTGTTACGCAGAACCTTATTTGTTGCTAATACAGATTCCTGTTCTAAGGGGTGTCTATGGGTTTGAAAATCAGGAACTTGGTTCATCATGTCCTCCGACAATTGGGCCTTTATGAATTTAACGACCAACTAGTGGTTTGCTTTATCTGCATATGGGGGTTCAGCCGAATAGATTCAATGGGTTAGCCTCTCGAACCTCCCGCAGTATTTGGGAATGATCATACCTGTTGGGTATGCAAAATCAACGCTTTTCGGCGTTCAAAAGCTGTTCTGATCCTATTCTAGAGGCCCATTTCAACAGTACAGGGAATAGTGTAAGATTCTGGCCCTATCATGGAGGGGTGGCAGAGCGGTTGAATGCACTGGTCTTGAAAACCAGCGAGGATGAAAGTCCTCCAAGAGTTCGAATCTCTTCCCCTCCGCCAGCATTCATGCGGGTTGTAGAGCGATTTATCCTCGGCGTGACGGTTTTTGTAAAATTACCTGGCTCCAGAATCGAGTTATCTTCATTCAAAAATTAAAAGCGGAATCCTTTGGTGGTGCTTAAGCGCCGACTGTTCGTGGGATGACAAATAATTTACAAACTAAAGAGATGAACTAATGAGTGCACAAGCGCTAGGCGCCAATGAAATCCCAAGTTGTCACGGTGGATTGGAAAACTTGAACGTGGAGTATGACTACGACCTTGAAGATGTCGAGGGCGAACTACCCACTGATATTAGAGGTACTTTCTACAGGAATGGTCCTGGCAGGCAGCGTATTGGTGATTCAAAATACGGCCACTGGTTTGATGGTGATGGCATGCTGTGCCAGTTCACCTTTAATGAAGGCAAGGCACATTTTCGCAATCGGTATGTGCGAACACCCAAGTACATAGAAGAGACTGCTGCACAAAAAGTGCTGTACCGCGGATTTGGTACTCAGGTACCCGGCGGTTTTCTTTCGAACTTCCTGAAAATGCCGGCCAACCCGGCTAACACCAGCACGATTTATCACGGTGGACATTTACTGGCGCTAAACGAGGGCGGTAAACCCTGGGAACTTCAGCCAGGGTCACTCGACACCATTGGTGAGTTCACCTACGACGGTCAGTTGGAGCCATCTATGGTATTCAGCGCACATGGCAAGGTTCACCCCAGAACAGGTGACTACATCAACTATGGTGCTGGAGTTTCAGGTTTTGGGCTTAAGGGGCCGAAGCTCTGCATCAATATGTATCGCATTGACCCGGAAGGAACTTTATTTAAGAAGGCGCAGATTCCACTGGATACTTTCCCCTTCTGTCATGACTTTGCGCTGTCAGACAAGTACGCCATCTTCTTTCTGGGCTCTATTGTGTTCGGCAACATGGTACCAGTCATCCTGGGGACCAGGACCATTTCTGATCAGGTGACGTTTGATGAATCAATACCCATGCAAATCGTTGTTGTCGATCTGGACACACTGACAGAAGTGAAACGCTTTGAAACAGATCCCGGGGCAATGATCCACTTCGGTAACGCTTTTGAAGAAGGCAATGAGCTTATTATCGACGGAATGTTCCAGGACAACTTCGGTGCCAACGAAACCTTACAGGACGTCTTTAATCCTGACGGCCGATTTGGCGGTGGCTGGTATATGCGCTATTTCCTGAACATGAAGACGGGTGAATTGAAATCCGAACAGGTAATGGAGACGGAATGTGAATTTCCAACGTTTAATACGGCCTTTACCGGATCGAGGAACGAAGTCACCTACACAGCCTGTTCCGTAGATAACGGCGCCAACAGTTTCTTTAATGGGATATCACGAGTAACACGCGATGGAGATGCGACCGTGGTTGCACTGCCGCCGGGATGTTATGGCTCAGAGCCCGTATTTGTACCAAAGATAAATGCAACGAAAGAAGATGATGGCTATCTGATGGAAGTTGTTTATAACGGATTCGAGCACAAGAGCGAATTGCACATCTATCGTGCCGATGATGTGAATGACCAGGTGTGTTCTTTGAAATTAAAGCATCATGTACCTCACCAGTTTCATGGTTTCTATACACCAGAGATTTTTGCGACAACTTAAGAGAGCCTTGTTCGGGCCGCCTCTTTCAAGAGGCCTGGCCCGAATCTGCTTTCCAGTTGATGAGCATTCACTCTCGGCGACAGAGATTGATCCCGAGAATGCGATTGAAGTGTTAGCTTATGAAGATGGGTGGCATAACTGGCGTGACGGTTTTTCACAGATTTTGTAATAGGCTTATTCGTTTGCACTAAGTTCTTCCCGTCTGGCACCGCGCAGCATATTTATCATTCCATAATTCCCTTCGTGACAAGCATATTCATACAGTAAGCCGTCAACTTTGGTAATTGGCATCATGACCGTAATTTTGTCAGTAAAGGTGCTTGGATCATCGATAGTAAACTCATATTCAATAGTCGTGGTGTTGACGCGTGTAAATTGCTCAGTGAGTAATTTGTCGTAAGAATTGCCATTCGGAGAAGTAGGAAAGCTCTGGGTCATACCATTAAAATTTCTGGTTTCCACCACGAGGGTTTCTCCATCCCAATGACCCCTGGAATCGCCAGACCAAAGCCGTATGTTGTCATTGAGTTTCGATTTGGTATCCAAAGATACGATGCGAGCATCATGTACCATTTCGGTCATTATCACCACGTGATCCTGATGCTGAATAATCTGTACATTATTGTTATAGCTGCTAGGCATAAAAGGAGGGCCAGCGTTGAACCCGACTATACAACGTTCGGAGAGGCCACGGTCTTCGGGCCCGTCTTTTGCGATTCCGCCAACGACAAAGCGTACTGGACGCTCGCCGGGAATATCTCCACTAAGAGTGCCAATTTGGGTATATGCACTCTCTACTAATTCCGGGATGCGCCCATTAGCGGGAAAAGTAATGAGTGATGTCCGCAGATCATAGCCGATAGCAGCTCGCTCATACCAAAAGGAGTTATAACCGCCGACACCATCAAAGTGGGATTCGGCTCTCGCTTCAAATGCAGAGATAGATTGGAGACGATTTTCTTCATTTTCCTGATCACTGAAGGATTCGCGATTCCCGTAGCGTTCCGCGCGCTGCACTGGAGTGTGTGAAGCAAAATTCCAGACCCCCTGTAAATCGGGCTGTCCATATTCCGTTTTAGGGGCTGTATAGTCACCTTGCGCGAAACCTGTTGCGGCGGAGATGAAAAAAAAGAAGACGATTACAGTATCGCTGAAGACAGAACGGAGAATGGTTTTCAACATAATGCTCCTATCGTTATTTTCTGGGGCTACAGAAGAAGTAGCAAAAGTAAGGAGATCAATACTAGCAAAATCTAAACAAGCAGTTGAGGCCTTCTAAGAGAATGTTTAGAACAATACGAAAAACGCCTAACTACCTGGGCTACTCCAGAAAAATATTGTCATGACCCTTTTAACAGAAGCAGCATGCGAATCGCTGCAGGTTTAAGTTCTGTTAAATAATTAATTTTAGGAAGCATTCGGTACTCTAGATGCTGTATGTTTCGTAGGGAAGGGGTAGAGATCCTCCGCGAATATATTGGAGATGACATGTTAATGCTTAAACTACGTAGTCTATTGGTAGCTGCATCAGCGTTGGCGAGTACCTTTGGCTCAGGGGCAGAGAACGAATTAAACGTAGCCGTCATAGGTGGGTTAGATATGAGCGGTGTTTGGTCCAAGATCGAAGAATCTGCGGAAATATCTCTGAAACTGAATATTACGACCGTTATTGCGGCTCCCAAGGAACGGGTGGTTCCTGCTTTTATGAGTGGGGAGGCGGATTTGCTGCTAATTCACGGAGGTGACGAAACATTTGCCCTGGAAGCTTTGGGCTACGCTTCGGCCCTTCGTACTTGGGGTTACAACGAGTTCATCATTGTTGGCCCTGCCCATGATCCCGCGGGTATTAGCCAGACCGAATTGGGCCGGGACGCTATCATAAAGATTCAGACATCAAATCAACCACTGATTGCGTTTCGAGATGTTGGTAGTTATCAGATTCTCAGACGACTGCTGGACAGCGCAGGGCTTGTTCCGGGGCAAATCCGACTTCTGCCCGACACCGTTGTCAGACCCCAACAGATTCTGACACAGGCTGCTCGAGAGCAGGCATATGTGATAGTTGGTCATTTACCTGTGGCTTTTGGCAGAATGCCGTCAGAGGGAGTGGAAATCCTCTTAAGTGGGGACCCGGCAATGCGCAGAGCCTATGTCGTTGTAACCCCGGGACCACAACATCCTGCAAGCTCCGAAGCCAGGGTTAATGCTGAGAAACTAGCAGAATATCTGCTTTCTGAGGATGGGCAACGAGTATTAGGGGAAATCGGTCCTACTGGTGACACACCCTGGGTGTTTCCGCGGAGGGAGGCTTCTGGATTATTGCAGTTTTAGTGGCCTGACAGATTTATAATAGTTGGCAGCAAAATTTGGTTGGAGTCATGAATTTGCCAATATTGGATCGAATGTTATAGTTAATCTACACCCAAAACACAGAGGCTCTCAATGGGTAAGAAGAATAATGAAAGCTTAATTTGTTTAATGTTTTCTGTATTACTGTTTTCAGGCAATGTTTTTGCTCAGACAGCAAATTCTTTCGATATTAATCGGTACAGTACATTTGGTGCCGGCTTTTTTGAAACTTATTATGTTCAGAACACACAGTTCTTGCGAGAAGCTTTGAGCGCTGAACTCATAGCCGAAGATACTGCCATTCTGATAACAAAAACTGACGCTGGGTATCTCGCCTTAATAAGAGACCAAATGGCTTTTCACCATATTGCTCAGGGAACAGTGAATGGCAAAGACTGGATGGCGACGTTCTGAGTCGTTTGTAATTCCGGGGTCAGTTTGATTCCTACTATAGAAAGCGTCAGATACAACTTTATAAATTCTGGTCTGTACGATGGTTTGTTTGTTCTACAAGACAAGGAAACCGAAACATTATGGAATCATATGACAGGCGAAGCAGTTTATGGGCATCATGCCGGTTTGAGAATGGAAGTTTCTAATTTGCTTAATATGAATGTAGAACAGGCGTTAGCGTTGGATGCTGACATGGAAATCGCTATTTCGGATCGGCGGTACAACATGATTAGATCCACAGCTACAACCTACTCGCCAAGTAATTCAGACGCTAAGCTCATGGAACAATTTGTCGTGACTCTTGGAGAAGAGGATCAAAGGCGCCCCAGAATGGATATGGGATTGGGTATTTGGACCGGCTCATCTCAGCGCTACTACCCTGTTGAAACCCTACGCAATCGGGGGAACTACTTGGTAGATAATGTCGATGGCCGCGATCTACTAATTTTCCTAGAACCACTAACCTCGACACCTGCAGCAATCTACTGGAAATCAGGTAAAGTGGAACTAGAGGGCAGAGAATTCATTCTTTCGGATGGTTACCGCATTCAGAACGGTCAGTTGAAGACCGAATTGGGAGAGCAAGTTAACATCGAACAACCCCAGCAAATATTCACCCGTTGGTACGGATTTGCCTTAACTTTCCCGGAAACAGAGGTCATTCAATAATGACTAAATCTACTAAGGTGTTGCTTTTTGGATTGATAGGCTGGATTTCAATAGCATCAGTATCAGCTCAAGTTAATAGTGCGAGTTGCACGGAAACGGATCGCAAAGCTAATCTCAATTTTGTGCTTAAAGACATTAATGGCAGTGATGTAACGCTAAGTGATTACAGAGGTAAAGTCATCTTGTTAGATTTCTGGGCAACATGGTGTGCTCCCTGTCGAATTGAGATTCCTGGGTTTATTGAACTATATGATCAATACGAAAAGGATGGCCTCGAGGTTCTTGGTATTTCTGTAGATGATCCTATTTCTGCTCTTTTGCTTTACACTGAAGACATGGGTATGGATTATCCAGTACTCATAGGTGATCAACGAGATGATGTTAAGGACGCTTTTGGTCCTTTGGTAGGCTTTCCTTCAACTTTTCTCATCGATCGTGAAGGAATGATTTGTCATCAGCACACAGGATTTACACCAAAAGAAAAGTTTGAGCAGGAAATACTGGAGCTCCTGGACAGTTAAATAATAGAAGAAGGGTTAAGATCTAATCAACCCCATTACTCCAATAATATGTAAAGGAATGAAACATGAAAAAACTAGCTATAGCAGTATTCTTTCTGGCATTTTCCTTGCCGGCCTTGGGGCAGGTTCTAGCCTCTTTTAATGAAACCGGTCTAACGTATGGGCACGTTCATCTGAATGTCTCTCAATCTGACTTCGAACGCCACAAGGAAATTTGGGTAGAGCATTTTGGTGGAAGGGTCGTGGAAAAAGGCCGAAATGCGGAGGGCAGGCCACTGCTAACAGCCGTAGTACTACACAATATGCTGGTGGCACTCTCAACTAGTGACCCGACCATGCCATCTGCTGATACAGTGATGAACCATTTTGGCTTTAAAGTCCGCAATATGGATACATTTCTTGCCAAATGGGAAGCCGACGGATTACCTGTCACTACAGAGGCTGCTGGATTCGGCGGAGAAACGTTCTTAGGAGCGGAAGGTCAGATCAATGCTTTCGTAGATCTGCCTGGAGGTGCTCGGGTCGAGCTTCAGGAAGATCAGGGCCTACAAGCAGAAGTCACTGGATATCATATTCACTTCAATACGGAAGGCTATGAAGAACTTCTTCAATGGTATACAGACGTATTTGATTTGGAGGTTAGACCACGCGGTCGAATTGCAACTACTACCAATGTACCTGGGATGAATTTAAGCTTTGGTGGAGCAGATGGGGACCGTGCAGCGACTCAAGGTACTGCTATTGATCATATTGGTTTCGAAATTGATGGTTTAGAAGAATTTTGCCGTCGGCTGGAAGCAATGGGCATCGAGTTTCAGGTGCCTTACCGGGAAATCCCGGCCATCGAGCTAAATATCGCCTATATTATTGATCCTAGCGGTGTTCGTATCGAATTTACCGAAGGCTATGATGATTACTAATCAGAAGTAATTGACTACTCGATGAGTTGACGGACATTTGTCTGTCGGTTTATTTTAAGGAAATTAGGAGGTTGTATGTCTGAAAAAATAGCGGATTTTTCATTGAATCATGCTGGAACCACTTACACTCGCAATGAAGCAGGGCAGGTGGTCAGTTATTTGAATTTCGAAGGAGAGGTTTCAGCTTATGGAGGAGTTTATGGGACTATGAAAGTTGTAGAAGAATTTACAGAGGCGAGTGCAACTAGCGGAACATGTAGCTGGATAGGTGAGGCACTGAATGAGGACGGCACACGTCTTTTTGGTTACGGTGAGGGCACGTGGGAACAGGCTCCGCCTGACCATAATTATCAAGTTACAATGGAAGGCGAGGAATCTGACGGGCGCAAAACTCGCAGTGAAGGGGCGGTAATCTTCGCAGAGCCAGCAAGATTTGAAGGAACGGTTTATACCCGAGATTAATTTTCTAGATATGGCCTATCCCTTAGAGAGAAATCCCTAGGGGATCCCTATCGAAGCATTAGCTACAAATGCTTCAGCTCATGTCGTCTTGACTAAGAGCCAACTGTTTCCGTAACAAAATCTCCAAGACTAGCGCAGCAATAATTAGCGCAGGTATATCTCCCAAGAAATGACCAAGTTCAGTGGAATCCATTAAAGCTTGCACAAACATTATAAGGGCATGTACAACACTGCTATAAATAACAAACCTTATAAATAAAACATGCCTTAAAGGGTCTCTTGATGCTTGAAAAATCATCATAAGGCCAAGCACCATATACATCCCCACTATCATCACCTGGTATTCTGATTGGGAAGGGGTCCACGCCCAGCCGCCAAAGGGATCGAGCTGAAAAAGCCAGTACACAGAACAAAATACTAAGCCAAACCCGATCAGAGAAACTCTTAAAAGAAACATGGTGGTAACTCCTTTGTACAGTTTTTACTGGAACAGACTGAACTCAATTCCTTAGACTGTCATCTGTCACTTCTATATAATCTCTTAAAATACATACTCTTATAGTCTATATTGAAGTATATTCTTTAAAATTTTAGTACCAAGGTGTAATAACTAAACCACCAGAGCTGAGCAAAGCAGAATCTATAGAGACTGAGTATGCCGAAACTATATTGCATGTTTGCCCTATTTTTTACCTTCGGCACCACTGCGAAAGCAAATGCAGCGGATCTAGTTGTTTTTGAAGGGCACGCATACGAGTTTATTGACACCCCTATGGCTTGGAATGATGCGTTATCTTTCGCCGAAAATAAAGGCGGAACCCTCGTTAAGATAAATTCGTTTCAAGAAAATACCTTCCTGACAGGTTTTCTTCTAAAAACTACCACTTCCAGAATTAACTGGCCATTCCGTGCTGTAGGCCTGTATTCATGGCTCGGTGGATCAGACCAAGATCTAGAAGGGGCGTGGAAATGGTCTGACGGGAATGATGTTTCAGTAAGCGCACAAACATCTCGCTCAATGTGGGGAAATGGCCCGGGGTTTGGGGTCGGCCAGACGGAGCCGGATAACTATTTGAATACTCAGCATTGCCT
>Ga0208881_1000086_pt1 | contig 28595 bp, 14 predicted proteins | sample Knorr_S23_td_AAI_FD_185610 | JGI IMG/M metagenome (GOLD analysis project Ga0208881, IMG submission 185610) | Marine microbial communities from Southern Atlantic Ocean transect - Knorr_S23_td_AAIW_ad_876m_LV_B (SPAdes) (version 2) | ecosystem: Environmental > Aquatic > Marine > Oceanic | place... | reverse complement strand
TAAAGGATTTCAAATTGGAAAACTCAGTAAGACAAAAACGAAATATCACAAGCTGAAAAATTACCCTGAAAACACCGACATTATTGTTCAATATGCATACGATAATGTCCTGCCAAAAATTCCCGGTAGTTCTGCTGTTGCTGATTCACGTTATGTAAATGTTTTGGTTCAACATTCATTGATCGAAATGCCGGACAACGATTTTCAGTCCCGTTTTGACGATCCTCGTGTTGGATGCTTTACGACGCGTGTAAACGACATGACTACGGCCGAAGCAATTAATTATCGTGATTTGGTACACCGTTGGAATTTGGTAAAAAAGGACCCTGAACTTGAGCTTTCTGAGCCGGTTGAGCCTTTGGTGTATTGGATTGAAAACACTACTCCTGTAGCTTTGAGAGACTTGATTAAAGAAGCAATAGAATCGTGGAGTTTAGCATTTGAAAGTGCCGGATTTAAAAACGCTGTTCAGGCAAAAATTCAACCTGACGATGCTGAGTGGGATGCGGGCGATATTCGCTACAATGTGTTGCGTTGGGCCTCGTCGCCTAGGCCTCCATTTGGAGGTTATGGACCATGTTTTGTGAATCCTCGTACCGGACAAATTTTAGGTGCCGACATTATGTTGGAGTGGGTGTACATTACCAAGCGAATGAAGCAAGCTGAGCTATTTGAACAGACCGCCTTATTTTCGGATGAGGAAGATGCTGTGGACGAGCATTATTGTTCGGCTTCTGCATGGATGCAATCGAATAATTTATTTGCTCAAAGTGCAGTAGATGCGCTAGAACTTTCGCAGGTGGCTAAGGAAGCTTTAATCAGAGAATCATTAAAGAGGTTGGTGATTCACGAAGTAGGACATACACTTGGTTTGAATCACAACTTTAAAGGCTCTACTCTTTTGTCTTACGAAGAGATCTTGAATAAAGAAACCACCTATGAAAAAGGGCTTTGCTCATCCGTTATGGAATATCCGGCGATCAATTTTAGTTTAGATCCGGAAAACCAGGGATTGTACTACGATACCATTCCCGGGCCTTACGACCATTGGGCCATTCGATTTGCTTATTCAGAGATCGATGAAGAGGGTTTGAACGCTATTTTGAGTGAGAGCACCAAACATGAGCATGCTTTTGCGAACGATGCTGATGATATGCGTAGTACGGGTAAAGGAATCGACCCTGATGCCATGATCTACGACCTGACTTCAGAGCCTGTTTTGTACGCTATTGATCGAATTAAATTAGTGAACAAGATACTGCCAAATGTTTTGGGTAAATACCGAAAGGATGGAGGTTCACATCAGGAGTTGTTGAATTCCTATCATACGCTTACCGGACAATATTACACCTCTCTAAAAATTATTAGCCGACAGATTGCGGGGGTGCATGTGAATCGGGCTATGGTAGGGCAGGATACAGACGCCAAACCTTTTACACCGGTTTCGTATGAAGAACAAAAAGCTGCTGTGAATGCCCTGGCAAAATACGCTTTTGCTCCAAATGCCTTTGAAAAAGCAGAAGCTTTGTACCCTTATTTACAACAACAACGAAGAGGATTTAACACGCCTTACCGTGGTGAAGACCCAAAAATACATGAACGAGTTTTAGGGATTCAAAAAATGATCTTGGGACAATTGTTAAATAGCAATGTACTGAACAGACTGGTAAATAGTTCACTTTACGGCAATGAATATGATGTGTCGGTTTATTTTAATGACCTGAATCATGCCATTTTTGAAATGGATAAGGATATGGAAGTAAATAGCTTCCGTCAAAATTTACAAGTAGTGTATGTGAATAGATTGATTCGAATTGCAAAAAATAAAAGGTTAAACGCAATGGTTCGTACTCAGGTGCACCATCAACTAAATACGATTCTTAAAACGATGAAGAGTTCTAAGTCTTCAGGAGCGAGTACCGATGCTCATCGGGAGTATTTAGTTTATCTTCTTGAAAAACATTTTGATAAATAAAATAAAAGCCTCCCTAACGTTCGGGAGGCTTTTGCATTCGTAAAACTAGTATTACGACGGGGGGATGTGGGGTTAAAAGCAATATTCGTTTGCTTTAACTAGCTTTTTGGCAATCAATCTTCTATGTTCTTTTAAGTTCGTTGGTTGTACTTTTGTAAAGCGTTTTAAGCCCATCAACAACATCTTTTGTTCATCACCTTCTAAGATGGCGTACAAGGCTTCTTTCCCGTTTTTGCGAACTTCTTCCACCGCATGATGAAGGTAATTGATACACATTGAAATTTTTTCTTCGTGTGTTTCTCTACCATCTTTAGCGATTAACTTTTCAGTTTTCAAAAGTGCAGATTCAAGTATGTACACCGCAATGATCATGTTGGAGATATTCATCATTACTTCCTGCTCTAAAGCCAGCTTGTCGCCTAATTTTTGCGCAGTAGTACCAGCGATCATTAGAGTGGTTTTCTTTAAGTTTTTTAATATTTTTTTCTCTTCAGCAAAAAGCACATCTGAAGGACTGTCAAAAGAAGGAATACCCATCAATTCTTTAGCAACTGCTTTCGCAGAACCCAATAGGTCAATTTCTCCAGAGCCGGCCTTTTTCATCATCATTTTTACTAAAAGTAAACGATTGATCTCATTCGTTCCCTCGTAAATTCTTGAGATACGAGCATCACGATAACAAGCCTCAATTTCAGATTCAGCAGAAAAGCCCATTCCTCCATAGATCTGAACAGCTTCGTCGGTTACATATTGAACGATTTCAGAACAAAAAACTTTTAGTATGGCACATTCAATAGCATATTCTTCTGCACCTTTTAATTTAGCTTCCTGAGGGGACAATCCTTCTTCTTCCAGGCGTGTCATATGATCTTCTACATTTTGTCCAGTACGGTAATTCCCTGCATCTGCCACATAAGTTTTGGTTGCCATTTCGGCAAGCTTGTATTGAATAGCTCCAAAAGATGAGATCGGCGTTTTAAATTGTACTCGTTCGTTAGCGTAATTCACGGCATAATTAATTACCCTTTTTGACGCCCCGGTTACGGCAACTCCCAGTTTAATTCGACCCACGTTTAAAGCATTCATGGCAATTTTAAATCCTTCACCACGTTTACCCAACATTGCAGATTTAGGCACTTTTACCTTGTTGTAAAATACTTGTCGGGTAGATGAGGACCGAATACCCATTTTGAGCTCTTCGGGATTAAGGGTTAAGCCCTCCACTTTGTCTTTTTCGAACACAAAACCCGTGATGTTTTTGTCGTCTTCAATACGGGCAAATACAATAAATACATGAGCGAACCCTGCATTTGAGATCCATATTTTTTGTCCTGTAATTTCGTAGTGTTCCCCATCTTCAGTTAAAACGGCTTTGGTTTTTCCGGAATTTGCATCTGAACCGGCATTGGGTTCTGTTAGGTTGTAACAGGATATCCATTCACCGGAAGCCAACTTTGGTAAATAATGTTTTTTTTGCGCTTCGGTACCGTACAGTAAAATTGGAAGTGTACCAATACCTGTATGTGCTCCGTAGGCAGTAGCAAGTGAGGCTGTCAAATTCGAAAATTCCTCGCAAATTAACATCCCTGTATTGAAGCCCATTCCAAGACCTTCATATTCTTCGGGTACACTAATTCCTAACAGACCTAATTCTCCTGCTTTGTACATTAAGTTTTCCACCAATGCATAATCTTTTTCTTCGAAACGCTTTAAGTTGGGTCTAACCTCACGTTCCATAAATTCATGGCAGGCACTGTGCATCATCATTTGGTCTTCCCCAAATTCTTCTCTGATGAATACCTCTTTGGCTTCTGTATCTTTTATGAGGAATTCTCCTCCTTTTAAATAACTCATAATATTAGTTATTAGCAATCAGTAGTTGTCAACTGTATTTCTACTTCAATAATTCATACACACCTGCGGCACCTTGTCCGGTTCCTACGCACATAGTAACCATTCCGTAGCGTTGTTTTCTTCTTCTCATTTCATTAAATAACTGCACCGAAAGTTTTGCACCGGTACATCCCAGAGGGTGTCCTAAAGCAATGGCTCCCCCGTTTACATTTACGATGTCCGGGTTTAGATCCAATTCTTTTAATACCGCAACCGACTGTGAAGCGAATGCTTCATTCAGTTCAAATTGTTCGATGTCTTTTAGTTTTAACCCTGCTTTTTCAATGGCTTTTGGAGCAGCATACACCGGCCCCATGCCCATCACATCCGGTTCGAGTCCGGCAACATGGTAGCTAAGTAATTGAGCTACAGGTTCAAGCTTTAGTTCTTTCACCATCTTTTCAGACATCACCATCACAAAGGCAGCACCATCTGAAGTTTGCGATGAATTTCCTGCGGTTACCGATCCTCCTGCAGCAAACACAGGTCGAAGTTTCGCCAGAGCGGTTATGTTCGTTCCTCTACGAGGACCTTCGTCTGTATCTACGATAAACTTTCGTACTTGTCTTTTTTCGTTTTGATCCAAGAATATTTCTTCCACCTCGATCGGTACGATTTCATCTTTAAACAAACCTGTGTCGATGGCGTTTAAGGCTTTGTTGTGTGAGTTAAAGGCAAACTCATCTTGCTCCTCTCTTGATATCTTGTAGCGACGTGCTACTTCTTCTGCCGTATTTCCCATTCCCCAGTACCAGCTTGGGTTTTTAGTTGAAACATCAACATTCGGAACAACCCTCCATCCACCAAAAGGAATGGGTGACATACTTTCCACACCGCCGGCAATAATACAATCAGCCATCCCTGCATTAATCTTAGCAGAAGCCAAAGCGATGGTTTCCAGTCCGGAAGAGCAGTAACGGTTTACCGTTACACCCGGAACTTTATCCGTGTTTAATCCCATTAAGGAAATCATACGACCGATGTTTAAGCCTTGTTCAGCTTCAGGAGTTGCATTTCCAACAATGACATCATCAATTCTGTTAACGTCTAATTCGGGAATGGCATTTACCAAATGCTTTACCGTTGCAGCCGCCAGATCATCGGGACGTGTAAAGCGGAAAATTCCTCTCGGAGCTTTTCCTACAGCTGTTCGATATCCTTTTATTATGTATGCTTTCATATCGATAGTCTTAGTTGCGTAATGGTTTTCCTTTTTTTAGCATATGTTCAATACGCTCCAGTGTTTTTCGTTCACCTGTAAGTGATAAGAAGGCTTCTCTTTCCAGATCGAGTAAGTATTGCTCACTCACCAAAGTGGGCGAGGAGAGATCTCCACCAGCGATGACATAGCCTAATTTTTCAGACATTAACTTTTCGTGTTCGGTAATGAACCCGGAATGAAGCATAGTGTCGGCACCCACCAGGAATGAGCCCAGAATTTGCTTGCCGAGAACTTTAATTTTCTTTTCGTTTGATGGCGCCTGATATCCTTTGTCTGCCAAGCCAATAACTGCTGCTTTGGCATCGGCGATTAATCGTTTTTTATTAATGGAAATAGAGTCAATACCTTTTCTTAATAAACCCAGATCCATGGCTTCGTGTGCCGAAGTTGAAACTTTTGCCATTCCAATATTTAAAAACATTTCGCGAATTAAAGGAGTTTCAATATCTCCCTGATTGAAAAGTTCCGAAGCGCGCAAGGCCATTTCTTTAGAACCACCACCACCGGGAATCAGTCCAACACTCATTTCTACCAATCCCATGTAAGTTTCTGCAGCTGCCTGGGTGATGTCTGCATGTATGGCAATTTCACAGCCTCCACCTAAGGTCATGGCGTGTGTTGCTACCACTACCGGAATGTTGGAGTAACGTATTTTTTGTGTGGTCTGCTGGAATGCACGTATGGCAAAATCCAATTCCTCGTAATCCTGCTCTACAGCCATCATAAATATGATCGCCAAATTGGCCCCTGCCGAGAAGTTTTGACCCTGATTGGCAATAACCAGACCCTTGTAGTTTTCCTCAGTCAGATCTATTGCATGCTGAATGGCTTGTAAGGTTTCGCTGCCAATAGAATTCATTTTTGAATGGAATTCCAAATTCACGACTTCATCACCCAGATCAATTAAAGAAGCACTATCGTTCTTCCATATGGTATTCGCTTTTTTGCGAACATACAGATCGATTCGGGTATTTTGATCTGGAAGCGTTTGGTATTTATTATCCGGCTTATTAAAGAATAATTTTGATGACCCTTCAATTTTGTAGAATGAACATTGTCCGGCATCCAACATTTCTTTAACCCAGGGAGCGATGTTTTTCCCGAGATCCAAAGCCTTATCGTACGCTTCTTGTACCCCAACAGCATCCCAAATTTCAAAAGGACCTAACTCCCAGCCAAAACCGGCTTTGACTGCCTGGTCTATTCGGTAGGTTTCATCAGATATCTCACGAATACGATGCGACACATAAGCGAAAATGTCACTAAATAGTTCTCTGTAGAAATCTCCGGCTTCACCCTTGCTGTTGTACAAGAATGCAATTCGTTCTCTTAAATCTTTAATTTCTTTTGCCTGAGCTAAAGCGTCAAATTTAACAGCTTCTTGTGTTTTGTATTCTAGGCTATTTAAGTCGAGAGATAAAATGACTTTTTCACCATTTTCGTCTTTCGTTTTTTTGTAAAAACCTTGCTTGGTTTTGTCTCCCAGCCACTTCTTATCGAAAAGTGTTTGAACGTACTTTGGGAGTTTGAAGTTTGCGCGTGTTTCATCATTTGGACAATTCTCATAAAGCCCTTTTGCTACGTGTACCAGCGTGTCTAATCCTACCACATCGCAGGTTCTAAAGGTTGCCGATTTTGGACGGCCAATAATACGACCCGTAAGTTTATCGACCGCTTCTACAGATAAGCCCTTTTTTTCTACCAAATGGAAAAGCGATAAGATTCCTGCTACGCCAACTCGATTGGCAATAAAAGCAGGCGTATCCTTACAAAGAACCGTCGTTTTACCTAAATAACGATCGCCAAAATTCATTAGGAAATCTGTAATTTCTGAATTTGTGTGTGGCGTAGGAATGATTTCCAAAAGCTCCAAATAACGTGGAGGATTAAAGAAATGTGTTCCTAAGAAGTGTGATTTGAAATCTTCACTTCTTTCTTCCAGCATCATATGAATAGGTATTCCCGATGTATTGCTCGAAACAATACTGCCTTCTCTACGGAATTGCTCTACCTTTTCGAAGATTTGCTTTTTGATGTCGAGCCGTTCAACCACCACTTCTATGATCCAATCGGCGGTGCCTATTTTTTCAAAATCGTCGGTAAGGTTTCCCGTTTTAATTCTGTTGATGAATTCCTTTTTGTAGAGCGAAGCGGGCTTTGATTTAAGCGTAGACTTTAGCGCATCTTTTACAATTCGGTTTTTTACCTTTGGATGTTCTAAAGTTAATCCTGCCTTTTCTTCAGCATCATCTAATTGAAATGGAGCGATGTCTAATAGAAGTACATCGAGCCCGATATTTGCCATATGACAGGCAATTCGAGAACCCATAATCCCCGAACCAATAACTGCTACTTTTTGTATCGTTCGTTTAGTTTCCATTCTTCAATTCTTCAATAGATTTATCTACCGCATCCATGACCTTGTAAAAAGTTTCCAGCTCTTCTTTTGTGATTTTTTCGAATACACGCTTGTTAAACACTTTTACATTTTCAGCAGCGATCTTTCTGTATTTTAAGCCCTTTTTAGTTAAAAAGAGCTGTACTTTTCTTTTATCTTTTGGGGCGATTTTTTTTCGGATCAATCCTTTGTCTAACATTCCTTTTAAGGTTCTTGTTAAACTTCGGGACTCCATTCCCATCTTAGGGCCTAACTGTGTGGATAAGATTCCTTCCTTTTCAATGTTTAATAAAGCAAAGGCTGTAGAGGTGGTTGCGTTGTGATTTTTTGCCCACTCATTGTACAATCTTGAGATACTGTGCCATGCCCATCGGATGCGAAAATCGATTATGTGTTTCTTATTTATCATCGTTTATGTATTCTATGTTTACTAAACATACGAAATAAAAGTATGCAAGCATAATAAATTGGCAAATTATTTGGCGCGCATACTAAATTTAGTTGGTAGTTGTTGGTTGTGTAGGGGATTGTCCCCTTGATGGGACTACAGGGGTGTTCATTAAGTTGTATGCATCATTTTTACACCCCTCTGCCAGTACGTGGCATCTCCCCTTGAGGGGAGAATTACTTCGACAGGCCTGTCTGCGTTAGGCAGACAAGCAAAAAAAAAGCACCTAATGGCGCTTTTTATCCGTACAATTCTTTGTATTCTTTCTCGTACTTAGCGAGAACGGGTTTCCTTTTTAGTTTGAGGGTAGCCGTTAATTCACCACCTTCAATTGACCAGGTTTCTTTCATAAGAACGAATTTTTTAATCCGTTCGTAAGTAGCAAATTGTTCGTTGTAGTGAGCAACTTCCTTTTCGTATTTTTTGAGTACCTCAGGGTGTACGATCATTTCGGCATTTGTAGTGTAATTGATATTGTGAAGTCTACACCAAATTTTTAAAGATTCAAATTCAGGAACGATGAAAGCCCCGGGCATTTTTTCACCATCACCTAAAACCATAATCTGCTCGACAAGTCGTGATTCTTTGAATTTATTTTCCATCACCTGCGGAGCAATGTATTTACCACCTGAAGTTTTGAAAATTTCTTTTTTACGGTCGGTAATTTTTAAATAAACACCATCTATCATTTCACCGATATCTCCGGTAGAGAACCACCCGTCTTTATCGATCACTTCGGCTGTCAGCTCAGGTTTGTTGTAATAGCCCATCATAACATTATGACCCTTACATAAGATCTCTCCATCATCTCCAAATTTAACTTCTACGCCGGTCATTACTTTACCCACAGTTCCATAAGCTCTTCCACTTGGATCCATTGTGTTTACGGAAATTACCGGAGAAGTTTCTGACAGTCCGTACCCTTCAAGTATGGGCATTTGGGCTGCTGTGAATACTCTCGCTAAACGTGGTTGCAGTGCTGCTGCACCAGAAACGATGTATTTGATATTGCCTCCTACAGCTTCTCTCCATTTGCTAAAGATGAGTTTGTTGGCAATTTTTAATTGGAATTCGTAGCACCATCCATTTTTACCTTCTAACTCATGGCGCAAACCTAAATTCAGAGCCCAAAAGAAAAGACCTTTTTTAAGACCTGTTAAGTCAGACCCTTTCGCAACAATTTTGTCGTACACCTTTTCCAATAATCGTGGAACGGTAGGCATGATGGTTGGATTGATCTCCTTTAAATTTTCACCAATTTGCTCGATGCTTTCCGCATAGTAAACAGAGGTTCCTTTAAATAAGTAGTAATATTCTATGACTCTTTCAAATACGTGACAAAGGGGTAAGAAACTTATTGCTCTGTCGGTTTCATCGAAGGGGATGGCCTCTTTTAAACCAACGAATTGAGAATACAAATTGTCATGTGAAAGCATGACTCCTTTGGGATTTCCGGTCGTTCCGGAAGTGTAGATAAGTGTAAACAGATCCGATGATTTCACTTCCAGTTGATTGGCTTTCATTTTTGAGGCTTGCGGATTGGCTTTTCCGTCTTCCATGATTTCATGCCAGTCTTTCGCACCTTCAATTTCATCAAATGCATAGATGGCTTCCAATGTTTCCACTTTGTCGATAAGCATGTGAACTTTGTCGAAAATCTCCTCAGAACCCACAAACAGGATCTTTACACCAGCATCATTTAGAATGTATTCGTAATCTGCAGTTGTAATGTTGGGATAGATAGGTACGTTAACAGCACCGATTTTGTTAATCCCCATATCTGCTAAATTCCACTCAGGACGATTAGGTGAAATAATTGAAATTTTATCGCTTTTGTTTATGTCTAAATTCAGCAATCCGTAGCCTATGGCATCGGTAATGCTTACATATTCATCAGCTGAGTAGGTACGCCAGACACCATCTTCTTTTCCGGCTAAAAGATCAGGCTTATTAAACTTTTGACGGGTGTATTCTGCCAATTCAAATATTCGAGTGGGTTTTAAATTCATCGTAGAAATCTAATTATTATGAAATTTACTCTCAAATTTACTAAAATTTGTGCAATTTCAATTTGTACTTTTGAACTACGATCTTGAAAACTTACATTTGATAAAATTTGATCATGTCTCAGAATTCACACATGCTTGACACCCCCATAGAATTCCTTAAAGGAGTTGGGCCTCAGCGTGCCGAGACTTTACAAAAAGAGTTGCACATATTTTCCTATCGGGATCTACTGGAACTCTATCCCTTTCGATATGTCGATAAAACCTGTTTTCATAAGATATCTCAACTGCGTCCTGATCTCGCTGACGTGCAAATTGTTGGGAAAATTGTACGTATTAAGGAAGAGGGTGTAGGTAGAAAAAAACGCTTGAAAGCCATTTTTGAAGACGAGACCTCTTCTATGGAGCTTGTCTGGTTTAAGGGTGTTTCGTGGATAAAAAAATCGCTTAAAATCCAAGAGGAAATTGTGGTTTTCGGAAAGCCGACTTTATTTAAAAGGACCTTTAGTATTTCGCATCCGGAACTAGAAACTTTGGAAGCCCATAAAAAGAGTTTGGTAACGGCCATGCAAGGAGTTTATCCTTCTACAGAAAAGCTAGTAGCTAAATCTTTACACTCAAAAGGAATTGCAAAATTAATGCACGAATTACTCGTGCAGGTTGATTCATGTATTCCAGAAACATTGTCACTTGAAATACGAAAAGAATACAAACTGATCTCTAAGCGAGATGCCATTTTGAATGTACATTTCCCAAAGTCTGAGGAACTTTTAGCCCAGGCACATCGCAGATTGAAGTTTGAAGAGTTTTTCTTTATTCAGTTGGCTATGTTAAAAATGAAACGCCATAAAAAACAAGTAAATCTTTCCTATCCGTTTACGAATATTGGAGAGCACTTTAATGAGTTTTACAAAGAGCAATTATCATTTGAGTTAACCGGGGCACAAAAGCGCGTTTTGAAAGAAATTCGAATGGATGTTGCCTCAGGAAAACAGATGAATCGTTTGGTTCAAGGTGATGTGGGCTCCGGGAAAACCATTGTAGCTTTAATGGTTATGCTGATGGCAAAGGATAACGATTTTCAGGCTTGTTTGATGGCACCGACAGAAATTCTAGCCACACAACACTTTCAGGGCTTACAAGAAATGGTGGAAGCCGTTGGGATGAAAATGGCCTTGCTTACAGGCTCAACAAAAGTCGCTCGTAGAAGAGAAATTCATCAGGCATTAGAGTCCGGAGAATTAGACATTCTTGTAGGGACTCATGCCCTGTTGGAAGATAAGGTGAAGTACAAAAACCTGGGGATGGCTATTGTTGATGAGCAGCACCGATTTGGCGTCGCTCAGCGATCTAAAATGTGGAAGAAAAATCAAAGACCACCACATATTTTGGTGATGACCGCTACGCCAATTCCACGTACGCTAGCCATGACTGTGTACGGCGATCTGGATATTTCTGTGATCGACGAATTACCACCCGGAAGAAAACCGATAAGCACACTACATCGTACCGACAAACATCGTTTATCGATGTTTCATTTCTTAAAGCAGGAAATAGAAAAAGGAAGACAGGTTTACATTGTTTATCCTTTGATTGAGGAAAGTCAGACCTTAGATTACAAAGATCTGATGGATGGTTATGAAAGTATTTGCAGACATTTCCCACGCCCGCAATTTCAGGTTTCCGTCGTTCACGGGCGAATGAAATCTGAAGATAAGGAAGCTGAAATGGCACGTTTTGTAAAGGGTGAAACCCATATTATGGTAGCCACTACGGTAATTGAAGTAGGGGTGAACGTACCCAATGCATCTGTGATGGTCATCGAAAGTTCGGAGCGATTCGGGCTCTCACAATTGCACCAACTTAGAGGTAGAGTAGGTCGTGGTGCAGAGCAATCCTACTGTATTTTGATGAGTGGTCATAAATTGAGCCCCGATGCGAAATTTAGACTCAAAACTATGGTTCAAACTCAAAATGGTTTTGAAATTGCCGATGCCGACTTAAAATTGCGTGGCCCCGGAGATATTATGGGGACACGTCAAAGTGGTCTCCTAAATTTAAAACTTGGAGATTTGGTGAAAGACTCTAAAATACTACAATACGCACGTAAAATTGCAATCGATGTTTTGGAGCAAGATCCGGATTTGACCCGCGATGAAAATCGACTCATCTACAAAGAATACATGCGAGCCCACCACGATAAAATGCAGTGGAGCAGTATTAGTTGATGACTAATTAATAATGACTGATTAAGTAATGATTAATTGTTAGGTCGGAGAATAAGGAAGAAGTTAGAGAAGTTAAGTAGTTAGAGAAGATATTGTCTTAGTCATCGTTTTAGTTAAAGTTTTAGTAATAATTGTCATCCTGTCCCGAAGCTTCGGGATCGAAGGAGTTGTCATCCTGAGCCTGCCTACCGCAGGCAGGCCTGTCGAAGGGTTGGTTGTTGGCAATTCTTGTTACCTACTACCTAACTTTTAACTTTTAACTTTCTCCTGCGACTTTCGTTTTGTATGTTTGTGTGTTAATAAGACAAAATGGTAAAGACCACTCATATTTTTCAACTGGAAACGGGTGTTAAAGAAATTGTAAAATAATGATTACTCATATTCAAGGCAGACTCGTTGAGTTAAATCCTGCATACGCCGTTATTGAGTGTAATGGTGTGGGCTACATGCTCAACATATCTCTGAATACCTATTCTAAATTAGGTGATTCGGAGTCCTGTAAATTGTATTCACATCTAGCGGTAAAAGAAGATTCACACACATTGTATGGTTTTCACAATAAACTGGAGCGTAAGATCTTTAGATTATTGATCTCCGTTTCGGGAGTTGGTGCCTCTACTGCCCGGGTAATCTTATCTTCTATGTTACCCGAAGAGATCAGAGATGCCATAGTGAGCGAAGATGTTGTTTTAATAAAGTCTGTAAAAGGGATCGGAGCCAAAACGGCCCAGCGTATTATTCTCGATCTTAAGGATAAAATGCTCAAGGCATTTGATGATATGGAAATTACCATTAAATCCGGCAATAGAAACCGCGAAGAAGCGTTATCTGCATTAGAAGTTCTTGGTTTCCCAATGAAAGCCGTGCATAAATTGATCGATAAGTTGTTGGAGAAAGATTCGCATATGGTGGTTGAAGAACTCGTAAAACAAGCATTAAAGCAGTTGTAAGTGAAGTCCTGTCAAGCTACGATAAAGTTATTTTTTACACTTATTGTTTTTTTCCTTGGTCATCATGTGGCTAAGGCTCAAGATGATAGTTTGGCATTGCCCTATCCGAAAATGTTATTTAATTCTCCGGAGAATTTCGATGAAAAGATTCAGTACAGCATCGAAACCGGCGACTTCATGTTTCAAAAAAAAATAGGTAGTCTATTTCAGGAGCGTCCTAGGTTTATGAGCGAATCGGCTTACAAACAATGGATGTTTAATCAGCAAATTCAAAATTATTGGCGTCAAAAGGTGCAGTCAAACTTATTTGATGAAGGTGTTGCCGGAACAAAGCCTAAACTTCAAATGGGAGAATCGCTCAGTCGATTTTTTGGTGGTAGTACCATAGATATTCGCCCACAGGGATCTGCCCAGCTTACTTTTTCCGGTAATGTAGATAAAACGAAAAACCCCAATTTAACCAAGAATCAGCAGAGTAACGCAAGTTTTAATTTTGATCAAAGCATTCAGATGAATGTCATTGGTAAAATCGGAACCAAGCTGGCCTTGCGAACCAATTACGATACCAAAAGTCAGTTTGACTTTGAAAATCAGTTAAAGCTCGAGTACACAGGTGACGAAGATGAAATAATTAAAAAAATAGAACTCGGGAATGTAAGTTTACCCTTAAGTGGTTCTTTGATTTCAGGAACTCAAAGTTTATTTGGGATCAAAACACAATTACAGTTTGGGAAAGCCACATTTACAGCCGTATTTTCCGAGCAAAAATCAGAAACCAGTACCATTCGGGTGGATGGAGGAGCACAGACCACAAACTTTGAACTCTATGCCGACGACTACGAAGCCAACAAACACTTTTTCTTAGGGCAATATTTCTATGACAATTATGATGCGGCATTAGCCAATATGCCCGTAGTAAGTTCCGCTGTAACCATTACAAATATTGAAGTCTGGGTAACTAACAGATCGGGAGTTACCCAAAACGTTCGTAATATTTTAGCATTTCAAGATCTGGGGGAAAATATGAATCGTGTGCATAACACCTCAAATGTTTATGCAGGCTCATTAAATGCTGCGAACCCCGACAACAAAAATAACACCTTGGATCCGGACATTTTAGCAAGTCAACTTCCTAATATTCGTAATGTGAGTCAGATCACTTCTTTATTAAATGGGAATGGATTTGAGCAGTCTGTAGATTATGAAAAGATAGAAAATGCAAAAAAATTAACCCGTTCAGAATACAGCTTTGATCCACGTTTAGGGTTTATCTCATTAAACAGGGCTTTGAATTCGGATGAGATTTTGGCAGTTGCTTTTCAATACACCAACAATGGTACTCCTCATCAGGTAGGAGAGTTGTCTACCGATGTTGCTTCGCCGGATGCTTTGGTTTTAAAATTACTTAAGAGTACTACCGTAGATGTTGAACTTCCCATGTGGAAGTTATTAATGAAAAACGTCTATGCGCTTGGGGCGTACCAGGTAAATAAAGAAGATTTTGATCTACAGATTCTGTATCAGGATGATGAGTCGGGAACACCTTTACCATACATTCCTGAAGAAGGTTTAAGTGGTGAGTTATTGATTCAAACCATGAATCTCGATAATCTAAATCAAAACAACGACCCGGGATCTAACGGTGTTTTTGACTTTATTCCGAATTTAACGATAAAAACTTCCAATGGCCGGGTTTATCTGCCCGCAAAAGAGCCTTTTGGAGATTATTTACGGGCGAAGTTTCTAGAAGCAGGGATGACCAATGATCTTGCAGATCAATATGTGTATGATGCACTCTATGATTCAACGAAAACAGCAGCTTCGCAAGTTGCCGAGCTCAATAAATTCATCTTAAAAGGGCAGTACAAATCTTCGTCGGGGTCAGATATTCCTCTTAATGCGATGGATGTACCTCAAGGATCGGTAACGGTAACCATGGGAGGAACACCTCTTGAAGAAAACGTACACTACACCGTAGATTACAACCTCGGAAGAGTTAAAATTATCGATGAAGGTATCTTAAGCTCGGGACAACAAATTGACGTGAAGTTAGAAAGTAATTCCGGTCTTTCATTGATGACAAAGCGCTACTTAGGCTTACATGCCGATTACAAGTTTAACGATGATTTGATACTCGGAGCAACGGTTTTAAATCTTTCAGAAAATAGTCGGTCTCCTAAAATTAATATGGGTGAGGAGCCCATATCCAATACCATTTGGGGGTTTAACGGTTCCTACAAAACGGAAGCTCCCCTGCTGACTAAAATTATTGACAAACTTCCTTTGATTGAAACCAAGGAGAAGTCAACGATCATTTTAACCGGTGAATTTGCTCAGTTTATTCCCGGGCATCCAAAGTCAATAAATGTAGATGAAACAGGAACAGCCTACATCGATGATTTTGAAAATAGCCAGTCGCCAATAGATTTACGAACATCTTATGCATGGAATCTGGCAAGTACGCCGCAAGATGATGAGCTATTTCCCGAGGCATCGTCAACGAATGACCTCAGCTATGGTTACAACCGTGCTTTATTGTCTTGGTACATCATTAATTCAGACCTTCAGAGAAAAACGTCTTATTCCCCAAACCATTTAACTGATGATGATCGAGAAGCCTCTTACGTTCGTGAGATATCTATCAATGAGATCTTTCCTGATAAAGATATCCCTCATGGACAACCTTTGCGATTACGAACCTTTGATCTTGCATTCTATCCCAACGAAAGAGGACCTTACAATTTTGATGTAGAAGGTGTAGCCGGAACTTCTTCCGGATTGAAAGCTGATGGAGAATTAGCGGCCCCGGAAACCCGTTGGGGAGGGATTGTTAGAGAAATTCAGACCAACGATTTTGAAGTAGCGAATATTGAATTCTTAGAATTTTGGATGATGGATCCTTTTATCGAAGCGCCTAATTCGGGCGGTGGTGATTTTTACATCAACTTAGGTAACGTATCCGAAGATATTTTAAAAGATTCGCGAAAGAGTTATGAAAACGGATTACCCATAGATGGTAACGAAGAAGATGTTGATACGACAGCCTGGGGTAGAGTGCCATCGGTACAAGCTTTGGTAACTGCGTTTAACAGTGGTGAAAAGGCTCGCGACCTTCAGGATGTTGGTCTTGATGGTCTGGACGATGAAATGGAGCGTACTTTTATTCCCCCTGTCGTTGGTGAGACCAATTCCTATTTGGATCGAATCAGATTGACACACGGCGAAGGTTCTGATGCCTATGTGAAAGCAAATAATGACCCTGCTGCAGATAATTACCATTTCTATTACGGTGAGGATTACAATGATCAGGAGAAAGGGATTTTGGAACGTTACAAAAAATACAATGGTTTAGAAGGGAACTCGCTAATTCCAAATGATGGTCAGCTGGCACAACCCTACACGCAACTTCCCGATGTAGAGGATATCAATAGTGATTACACCTTAAGTGAAACAGAATCTTACTACCAGTACAAGATCAGTATGCGTCCACAAGATCTGGGAGATGTGGGTAGTAATTACATTACTTCGATTATTGACAATGCCGGACCAAATAATGATACGCGTTGGATACAGTTTAAAGTACCTATCCGTTCTTTCGATAAAAAAATAGGAAGTATTCCCGACTTTAAATCCATTCGTTTTATGCGAATGTTTATGACAGGATTTGAGGACCCGACAGTATTGCGTTTTGCTACATTAGATATGGTTCGTGGAGAATGGCGTAAGTATTTAAATAGTTTGACAGAGCCCGGTACACCCATAGAAAATGAGGAAACCATGTTCGATATTTCTGTGGTAAACTTAGAAGAAAATGGAAGGAGAGACCCGGTTCATTACGTACTCCCTCCGGGCATTGAGAGAGAGCGTTTTTATGGTTCAACAACCATGCAAGAGCAAAATGAGCAGTCTATTAGTTACAAAATATGTGACCTTGAGAATGGAGATGCTCGTGGAGCCTTTAAGAATGTAACCATGGACATGAGAACTTACAATAAGATAAAGTTCTTTGTACATGCCGAAGAGAAAGACCCGGGGTATCCCTTAAACGATAATGATCTGAGTATGTTTATTCGTGTGGGTACGGATTACAATTCCAATTATTATGAATATGAAATCCCTTTAAAAGTTACCCCTTGGGGTGCTTCAGCACGAGATGAAGTCTGGCCGGAAGACAATCAGGTAGAGATAGATTTTAGTCTTTTAAAAGCCGCTAAGTCTGCCCGAAATGCCGAAATTAGAGATGGGAATGTAAACGTGAGTTTTACGCAGCCTTATTTTTATCAGCCGCAAGGAGAAGAAAAGCGTGTTACGATTATGGGTAATCCGAATTTGGGGAACGTTCGGACGATTATGTTAGGAGTTCGGAATCCCGAATCAGACCCCAACTTCAATCCTGTTGATGATGGGGATCCTAAATGTGCCGAAATATGGATCAATGAACTTCGTTTAACCGATTTTGATGAGCGTGGAGGTTATGCTGCCAAAGCACAATTGAAAACTCGTTTGGCCGATTTGGGAAGTATGACCCTGGCAGGAAATATGAGTACTGTTGGTTTTGGTAGCCTGGAGCAAAGTGTTACCGAAAGAAATAAAGAGGAAACGCGCCAATACAATTTTACCTCAAACGTAGAGCTGGGAAAACTCTTTCCGGAGGAAGCCAATGTAAAAATACCCGTTTTTATTGGCGTATCTGAATCCATACTCAGACCACAATTTAATCCATTAGACCCGGATGTTGAATTGCAAGCTACCCTGTCTGATGAAGGAATGAGCGAGGGAGCTCGTGATACCTTGAGAAGTGTTGTTGAGAATTACACCATGCGTCGCTCCATTAATTTGACCAATGTACGTAAAGAACGCAGCAGAGGAAAGGGGAGAAAAGCATCGAAAGAAGTTGGAAGAAAGCCCGGTGAAAAAGAAGGTCGTGGAGGTTCGAAAAAGGGTAAAGGAGGCTCTAAGAGCAGACTCTACGACATCGAAAATGTTAGTTTAAGCTATTCCTACAACGAGATATTTAACCGCAACATCAATACTGAATTCAGTATGATGAGAGAGCATAACGGAGGTTTGGGGTACAATTTCAACAACAACCCGAAAAACTACAAGCCATTTAGTAAGATCAAGTTTTTAAAGAAATCGAAGTATTTAAGGTTGATAAAAGACTTTAACTTCTATTTGTTGCCAAAATCAATCTCTGCTCGAACAGATTTCAACAAGTCCTATTCGGAAACGAAAATGCGAAACATTGCCGCTTTAAATACAATGGTTCCACTAAACATTGTTGAGCCCGACACCATGTTTAGTAAGCAGTTTGATTTTACTCAGAATTACAGTGTGAAATACGATCTGGCGAGAAGTTTAAAATTGAATTTTTCTGCCAATACACGTTCTATCATAGATGAGCCGGAAGGAAAGATCGATACCCAGACTGAGAAAAAAGCCTTACGAGATAGCATTCTTACCTTTGGTCGACCTACTCAATATCATCATCAATTTGATGTGCGTTACACAGTACCGATCAATAAATTCCCTTTAACCGATTGGATCAGTTTAACCTTAAATTACAATGGAACCTATGATTGGAATGCCGGGTCTATGGCGCTGGTAAACGATTCGATTAATTTGGGTAATGTCATACAGAATACCAATAAGCAGCGAATTAATGCTCAATTAAACATGAAGACTTTGTACAACAAAGTGCCTTATTTTAAGAAAGTAAATGCCAAATCTAAAAAGAGTAGCGGAGCAAAAAAACGTAAAGATTCCAAAGAAAAGGATGCCGCAGATGAGGGTTCTGATGAAAACAATGAAGAAGAGGAAGTTGAAAAGATTCGATTTAATCCGTTTGATCATCTCGCCCGAATGGTTCTTTCTGTGAAAAATGTAACCCTGAGTTACGACGAAACAAATGGGACGATGATTCCCGGGTTTTTACCGTCTTCAGGACTGCTTGGAATGGAACAAAGATTTCATCCGAGTTCAGCACCGGGATGGAGATTCCTCTTAGGGGAGCAACCAGATACTACCGGTTTAAAGGGCTTTGCCAATAAGGGGTGGGTTACCTCAGATACCCTGCTCAATCAACAATTTACGCAACAACACACTTCCCGATTAAACATTCGATCTACGATACAGCCTATCAGGAAATTAAGAATACAGATCACGGCACAACGAAGCAAAAATGAAAATACTTCCCGCTTGTTTAAAAATACAGGTGCTGAAGATGATCCTTATTTTCAATTTTTAAATCAAAATGAAACCGGGAGTTTCACCATGTCATTCCTTGCAATAGGTACAGCTTTCAGACCTATGGAAATTAATTCGTCGCAAACCTTTGACGAGTTCAGAGCCATGCGATCTAAGATGGCGCAGCGAGTAGCGGATGAGAATGGCGTCCTGTACAGCCCTTCAGACGAATACCCTGACGGATTTGGACCGAATGCTCAAGAAGTATTGATTCCTGCATTTATGGCAGCGTATTCCGGAACCAGCGCTTCTTCACAAACGCTTGATAAATTCCCGAAAATCCCATTGCCAAACTGGAACGTGAAATACGATGGTTTGACAAACATACCCTGGGTAAAAAAACGATTTAAGACCGTTTCTATTTCTCATGGTTACAACTCTACGTATTCCATCAGTTCTTATCAAACGAATTTGTTTTATGAGGAGCATGACTACACTGAAACCCTTGAGACGGATCCTGACCACTTTGATACCAATGGGAATTACCTCACCAAGTATCAAATACAAACCATAAATATCAGCGAGCAATTCAGCCCTTTGATCAAGGTAGATATGACCATGAACAATAGTTTTTCTACCCGGGTTGAAATTAGTAAAGACCGACAGGTATCCTTAAGTCTAAACAACAATCAGGTTCAGGAACAGGCCGGAAAAAGTTTAACCGTAGGTGTAGGTTACAGAATTAGTGACTTTGAGATTAGTATGCCTACGGCAAATGGAAAGCGAACATTCTCTTCAAACTTAGAATTGAATTTAGATTTATCCATTCGGAAAACAGTTTCTGCGATACGTAGTCTGGAAGAAAATACGCATCAGCCGGTTAGTGGCAGTACCGATATTTCTGTTAAAACCTCTGCAGATTACGTCTTAAGCGAAAGGATTAATCTTCAATTATTCTATGATAGAATGGTGAGAAAATATCAAGTAGCTAACTCGTATGACACTGCGAATAGTAGCTTTGGGATAAAGCTTAGATTTTCTTTTGGAAGTTGATATGTTATTTATTTTGTAAATTCGTCACCTTAAATGTAATATTCTTCCTTCCCCCGAAATACAATTTCTATGAAATATTTATTACGTTTTTTAACCGTAGTTTTTTTTGTTTCCGGGACTATTTTTGCTCAATTGCCGGAAGGTTTTGTCGCTCCGGATTTTACCATCACAGATATCGATGGCAACGAACACAATCTTTACTCTATTATTAATAAAGATAGACCGGTGGTGTTAAATTTGTTCGATAGCGCCTCTGATGTATGTTGGAATTTTGTTAGACTAGGACCTATCAACGATTTTAACAACCTTTATGGTCCTGAAGGTGATCATTCGGCATTTGTTATTTCAGTAGAGTCTAATCCTAACAAATCTCTAAGTCATATGTTAGGGAACGAAATACTTAACGATCCCATAGGCGATTGGTCTTCTATGATTCATTACCCTTTGGCGCATGATGATGATGCTTCTATCCTTGATGCATATGGTGGATGGATGCACTTTGCTTATCCGTTAGTGTTTGTCATCTGTCCGGATAAATCGGTTACTGAAATTGGCCATGGACCAACCTTGCAATTTTCGGAAGCTGGTCATTTTTGGGATCTTGAAACTTTTACTGAAAAGGTCTTTGATACTTGTTCGTCAGCGATTGTTGGGTTAAACGAAAATGTTGAAGAAGTTCTTGAAAACAAACTTTCTATCTTTCCTAATCCCGCATCTGATCATGCTATTTTAGAGTTGCGTGTAAAAAAATCTGATGATGCAGTGATTGATATTGTTAATACACTAGGTCAACAAGTATTTGTACAAAGGTCAAAAATGAATAAGGGGTTAAACACGATTCAAATCCCGGTTGAATCTTTAACAACGGGCATGTATTATGTAAGTGTTAGAATTGCAGATGAAGTACATGTCGATAAGCTGAACGTTGTTGACTAATAATTTTTTCTTTTTGGAATTTATGGCACACTAATTGTTTTGTTTGTAAAATAAACTCTTCTTAGACTCGTCTGATCTGTTGTTTTAAAATAAATAGATCCAGATAATTGAAAAGTGTTTTTCCTTGTTGTGTAGCTCTTACCCCTCCCTACAAACAGAACTTTATGGAAATTTTTTTACGTTTTTTAGCTTTGGTTTTTTTTACTACGACAACTGCTTTTGCTCAGTTGTCAGACGGTTCAACGGCTCCTAATTTTACCATTAGAGATACTGATGGTAACGAACACGATCTGTATTCTATTCTTGATGAAGGGAAACCCGTGTTGTTAGATTTATTTGCTACATGGTGTGGGCCATGCTGGTCTTTTGCTCAAGCAGGTGTATTTGAGATGTTTAATGCTGCTTATGGTCCTGAAGGGACTGACGAAGTACTTACGATTGCAATAGAGTCTGATGCTGGTACACCTGCAAGTGAATTGTCTGGTGGTGGAAATTCCATAGGTGATTGGACCTCTATTATTGGTTACCCTTTAGCTGATGATGCTACCGGAGCAATTGCCGAGGCTTATGGGCTTGCTTACTACCCGACAATTTATCTAATTTGTCCGGATCGAACGATAACTCAAATTGGTCAGGGACCTAATGATACATCAATGTGGACACCTTATGGTTTGTATGAAAAAATATCTAATAGTTGTGGTGTTGAGCTGCTGCCTCCATTTGTTGTTGAAGGCGTTAATTCAAGTGTAATTTCCTGTGATAATGATTTAGTGAATTGTGGGGATGATAAAGTTAATCCGATACTAACTATTATGAACTTAGGTACTGAGGTAATGACTGCTTGTACAATTAATACAATTGTTGAAGAAGTTGTTGTTAGTTCATTTGAATGGACGGGTTCACTAGAGACTTATGCTGCTGAACAAATAACTTTAACTGAATTACCATCAAATATTACAGACGTATCCTTCGAAGTAGTTATGGCAGCAGATGTCAGAGCTTCTGATAATAATATTGATGTAGTAGTTGCATCTGCTACTGAATCTCATGCATACGTTTATGTTCAGGTAAATACTGATTTCTATCCGGGAGAAACTTCATGGGAAATTCTTGATTTTAACGGGACTGTTGTTATGTCTGATTCTTATGAAAGTGGTAATCAAGATCAATTGGGCGGTGGTGGTCCTGATGCCAGAATGACACATAATTATTTTGAGTCATTAGAAGAGGGGTGTTATGCTTTCAAGTCTTTAGATGCATGGGGAGATGGTCAATACGATGGTGAAGTAGAAGGCTCTATTGTAGTGACTGATGGTGAAGGATTGGAATTGTTACGTATTTCAGGGAATTGGGGGGCTAAGCAATCTGCATATTTTGAAGTAACTCATGGTGTAGGAATTGAAGAAGTTTCTGAGAACTCAATATCAATCTTCCCTAATCCGGCTTCAAGCAAAGCTACAGTAGCATTGAACTTATCTGAGTCTGATGATGTAGCTGTTGAAGTAGTTAATACATTAGGACAACAAGTGTTTGTACAAACTTCAAAAATGAATGCCGGACAAAATACAGTTGAAATCCCGGTTGAAAAATTAATAATAGGTATGTATTATGTAAATATTAAAATTGGAAATGAAGTGAGTATTGAAAAGCTAAATATTATGAAGTAGTTTATTTGTTATGCATTTTTAAAAAGGCTTCCCATTTGGGGAGCCTTTTTGTATTAACTTTGCTTTTGGTATATTTTTTGCAGAGAGTAAGGTTAAAAACAATTAAACATGAGGGAATATTTATTTGTAATTTGTTCAATCATGAGTTTTGGGTTGGCAGCTCAGTCCTTGTCGGTTCAGGTCCAGGATTATTATTATGGAGTTGCCGGAGAAGAGTGCGTGGCTGAACTTGAAGTTGAGAATTTAACCGATCAGGATCTGGAAGTCATTGTAACCAGATATTCCACAGATGCTGTGCCATCAAACTTTATGTGCTGGGCACTTTGTCACTTTCCAACTGCTAATGTTACTACATCTTTGGTTGTGCCGGCTAATGCTACGGTTGAAAATTTCTCCGGACACATTGAATTGATGCCTGAGGAAATTGATGCAACCATTAAGTATTGCTTTTCTTTAGTGAATGACACGACAGATAAAGCTTGTGTAGATGTACATTACACATCTTCTTCAGTTTATGTAGGTTTAGAAGAAGAAATGGATAATGATTTCTTTGTTTTTCCAAATCCCGCTCAGGATAGGCTGAATATCAACTTTGAAGGTGAAGTGCCTGCCGAATTTGTACTTTACGATATGTTAGGAAACAGAGTTTATGACGATGTGCTAACAAGTTCCATGACTTTAAATTTAAGTTCTTTTGAGTCAGGGATTTACTTTTACACATTTCATGTTCAGGGAAAAGAAGCAGCGGTTCAAAAGTTGGTTATTACGCATTAAGAGATAAGATATTGAAAAGGCTCCGGATATTCGGAGCTTTTTTTTTGCTCTACATATTCTAATTCGTGTACAATCCGTACTTTTGTCCATTCGCAAACCCCGAATTATTATGAAGGTATCATACAGCTGGATCAAAGATTATTTAAATGTAGACTTAAATGCCGAAGATTGTGCTAAAGTTTTAACAGACACCGGTCTTGAAGTTGAAGGCATCCAGGAGATTGAAAGTGTTAAAGGTGGATTGAAAGGATTGGTCGTAGGTGAAGTACTTACCTGTGAACAACATCCTAACGCCGATCGCTTGCGTAAAACGACAGTTGATACAGGTACTGAAACCTTAGAGATTGTTTGTGGAGCACCGAATGTGGCTGCCGGACAGAAAGTTGTAGTAGCTACTGTGGGTGCCGTTTTGTATGATGATAAAGGAGCGGCTTTTAAGATCAAAAAAGGGAAAATCCGTGGCGAAGTTTCTCTGGGAATGATCTGCGGTTCTGATGAGATTGGGATGGGTGGAGCGCACGATGGGATCATGGTTTTAGATGCTGATGCCAAGGCGGGAACTCCGGCGAGCGAATATTTCAAATTAGAATCTGATACTGTTTTTGAGATAGGTCTTACACCAAATCGTTCTGATGCTATGGGACATTTGGGAGTGGCTCTCGACCTAAGAGCCGGATTAGCGGCTCAGGGTCAAAAGTTAGAATTAAAGAAGCCATCTATTGATGCATTTAAAGTTGATCATTCCGATTTAACCATAAAGGTTGAGGTGGAAGATCAGGAAGCCTGTCCACGTTATGCAGGTGTAACCATTTCCGGGCTTCAGGTTGAAGAGTCACCCGAATGGTTGCGCAGAAGGTTGGAAGCACTTGGTCTGTCTCCTGTGAACAATGTGGTGGATGCTACGAATTATGTGTTGCATGAAACCGGGAATCCATTACACGCTTTTGATGCAGCGAAAATTAAAGGCAACAAAGTTGTCGTAAAAAAATTAGCTAAAGACACGAAATTCACAACGCTTGATGAGCAAGAACGTAAGTTAGATGCAAGCGATCTGATGATCTGTAATGCCGAAGAACCGATGTGTATTGCGGGTGTGTTTGGAGGTTTGGAATCTGGGGTTACCGAGCAAACGACTTCTATTTTCTTAGAAGCAGCTTTCTTTAATCCGGTATCTGTTCGTAAAACAGCAAAGCGTCACGCCTTAAATACCGACGCCTCTTTCCGTTTCGAAAGAACGGTAAACCCAAATACGGTTATTTGGGCCTTAAAGCGGGCAGCACTTCTCATTAAAGAAGTTGCCGGAGGTTCTATCAGCTCTGAAGTAGTTGATATTTATCCGACACCCATTGAAAACTTTATCGTTGATTTCTCCTACGATAAATGCGATAAATTAATCGGTGAGGCTATCGATAGAAATACCAGCAAAGATATTTTGGAAAACCTTGAGATAGAGGTCTTAGAAGAAAAAACCGGAGGGCTTAAATTATCAGTCCCACCTTATCGTGCAGATGTACAACGTGAGGTAGATGTAATCGAAGAGATTCTTCGTATTTATGGTTACAACAATATTGGAATGACTGGTAGAATTAATGCCTCTCTTTCTATTGCTCCAAAACCGGATGCGCACAAAGTTCAGGAGCGAATTTCTGACTTATTATCTTCCAGTGGGTTCCACGAAGCCCTATGTAATTCACTTACGAAAGACTCTTACACCGATGGTTTAGACGCTTTTAAGAAAGATTCACAGGTGATCTTGATGAATCCTTTAAGTCAGGATTTAAATGCCATGCGTCAAACCCTGTTGTTTGGTGGTTTGGAAAGCTTGGCTTACAATATCAACCGTAAGGTTTCTGATGTGTTGCTTTATGAGTTTGGGAATACTTACAACAGATATGGAGATGATTTTGTTGAAGAACGTCGATTAGCCTTGTGGATGACAGGTAAGAAACAGGAAGAAAACTGGAATGCAGGTGATGCTAAGGTTGACTTTTTTCATACGAAGGGTTTTGTTGAGAAACTGCTTCAAAAACTAGGGCTTAATAAAGGTGTTTCATTGAGTCAGACACAAAGCGATATTCTTTCTGAAGGTGTTGTTTACAAAATCAGAAAGAAAAAGGTAGTTGAGACGGGGCTTGTACGAAAGTCCATTCTTAAGACCTTTGGAATAAAGCAAGAAGTGTTTTATGCAGATCTGAATTGGGATCTTATCATGGAAATGCTAAAAGACCAAAAAACGAAATACAAGGAAGTGTCTAAATTTCCGATTGTTCGTCGTGATCTGGCTTTGTTGTTAGATCAACAAATTGCCTTTGCCGAGTTAGAAAGTATTGCGCTTCGCAGCGATAAGAGTTTATTGAAAGAAGTGAATCTTTTTGATGTTTATCAAGGAGATAAATTACCTGCAGGTAAAAAGTCGTACGCTTTAAGTTTTATCTTTAGAGATGAAGAAAAAACACTTACCGATAAGGTAGTTGATAAAGCAATTTTAAAAATATTTAAGTCTTTAGAACATCAGCTTAAAGTTGAACTTAGAGACGGAACATTGTAGTAAGTGCCTGTATGTCAGGATTCTTTACTAATTTTAACCTATGGAAGAAGAAAAAGTTAATTGTTCATTTTGTGGTCGTACCAAGCAGGAAACAGATGTTTTAATTGCCGGAACCACAGGGCATATTTGCAATTTGTGTATCAGTCAGGCTCACGAAATTATCAGTGAGGAGATGGAGCATCAGATTCGAGAGGATCTAGCTGAAGATCTTACTTTGTTAAAACCCAAAGAAATTAAAGCGCATTTAGATGCTTTTGTTATTGGGCAGGATCATGCAAAGAAAGTGCTTTCTGTTGCCGTTTACAATCACTACAAAAGGGTGCTGCAGGAAGGTGCAAAAGAGCAGGATGTGGAGATTGAAAAATCGAATATCATGATGGTGGGGAAAACAGGTACGGGTAAAACCTTGCTTGCTCGTTCCATCGCAAAAATGTTAAACGTTCCCTTTACTATTGTTGATGCTACGGTGTTAACTGAAGCGGGTTATGTAGGTGAGGATGTAGAAGGTATTCTTTCTCGTTTGTTGCAAGACTGTGATTTTGAGGTTGACTTAGCAGAAAGAGGAATTGTTTTTATTGACGAGATCGATAAGATCGCGCGTAAAAGTGATAACCCTTCCATTACCAGAGATGTTTCAGGTGAAGGAGTTCAGCAGGCGATGTTGAAATTGTTGGAGGGAACCGTAGTGAATGTGCCGCCACAAGGAGGTAGAAAACATCCGGATCAAAAATACATTAAGATAAATACCAAAAACATCTTGTTTATCTGTGGGGGTGCCTTCGATGGTATCGAACGCCATATTAGAAACAGAATGAATACCAATGCACTTGGTTTCGGTAATTCTGTTGATGAGCAAATAGATGATAAAAATATGCTTCAGTATGTGTCGCCACAAGATGTAAAGAGTTTTGGGATTATTCCGGAATTGATAGGCCGTTTGCCCGTGGTAACGCACCTAGATCCTTTAGATAGAGAAGCTTTACGTAACATACTTACCGAACCAAAAAACTCAATAATCAAACAATACCGAAAATTGTTTGAAATAGATGAAATTACACTGAAGATCGATGATGAAGTATTTGAGTTTATCGTAGATAGAGCAGAGGAATTTCAGTTGGGAGCCAGAGGTTTGCGTTCTATTTGTGAGGCGGTCATGGTGGATGCTATGTTTGAACTACCATCTACAGAGGAAAAAGAGTTTCATTTGACGCTGAGTTATGCAGAAGATAAATTATCTCGTAAGAAATTGACAAAGCTTAGAGCGGTAAGTTAATTTTTTATGGAATACAAAGTTCTGATTAGCCTGGGTTCTAATAAAGGTATTCGTGAAAAGAATATTGAAAAGGCGATTGTGCTTATTCAGAAAGATCTTGGTGAAATTTTGGCTGTCTCATCAATCTACGAAACCCCATCCTGGGGTTATGATGATAATCCATATTTAAATAACGCGATTTGCCTGGTAACAGAATTATCGCCATTAGAAATGATGAATGCCCTGTTGAAAATTGAACTTCAATTGGGGCGTAAGCGTACAGAAATTCAAAATTATCAAGCTCGAACTATTGATCTGGATATTGTATTAATTGAAGGTGTAATCGTAGATCATCCTAAATTACAAGTCCCACATCCACGTATGAATTTAAGGAAGTTTGTGTTACAGCCATTAACTGATATCGCTCCCGATTGGATTCATGAGACTGAACAGGTCAGTGTTTCGGATTTATTATTGAAATGTAAGGATGAGGCTGAAATAAAATACTATGGAAAAATCCCTTTAAAAGGTCGTTGAAGGAAGCTAAATTTGCAAAATAACTCACCGTTATTCGTCTTTAATATTTCAAATATTGATTTTGTGAACTAAAAAGAGGGTTTTATCAAGATTCTTGTATCTTTAGACGGAACATATGTAAAAGGGTTTCATAGAATTAACCTTTAATTAAATGCATTTTTTTACATTTGTCCCTGTCAATCGAGTGATTGAAAGAGTAATATTTAATAATCTTAGAGAACACATCTTAAAATTAAAAACATGATTAACTTAAAGAAAATAGCTTTAGCATCTTTATTTGTAGCTTCTGGTGCTTTCGCTCAGGAAAATGGATTAAAAGGTTTGCTAACGGACGACGCCTCTGTGGGGGTAAGTTTTGGTGCGTTTACTTATGTGTCTGGTGATTCTGATGTAGAATTCGGATATGGATTAAATTACACAAAGCAAATTAATGCTGTTATTGCTGTACAAGGATCTTATTTATCTGGTGGATTATCCAGCTCAAAAGATTCAATGAACTTTACGTCTTTATCGGCTAAAGGA